>Ga0207675_100003373_pt1 | contig 15612 bp, 11 predicted proteins | sample KBSSwiS42_FD_184305 | JGI IMG/M metagenome (GOLD analysis project Ga0207675, IMG submission 184305) | Switchgrass rhizosphere microbial communities from Kellogg Biological Station, Michigan, USA - KBS Switchgrass S4-2 (SPAdes) (version 2) | ecosystem: Host-associated > Plants > Roots >... | reverse complement strand
TCAGTCAGCTGAACAACCTGGCTACGCCGGAGGCGGCGATCGCGGTGATGAACGCGGACGGTTCGAACCGGCGCGTCGTCTTTTCCGACAAAGCGGCGCCTGCGTTCGTGCCGACCTGGTCGCCTGACGGCCAGTGGATCGCGTTCGGCGTGGGCGGCTTCTTCGGCGCGCGTGACAACCGGCCGGCCAAGGTGATGATGGTGCGCGCCGACGGATCGCAGCCGAAGGACGTGACGAAGGGACCGCTCAACAGCGGTTTCCCAACCTTCTCCCCAGACGGCAGGCGGATCGCGTATCGCGTTTGGGGCGAGTATGAACGGCCCGACGATTTCGGCATCCGCGTCATGACGCTCGCCGACGGCTCGGTGACAACGCTGACGACAGAGCTGGACAACTTTCCGGCATGGTCGCCGAGGGGCGATCTGATCTCGTTCACGCGGCGCTCGCACGACGAGGATTACGACTACGACATCTATACGATGCGGCCCGACGGGACGACTGTGAAACGGCTCACGGACGCGGCGGGCAACGACAGCCATCAGTCGTGGTCGCCAGACGGCCGGTCCATCCTGTGGACGAGCGGACGCTACGGCTTCAAGGACGAAGCGGCGCTCTACGACAACGCCTTCCAGCCGTTCGGCCAGATCTTCATCATGAACGCCGACGGCACCAATCAGCGGGTCCTGACCCGGAGCAAGTGGGAGGACTCGATGCCGGCGATCGTTCCGTGAACTGACACGCTGAACCTCGACGGAGCGCAGATGGAGACATCCAATCCGTACGCACCACCGAAGGCGGCCGTTGCTGATCTCCCGACCGGTCTCAAGCAACGCAGAGTGTGGGTGATGATCGTCTTCACGATCGTCTCGAGCGGGCTTTACTACCTGATCTGGTTCTTCCGGCGCCGGAAGGCGCTGAATGCGTTGAACTCCCAGCGGAAGGTCCCCCTTTGGCCGCTGCTGCTCTTCAGCGCCGATCTGGTGGTCGAGGTCGTAGTGAGCATCATGGCCGGCGAGCGGCGGGTCGACGAGGTGATCGGCACGATGCCGGCGCTGTTCTTCAGCGCCGCGCGACTCATCACCGGCCTCGTGATGGTCTGGCAGTGCTTCGTCATCAAGGACATCATCGAGGACCATCTCACCCGGCCAGACGACGGGGCGATGCCGAGTATATTCGTCGAGCGCGTTCAGCTGTCCGGGCTGGCGACCTTCTTCTTATCGATCTTCTACCTGCAGTACGTGATCAACCGGCATCTCGCGCGTTTGCAGTCCGCTACGGCGGTCAAATTAGATACCGTTTGAAAAAGGCCATGGCCCTGGTCCACGAATCCAGGGTCGCGACCGCATTCTCACCGAGCGTCTGCTGGTGCAGGTAGGCGTGTGTCACGTTGGGATAGATCTTGAATTCGAACGTCTTCCCCAATCGCTGCATGTCCGGCGCGGCGCCAGACACTCTCGGCGCGAGCCCGGGGTCGTCATCGCCGGCGAAGGCCATGACCGGCGCCTGGATCTTGCCCATCGTCGCGGCGTCGGGAGGCGCTCCATAGAAGCTGACAGCGGCATTGAAGCCGGCGATCGCGGCTGTGCTCTCCCATGCCATGCCGCCGCCGTTGCAGAAGCCGGTGACGCCGCTCTTGCCATTGGCTCGTGGCAGTTTGAGCCCGTAGTCACGAGCCGTTCTGACCAACTGCATCTTGTCAGCGGCCGACCGGCTTCCAAGCGCCTTGGCGAGATCGTCTGAGTACTGAAACGAATCGAAATTTCCTCCGCCCGGTCCTGTACCCGAAGCCAGATCGGGCATGACGACGATGAAGCCTTGAAGGGCGACTTTGTCGGCGAGTGCACGCATCCAGTCTGCGCCTCCGCCTTTCTTCGGCGTGCCACCGATGTCCATCCCGGGGCCTGGATGAATGACCACCACGACGCCGGCCCTGTCGGTGCCGAGCGGTTCGACGACCCAGGTTCGCATCATCACCGCGCCGGTCGAAAGCGTCGCGGGAATGTCGATCCAGCGGCCACGTCGGGGCGATTGGTCGGCAACTTTCCCGGGCCCGTTCAGATTGCCCGGCGGGATGTCGTCTCGCTTCGCGATTTCCTGTTGCGCCGCACGTTGGCGCGCCGCCGACGCCGTCAACGCCGCATCGTCTTTGGGCTTGGGCATTCCCGATGTGTCGGCCTGAAGTGATGCTGACGGCGGGGCCATGTTCGTGAGCAGCGCAAGCGTGTTGTGCCAGGCATGCTCAGTCATGTCGAATCGGACCACGCGGTGCTGTGTCGGCGTGCTGATCGATGTCTCGATGCGGCCCTCTCCCCAATTGAAGGAGATGGCGACGCTGTCACCATTCGAACCCGGCTGACCGGCGAAATAGTCGCGCACGGCCCTCGTGCGGCGATCGATTTCAATTGCTCCCAGTCGGCTCAGCGTCTGCGCGACTGCTTCGCGACTGGCAAAGGAATCAGTGCCTCCTCCGTTTGGTCCGAGGCCGGACAACAAATCAGGAACAACGGTGATGAAGCCTTCTTTGACGACCTCCGTCCCCACGGCGCGTGCCCAGTCGCTCATCGCCTGGTTCTGGTCCGTCACCACCGCGACCGGCAGCGTGCCGGAGAGGTCGGGATAGATGACGAACGTGCGGATCATGGACGTCCCCATCGGCACGTCGATCCACTGCGGGTGATGATGGATGAGCGAAGCGCTGAGGACGGCCTTGGCCTCCTTGGCGTGAGGCAATCCCATCGGCATGACGCCCGGGGCCGCCACCAACGCCTTCGCCGCGACGGTCGTCGCGCCTCCCGGCGCGAGCGCCGCCAGGACCTGACTGCTGACGATACCCAGACGACCAAGAGCGAACGCACCGACGCTCACGGCCACTGCGCTGAACAGAACTTGCCTGCAGGCCTTCGGCATCACGTCCTCCTTTGAAGGAAGTGTTGTTTCTGGTGCCGATAGAGTATCGGAATATTGCCCTCTTAACAGGCCAGGGGCCGTACGATCTGCCTAAGACCCGATCGAGCGCGCTCGGATTGGAGCGCGAGGGCTACCTGCAGCCGACAGTGAAGATTGAATCCGCACCCTCAATCATCAAACCTTCCACTGTCAGTCCAGTGAGCGAAGCGGAGGTATCGCCGCACCTGATGCCGGTTTCGAGCACCATGAAGTGCAGGACCAGGTCGAGCCTGTTGTCCCCGTTGACATCCTCAACGTGGTCGCGGCTATGAGCTTCCGTGGCCCGTTGTGGTCCGAACCTAACGCTCAACGCGTCTACCTTTGTAGCGTCAAAGGCATCCGTCGTCAGGATGGCTACGGGGATGACTCCGTTACTCTGCACATTGATGCTGTTCGGCAGGACGCCGGGCTTGATATCCAGTGTTACAACGTTCGGCCCACCCGTGGGCGCGAGCTCGTCGGCTCCCATGTCAACAACAAGGAGTCCATCGCCGTTGCCATCCAGGAGACGCGAATCGCCCTCAAGATCAGTCGCTGGTAACGCGGGAGCAGCGTTATCTCCAACATCGATGCTTGGCGAACTCTGAGCCAGGTGATAGTCGCCCGCGGCAGGATTGACAAATTGGGGATCGGCCGAGATGTTGCCGTTTAGACCGGTCTGGTCCGTGCAGATGCCACCGAAGGCCGTTCCAGAGACGCTGACCACATTGTTGAACCGGAACTGTGGCGGATTAACGTCGTTGAAGTTGCCGCAGAACACCGCCGTCTGTCCCGCTGGAGCCGCGATGATGTTGTTAATCAGAACAGTGTTGGCATCGAAGCCGTCGGCCAGAATCGCCGAACCTGAAAAAGCGTCATTGTCGGCCAGCGTGTTATTCACCATTAACGGCCCGCGCCCACCAGACGGCACGAGCCAGTAGATCCCTCCGCCGCACCCGGCATGATTGCCCACGATCAGATTTCCAAGAATCGTCGCGTCGGAGGCATTGACGATCCATATCGCACCTCCCTGAGCGCACGGAATGATGCCGCTGACGCTATTGCCAGAAATTATGTTGAGTTCGATGGTCGGCGTTCCTGCCCCAAACAATGAGATGCCACCGCCGTCGGCTGCCGTCAGCGTGTTGTCCCTAATGATGTTGCGGCGGATCAGAGCGTTGGAACTGCCGCGAATTCCGATTCCGCCTCCTCCGGTACCTCCCGCGCAGCCGGCCTGAACGTTTTCAGCAATCGTGTTGCCTTCGATCACGGGTGAGCCGGAGGCGATGAAAATGCCGGCCCCGGCACACGCCCGATTGCCGATGACGGCGTTGGCGTAGATACGCGGTGATGCGTTGCTTATCCGAATGCCTCCACCGTCGCCAAAGCCCGGGGTGTCGAAACCTGAACGCCCGTTGCGAACCGTAAATCCTTCGAGCACCGAGTTCGAGCTCTCGCCAGATGCAAACGTCACAACCGAATCGGCAGCGCCGCCGTCGAGGACAGTGAGTGTGTGTCCAGCAACACTTCGGACTGCGATGGCTTTGCCACTGAAGTTGATGTTCTCCAGATAGGTGCCGGGACACACTCGTACCGTATCGCCAGATGCTGCCGCCGCGATGGCGGCACCAACCGTGGCGAAGGCCGGCGTCGTGCCCTCACAATCCACTGCGCTGCCTTGCCCATCGTCGTCGACTATCCAGGTGGCCTGTGCAAGGGCTGGGGAGGCGGTCACGAGGTACACGCAAGCGACAAGGGAAGCGGTTTTCATAGCTTCAACCTGCTCAATCCAACGCGCAGATCCAGTCGGCTCTCACACAACAAACGTCGAGTGGCAGCAGTCCTAACGGAATTACAATTCCGCGGCGAGGACGCATTATGGATTCAACCAGACGCACCGTACTGAAAGCGGGTGTTGCGGCAGCGGCAGCGGCCGCCGTGCCGCGCTTGTTTGCTCAGCAGACGGGAAACGCGGGCAAGTTTTACGAGAAAGGGCCGGTTCGTATCTACTACGAGGAAGCCGGTTCGGGCTTCCCTCTATTGCTGCTTCCGGGCGGCGGACTGAACGCGACCATCGGCTTCTTCAAGGGCAATCCGCCTTTCAACGCGATCGAGGAGTTCAAGGGGGAATACCGCTGTATCACGGCGGACCTGCGCAACGCCCCCAGCGGCCAGTCAACTGGTCCTGTCGAAGTCGATCGGCCGTGGGAGTCCCACGCCGACGATCAGCTGGGGTTGATGGATCATCTGGGCATCGATAGGTTCATGGTGATGGGATTCTGCATCGGCGGTCCCTTCATCTGGAATCTTCTGAAGCGCGCACCAAATCGGATTGCCGCAGCCGTGGTGGCGCAGCCCGTGGGCTGGCGTCCGGAGATGCGCGACCGGAAGTACCAGGGCGCGTTCTGGGCGAACTGGGGTGCGACGCTGATCGCGAAACGTCCCGAGATCTCGCTGCAGACGACTGACCAGTTCGTCACCAGGATGTTCGAGACCGACCCTGACTTCGTGTTCACGGTGACACGCGATTTCGTGCGAGGTTGCCAGAATCCGGTACTGATCCTGCCTGACGAAGTCCCGGCACACCCGTACGCCGTCGCTATGGAATGCGCGATGCTGGCGCCCAAAGCCGAAGTGAGCATCTTTCCGTGGAAAGAACCGAAGGAGCGGATTCCGTTAGCGGTGCGTCAGATTCATTCGTTCATGCGCGCGCATCGGCCGGCGTAGGAATCAACGTTCAGGCTGCGCGCCTTTTGCGCTCATGTTGCGAACGACCTTCTGATACGCCCAGAACGGACGCATCAGTACGACGAAGTCCCGCGATATGAGCGCAACTGCGACGACCGTGGCCGACGTCACGAACCAGTCCAGCTGTGTATTCCCGTACAACATCAGGGAGACGTGCGCGCTCAACAATGGGGGCACGGAGGGGAAGCCGAAAACGAGCGCCGCGGCGACGGCGCTCCCTGGCAGAAAATGCACGAGCGCTGTCAGCTGCATCTGCGCTCCCGCAGTTCCGGCGTTCCGGCCGAAGATCGAGCCTGCATGAACGCGGGTCACGGCGCGATGTCCGGCGTCGTACAGCGCAATCATCAGGAAGTATGCGGCCCCTACTATGATCGCGGTAAGCACCGACGGCGGCAGCATCTCGATGATTTCGAGAAACCACGGCAGCTCCTGCACGCGAAGCTTTGAAGCCGCCACTCCCCTCGCGGTCCACGAACCCACGAGCGTATGAACGGCGGGACTGAACGCGAGGGTCAACGCCGAGAAGAAGAGTAGCCTCCGCCCCCACCGGCTGACCCCAATGCGGCCGCGGCGGAGCGTCGACGCCGCCTGGAGGACCGTATCGTCGAGCGGTGTGAGCTCGTGGAGCGGCACGCGCTTGCTCGCCCACCTCGAGATGCCCGTCACGACTCGGCTGACAAACTCTTCATCGTTTTCGTGGTAATGCGTGTGATCGCGGAAAACGGACAAGTAGTTGCAGACCTCGATCGATTCCACTCCAGCCGCGTCCTCCGCCGCGAACATCGGTCCATTCGGAACGGGATCGTGCGTGGCGTAAAGATCCATCCAGTGAATCTTTCGCTCAGCAAGCAGTCTGGCGAATCGGGATCTGAACGAGTCCACCGTGCGTTTACGCGGGCTCGCCGCGATGGCCAGCCCCGCGGTCATGAAGACGTACAGCACCAGGTAGATCCACGACGGCATTGGCGCGGTTCCCACCAGAAAACCCGCCCACTCCGGCACCCACCGGAGCAGCCACGTGTCGGCCAAAGGCGTTCGTGCGAACGGTATCGACCAGCCGTACCACCCGAGGACGGCCCAGACGAGTGAAACGAAGGCCGCTCCGCTGAGGAGCATTGCTGCAATGATCGGACGCTCGAGAAAGTCGGTCGTCGCCTCGTCTTCGTCGGGAGTCAATTCTTCGAGCCGCTGCAGGCCCGAGCCATATGTGACGAATAGGCGCAACTGCTCTGGGAGCTCTTGGGACACGGCTGCCGCAGCCACGGCTGCGCCCTGCGAGTGCGCGAGCACGACCAGGTGACCGCAGCGTGTCGCGAGATTCCGCATCTGACGGAGGACGCTCCCAACGATTGCCTCACGGCGGAACGGGCTCTCGTTGAACACATACGAATCGCCCAGCACTTCCGCAATCTGGAGGAACGCCCACTGGAAGTAGCCGCGCAGCGCGGGAATCGGGATCCGCCAGAGCAGCGCGAGAAGCGCAAGGATGATCTCCACGGTAAAGACGATTGGCGGCGAGATGAACCAGAGGAAGATCCAGGGCACGCATGCGAGAGCTCGCTTGATCCAGTTGTTAGGATGTGCGCGCCAGGCCAAACGGACGCGGCGTGCGATGGAACTGACCGCTGCGTACGGCAGCACCTTCATGCTCCAACCGGCGACGGTCGTGAAATCGGGCAGCACGAAGCTGTCGGCCCAGTGCGCCTCGACCATGAGCCAGCGCACCGGTCCCGCATTCGTCTCGAACCGCAGACACGCCTCGTTCGATCCACTTTCGGCCGGGCGGTCCAGTACCACCGATTCGACGACGCACCGGGTGGCGGAGGGTTGATGCTCGGCGACGCTCGTCGAATGGAGCCACGACCGAGTCCACCGGAAGATCGCTTCGCCGACCTCGACGAGACTCGCGCCGCGGCCCTGACGGCCGATCCCGTGGACGAGGAGGACGCCTACCTCGTGGTCTGGCTGTATGGGAGGCTCGGCATCATAACCACTCATCACACGCTCCGGCCGCGGATTCTATCCTCATTTGCGCACGTCATCGTTGTCGTGAGCGCGTCTACCAGGGGCGATAATGCGCTGGCGTGGATCCGCTTTTGCGCTTCATCGTTTCGCTGCTTGTGGCGCAGGTCGCGTTTGCGGCGGCCGCGGCGCAAGCGAATGCGCGCGGCGCGTGGCGCGCGACGAACGACTGCTTCATCCAGGCGTTTGTGCTTGGCGATCGAGGGCTGGCCTCGGTCAGCTACAGCAACGGCGTGGGCGAACAGGGCGCGCGGTGGACGTGGAGGGCGGAGGGGCTGAACATCGTCTCCGAGCGGCGTGGAGTTCTCCTCATGGAGGGGCACTATGAAGACGGCGTGCTCGTCGCCGAGGTCGATTACTCGACGACCGACGATGTGGATTTCAGGACATGCAGGTTCACGCGATGAAATCTACTGCCACGAATCCGCCGCCTTCTTCGGCAATGACTCCGGGATGTATTCATTCAGCTCCACACGAATGCCATCGGGATCGAACACGTTGACATTCTTGACCCGGGCACCTGGAGAAACCGTCGTCGCCTGGCCGATGGTACCGGGCGCGTTACCGGCGGCGGCTACGAGCCCCGCTTGCCGGAGCCGAGCGATGGTCGCGTCGAGGTCGCGGGTAAGTAGGTGGAAGTGCGTGAGCCCGGAAGGGAGGTTGGCTCCCGCTGGCTGCATTTCGAGAAACGTGTCGCGGCTGGCCTGGTAGTAGACATTCATTCGTTGGGGATCCGTGCTGCCAAACGTGAACCCGACTCGAAACCCGACGACATTCTGATAGAACTTCGCCGATGCTGGCGGGTCGGTCGCGGCGATCCCGACTACGCTCAACATCAAGCCCTTGGCGTCCTGAGCGGCGGTCCACGATTCCGCCGCTTTCTTCATGAGCGACTCGGGAACGAGTTCGTTCAGCTCCAGCCTGATGCCATTCGGATCGTAGACGTTGGCATTCTTCACGAAGATGTTTTGGGAGTAGCCCGCCGCGGTGACTGCGTTCGCAGGCCGGCCATTCTGCGGCGGCGTCGAAAGGCCCGCCTGGCGCAGCCTCGCCAGCGTCGCGCTCAAATCGTCGACGACGAAATGAGCATGCGTGAGGCCGGGTGGCACATCTGGCGTCGCCTGCTGCATTTCCAGGAACGTATTACGACTCATCTGAAAGAACGTGTTCGTGCGCGTGCCGTCCTGGCTCGAGAACTTGAAGGCGACCGGAAATCCTAAGCTGCGTTCATAGAACGCCTGCGACTTCTGATAATCGCTGACCGCGATCCCCACGAGGCTCAGTGTGAGGCCATTGCTCTTCACCGCCTGCCCCTGAGCCGCGCCCGGCTGCAACACGATGGGCACGACGAGGACGCCAAGTCCCGCTACGAACAAAGCGAACCGCTTCATCTATTCCCCCTCGTTTGATTGCCGGCCGTGCTTATACACCAACCCGCTCCTGGGCGCGCTACAATTCGCCCACCCGGAGGACGGAAGCATGGCGTTCGACTTGGTCGTCAACGGGACCGCACACCGCGTCGATGCGGACCCCCAGACGCCGCTGCTGTGGGTCATACGCGATCACCTCGGCCTGACAGGCACGAAATTCAGCTGCGGCATCGGGCAGTGCGGCGCCTGCACGGTGCACGTTGATGGCCGCGCCATCCGTTCCTGCAGCGTGCCCGCCTCGACGGCCGTCGGCAAACCGATCCTGACCATCGAGGGCGTGTCGCCGGACGGTTCGCATCCGATTCAAATGGCCTGGAAGGAATTCGATGCGCCGCAGTGCGGCTATTGCCAGTCGGGGATGATCATGGCGGCACTGGCGCTCCTGCACGACCGCTCGCGTCCCACCGACGCCGAGATCGATGCCCGCGTCACCAACGCCTGCCGGTGCGGCACGTATCACCGTGTCAGGCAAGCCATTCATCTCGCGGCCGATTTGATGAGGAAGTGACATGAGCAGCGATGTCAGTCGTCGCGAGTTCCTGGCCACCGTCGCCGCCGCGCATGGCGCCTTCGTCCTCGGCTTCTGGATGCCGGACAAGACGCAGGCGCAGACGCCCCTGGCAAAACCGTCCGGCGCGGTCTGGTACGAGGACCCGGCCACTCCCGAGGTCAACGCCTGGATTGTCGTCGCACCCGACGAGACGGTGACGATCCGAATCGCGCAGACCGAGCTCGGTCAGGGCGTGTGGACCTCGAACGCGATGATGGTTGCCGAGGAACTGCAGTGCGACTGGACGAAGGTCCGCCCCCAGTACGCCTCTGCCAACCGCGACGCACGCGAGAAGGCGCCCGAATGGACGCTGAAGGTGCCGGGCAACGGCGCGACCGATCCAACGAGCGGCGGTGAGCCGACCTTCGGCAATCGCGATCGCACCGGTGTGGCCGGCATTCCCGACAGTCTCTATCGACGCATGCGCACCAACGCGGCGTCGTCGGTGAAGGATGGCAGGTACTACCTGCAGCTCGCCGGTGCGGAAGCGCGAGAGCGTTTGCTGCTCGCGGCCGCGGGTCTGTGGAACGTGCCGGTCACGGAGCTCACCGCCAAGGACAGCGTCATCACACACGGGCCGAGTGGACGCACGACGACCTACGGACGCGTCGCGGAGCGCGCGGCGCAGACGCCGCACCCGCACCCCGAGACGATTCGCATCAAGTCACCCGATCAGTGGACGCTGATGGGCACGGAGCGGAGAAACCTCGACGTGCCGCTCAAGGTGACCGGGCAGACGGTTTACGGGATCGATGTCCGCCTGCCGGGGATGAAGTGGGCCGCCGTCAAAGCGTGTCCGGTGTATGGCGGCGACGTCAAACGCTACGACTTCGAGGCCATCCGCACGATGCCCGGCGTACGGAGCGCCGTGCAGTTTCCGATTCCCGATCCGTCCTGCACGCGCGGCCGCGTCTTCAGCGGCGGCGTCGCCGTGATTGCGGACACCTGGTATCAGGCGAAGACCGCCGTCGATCGGATGCCGGTCGAGTGGACGATTCCGCCGGAGAACGCGGCGGTCAACACCGCGATGATGCGCGACGCGCTGGCCGCGTCGATCGCGCAGCCGGGACAGGTCCGTGTCGACCAGGGCGACGTGGCCGCCGGCTTCGCGCGTGCCGCGAAGATCGTCGAGGCGACGTACTCCACGCCGTACCTCGCCCGAGCGCGCATGGAGCCAGGCAACGCAACCGTGCTGGTGACCAACGACCGCGTGGACATCTGGATTGGCGATCAGAGCCCGCAGGAGACGCGCTTCAGCGCATCGAAGATCACCGGAGTGCCCGAGGAGAACGTCTACATCCATCTGTGTCATCTCGGCGGCGGGTACGGACGCAACGGCAACGGACCACAGGCCGAGCAGGCGATCATGATCGCCAACCAGATGCGCGGCACGCCGGTCCACATGCTGTGGACGCGCGAGGAGGACTTCATCGGGACGACCTATCGCGCCATGGGCATGGCACGGCTGAAAGCCGGCCTCGACGCCGAAGGCTGGCCGATCGCGCTCGAAGTCCGCACCTGCATGCAGCGCGACGGGTTCGGTCCCGAGGCATCGTTCGACGTGACGTCGCGCTATCACGTGCCGAACTATCGCTATTCGACGCACACCACGAAGTTCCACATCCCGGTCGGGACGCGGCGCGGCGTCGGTCAGGCCGCGCACGATTTCTACCGGGAGAGCTTCATGAATGAGCTTGCGCACGCGGCGGGGAAGGATCCCTATCAGTACCGTCGCGAGCTGATCGCGCGCACGACCCTCCCGTACAAAGCCGACATGCTCAAGGCGCTCGACATGGCCGCGGAGATGTCAGGGTGGGGGACGCCGCTTCCCAATGGCAAGGTGCGCTCGATCGCGCTCGAAGAGCGAGGCGCCGAAGGCAACGGGATGGCGACGATCAGCGCCATGGTCCACACCGTGTCGGTGAGCCGCGAGGGCAAGGTGCGCCTCGAGCGCGTCGACATCGCGCACGACACCGGCTTCGGCCTGGTCAACCCGCTCTCGGTGAAGAAGCAGCTCGAAGGGCAGATCGCCTGGTTCTACAACGACGCGATGCTCCAGGCGACGACCATCGCCGACGGACACGTCGTCGAGAACAACTACAACCGGTTCCCGATCTCACGGATGGCGGACGATCCGCCGGAGATCAACATTCGCTTCTTTCCGACGGGACACTGGCTGATTGGCATGGGCCACGACCGGGCGACGTCGATCCAATCGGCGATCGGCGACGCCATCTTCCAGATCACCGGAAAGCGATTCCGGGATTTGCCATACGGCAAACACGATCTGACCTGGATTTGAGCGTCGCGCCGGCGTGTCGGCGCGGGCGTGATCCGCTCGCGTCCGGGGCATGCTAGGATCACCGCCGCTCGAAAACCTAACAAGTCACCGGAGGAAACGATGCCCCCTCGGATTCTCCATCTAGTCGCGGTCGCGGCGTGGGTGACCGTATCGCTCTTATCTGCAGACTGCGGATCCACCACCCCGACTACGCCGACGCCAAGTCCAGCGCCGGCACCCGCTCCAGCGCCCGCGCCGACACCGGCGCCCACGACGGCAGGCATACAAGGCACCGTCTCGAATGCCTCCGGAGTGGCAATCAACGGCGCCAGCGTCACGGTGATCGATGGACCGAACGCCGGGCAGTCGGTGACGACGAACGCGAACGGCAGTTACCGGTTCAATGCGCTGGCGATTGCCAATATGAACTTCAGCGCGACCGCCAGCGGCTACCTTGAAAAGCGCGCGGGCACTTTCGTGAACGGGACCAACGGCGTCAATTTCGTGCTCGAGCCCGTTCCTCCTCCGCCACCTCCACCCGCGCCAGCGCCGTCGCCAACCATCACCATCGGCACGCGAATCATCTCCGGCGGCGCTGGCACCGGCATCCAGGAGTGGGGGTTCTCGGCCTTCAGCAACGTGACCGACTACACCTCCTATGACTGGTCCTTCGGTGACGGCGGAACCGTCAACGAGGTTGGATCCGAAGAGCAGCACGTATACCGCGCGAAAGGAACCTACACGGTGACCGTGGTCGGGCACCGACGTCAGGGAGACGTGACAGGCACGCGCCAAATAACGGTGCAGTAACGCGGCCCCGTCACATCGTGCAAGGACGTACTGAACGTCGGCGAGCAGCACTTGTGCGGCATCGGCGGTGATGTGCGCTCCGCTTTGAGCCGACACGGCCGCGGCGAAGTCTGTCAGCTCCGCGTTCGTACCAATACGCCGGCTCCAACAGATATTTCTTGTAAGTCGCGCGGGCCTCGGGCGACGTGAGAAACGCCAGCAGTTCTTTGGCTGCCGCCGGACACGCTTGACAGCGCCGCGGACGTCTCGTACTGTCTCGCCACTTCACGCCACGGTTGCGTCCTGCAACAAGCCAAGGAGCCAACATGGGCAGACTCGCGGCGATCGTGATGTTGCTCGTTTCGGCGGCGCTCATCCCCGCTCACGCCTTCGCGCAGGGAGCCATCACCGGGGTTGTGACGGATAGTTCAGGCGCGGTGCTTCCGGGTGTCACCGTTGAAGTGGCAAGCTCCGCGCTCATCGAACGAGGTCGTTCCGCGGTCAGCGACGGAACGGGCCAGTACCAGATCGTCAACCTGCCGCCGGGCACCTACAGCGTGACGTTCATGATCGCCGGCTTCAACACTCTAAAACGTGACGGCATCGAGCTGGCCGGCAACTTCACCGCGACTGTGAACGGCAATCTTCGCATCGGCGCGCTCGAGGAGACGGTCACGGTGACCGGCGAAGCGCCGACGGTCGACGTGCAGAACACCGCACGCCAGCGCATCGTCGACCGCGACATCATCGAGAACATTCCCGCGGGGCGGAACATCTGGGCGCTCGGCGCGCTCAATCCGGGTATCACGACGAACGTGCCGCAGGATGTCGGTGGCGCGGTGATCAACGCGACGACCGGGATGTCGTCGCACGGCGGCCGCAGCAACGATGGGTGGACGTCGATGGACGGGATCACGATGAACGCGATGGCGTCCACGGGATTCACGACGCGCCTCATCTACAGCATGGCGAGCGTGCAGGAGGTCACACTCGATTACTCCGCCAACACCGCCGACGTGCCAACCGGCGGTGTCCGCATCAACATCGTCCCGCGCGAAGGGGGCAACACGTTTAACGGAACGATGTTCGCGAGCCTGGCGACGCGCGGCATGCAGGCGAGCAACCTCACGGACGATTTGCGGCGGCAGGGGCTACGCACGCCAGACGCGGTGCGACGGCTGTGGGACCTGAACCCCGGCTTCGGCGGGCCGATACGGCAGAACAAGGTGTGGTTCTACGTCTCCGCGCTCTACTCGGGGTCGCAGCTCGACGTCGCCGACATGTTCTTCAACAAGAATGCGAACAACCCGAACGCGTGGACGTTCGATCCCGACCCGAATCGGCCGGCCTTCAAGGACACACATTATTACGGCGGCGACGCGCGCATCACCTGGCAGGTGAGCCCGCGCAACAAGCTGGGCATCCTCGCCGCCGATCAGGCCGGCTGCACCTGCGTCGGCGTCGTCTCGGCGACCGTCGCACCCGAGGCTGACATTCGCGAGCGCTTTCCGATTCAGCGGCGACAGGTGCTCGACTGGACCTCACCCGTGACCAACCGCCTGCTGCTCGAAGCGGGTGTCGCGAACCACTTCGGCCGCAGCATTCGCCTGCCGGGGCTCGATACGAGCCCGCAGATGATTACCGTCAACGAGCAGTCAACGGGTCTGCGATACCGGTCGGCGGACAACTTCCGCAACGGGCCGAATCACGCCATTCACATGCGCTTCGGTGCGTCGTACATCACCGGCGCGCATGCCTATAAGCTGGGCGTCACGCATAGCAATGGCTTCGAAGGCCGGGTGACGAGTGACGGCGACCAGCCGCTGACGTATCGCTTCAACAACGGCGTTCCGAACCTGATCACGCAGCGGGCGCTGCCGCTGTCCGGCCAAGTGAATGTCGATCACAACCTCGCCATCTACGCGCAGGACAAATGGAGTGTGAAGCGCTTCACGGGAAGCTACGGCCTCCGCTACGATTACTTCGCGAGCAGCTTTCCCGAGCAACATGCGGGTCCGGTTGCGCTGGCGCCGACGCGCGACATTACGTTCCCGGCACAGAAGAATACCGCGTGGCACGACCTCGGCCCGCGCCTCGGTCTCAGTTTTGATCCGAAGGGCAACGGGAAAACCGCGCTGAAGGTGAGTCTGAACCGCTATCTGCAGAACGAAGCCGCAGGCTCGCCGCTCGCGGCCGAACCGAGCCCGCTCAACACGCTCGTCACGAGCACGACGCGGTCGTGGAGTGATGGGAACAGCAACTTCGTTCCCGACTGCAACCTGATTAGCCCGCTGGCCAACGGCGAATGCGGCGCGATGGCCAACCCCGCATTCGGCAGCGCGCGACCGGGCGCCACCTACGATCCGAAGCTGTTGCGAGGTTGGGACAAGCGCACGGCCAACTGGGAGTTCTCCGCCGGCGTGCAGCGGGAGCTGTTTGCCGGCACGTCAGTGGATGTCGCGTACTTCCGCCGCTCTTATCAGAACTTCTGGGTCACCGACAACCGCGCCGTCAGCGCGGCTGACTTCGACACGTTCAGCATCACCGTGCCTTCCGATCCGCGCCTGCCTGGCGGCGGCGGTTACACGGTCTCAGGCCTCTACGATCTGAAGCCCACGAGCTTCGGGCGCCCCGCGTCGCCCGCGAGGCCGTCGAGGAGACGGTCGAGGTGCTGGTGCGTCTTCGTCCCGCCTTGCGTGGCGAGGCCTGGCGGCTTGTTGAGCACGAACGCGTGCCGATCCTCATGGATGACCATGTCGCGGACCAGCTGCTCTTCCTCCTCAGTCAGCGGATCTCGTTTCGGCTGCGCGCGGTGAGAGCGCGAAGGTGCGCTTTCGAGGGGCGGGACGCGGATCTCCTGGCCCGCT
>Ga0207675_100003372_pt1 | contig 15614 bp, 16 predicted proteins | sample KBSSwiS42_FD_184305 | JGI IMG/M metagenome (GOLD analysis project Ga0207675, IMG submission 184305) | Switchgrass rhizosphere microbial communities from Kellogg Biological Station, Michigan, USA - KBS Switchgrass S4-2 (SPAdes) (version 2) | ecosystem: Host-associated > Plants > Roots >... | reverse complement strand
GCCCCGGTGGCGGAACTGGTAGACGCAAGGGACTTAAAATCCCTCGGTCGCAAGGCCATGCCGGTTCGATTCCGGCCCGGGGCACCATCTCTTTCCTCCTCATGCTGAACGTGTCAGGCCTGCACCTGTGGCGCGGCGACCGCCACGTCTTGCGCGGCGTGAGCTTTGCGGCGACTGCGGGTCAATGTGTGCTGCTCACCGGCAAGAACGGCGCGGGCAAGACCACGCTGCTGCGGGCCATCGCGGGACTGCTCGAGCCCGAGGAAGGCGAGGTGTCCTGGCGCGGTACGCCGGCGCGCAAATCTCGCGATGAATTCCACGCCGACATGGCCTATCTCGGGCACGAGCCGCCGCTCAAGGGCGATCTGTCGGGCCGCGAGAATTTGCGCTTTTCGACCGGCATTCGCCGCCCGGTCACGGCCGCCGAGATCGACGCCGCATTGGCGCGCACCGGTGCCTCGGCCTTCGCCGACCGCTCGGTGCGCATGTTGTCAGCCGGACAGAAGCGGCGCGTGGCGCTCGCGGGCGTGTTGCTCTCGGGGGCCGTGTTGTGGCTGCTCGACGAACCGACCACCAATCTCGATGCGGACGGGCAACAACTGGTGGCGCGGCTCATCGAAGAACAACTCGGGCGGGCCGGGATCGTGGTCGCCGCGGTACACCATTCGATGAACCTGGCTGCCGGCGAAGTGGTGCCGCTGGAGCTGGCGGCATGAAAACCGGCTCCCTGGACGTCGCACGCCTGGTCATTGCCCGTGATTTGCGCCTCGCTTTCAGGAAACCTTCGCAACTTTTGCAACCACTCATGTTCTTCATGATCGTGGCCACCTTGTTTCCCCTGACATTAACCCCGGAAATGTCGCGGCTACGAGACGCCGCTCCGGGTGTCTTGTGGGTTGGCGCGTTGTTATCCTCGCTGCTGGCGCTCGAGTTCCTGTTTCGCGAAGACGCACAGGACGGGACTCTCGAGCAGTTCGCGTTATCGGGCCAGTCGCTGACATGGATGTTGTTTGCCAAGACCTGTGTACATTGGCTGCTGACGGGCCTGCCGCTGGCTTTGTCCGCGCCGGTTGCGGCGGTGGGCCTCGGGGTGCCGGCGGAGGCGATGTGGAGCGTGGTGGCGTCGGTGGCGCTCGGCGGTTTCGCGCTGAGTCTCATCGGTGCAATCAGCGCGGGCCTCACGCTGGGTGCGCGTCGCGGTGGAGTGTTGCTGTCGTTGCTCACGCTGCCGCTGGCCGTGCCTATCCTCGTATTCGGCGCCGACGCGACACATCGGGCGATCACCGGCGGCGACATCGGCCCGCCGATGCAATTGCTGGGTGCGATCGCCGTGCTGGGCGTGACGCTCGCGCCTCTGGCCGCGTCTGCCGCGGTGCGAATCGGACTGGAGTAGGGTACGAAACATGAGTTGGGCCTGGTTCCATCGCTTCGCTTCACCGCCCTGGGTCTACGGATTCGCGGCGCGCTGGACCCCATGGTTCGGGGGCGCGGCGCTGCTCGCGATGTTGTGGGCGCTGTACGCCGGGCTGGTGCTCGCGCCGCCTGACTACCAGCAGAAGGATGCGTTCCGTATCGTCTACATCCACGCGCCCAGCGCCACCCTGTCGATGGCGGTGTACACGACCATGGCCATTGCCGCGGCGGTGGGTCTCATCTGGCGCATGAAAGTCGCGCATGCCGTGGCCGCGGCCTGCGCGCCCATCGGCGCGTGGTTCACCGTCGCCACGCTCGGCACCGGCATGTTGTGGGGCAAACCGATGTGGGGCGCTTACTGGGTGTGGGATCCGCGCCTGACTTCCGAGCTGGTGCTGCTGTTCCTGTACTTCGGTTACATGGGCCTGCGTGCCGGCATCGAGGATCCGGTCAAGGCCGACAAGGCGAGTGCCCTGCTGGCCATCGTCGGCATCGTGAACATACCCATCATTCATTACTCGGTGACCTGGTGGAATTCACTGCACCAGGCACCGACGCGACTGCTCGGCAAGGCCGACATGGTCTGGCCCATGGTGTGGCCGCTGCTGCTCATGTTCCTCGCATTCTTCCTGTTCTTCGGCACGGTGCTGCTGATACGCCTGCGCGCCGAGCTGCTGCGGCGTGAACGCAATGCCAGCTGGATCCGCGAGGTGCTCGCATGAGCGAATTCCTGTCGATGAGCGGCTACGGCAAGTACCTGTGGCCGGCATTCGGGCTCGGCTTCGGCATCGTGGTCGTGATCTACGTGAGCGCCCTGAGTTCCCTGTCGCGTGCCCGCCAGGACGCGAAGCGCCGGCTGGAGATGCAGTCATGATGCCGCGTCACAAGCGGCTGTTCATGGTGCTCGGCATCCTCGCCGGCGTGGGCCTGGCGGCCTCGCTGGCGCTCACGGCGTTCAAGGACAACGTCATGTTGTTCTACAGCCCCACCGAGCTCGCCGCGAAGGCGCCGCAGGCGGCCGAACGCTTTCGCCTGGGTGGCATGGTGGAGAAGGGCAGCCTGAAGAAGACCGAGGGCACGCTCGACGTGCAGTTCTACGTGACCGACTACAAGCACACGGTGGAAGTGAAGTACTCGGGTATCCTGCCGGACCTGTTCCGCGAGGGGCAGGGTGTGGTCGCCCACGGCCGCATGCAGGGTAATGTGTTCGTCGCGGACGAGATTCTCGCCAAACACGACGAGAAATACATGCCGCCGGAAGTCGCCAAGTCGCTCAAGGACAACCCGCCGCCGCCCAACATAAGCGCAGGTACCTGATGGTCCCCGAGTTCGGACAATTTGCATTGGTCCTGGCGCTGCTGCTCGCGGCGGCGCAGGCGGTGTTTGGCCTGGTCGGCGCGCAGCGCCTCGATCCGCGCTGGATGGGAGTGGTTCGGCCGGCGGTCGCGGGGCACTTCGTGCTGGTGAGCGCCGCGATCGGCGTGCTCATCTACGCCTTCGTCAATTTCGACTTCTCCGTGGCGTACGTCGCCAGCAATTCGAACTCGGCGCTGCCGACTTTCTACCGCGTGGCCGCGGTGTGGGGCGCGCACGAAGGCTCGCTGCTGCTGTGGGCCTGGATGCTGTCGTTGTGGACGCTGGCGGTCGCGGCCTTCAGCCGCAATCTGCCGCCGCATTTCGCCAGCCGCGTGATGGGCGTGCTCGGCGTGGTCAGCTTCGGATTCCTGTTGTTTACGCTCTACACCTCGAATCCGTTCGATCGCCTGCCGGTCGAGCAGATACCGGCCGATGGCCGGGACCTGAATCCCGTGCTGCAGGATCCGGCGCTCGCGATCCATCCGCCGCTCCTTTATATGGGTTACGTCGGCTTTGCCGTGGCGTATTCCTTCGCCTGCGCGGCGATGCTCGAAGGCAAGCTCGACCAGGTCTGGGCGCGCTGGACGCGGCCCTGGACCACGCTCGCGTGGTGTTTTCTCTCCGTGGGCATCGCGCTCGGCAGCTGGTGGGCCTACTACGAACTCGGCTGGGGCGGTTACTGGTTCTGGGATCCGGTCGAGAATGCCTCCTTCATGCCCTGGCTGGTGGGCACGGCGCTGATCCATTCGCTGGCGGTCACGGAAAAGCGCGGCCTGTTCAAGAGCTGGACGCTGCTGCTGGCCATCCTCGCGTTCTCGCTGAGCTTGTTAGGCACGTTTCTCGTGCGCTCGGGAGTGCTGGTGTCGGTGCATTCGTTCGCGGCGGATCCGTCGCGCGGCATGTTCATCCTCGGGTTCCTGGTGCTGATGATCGGCGGCGCGCTGATCCTGTACGCCTGGCGGGCGCCGCTGCTCAAGTCGCAGGCCGGATTCGAGGGCGGTGCGCGCGAAGCCTTCCTGCTCTACAACAACATCGCGCTGGTGCTCGGGGCCCTGGTGGTGCTGATCGGCACACTGGCGCCGCTGGTCAACGAGGCGCTCGGCAAGAAATCCATCTCGGTGGGACCGGGCTGGTTCAGCCGGCTGTTCCCCTATATCGCGCTCGCGTTGCTGACGCTGGTCGCCATCGGCATTCATGCCGCCTGGAAACGTGGCCGGCTCGGCGACAGCCGCGGGCGCCTGTTCGCGGGCCTGGGCGCGGGCGTCATTGCCGGTCTGCTCATCGTGTCGATCGGCTTCGGCCCGGGCAAGTGGCAGTCGGCGCTCGGCATCGTGCTGGGCTGCTGGGTGATCGTGTCCTCGTTGTTCGATCCCGTCGACCGCTGGCGGCGCAAGCTCACGCTGCCGCGCGCGGTGATCGGCATGACCATCGCGCACATCGGCCTCGGCGTGAACGTGATCGCGATCTCCACGGTGGAGTCGTACACCATCGAACGCGACGTGGCGGTCGGGGTGGGCGAGTCGGTGACCATGGGCCGCTACGCCTACCGCTTCGACAAGCTCGAGCCGGTCGAAGGACCTAACTACGATGGCGTGCGCGCCGAGATCACGGTGCTGCGCGACGGCCAGCCGGTCACCGTGCTGCACCCGGAGAAACGCAACTACTGGGTGCAGCGCTCGACCATGACCGAGGCGGGGATCCACTCGAAATGGAACATGGACCTGTTCGTCGCGCTGGGTGAGAACCTCGGCGGCGGCCGCTGGAGCCTGCGTGCGCAGCTGCGGCCGTTGATCGACTACGTGTGGCTGGCCGCCGGGCTCATGGCGCTGGGCGGCGGGCTGGCGGCCAGCGATCGCCGCTACCGTTCGCGCCAGGCGGTCGAGAGCACGGCCACATCCACTCCGACGGCGCCCGCGACTTGAACCGATTCATCGTGCCAGTCGTGGTGTTTCTGGGCCTCGCGGCGGTGCTGTTCGTGGGCGTCAAACATTCGCCCGACAAGAACAACATGGCGTCCGCGCTGCTCGGCAAGCCGGCTCCCGCTTTCGAACTGCCGGTGCTCGGCGATCCCGGCCGAAAGTTGTCGTCGCGCGAGCTCGCGGGCAAACCCTGGGTGCTCAACGTCTGGGGCACCTGGTGCGTGGAGTGTCGCGTCGAACACGAGGCGCTGCTGCAGATCGCCGCGCAAAAACGCGTGCCGATCGTCGGCCTGAGTTACAAGGACGACGACGCGGCCGCCACCGAGTGGCTGCGCCAGCTCGGCAATCCCTACAACGTGGTCGCCGTGGACAAGGAAGGCCGCACCGCGATCGACTACGGCGTGTACGGCGCACCCGAGACTTTCTTCGTCGACGCGGGCGGACGGGTCCAGTACCGGCATGCCGGTGCCATGACCCAGGAAGTCTGGGAGCGGGAATTCCTCGCGCGGCTGGCAGGAGGGGCGCAATGATCCGTCTGCAGCGCGCGCCACGCGCCGCCGCCTGGCTCGTCGGTCTGCTCGCGACCGCGGCGCTCGCGGTGGACATCACCACGCTTCCCGATCCGCAGCTGCAGGCGCGCTACGAAGCGCTCACGCACGAGTTCCGCTGCATGCAATGCCAGAACAACAGCATTGCCGACTCTCCGGCGGGCCTGGCTTCCGACCTGCGGCGCGACGTGCAGGAGCAGCTGCTGGCCGGCAAGAGCGACGACGAGATCCGCGCGTACATGGTGCAGCGCTACGGCAACGTCATCCTGTTCACGCCGGCACTGGATTCGTCCTCCGGCTGGGTGTGGGTGCTGCCGGTGCTGGCCGCGCTCGTGGGATTGATCGTCGGTGTGCGCATCGTCCGGCAGCGCGCGCGCCTGGTCGCACAGGACGACTCCGCGGTGGACGTGGAAGAAGCCCCCAAATGATCCTGGCCTTCGTGCTCATCGCGGGCTCGCTGGTCGCGGGTGCGGCCGTGCTGCTGCTGATGCCGCTGCTGCGCAAGCGCGCGGATGCGCGGCCGGCGGCGGCGATCACCTCGGTGGTCGTGCTGTTCGTCATGTTGTTAGGCGGCGCGGGACTGTACGCGCTGTTCAGCAATTACAAGTGGGTCGAAGCGCCCACGATCGCCGACACGCCGGCGGCCATGACCGCCAGGCTGGCGAAGAAAGTGGCGAAGAACCCGGACAACCTGGACGACTGGCTGTTGCTGGGACGTTCGTACACCGTGCTGCAGCAGTATCCGCTGGCGATCCGCGCCTTTCAGCGGGCCGACCGCCTGGCGAAGGGCCAGAACGTCGAGGCGCTGTTCGGCATCGCCGAGTCGCTGCTGGCGCAGGACATGCAGGAGCTCGGCGGCGCCGCGGGCCACCTGTTCGAAAAGGCGCTGCAGCTCGAGCCCAACAATCCCAAGGCGCTGTTCTATTCGGCATTTGCCGCGGAGGCGCGCGGCGAAGTGTCGCTGGCGCGCGAACGTTACCTCAAGCTGCAGACCCTCGACCTGCGCGAGGACGCCAGGCAGCTCGTCGCGCAGCGCCTCGCGGCCGTCGAGCAGGGGCCGGATCCGGCGGCCGCGCCGGCGGAGGGCGCTCCGACCATCGCCGTACACGTGACACTGTCGCCGTCGCTGGCTGCCAAGGTGCCCCGCGACGCGCCGCTGTTCGTCGCGGCGCGCGATCCGAGGCAGCCGGGACCGCCGTTCGCGGTGAAGCGCCTGGCGGCGAGTTTTCCCGTGGACGTGGAGCTCACCACGGCCGATGCCATGCTCCAGACGCGCCGCATCGCGGCGGGCCAGCAGCTCGAGGTGGTGGCGCGCGTCGCACTCGGGGGAACTCCGACCGCGACCAGCGGCGACCCGTTCGGACAAGTTAGCTATCATGTCGGCAAGGACGGGAAGCTGAACATCGTCATCGATCGCCTCGCTCCGTAGGCGTCGTCAGGGAACCAGCTCATGCAAGCGAAGCACTCGCTCGAATTCGCGCGCGCGCCGGCCATCTGGTCGATGTACCCCAGGATCATGGTGTCGCGGAAACCTTCGCTGGTAGCCGACGGCGGCGCAGTGCCGCGCATCGAGGCGCGGCTCGCCAAGGTCGTCATCGATCGCAAACACCTGGCGGCGTATTCGGATGTCTGCGGCGCCGCGGCGGGTGCGACCCTGCCGATCGCCTATCCACACGTGCTCGCCATGCCGCTGCACCTGGCCATGCTCGGTGCCGAGGCCTTTCCCGTGAAACTCTTCGGCCTGGTGCACGTGCAGAACCGCATCGCCATGCGCCAGCCGCTGTCCGCGGAGGAGCCGGCCGAGATCCACTCGTGGATCGAAGGCCATCGCGATTCGGAACGCGGCCAGGAATTCGACCTGCACACCGAGTACGTGGTGGCGGGCGAGGCGTTGTGGGACGAGACCAGCACGTTCCTCGCGCGCAAGAAGCCGCCGCCGGGCGCGAAGCCCAGCGGGTCGCGCAGCGCCGAGGGTGCGCCCGACCCGGTGGCGATGAAATCCAGCAGCTTCCGCGCCCCCTCCGGGCTCGGTCGCCGCTACGGTTTCATCTCCGGCGACGTCAACCCGATTCACATGAGCGATCTCACCGCCCGTGCGTTCGGCTTCCCGCGTGCCATCGCGCACGGCATGTGGTCGCTGGGCCGTGCCGCGTCCGATTTCGAAGCAGAGCAATTCGACGGCGGCTGCGAGCTGTCGGTGAGCTTCAAACTACCCATCTACATGCCGTCGTGGCTGATGCTGCAGCGCTGGTCCATCGAAAATGGCTCGGGCTTCGCGCTGCGCGATGCGCAGGGCGAGAAGCCGCATCTCACGGGCACCCTGAAATCGCTGCGGTGAGCACGGCTCCCGCGGTCAGCGCCGATCGCGAGGAACGTCGGGCACTGCTGGCCGCCGCGGCCGCCTCGTTCTGCCTGCTCGGCGGCTACTACATCCTGCGGCCCATCCGGGAAGCGCTGGCCATCGAGGTCGGCATCCGCAACAACTGGCTGCTGTTCCTGCTGGTGCTCGCGGCGTCCTGCGTGATGCTGCCCGGTTACTGGTGGCTGGTGCGGCGTACGCCGCGCACCCGCCTGGTGTGGCTGGTGAATACCACCTTCGCCGCCGCCTTCGTCGCATTGGCGTTCGGCCTGGACGCCATGCCGAGCAATCGCGTGCTCGCGGGGGTGTTCTTCGTCTCGCTGACCACCTTCAACCTGCTGCTGATAGCCGTGTTCTGGAGCGCCATGTCCGACGTGTGGCGGCCCGAGCTCGCGAAACGTTTCTACGGCTACGTCGCGGCGGGCGGCAGCGCCGGAGCCATCGTCGGCAACATCGTGCTGCGCAACCTCGTGGTGGAGTTCGGATTGCCGCCGCTCATCGTCGGTGCCTGCGTGTGCATCGTGCTCGCGGCTCCGCTGGTCAGCCTGGCGCGCGCCACGCTGCGTCGCTCGGCGAACGGCTACACGGTGCCCGACGGTGCCATTGCGGTCGGCGGCCGGGCGCTCGACGATCTGCGACGCCTGGCCACCACGCCCTATCTTCTCGGCATCGCCGGCGTGATCGTCATCGGCCAGACCATCGGCGCGTCGATGTACAACGAACAGGCCAAGTACGTCGAATCGCTGTATCCGAGCGCCGTCGAGCGCGCGGCGGTGTTCGCGAATCTCGAGATCGCGGTGAACCTGCTGGCGGGATTCTTCCAGGTGGTGGTGGTCACCTGGCTCACGCGGCGCGGCAGCGTTGCCCTGAGCCTGTCGGCGATGCCGGCGCTCATCGGCGTCAGCTTCATCATGCTGGCGCTGGTGCCCACCGGCGCCGTGCTGCTGGTCACGCAGGTCATCCGCCGCGCCTCGGACTATGGCCTCGGCAAGCCGCCCCGCGAGATGTTGTTCACCGTGCTGAACCCCGAGAGCAAGTTCAAGAGCAAGAGCCTCATCGACACCGTCCTGCAGCGCGGTGGCGACACCGTCGGCCAGGGCTTCTACCTGCTGGTGCAGGGACTCGGCATCGCCGGCATGTCGTGGATCTTTGCGCTGCTCTGTGGTGGCCTGCTGATGTCGACCCGGATCCTCGGCCGTGCCTTCGAAACGCGCCGCGAGCAGGCGCCGCGGGCGGCGGAGCAGGGCGCATGAACGCGGCCACGAAGCCGGCGCCGGTGCTTCCGGCGCGGCGCTTCGATGCGGATGGCAAGCCGCACGTCGACCTGCGCGCCATCCTCAGGCTGGCGGCGCCGCTCATGGTGACCAACGCGGTGCAGGCGGTGCTGAACCTCACCGACCTGTGGTTCATCGGCCGCCTGTCCACGGACGCCACCGCGGCGATGAGCGCTATCTACTGGATTCTCAACTGCGCAATCCTGCTGTTCGGCGGAGTGGCGTCGACGGTGCAGACCTACGTGGCGCAGGCAGAAGGAAGCCGCCGCAAGGCGCGCGCGGCGCGTGCACTGTGGAGCGCGTCCTGGGCGATCCTCGGCATCATTCCGCTGTTCCTGGCGATGGCATTTGCGGGACCCTGGCTGCTGCATCCATTCGGACTCGAGCCGCACGTCGAGGCGCTGGCGCTCGAATACTGGGCGCCCCGCATGGGTGGCGCCTTCGCGGGTACCCTGGTCTGGGCCGCGATGGGTTTCTTCAATGGCATATCGCTGGCGCGCAACACCATGCTGATCGCCGTGGTGATCCTCGTGACCAACGCCATCGCCAATCAGCTCTTCATGTTCCAGCTCGGCATGGGAATGAAGGGCTCGGCGTGGGGTACCAATGTCGCGCAGCTGGCAGGTCTGGCTCTTGCGGTGTGGCTGATCCTGCGCGGCGAAATGCGCCAGCGTTATCGAACCGGGCTGATGTGGCGGCCAGATTCAGCAGCGATTCGCGCGCAGCTCATGCTGGGATTGCCCATCGGCGTGATGATGGGGGCCGACGTGCTGGGTCTCGCGCTCTCGCAGCTGATGATTGCGCAGACCAGCACGGTGGGTGCCGCGGCCACGCAGATCGTCATGGCGCTGACGTCGGTGGCCTACATGCCGACCATCGGTATCGCGCTCGCCGGTACCACGCTCGTTGGCCAATCCATCGGCGCCGGCAATCGCGACTGGGCCAATCGACTCGGCAACATGGACATCGTGTTGTGCGCCACGCAGATGGCCTGTGTCGCGCTGCTGCTCATCCTGGTGGGCCCCTGGGTCATCCCGATTTTCGTGAGCAACGGTGGGCCGGCGGCGGCGGATGTGGTGGCGCTCGGCCTGGTGCTGCTGTGGCCCGCCGCGGCTTATCAGATTTTCGACGGCTTGTATTTTGGCGCCAGTTTCTGCCTGCGCGGTGCCGGCGACACCCGGGTGCCGGCGGCCACGGCGTTGGTGCTGTCCTGGTTCCTGTACGTGCCGCTGGCGCACACGCTGATCTTTGCGCCCGGCGAGGGCTGGATCGATGGCTTGCCGCAGTTCGGCCTGGGCGCGCTCGGCGGCTGGCTCGCGCTGATGACGTACGCGATCTTGTTAGGGTCGAGCATGCTCTGGCGCTGGCGAAACGGAGCCTGGCGGCGTCTGACGTTGTGATTTCCCCTCGGCTGTTATCATCCACCACGCTATGACAGTACTGCGCTACAAAGTCGACGCCGGCATTGCCTGGCTGACCCTGGACAATCCACCGCTCAATGCGCTGTCGCACGAATTGCGCAGGGCCGTGATCTCGGCCCTCGATCGTGCGCTGGCGGACGGCAAGGTGCGCGCCATCGTGCTGGCCGGCAGTGAACGCGCATTCTCGAGCGGCGCCGACATCAAGGAATTCGCCGACGGCACGTTCTACGCCGATCCCTTCCTGCCGGCCGTGGTGGATGCGCTGGAGGCCGCGCACAAGCCGGTGATCGCCGCGATCAGCGGTGCGTGCATGGGCGGCGGCCTGGAGCTCGCGCTCGGCTGCCACTATCGCGTGGCGCGCGCCGACGCGAAGATCTCGTTTCCCGAGGTGAAGCTGGGATTGATCCCGGGTGCCGGCGGTACCCAGCGGTTTCCGCGCCTCGTGGGGCTGGAAACCGCGCTGAACCTGATCGTGTCGGGCGCGACCGTAGCCGCATCGACCTTCAAGGGCAGCCCGTTGTTCGATGTCATCACCGAGGGCGCGGCCGCCGACGCGGCGCGCGAATTCGCACTCAAGCTCGGAAAGCAGGGCGACACCGTGCGGCGCGTGCGCGAGCTGCCGGTGAAACATCCGCAGGCAGAGGCCTTCCTGCAGTTCGCGAAAACCAGTGTCGCCGCCGTGTCGCGCGGGCTGGCGGCGCCGTCGCGCGCGATCGACGCCGTCGGCGCTTCCTTGAATGACTTTGCCGCGGGCCTCGCCACCGAGCAGAAAGTGTTCACCGAGCTCATGGCCAGTTCCGAATCGCAGAGCCTGCGGCACGCGTTCTTCGCGGAGCGTGCGGCCTCCAAGGTGCCGGGCCTGAACGACAAGACAGCGCAGCGGAAAATCGCCTGCGTCGCCGTGGTCGGCGCGGGCACCATGGGCAGCGGCATCGCGATGTCGTTCGCGAACGCGGGAATTCCGGTCACGCTGCTCGAAGCGAAACCGGAGGCGCTGGAGCGCGGCATCTCCGGAATCAGGAAGTTCTACGAAGGCGCCGCGGCCAAGGGCAAGCTGAAGCCCGACGAGGCCACGCGCCGCGCCGGGCTCATCACACCGTCGCTGGAGTTCGCGGCCGCCGCGAAGGCCGATCTCATCATCGAGGCGGTATTCGAAGACATCGAAGTCAAGCAGGGCGTTTTCCGGCAGCTCGACAAGATCGCGAAGAAAGGGGCGATTCTCGCCACCAATACTTCGACGCTCGATGTCGACCGCATCGCCGGTTTCACGAAACGTCCGGGCGACGTGCTCGGATTGCATTTCTTCAGCCCGGCGAATGTCATGCGCCTGCTCGAAGTGGTGCGCGGCGCGAAGACGCGGCCGGAGGTACTCGCGACGGCCCTGACACTGGCGCGCCGCATCGGCAAGACCGCCGTGGTGTCGGGCGTGTGCGACGGATTCATCGGCAACCGCATGCTCGATCCGTACGCCCAGCAGGCGCTGCTGATGCTGGAAGAGGGGGCTTCGCCCCGGCAGATCGACTCCGCCATCGAGAAGTTCGGCTTCGCGATGGGGCCCTTCCGCATGTCGGACCTCGCGGGCAACGACATCAGCTGGCACATCCGCAAGCGTCACTACGCCGAGCATCCGCGCATGCGCCACATGCGCATCGCGGACCGCGTATGCGAGCTCGGCCGTTTCGGGCAGAAGACCGGCGCCGGCTGGTATCGCTACGAACCGGGCAAACGCGACGCCATTCCCGATCCGCTGGTCGAGCGGATCATCGACGAGGAGCGCAGGGCGCTGAAGATCTCGCCACGCAAGATTCCCGATGAGGAAATCGTCGATCGCCTGCTGTATGCGCTGGTCAACGAGGGCGCGAAGATTCTCGAGGAAGGCATCGCGTTGCGCGCCTCGGACATCGACGTGGTGTACCTCACCGGTTATGGCTTTCCACTGCAGCGCGGCGGACCGATGTTCCATGCGGGCCGCGTGGGCCTCGGCCAGGTGGTGCGACGCATGCGCGAATTTGCCGCCGATTCACACGCCGATCCCGGGTCGTGGAAGCCGGCGAAACTGCTGGTGACGCTCGCCGCGGCCGGTCGCAATTTCGACGCCGCGCCATCCGCCGGGCGCAAGAAGGGAAAGTCCCGTGGTTGACGCCGTCATCGTTTCCACCGCACGTACTCCGCTGGCCAAATCCTGGCGCGGGGCATTCAATCTCACGCACGGCGCGACGCTCGGCGGCCACGTGGTCAAGGCCGCGATGCAACGCGCGAAACTCGACCCCGCCACGGTCGAGGACGTGATCATGGGTTGCGCCAATCCCGAGGGCGCCACCGGCTTCAACATCGCGCGCCAGATCGCGCTGCGCGCCGGATGTCCGGTCAGCACCTCCGGCATGACGGTGAACCGGTACTGTTCCTCGGGATTGCAGACCATCGCCATCGCCGCGCAGCGCATCCTCACGGGCGAAGGCGAGATCTACGTCGCCGGCGGCGTCGAGTCGATCTCCTGCGTGCAGAACGACCGCATGAACCTCTTCATGGCCAAGGAGCAGTGGCTGGACGAACACAAGCCGGCTATCTACTGGAACATGCTGCAGACCGCGGAGAACGTCGCGCGTCGTTACAAGATTGCGCGCGAGCCGCAGGACCAGTATGGCGTGCAGAGCCAGCAGCGTGCCGCGGCCGCGCAGGCCGCCGGCCGCTTCAGCGCGGAGATCGCGGCCATCGAGGTGGTGGCCGGGGTGGCGGACCGCGACAGCGGGCGGCTCGCGACCAAAACGCTCGAGGTCGATGCCGACGAAGGCATTCGCGCCGACACCACCTATGAGGCGGTGGCAAAGATCCGGGCTGCGACGCCCGGCGGAGTGATCGCCGCCGGCAATGCCAGCCAGTTCTCCGACGGCGCCTCGGCCTGCGTGGTGATGAGCGATGCGCGCGCCGCGCAACTCGGTCTCGCCCCGCTGGGTGTGTTCCGCGGCTTCGCGGTCGCCGGATGTGAGCCGGACGAAATGGGCATCGGCCCGGTATTCGCCGTGCCGAAGCTGCTGGAGCGTGCCGGCAAGCAGGTCGCCGACATCGATCTGTGGGAGCTCAACGAGGCTTTCGCCGTGCAGGTGCTGTACTGCCGCGACAAGCTCGGCATTCCCGACGACCGGCTCAACGTCAGCGGCGGCGCGATCGCACTCGGTCATCCGTACGGCATGACGGGCTCACGGCTGGTCGGACACGCCTTGCTCGAAGGCAAGCGCCGGGGTGCGAAACTCGTGGTGGTCACCATGTGTATTGGCGGCGGCATGGGAGCTGCCGGCCTGTTCGAGGTGTTGTAGAAGGAGGCTGCATGCTCAAGCACGTCATCGCCCTGGTCATCGCCGTGATTCTCGGCGCGGTGGGCTACGCGCTCTGGACCCGCAAGGACGCGGAAGAAAGCCCGCTCAACGTGATGGTCACGCAGATGCGGACCCGCGCCATCATCGAACACGAGCGCCAGGTGACCGTCTGGTACAAGGCCTGCCCGGAAGTGCGCGGCGTCAATCCCCAGGTCATGGTCATCTGGCCGGCCAAGCTCAACTACGAGCTGGATCTCGCGGCCACCAAACTCTCGCTGGGCGCCGACGGCGTCCTGCGAGTGGACACGCCGCCGATCCGCGGCGACGACCCGTCCGTGCCCTCCGAGGTCGGCGAGTACCTGGCGCAGACCTCGTTCTGGACCCTCGACAACGAGCAGGCCATCGTCATGCGGGAGATGCAGAAGGCGACCCCGCTGGCGCGGCATCTCACCGCGTATTTCCTTCGCAATGACGTGGGGTTGAGCGACCAGTTCAAAGAAGAACTTGAGACCTATCTGAAGGGTATCTCCGGGGCGCTGCGCCTCAAGGTCACGCGCATCGAGATCAACATCCCGAAGGAGGATGTGAAGATCCCGCCGCGGCCCGAACTGGCACTGTGTGAAGGATCGCTCGCGCTCGCCAATGGCTTCGGCTTCGCGCGTCGCCAGGAAGACGGCACCATCGTCGGCATCTATCCACGCAAGCCGGCTCCATCCACCGACAACACGCAGCCGCCGGGCGCAACTCCGTAAAACATTTCGAAACGGCCCGGCTATTATCGACGGCCCAATCTTTCGTCCCACTCAACGGAGATCCGTTTATGGAAGCTGTCGATGTGCGTGGCCGATTCGTCTGGCATCAGCTCGCGACACGCGACGTACCAGGCGCCAGGAAGTTCTATTCGAAACTCGTGGGCTGGAAAACCATGCCGTGGCCACTCGATCCCGCCTACACCGTGTGTCACGCGGACGTCGGGCCGGTGGCGGGCATCATGGCCATTCCGGCTGAAGCGCCGGCCGAGATGCCGTCACACTGGCTGCAATACATCGGCACCAGCAATGTCGATGCCACCGCCGAGGCGGCGGTACGCGCCGGGGGCTCGGTCCTCAAGTCGCCGAGCGACATGCAGGGCGCAGGACGTTATGCGGTGTTGCGCGATCCGCAGGGCGCGATATTCGCCGTGATCAACCCGGAAAACGCGCGACCCGAAGACATCGGCGTTCCGCCGATGGGCACGTTTTCGTGGCACGAACTCGCGACCACCGATAACGAGGCCGCGTTTGCGTTCTACAGCGGGCTGTTCGGTTGGGAAGCCATGACACGCATGGACATGGGTCCAACCGGCATCTACCTGATTTTCGGCTGGAAGGGTCAACAGCGCGGCGGCATGTACATCAAGCCCGCCGACGCCCCGATGCCGGCCAATTGGCTGCCGTACGTGTTCGTGCCGAGCGCGGACAAGGGCTTCGCGTGGGCCACGTCGAGCGGCGGAAGCGAAATGCTCAAACCCATGGACGTTCCGGGCGGTAGTCGTATTGCCGGGATCATGGATCCCTCCGGTGCGGCATTTGCGCTCAACTCGCCCGCCGCAGCGGCGGCGCAAGCCGCGGCGCCGAAACCGAAGACCGCCGCCAAGCCCAAGCCCCAGCCCAAGGCAAAGGCAAAGGCAAAGGCGAAAGCCAAGGCGGCCGCGAAACCCAAGGCGAAAAAGAAGGTCGTAAAAAAGGCGGCGAAGAAAGTCGCGAAGAAATCTGCCCGGAAATCTGTCAAGCGCGCGCCGAAGAAGAAGGCGGCGCCCCGCAAGAAGAAGAGCGCAGGAGCCAGGAGGAAGAAGTGACGGGACGACGGGATGTCATCAAGGCCGGTCTGGCCATCGCCGGCATGCAATCCATGGGCGCTTTGGCCGCCCAGCAAAAGACCGCGCCCAAGGAGGAGGAGCCCAAGAAGCCCCTGCCTCCGCTGGCAACCAAGACCATCCCGTCCACGGGCGAGCGCCTCGCGGTCATCGGC
>Ga0207675_100003371_pt1 | contig 15616 bp, 15 predicted proteins | sample KBSSwiS42_FD_184305 | JGI IMG/M metagenome (GOLD analysis project Ga0207675, IMG submission 184305) | Switchgrass rhizosphere microbial communities from Kellogg Biological Station, Michigan, USA - KBS Switchgrass S4-2 (SPAdes) (version 2) | ecosystem: Host-associated > Plants > Roots >... | reverse complement strand
CCTTGCCGACGAGTGCCGAGATGTCCTGGTTGTTCTCGTCGCCGGGCTCGGTCTTGGAGACGCCGACCTGCTTGAGAACGCTCGGGTGGCGCTTGACGATCTTGAACTTGCGGATGTCGCCGCCGAACTCGTCGAGGCGCTTCACGGCCCACGGGCTCAGGATCCGGTTCAGGTAGCGGGTCGGGATCCCGTATTCCTTCTCGAGCAGCGGGCCGTCCTCGGCGGGATCGAAGAGCCCGAGCGGCGACTCGTTCACCGGCGAGCCCTTGATCGCGTAGAACGGGACGTGCTCCATGAGCTGCTTCAGCCGCTCGGCGATCGAGCTCTTGCCGCCGCCGACGGGGCCCAGCAGGTAGAGGATCTGCTTCTTTTCTTCCAGCCCCTGCGCCGCGTGGCGGAAGTAGCTGACGACCTGCTCGATCGCGTCCTCCATGCCGTAGAACTCGGCGAACGCGGGGTAGATCTTGATGACCTTGTTGGCGAAGAGCCGCGACATCCGCGGGTCGTTGCGCGTGTCGACCATCTGCGGGTCGCCGATGGCTTTCAGCATGCGCTCTGCGGCGGTGGCGTACGCGAGCGGATTGCGCTTGCACTCCGCGAGGTACTCTTCGATCGACAGCTCTTCTTCGCGACTGCGCTCGAAGCGCGCTGCAAAGTTGCTGATGACATCCATGCTGATCTCTCCTGTGCGGCGAGGAGGCGCAGACGGCTCGTGGCCCTCGTGCGCTCCGGGGAAGTTCTGATGGAGCCCCAAAGGGCGCCATCAGAGCTTTCCTTGGCAATCAGCTGGCGGTCAAGCTTCGTCGATCAGTGGCCTTTGCGAAGCCTCGAGAACCGAGGTCTTCCGGGGCCTGCTCCCCTTTGATACGCAAGTTAGCAAGCAACGTGCCGAAATCTCTCGTCGTTGACAGGGGCATGTCAAAGAGCGCGTCGCGCGTGTGAAGTTCCTCTTCCATGCCTCAGTGCGAGCGATGACCTAGCCGAGAGAGCAGGCCGTTGAGTTCGTCGAGCGAAGCGAACGCGATCGCGATCTCGCCGGCCTCGCCGGCGCGCGTGCGCTTCTTCACGCGGATCTCGACCGCCGCCGAAAACGCGTCTGACAGTTGTTGTTCGATGCGTTCGAGATCGCGCCCTTTCTGACCATTCGCGCGCACCGCGCGCGGGCGCTCCGATTCTGGCGCGGCGGCGCGGCCGACGCGACGCTCGGCCTCGCGCACGCTCAGCTTCTTGGCGACGATCTCGTTGGCCTCGAGGATCTGGCGGGCACCGTCGAGTGCGAGCAGAGCGCGGGCGTGGCCCATTTCGAGGTCGCCGGTGAGCAGCAGCTGCTGCACCGGCTCGCTCAGGTTGAGCAGGCGCAGCAGATTCGTCGTCGCGCTGCGCGACCGGCCGACGGCGCGCGCCGCGCTCTCGTGCGTCATGCCGAATTCCTCGGTCAGCCGCCTCAGGCCGCGTGCCTCCTCGAGCGGATTCAGGTCCTCGCGCTGGATGTTCTCGATCAGCGCCATCGCGGCGGCGGCCTGGTCGGAGACGTCGCGGACGAGGACCGGGACTTCGTCGAGTCCGGCGATCCGTGCCGCGCGGACGCGGCGCTCGCCGGCGATGATCTCGTAGCGCCGGCCGGCGACGCCGCCCGCGTCGGAGAGCGGGCGAACGAGCACCGGCTGCATCACGCCCTGCGCCTTGATGCTCTCGGCCAGCTCGTAGAGAGCGCCCTCGTCCACCCGCGTGCGCGGCTGGTAGCGGCCGGTCTCGAGGCGGTCGATCGCGAGGGTGTTGGGCTCGCCCTCGGAGGGCGAAGCGGTGGCGACGGTTTCGACGACGCGCGGCCCTAGCAGCGCTTCCAGGCCCATTCCGAGGCCCTTCGGTTTCTTCGTCACCATCGACCTTTATTGTCAATGCAACGGCCGCACGGACGCGAGGGGCAGCTCTCATTTATGCTGTCGTTCCGCAACGTTTTCACCATCATGGCGATTCGCGTCTTCGTCGACGGTCAGGAAGGCACCACAGGCCTGCGCATCCACGAGCTCCTCGGGCGGCGCGGCGACGTCGAGGTGCTGCGCGCCGATGCCGAGTTGCGCAAGGACCCGGCCGAGCGCGCCCGCCTGCTCAACGCCGCCGACGTCGCCTTCCTTTGCCTTCCCGACGCTGCCGCGCGCGAGGCGGTGCAGCTCGTCACGAACCCGTCGACGTGCCTCATCGATGCGAGCACGGCACACCGCACAGCCAGCGACTGGGCGTACGGCCTGCCGGAGCTGAGCGCCGAGCAGCGCGCGCGGATTCGCGCATCGAAGCGGATTGCCAATCCGGGTTGCCACGCGACCGGCTTCATCCTCGTCGTCCGACCCCTCGTGGACGCCGGCCTGCTCTCGCACGCGGCGTTGCTCAGCGCGAGCTCGATCACCGGCTACTCCGGAGGCGGCAAGAAGATGATCGCCCAGTACGAGGCCGGCGGCGACGCGAAGCTCGCCTCGCCGCGTCCGTACGCACTCTCGCTGGCGCACAAGCACTTGCCCGAGATGACGGCGCACGGGCGGCTCGAGACGGCCCCGGTCTTCCAGCCGATCGTCGGCAACTTCCTAAAGGGGCTCTCGGTGTCGGTGCCGCTGCATCTCTCGGAGCTGAAGCGCGGGACGACGCCGGCGCAGATTCATGCGGCGCTGGCAGCACACTATGGAGGCGAGCGCTTTGTTCGCGTCATGCCGCTCGCCGACGCGAACGTCGATGGCGGCTATTTCGACGTCCAGGCGTGCAACGACAGCAACGACGCCGAGCTCTTCGTCTTCGCCAGCGCGACGCAGGTGCTGCTGATGTGCCGGCTCGACAACCTCGGCAAGGGCGCGAGCGGCGCCGCGGTGCAGTCGATGAACGTCCACCTCGGCATCGACGAGGCGACTGGCCTCGCCTAGCCCGCCGCCGGTCGCCGCCGGTCAGACCGCCGCCGCGGGCGTGCGGTAGTGGTACGGATAGGCGTCTCTGAATCCGAGTCGGCGATACAAGCGCCGCGCGCCAGCGTTGGCGGCGTCGACCTGGAGGTAGCCGGCGCTCGCGCCGAGCCGTCGGGCGTGGCCGAGAAGATGGCGGCACAACCGATCGGCGAGGCCGCGGCCGCGCGCTTCGCCGAGCGTGAAGACGTCGTAGAGGCCCGCGAGCGATCCCTCGACGGCGACCTGCCCTCCGCAAACGACGACGCCGTCGCGGTCCCGGAGGGCCAGGGCGTGGTGCGGGACGGGAGCGTTGGCGATGCGGTCGGCGTGGGCCGCGACCTCGCGCGCCGATGAGCCGCGCGCCGCACCGACCCACGCGGCAAACGAGCGCGCATCGACGGTTTCGAGCGACGCCGCGCCGCTGTCGAACGTGCCCGTGCTGGCGATCCCGTCGAGCGAAGGCAGCACCATCACCAGGCTGTCGTCGAACCTCGTCATTCCGACCTCCGCCAGGTGCTCGTCGAGGCGGGCAGGCTGCGCAAAGGGAGTGATCCGCACGATCGGCGGCAACTCCGCCGCCGCGAAGAGCGGCAGGCAAAGCGCGAGCTTCTTGTCGATGCCGAGGCGTCCCGGTGCGACCGGCTGGATCGAGCGTGCGCGCTTCGCCTTGCCCGGCGCGAGGCGAACCAGCCAGCCATCGATCACGCGCTGCTCGCGCGGTGTGCTGGCGTTGAGGCCCGCCTCCTCGATTCGTGCGAGCCAGCCGTCGTCGAAGCCGTCCGCCGTCATCGCACCGGCGCCGCGCGGAGCGCATCGGCGCGCGCCGCCATCTCGCGCGCAAAGTCGACGAACGCCTGCGCGCCCTTGGACGCGGGATCGAATGCGACGCCCGGCATGCCGTAGCTCGGCGCTTCGGCGAGACGAACGTTGCGCGGAATCACGGTGTCGAACACCTTGTCGCCGAAGTGCGCCTTGAGCTGCTCGCTGACCTGGGTCTGCAGCGTGATCCTCGGGTCGAACATGACGCGCAGGATGCCGATCACCTCGAGACCGGGGTTGAGGTTCGCGTGCACCTGCTTGATCGTGTTGACGAGGTCCGAAAGTCCTTCGAGGGCGAAGTACTCGCACTGCATCGGCACGACGACGCCGTGCGCGCTCGAGAGCCCGTTCAGCGTCAGCAGGCTGAGGCTCGGCGGGCAGTCGATGAGGACGAAGTCGTAGTCGTCGGCGACCTTCGCAAGGGCCGAGCGCAGGCGCTTGTCCCGGCGTTCGAGTCCGACGAGCTCGACCTCGGCGCCGGCGAGCTCGCGATTCGCACCGATGACGTCGTAGCCGCCCTTCGGGCTCGCTTGTCGCACTTCCGCGATGCCGGCGTTCTCGAGGAGGACGTCGTAGACGCTGAGGTCGAGTGCGCGCTTGTCGATTCCCGAGCCCATCGTGGCGTTGCCTTGGGGGTCGAGGTCGACGACCAGGACGCGTCGGTCGAGCTGCGCGAGGCCGGCGGCGAGGTTGACGGTGGTCGTCGTCTTGCCGACTCCGCCCTTCTGGTTGGCGATGCAGAAGATTCTCACGGATGGTTTCCTGCTCTCGCTCTCCCAGAGAGCTTGTACTTACTCATAAATGGACTCGCATCCAGACGATGCAGCGGTCGGCCGCAAGACCGGGCACTTGGAGGGGCTCGATTTCGGACTCGAGGCCAGCCAGCGTCGCGATCTCGCTGGCAGGCGTCCTTCCCTTCATTGCCAGCCATTCGCCATTCTCTGCGAGCAGGTGTCGCGTCCCCGCGACGAAATCGGACAGCGACGCGAACGCTCGGCTGGCAATGACGTCGAACCGACGGTCCTTCAGACGTTCGGCCCGTGCATGCAGCGAGGTGATATTGCGGACGCCGAGCGATCCGGCCGCCTGCGTGATGAACGCCGCTTTCTTGCCGACGCTGTCGACGCAGACGACCTCGGTCTCGGGCAGCGCAACCGCGACGACGACCCCGGGCAGACCGGCGCCGCTGCCGACATCGATGAGTCTGCGGCGCTCCCGAGGGGCTCGCCGGCGTCGCAGCGCCGCGGCCGCCGCCAGGGAATCGACGATGTGCTGAGTTGCCATCGAGCTGGGATCGCGAATCGAGGTCAGGTTGTAGGTCTCGTTCCATCGCTCGATCAGACGCAGGTACGCCACCAGCCTCGACGTCTGTTCCGGCTTGAGCGGAAGGGCGAGCTCGATTGCGGCAGCGGCGATGCGCGCCGCGAGCTCGCTGTCCGAGACCTTGCCCGGCGGGGCAGCACTCAAGCGTCGGCGCGCAGCGGCTCGCTGCCGGTCTCGACAGCTTCGGCGCGGCGATGCTTCTTGACGTGGACCAAAAGGAGCGAGACCGCAGCCGGCGTGACGCCCGGAAGCCGGGCCGCCTCGCCGATCGTCGCCGGCTGCCTCGACTTCAGGATTTGACGCACTTCGAACGACAGGGCGCGGATCGCGTCAGGATCGAAGTGGGCCGGGATCCGGGTCGACTCGGCCTTGGCCGCCCGCTCGACATCGGCCTGCTGCTTGGCGACATAGCCCGCGTATCGGGTCGTCGTCTCGATCTGCTCGATGGCCTGGTCGGCCAGCGAGCGGCCGGCTTCGGCGCGCAGCGTTTCACGTGGAACCACGGCGCCGCGAAAGTCGCCGGCCCCAGCAAGATCGTCGTAGACCACTCCCGGACGCCGCAACCATTCGAGCGCGCTTCGGCTTTGAGTCTCGCCGGCGTCGTTGGTCGAGCTGGCCCGGATCGACGCCAACCGTGCGGTTTCACGTGAAACCAAGTCGCACTTGCGCGAGAACGCGGCCCAACGGGAGTCGTCGACCAGGCCAAGCTTCCGGCCGGCCTCGGTCAAACGGAAGTCTGCGTTGTCCTCGCGGAGCTGAAGCCGGTATTCCGCTCGGCTCGTGAACATCCGGTACGGCTCGGTCACGCCCTTCGAGACCAGATCGTCGATGAGGACGCCGAGATACGCTTGCTCGCGGCTCGGCACCCACGGCGCATCGCCGCGCGACTTCAACGCGGCATTGATCCCGGCGTGCAACCCTTGCGCAGCCGCCTCTTCGTAGCCGGTCGTGCCGTTGATCTGACCGGCGAAAAACAGACCGCGGATCGATTTCGTCTCGAACGAGCGTTCGAGGGCGCGCGGATCGAAGTAGTCGTACTCGATCGCGTAGCCCGGCCGAACGATCTCGGCCCGCTCCAAGCCGAGGATCGAGCGGACCGCCTCGATCTGGACCGCGAACGGCAGCGAGGTCGAGATTCCGTTGGGATAGACCTCGCGGGTCGACAGGCCCTCGGGCTCGAGGAAGATCTGGTGCGAGTCCTTGCCGGCGAAGCGATGGACCTTGTCCTCGATGCTCGGGCAGTAGCGCGGCCCGACGCCTTCGATCTTGCCGGTGAACATCGGGCTGCGGTCGAATCCGGCGCGGATGATCTCGTGCGTCCGGGCGTTCGTCTGCGTGATCCAGCACGACACCTGGCGCGGATGCGCTCGTGGATCGCCCAGGAAGCTGAACACCGGGATGTCGTCTACGGTGCAGTGCGCGCCCGCCCCATCGCCCGGCTGCTCGACCAGCTTCGAATAGTCGATCGTGCGGCCGTCGAGGCGAGGCGGCGTGCCCGTCTTCAGGCGCCCCTGGGGCAACCGCAGTTCCTTGAGCCGAGCCGAAAGACGCTGGGCCGGCGGCTCCCCGGAGCGACCGCCGGCATGGCTGTCGAGTCCGATGTGGATGCGCCCATCCAGAAACGTGCCGGTCGTGAGCACTAGGCAGGCGGCATCGAAGCGAACACCCACTTGCGTCACAACGCCCGTCACATGGTCGCCTTCGACGATCAGGTCGTCGCATGCCGCTTGGAACAGCGCGAGATTCGGCTGGTTCTCCAAACGTCGGCGGATCGCCGCCTTGTAGAGCGCTCGATCGGCTTGGGCGCGGGTCGCGCGGACCGCCGGTCCTTTCGATCCGTTGAGGATGCGGAAGTGGATCCCGGCCTCGTCGGCCGCCGCCGCCATCGCCCCGCCGAGCGCATCGATCTCCTTGACGAGGTGCCCCTTGCCGATGCCGCCGATCGAGGGGTTGCAGCTCATCTGCCCCAGCGTCTCGATCGAGTGCGTGAGCAGCAGCGTGGACGCACCCATCCGCGCCGCGGCGAGCGCGGCTTCGGTGCCGGCGTGACCGCCGCCGACGACGATGACGTCGAAGGATCGCGAGGAGTGCATGGGGCTTCTTGCGGGAGAAGCCTCGATTGTATTTTTGGCGACGCTCAGCCGCCGAGGTTCGACGGCACGCCCTCTGCGGCGGCTCGAAGCATCTCGGTGTGATCGATGCCGTCCTCGAGATACGGCGGGCCGACCGCAACGAAGCCGAACGACGCGTAGAACGTCTCGAGGTGCGTTTGCGCCGAGATGCGCACGCCGGCCTGCGGCCAGATCGCCTCGACGCGCGCGAGCGCCCGCACCATCAACTCGCTGCCGACCCCGCGACCGCGCGCGCCGGCGCTCGTCAGCACCCGGCCGATCGACGCTTCGGCGTACTTCGCACCGGGCGGCAGCAAGCGCGCATACGCGATCGGCTCGACTTCGCCTGGCGCACACGCAACGAGGTGGTGCGCGACCTCGTCCAAGTCGTCGGCGTCGAGAAACGCGCAGCTTTGCTCGACCGTGAAGACGCGCTGGCGCGCGCGATGGATCGCCTGCAGCTCACGCGGCGAGAGCGAGTCGAACGGCACGCAGCGCCACGTCAGCGCGGCGTCTGCGCGCATGCCAGGTGCGTCGCTCACTTCACCGCCGCCTGGTGCAGCTGGCGCGCGACCGACCACACGCCTGAGGCGGCAAGCACGGCGCAAACGCCGAGCGGCACGAGCACCTGCCACGCATCCAGCGCCTCGCCCTTGAGAACGCGCGTCATCAGCGTGTTCTGCGCCAGCGCAGGTGCCCACAGATGCCAAGGCGCCTCGCCGCCGAGGTCGAAGACGTTGACGAGCGGCAGCAGCGAAACCGCGAGGACGACGACCGTCGAGCTCGCCTGCGCTTCCTTGAACGTGCGCGACCGGATCGCGACTGCCATCAGCACGGCGGAGAGCGCCGCGGCGAGCGGCAGCAGCAGCAGGATGAACAAGCCCGCCTCGCGCGGCCCGTACTGGAACATCGCCTGCAGCGTGTCGCTGCGCAGGACCCACTGCCCCGGCAGGAAGCTGAAGCAGCTGAGCACCGCGATCAGCACGCTGACGCAGACCACCGCGCCCCACTTGCCGGCGACGAGCGCCCAGCGCTCGGTGGGATTCATCAGCAGCGGTTCGAGCGAGCCGCGCTCGCGCTCGCCCGCCGTCGTGTCGAGCGCCGCGTTGAGCGCGCCGTAGAGCACCGCCATCATCACGAAGTACGGCAGCATCCCGGTGATCCGCGTCGCCCGCGTCTGCGTGCTCGCGAGGTCGCGGTCCTCGACTTCCATCGGCTCGAGCACCTGCGCCGAGACGCCGCGCAACGCGAGGCTGAGGAGCGCGCGTTCGCGGCTGAAGCCGCCGAGCAGACGCTCGATCCGCGCCGTGCTCGCCTCGGCGCGCTGGTTGGCGCTGTCGGAGACGATCTCGACGACTGGTACGTCGCCGCGAACCAGCTCTGCCTCGAAGTGTTCGGGAACCACGACGACCGGATCGTGCAGCGTCGAGCGGCGCAGCTGCGACTCGAAGTCGCGCGGCGCTTCCTTGACGACGTACGTCTGCCGCTCGAGGTAGTTGCGCAGCGTCGGCGCGTTCGCGATTCCCGCGACGACGACCTCGCGCTGCTCGGCGCGCGCTTCGAGCGAGGCGACGAGGCCCGAGATCGCGAGCAGCACGAGCGGGCCCATCAGCACCGCCGAGACGAGCACGGTCATCAGCGTGCGCCGATCGCGCAGCGCGTCGCGCAGCTCCTTGCGCAGCACGATCGCGACCGCGGCGATCGAGCGCTTCACGACGCGACCTCCGCGGCCCCGCGCTCGGCGACGAACGCGAGCTCGACGAACGCCTCCTCGAAGTCGCGCTGGCCGGTCTTGGCGAGCAGCTCGTCGACCGTGCCGGTCGCGACGGTGCGGCCGTGGGCGACGACGACGACGCCGTCGCACAGCCGCTCGACCTCCTGCATGATGTGGGTCGAGAAGACGATGCACTTGGCGCCGCCCTCGGGCGTGCGCAGCCACCTGAGGCTGTCGCGCAGCGCGCGCGTCGCCAGCACGTCGAGGCCGTTGGTCGGCTCGTCGAGAACGATGTTGGGCGGATCGTGGACGAGCGCTCGGCAAAGCGCTGTCTTCATCCGCTCGCCCTGGCTGAAGCCGCCGGCACGACGGTCGAGAAGCGCGGTCATCTCGAAGCGGCGCGCCAGCTCGACCGCGCGCGCCTCGGCGGCATCGCGGCCCATCCCGTGCAGCTCGCCGTAATAGACGATGTTCTCGCGCGCCGTCAGCCGCGGGTAGAGCCCGCGCGCGTCCGAGAGCACGCCCATGCGCGCGAGGACCTCGCGCGGCCGCGCGACGACATCGATGCCGTCGACGCGCATCGTTCCGGCGTCGGGAGCGATCAGCGCCGCGAGCATCCGCAGCGTCGTCGTCTTGCCGGCGCCGTTCGGACCGAGCAGGCCCGTGATGCGGCCGTCGGGCGCAGCGAACGAAACGTCGACGACGGCGTGCACGCGGCCGTCGTCGAGCGTTGGCGCGTTCGCGGTGGCCGCTCCGCGATCGGCCTTGCGGATGCGCCGCCACCCGCTGCCGCGCGCCGCCACCGCGAACGACTTCGCGAGTCTGCGGACCTCGATCACCGCGCCACCCACGCAGGCAGACCGCCCGCGGCGTCGGCACCGATCGGCCGGAACGCCGGCGGCCGCGGCACGTTGGCGACGCAGCCAGCCTCGACGGCGAGCGCGTCGCGGTCGCTCGCCGCGTCGATGAAGCGATAGACGACGTCGCGCATGCAGCCGATGCCGAGCACGCCGTGGCCGGCGTTGGCGACGACGACATGGCGCGCGGCCGGCCCGAGCGCGCGGACGACGCGCTCGCCATGGCGCGGCGGCGTCGCCGGATCGAGGCCGCCGCTCAGCACGAGGACGGGCGCCGCGCTCGCCGGGATCGAATAGAACGCGGGCGGCACGTCGCCGCGAGGCCAGCCCGCGCACATCCGCTCGTAGAAGCTCGCGAACGACACGCCGAAATCCGCGCCCGGCCGATCGGCGCTCGTCGGCATGCGCGGGACGTCTTCGGCGCAGACGACCGAAAGATGCATGCCGGTCGCGATCCGGCTCGACTTGCGCGTGGCGAACGTCGCGTTGAGTCCGACGAGGCCGGCGAAGTCGCCGCCGGCCGCGGCGTCGATCGCCGCCGGCAATGCAGCGGCGATCTGCGGTGCGTAGAGCGCGTTGCGGACGGCACCGAGCAGCATGTCGCGGCCGACGACGAACTGCTCGACGCGTCCGGTGAGCGGATGCGCCGCTTTCACGGTGCGCGGCAGCGACGCGAGCAGCGCTTCGAAGCGCGCGCGCAGCTCGGGATGGTCGCGCTTGCAGGCCGCCTCCGCAGCGCAGGCCGCGAGCAGAGCGTCGAGCGCCGCCTGGTTGTCGAGCGAGAAGCTCGCCGGCAGCGCCATGTCGGGCGGCGCGACGCCGTCGAGGACGCTGCGCCGCACCGCGCGCGGAAACTGACGCTGGTACTCGAGCGCGACGCGCGTCCCGTACGAAGCGCCGACGAGATCGATCTGCTCGGCACCGAGCGCGCGCCGCACCGCGTCGAGGTCCTGCACCGCGATCGTCGTGGTGAAGTAGCGCAGGTCATCGGCGCTCTTCAGGTACGGCAGCTTCAGCAGCTCGGTCTTGCACTGCGCGGCGAGACGGACCTGCCGCTCGGGGTCGGCCTGCTCGGCGAGCGTCTCGTGTTCCGGATCCTGGCACTGCAGCGGCGCCGAGCCGCCGGTGCCGCGCTGGTCGACGAAGACGATGTCGCGCCGGTTGTTGAGGCGGCTGAAGAGCGCCATCGTCGGCGCGGCGACGGCGACCGCGCTCTGCCCCGGACCGCCGGCGAGCAGGAACACCGGGTCGGGGAGCTTGCGCCGCGCCATCGCCGGGACGACGACGTAGCGGATCGACACTTGCGCGCGCTCGGGGTGCGCCGGATCGAGCGGCCGCTGCAGCGTGCCGCAGAGGACGCCGTTGCGCAGCCCGGCGATGTGGCAATCGGAGAGCGCAGCGGAGGTGTCGGCAGGCGCTGCCGGGACGAGCACGAGCGCGAGCAGGATCGACGCAGCGCCGCAGCGCGCGGCGCGGGCGACGGGCGCCGCCGGCGTCATTCGCCGAGCGTTCGCTTCAGCTCGCCGCCGCTCACGAGCCGCTCGAGCTCGTCGGCACCGCCGATCAGGATGCCCTTGACGAAGACCATCGGAAAGGTCGGCCAGCCGGTCCACATCTTGAGCGCGTTGCGGCGACGCCAGGCGGCGAGGTAGCTGCCGAACCCGAGATACTGGTAGGCGATCCCGGCAGCATCGAGCGCCTTCCTCGCGCGCCGCACGTGCGGGTTGCCCGCCATGCCGACGACGAGCACCGCGTTCGATGTCGCCGCCGCGTTGACGTTGTGGACGATGTCGGCGTTGAGGTTGCCGACGCGCTCGCGGATCGCGGGATGCAGGCGGGCCTCTTCGAGGATGGTGCGGGGCATGGGCGCGGTTTTCGGTGACCGCGCACCATACCATCGCCGCCGCCGGATGCGCGCGGCGGCGCGCGCTCAGCTCGCGAGCACGCCGCTCTGGAAGTCGGCGAACGCGCGCTGCAGCTCGGCGCTCGTGTTCATAACGAACGGCCCGTACTGCGCGATCGGCTCGCCGAGCGGACGTCCCGCGACGACGAGGACGCGCGCCGGCGCGGCCGCGTCGGAAGCGACCGCGAAGCGAACGCCGTCGGCGCCGTCGTTGGCGAGGATCGCCATCCGCTCGGGGTCGAGCGTCGTCGCCGCGTCACCGCTGCCGACGGCGACCGTCGTCGTGCCGAAGACATACGCGAACGCGTTGTGAGCCGCCGGCAGCGCGACGTCGAACGCAGCACCGGCGGGGATCGTCAAGTCGAGGACGATCGGCTCGGTCTTCGGCCGCGTCACCGCGCCCGCCACCGAACCGCTCGCGCCGGCGATGACGCGAACGCGAACGCCCGCCGCGTCGGTGTATTCCGGCACCGCCGCCGGGGCGATGTCGCGGTAGGCCGGCGCGGTCATCTTGTCGGCGGCGGCGAGGTTGACCCAGAGCTGGAAGCCGGCCATGCGGCCTTCCTGCTGCTCGGGCATCTCCGAGTGAATGATGCCGCGGCCCGCGGTCATCCACTGCACGCTGCCCGGCTCGAGGAGGCCGACGTTGCCGACGCTGTCGCGGTGGCGCATCCGGCCCTCGAGCATGATCGTGACGGTCTCGAAGCCGCGGTGCGGATGCTCGGGAAAGCCGCCGATGTAGTCGCTCGCCGCGTCGCTGCCGAACGCGTCGAGCATCAGGAACGGATCGAGACGACGCTGCAACGGCTGCGTCAGGACGCGCGTCAGGCGGACGCCGTCGCCGTCGGAGGTGGGCTGGCCGCGGACGATGCGCTCGACCGCGCGGGAACGGAAGGTGCCGGGGGTGTTCATCGGCTCAATGTAGCGATTGCCGCGTGTTCATCAAGCGCATCAGCGTTGAACGCTGGCTTCAATTGCCGCGAACGGCAGCGTTCGCGCCGTCGCGGTGTAATACCCGTCCCCACCCTCCGACCACCAGGATCGCCCATGAAGCTCTATTACAGCCCCGGTGCTTGCTCGCTGTCGCCGCACATCGTCCTGCGCGAAGCCGGCCTCGCCTTCGAGCCCGTCCTCGCGAGCACGAAGACGCACAAGCTGCAGGACGGCACCGACTACTACACGATCAACCCGAAGGGCTACGTGCCGACGCTCGAGCTCGACAACGGCGAGCGTCTCACCGAAGGCCCGGCGATCGTCCAGTACATCGCCGACCAGGCGCCCGGCAAAGGGCTCGCCCCGGCGGCGGGGACGATGGCGCGCTACCGCCTCCAGGAGTGGCTGAACTTCGTCACCAGCGAGATCCACAAGACCTACAGCCCGCTCTTCAACCCGGCGGTGCCCGAGGAGTACAAGACGATCGCCAAGGCGAAGCTCGGCGACCGCTATCGCTGGATCGACGAACAGCTCGAAGGCAAGAGCTACCTGATGGGCGATGCCTTCAGTGTCGCCGACGCGTACCTCTTCACCGTCACCAACTGGGCCAAGTTCGTCGGCATCGACCTCGCGCCGTACAAGAACGTCGGCGCGTACATGGCGCGCGTCGCGGCGCGTCCGGCGGTGCAGGAGGCGATGAAAGCCGAGGGGTTGCTCAAGTAGCCGATGGTGCACGGCGCTGCGCTGACGGCACTCGCGGCGGGCGCAGCGCTCGCCGCGACGGCGCTCGCCGCGCCGTCGTCCCCCGGCCGCTACGACGCCGAGCTCTGCGTCGCGACGCGGCCGGGCACGGCGCCGACCTGCGGCGCCGCCGACGTCGAGGTCCGCACCGGCCTCGTCAGCGTGCGCGTCTCCGACATCGTCTACAACCTCGCGCTCCGCCACGACCAGCTCGACGTCGTGACGATGCACGGCAAGATGCAGATCGACGAGTTCAGCTCGCCGTACCAATGGGAAGCGACGACGCTCGTCTTCACCGATCCCGACAAGGACGTCCGCTACGAGGTGCGGATCGGCGCCCGCAAGACGGCGCGCTAGGTCCTAGGCGAGCCGCGCCGCGGCGAGAAGCTCCTGCGTGTAGGCCTCGCGCGGCGAGGCGAACAGCGCCTCGGCGTCGCCCGACTCGACGATTTCGCCGTCCTTCATCACCAGCACCCGGTGCGACATCGCGCGCACGACCGCGAGGTCGTGGCTGATGAAGACGTAGCTCATCGCGTAGCGCCGCTGCAGGTCCGTGAGCAGCGCGAGCACCTGGCGCTGCACCGAGACGTCGAGCGCGGACGTCGGCTCGTCGAGGACGAGCACCTCGGGGCGCAGGATGACCGCGCGCGCGATCGCGATCCGCTGGCGCTGGCCGCCGGAGAACTCGTGCGGATAGCGATGGAGCGCGTCGGCAAGCCCGGCGCCGGCGCCGAGGCCGACCTCGTCGAGCATCTGCACGATCAGCTGCTCGCGCTCGGCGCGGCCGAGGTCGGGGCGGTGCAGCGCGAGGCCCTCGCCGACGATGCGGCCGACGGTCATCCGCGGGCTGAGCGAGCCGAACGGATCCTGGAAGACGACCTGGATCCGCCGCCGCATCGCCCGCAGCGCGTCGCGGCCGGCGTTGTCGATCCGCTGGCCGTCGAGGACGACCTCGCCGGCAGCGATCGGCTGCAGCGCGAGGAGCGCGAGGCCGAGCGTCGTCTTCCCCGACCCTGACTCGCCGACGATGCCGAGCGTTTCGCCGCGGCGCAGGCGCAAGGTCGCCTGGCGGACCGCGTCGAAGCGGCGGTGGCGAAACCAGCGGCCGGCGACGTCGAAGCTGACGCGGACGGCGTGCGCGTCGACGAGCACCGGTGCGTCGTCGGCGACCGCTGCGACGTCGCGCGTCGGACGGCTCGCGAGCAGCGACTGCGTGTAGCGGTGCTGCGGCGCTTCGAACACCTCCGCCGTCCCCCCGCTCTCGACGAGCTTGCCGCGCTCCATCACGCCGACGCGGTGCGTGAAGCGGCGGACGAGGTTGAGGTCGTGGGTGATGAAGAGGAGCGCCATCCCCATCTCGGCCTGCAGCGCGTCGAGCAGGGCGAGGATCTGCGCCTGGATCGTGACGTCGAGGGCGGTCGTCGGCTCGTCGGCGATCAGCAGGCGCGGGCGGCACGCGAGCGCCATCGCGATCATCGCGCGCTGGCGCTGCCCGCCCGAGAGCTGGTGCGGATAGGCGTCGACGCGGCGCGCCGGCTCGGGGATGCCGGTGCGCTCGAGGAGCGCGATCGCGCGCTCGCGCGCGGCGCCGCCTCGCAGTCCTTCGTGCAGCCCCAGCACCTCGACGATCTGCGCGCCGACCGTGTGCAGCGGGTTGAGCGCGGTCATCGGCTCCTGGAAGATCATCGCGATCTCGCCGCCGCGGATCGCCTGCAGCTTCGCTTCGCCGAGCGTGCGCAGGTCGGTGCCGTCGAAGACGATCCGGCCGCTCGTCTCGGCGCCGTCGACGAGGCCGAGGACCGAGAGCGCGGTGATCGACTTGCCCGAGCCCGACTCGCCGACGAGCGCGAGCTTCTCTCCGGCGCGAAGCGTCAGCGAGACGTCGTCGACGACCGCCTTCGCGCCGAAGCGCACCGTGAGGTGCTCGATCGCAAGGAGCGGCGCCGGGCTCAAGCGGATCGGCGCCCGTTCGCTGCTAGGCGGTCGCCGCTTTCGCCGGCGTGGCGAGGAGCTTGCGGCAGGTCGCGCGCTCGTCGTCGCTGCGCGTCGGCGCCGTGCACAGCGCGCCGAGCTTGGTCTCCATGCGCGCCATCGCCGCGCGGTGTGCGCCCCGCTTGTTCCACGTCTGCAGCTTCTCGCCGACCTTCTGCAGCGACCGGCCGCTGCGCATGTAGAACGCGTCGGGCTGCGCCGCCGCCTCGCTCCAGAGCTGGGTCGTTGCCGCCTCGATCGCCTGCTCGTCGTTCGGCGCCAGCTCGACCAGCGCGGCGATGTAGCTCGCGCCCCAT
>Ga0207675_100003370_pt1 | contig 15620 bp, 13 predicted proteins | sample KBSSwiS42_FD_184305 | JGI IMG/M metagenome (GOLD analysis project Ga0207675, IMG submission 184305) | Switchgrass rhizosphere microbial communities from Kellogg Biological Station, Michigan, USA - KBS Switchgrass S4-2 (SPAdes) (version 2) | ecosystem: Host-associated > Plants > Roots >... | reverse complement strand
CGACAAGCTCGTCGAGCGCAGCCGCACGGGCAACGTCGACATCCTCTACGATCACGTGCTCGACGAGGTGCTCGGCGACGATCGCGGCGTCACGGGCGTTCGTCTCAAGCACGCGAAGAGCGGCACGACCCGCAAAGTCGACGTGCAAGGGCTGTTCATCGCGATCGGACACACCCCCAACACCGGAATCTTCCAAGGCCAGCTCGAGATGGAGGGCGGCTACATCATCACGCGTACCGGCCGGCGCGGCTTCGCGACGGCAACGAGCGTCGAGGGAGTCTTTGCGGCCGGCGACGTCGCCGACCCGGTCTACCGCCAGGCCGTGACGTCGGCGGGCTCGGGCTGCATGGCCGCGCTCGACGCAGAGCGCTTTTTGACAGAAAACTGAAGTCTGCATAATGCGAACCGGTTACCGGTATTGCCGGCGGCCGTGTTGCGATGATGCTCGTACGTTTGCGGGAGTCTCGATGCTGTTAGGACGACGCCGCTTCTTGGTGGGATCGCTCGGCGCTGCCGCGGCGCTCACCGGCGTTGCACGGAGGGCTGCGGCTGAAAACGTCGCGGCGCACCGGCTGTCGTTCTATCACATTCATACGGCCGAGAAGCTCACGATCACGTATCGCGAGCACGGCGAGATCGTTCCCGACGCGCTCGCCGAGATCAATCATTACCTGCGCGACTTCCGAACCGAGCAAACTCACGAGATCGACGTCGCGTTGCTCGACAAGTTGCACGCGCTCTTCACGACGTTCGACGCGCGCGGCAATTTCGAGGTCATCTCCGGGTATCGCTCTCCGCACACGAACGAAGTTCTGCGTCACGTGACGACCGGCGTGGCCGAGCACAGCCTGCACATCGAAGGCCGCGCGATCGACGTGCGCCTGACGAGCGCCAAGACCACCGAGCTCCGCGATGCCGCTCTGGCACTGAAAGCCGGCGGCGTCGGTTACTACGCCGAATCGAATTTTGTGCATCTCGATACCGGCAACACCCGGTCCTGGTAGTCGCTGCCCGCCGCAATCCGTTAGACTGCCCGCCGATTCTCCACCCGAAGTGGCTATGAAGCGCATCGCCCTCGTTGCGGCGCTCGTCGTCGCCGTGCTGGCCGCGGCCTGGTATTTTTCGCGGCCCGACCCGGTCGCAGTGACACTCGTCACGGCCGAACGCGGCCCCGTGGCTGCCACCGTCGCCAATACCCGCGCCGGGACCGTGGACGCCTGTCGCCGCGCCGGCTTGTCGCCCGCGCTGGGCGGCCAGATCGCGAGCTTGGCCGTCAAGGACGGCGACCGGGTCGATGCGGGCGCGTTGCTACTCGAGCTCTGGAATGCCGACATCAAAGCCGAGCTGACGCTCTCGCAGCGCGACGCGCTCGCGGCGCGCTCCCGCTCTCGCGAATCCTGCATCGTCGCGGACGTCGCCAAGCACGATGCCGAGCGTTTGACCAAGCTCCGCGCCGACCGGCTTGCGTCGGAAGAAGCGGCCGATCAGGCGGAAGGCCGCGCGCTATCGACGGCCGCGGCGTGCGCCGCCACCGAGGATGCGGCACGCGTTGCCGACGCCCGTATCGACGTCACGAAGGCACACCTCGAGCGCACGCAGCTCTACGCGCCGTTTGCCGGTGTCATCGCCGAGATCAACGGCGAGCTCGGGGAGTTCGTCACGCCTTCGCCGGTCGGCATACCGACGCCGCCGACGGTGGACCTCATCGACGCGTCATGCCTGTACATCAGCGCGCCCATCGACGAGGTCGACGCGCCGCGTGTGCGCGCCGGTCTGCCGGCTCGCATCAGCCTCGACGCATTTCCAGACCGCTTTTTTTCGGGGCACGTGCGCCGCGTCGCTCCGTACGTGCTCGATCAAGAGAAGCAGGCGCGAACGGTCGAGATCGAGGCCGAGTTCGACGACGCCGAGAAAGCCGGGCTGCTCGCCGGCTACAGCGCCGACGTCGAGGTCGTTCTCGAGGAACGCGCCGACGTGCTGCGCCTGCCGACTCCCGTGATCCTGCCCGACAAGACCGTGCTCGTGTACGACGACGCGACCGACACGATCGCGTCGCGCGCCGTCGAGACCGGCATCGCGAACTGGGAGTTCACCGAAATCCTCCACGGCGTCGAGGTGGGCGACCGCGTCGTGAGCTCGATCGATCGCGACGGCGTCGTCGACGGCGCCGTCGTCAGCGTCGAATAGCTCCAAGCGTAGGCCGACGCCGATGATGGAGCTCTCCGGAATCTGCCGAGAGTACGTGGTCGGCGCCGAAACGGTTCACGCCCTCGATCAGATCGACGTCACGATCAAGGCGGGGGAGTACGTCTCGATCATGGGGCCGTCGGGCTCCGGCAAGTCGACGCTGCTGAACGTGCTCGGCCTCCTCGACCGCCCGACGGCGGGCACCTATCGCTTGCAAGGCGAGGACGTCTCGAGCCTCTCCGACGATGCGCTCGCGGGCGCTCGGCAGCGGCACATCGGCTTCGTCTTCCAATTCTTCCATCTGATCCCACGGCTGACGGCCCTCGAGAACGTCGAGCTGCCGCTCGTGCTGACGGGCGCGGCGCCGCGCGCACGCCGCGAGCGCGCAGCCGCGATCTTGGAGTCGGTCGGGCTCAAAGCGCGCATCGACCATCGGCCCGATCAGCTTTCGGGCGGCGAGCGCCAGCGCGTGGCGATCGGCCGCGCAATCATCATGCAGCCGAGCTATCTGTTGGCGGACGAGCCGACGGGCAATCTCGACACGCGCTCCGGTAACGAGATCCTGCAAATCCTCGAGCAGCTGAATCGCGACGGCATAGCGCTCCTGATCGTGACGCACGACCCTTCCGTCGGCGACCGCGCGCACCGTCATCTGAAGCTGCGCGACGGTAAGATCGTCGCTGATTACGCGAAGGCGCAACCGTGAAGCCGCTGGACGTCACGCGCATGTCGCTGCAAGCGCTGCAGCGCTATCCGCTGCGAACGGCGATGCTGCTCCTCGCGATTTCGATCGGAGTCGCGGCCGTCGTGACGCTCACGGCCGTCGGGGAAGGAGCGCGCCGCTACGTCACGGGCCAGTTCTCGTCGCTCGGCACCGAGCTCCTGATCGTGCTGCCGGGGCGCGCCGAAACTTCGGGCGGCGGCAGCATCCAAGGCCTGCTCGTCGGCGAGACGGCGCGCGAGCTGACGCTCGACGATACGCTCGCACTGACGCGCAGCCCGCGAATCAAGCGAGTTACGCCGCTCGTGCTCGGCGCCGGCACGGCGTCGTCGGGCGCGCGCGAGCGCGACATCACGGTACTCGGGACCGGTTCCGCGATGCTCGCGATCCAGCATTGGGTCATGGGCAGCGGCCGGTTCCTGCCCGAAACCCAGCTCGACATCGCCCAACCCGTCTGCGTGCTGGGCCATACCGTCGCGCGCGAGCTGTTCGCCGACGGGCCCGCGGTAGGCGACTGGCTTCGCATCGGCGACGCGCGCTGCCGCGTGCTCGGCGTGCTCGCCGAGCAAGGCATGGCCGGCGGCTTCGACGTGGACGAGACCGTGATCATGCCGGTGGCGAGCGCGCAGCAAATCTTCAACACCTCGGCCGTGTTCCGCATCCTCGTCGAAGCGAGTAGCCTCGACGCCGTGCCTGCCGCGCGGCGCGACATCATCGGCATCGTCAAAGCGCGCCACGCCGGCGAGGAAGACATCACGGTCGTGACGCAAGATGCCTTGGTATCGACGTTCGACACGATCTTCAACATGATCACGGCGGGCCTTGCGGCGATCGCGGCCATCAGCCTCGTCGTCGCCGGTGTGCTGATCATGAACGTCATGCTCGTCGCCGTGAGTCAGCGCACGGCCGAGATCGGGCTCATGAAGGCCGTCGGCGCGCGCAACCGGCAAGTCCTCGCACTGTTCCTCACGGAAGCCGCGTGCCTGTCGCTGCTCGGCGCCTGCGTGGGGCTCGCGTTCGGCACCGGCGGTATCTGGCTCATGAAGGCCTTGTTCCCGGTGCTCGACTTCGCCGCGCCGCCGTGGGCGTCGGTCTCGGCCGTCGCCGTCGCCGTCTTGAGCGGCCTCGTGTTCGGCATCCTGCCCGCGCGGCGCGCAGCCGCACTCGATCCCGTCAACGCGCTCATGAAGCGGTAAGCGAATGCGGCAGCAAGACTTCGTCAGGCTCATCGGACAATCCATCGTCGCGCATCGGTTGCGCAGCGTGCTCACCGCGCTCGGGATCGGCATCGGCGTGACGGCCGTCGTGCTGCTGACGTCGATCGGCGAAGGCTTGAACACCTACATGGTCGAGATGTTCACGCAGTTCGGCACGACGACGGTCCAGATACAGCCCGGCAAGTCCAGCACGCTCGGTTTTAGACCCGGCGTGCTGAACTCCACGCGACCCCTCTCTCTCGAGGATGCCGAAGCGCTCGAGCGCGTGCCGCACGTGCTGGCCGCCGTGCCCATGGTCGCCGGCAGCGCATCGGTCGAGGGCAACAATCGCGAGCGCAGCGTCACCGTGTACGCCGTCGGCCCGGAGTTCGACCGAGCGTTCAAGTTCGACGTCGTCAGCGGGTCGTTCTTGCCGCCCGACGAGCTCGAGCGCGCTAGGAATGTGGCGGTGCTCGGCGCGAAGCTCTACTCGGAGCTCTATGGCGCGGCGAACGCGCTCGGCGAACGAATTCGCGTCGGCGGCCAGCGCTATCGCGTCGTCGGCGTCATGGAGTCGAAGGGCGACATGGTCGGCATCGACCTCGACGACACGGTCTACATTCCCGCGGCGCGCGGGCTCGAGCTGTTCAACCGCCAAGGGCTGCTCGAGATCGACGTGCTCTATGCCGAGGGCGCGCCCGTCGACGAGGTCGTCGGCGGTATCAAGAGGATTCTTGCGGCTCGCCACGGCGCCGAGGACTTCACTGTCGTGACGCAACAGCAGATGCTGGACGTGCTCGGGTCGATCGTCGAAGTGCTGACGCTCGGCGTGGCCGCACTGGGCGGCATCTCCTTGCTCGTAGGCGGCGTCGGAATCTTCACGATCATGACGATCGCCGTGCGCGAGCGGACGCAGGAGATCGGCTTGCTGCGAGCGATCGGCGCGCGGCGTTCGCGCATCGCGCAGCTGTTCCTCGGCGAGGCGATGCTGCTCTCGGGTGTGGGCGGCGCCGGCGGGCTCGCGCTGGGAATGGGAATCGTGCTGCTCGTGCAGTGGACGCTTCCGTCGATGCCCGCGACACTCTCGCCGCTGTACGTCGCGCTGTCGTTGGCGCTCGCAGTGTTGATCGGCGCGGTCGCCGGTGTGCTGCCCGCGCGCAGCGCGGCGCGGCTCGAGCCGCTCGACGCATTGCGCGCCGAGTGACGACGAATCATTGGAGACCGTAGCGATGTGGAATGTGCTCCGAGCATCGTTTGCCGCGGCGGCAGTGGCCGCAACCCTAATCGGCCCCGCGAGCGCAGCCGCCGAGACCGTCGCGATGATCGGCACCGGTAACGTCGGCGCCGCGCTCGGGCGGCGCTTCGCCGAGAACGGCCACACGGTCGTCTACGGCTCGCGCGATCCTTCCGCGGCCGACGTCCGCGAGCTCGTCGCGGTCACCGGCCATGGCGCAACGGCCGTGACACAAGCGCAAGCCGCGGCGCAGGCCGACGTCGTCGTGCTCGCGGTGCCATGGACCGCAGTCGAGGACGTCGTGCGCGCGCTGCCCGATCTCTCCGGCAAGATCGTCGTCGACCCTACGAATCCGCGCGTCACGGCGAGCGACGGCTTCGCCGATTATCCGATCGAGGACTCGAACGCCGAGCGCATCGCACGGCTCGCGCCCGGCGCAAAGGTGGTCAAAGCGTTCAGCACGCTCGGCTTCGAGACGATGCTCGACCCGAAGGTCGCCGACGGCCCCGTCACGGTGCCGATCGTCGGCGACGACCGCGCGGCGAAGGAGCGCGTCGCGACGCTCGCTCGCGAGATCGGGCTCGAAGCCGTCGACGTCGGCCCGCTGCGCCACGCGCGCATCGTCGAAGGCCTGCATTACTTGCGTGCCAACGCCTACGGCGGGCGCATCAATTACCATCTGCCGCGCGATCACGCGCGCGACTGAGGGAGCATGGCAGCCAGGCTCAATCACACGATCGTCTGGTGCCGCGATCAGGAAAAGTCCGCGACGTTCCTGACGCATACTCTCGGCCTGCCGCCGCCGCGGCGCTTCATGGGTTTTCTCGTAGTCGATCTCGCGAACGACGTCTCGGTGGATTACTTGCCGGCCGAGTCCGAGCCGATCGCGCTACAGCACCTCGCGTTCCTCGTGAGCGAGGACGAGTTCGACGGCGCGCTCGCGCGCGTGCGCGAGCGCACGAGTCAGATCTGGGCAGACCCCGCGAAAAGGGAGCCCGGCCGCATCAACCGTCACTTCGGCGGCCGCGGCGTCTACTTCGACGATCCCGACGGACACCTGTTCGAGATCATCACGACGCCTTACGGCGATCCCGCAAGCTTGTAGTCGCCGCAATCGGATGCGCCGTTGTCGCACTGCAGCGACGATCGCCTGAAAATCCCTTCACTCCTATGCAGCTGCGACAGATCGGGCGTCGCGTCGAGCGGCGAATCGCCGATCGTGATCGAGTCTCCCTCCTGCGACACTTGGACGTCGTGCGCGCACGTTGTTAGGTTCGATCCAACGACGAACAGAAGGACACGAATCTCGACAAGCGATATCAACACGCACTGAAAAAGGCAAACCGATCGTGAGGTCGGGACGTAAAGCTTCCGGTCTTGGCGACAAGACAGCGGGGTTACCAGTCGCGACAGCGGCCTGTCCGCCGTCCTCTGAAGTTCTTCGTCCTCGATTTGCGCGATCGCACTTCGATCGTTCGCAGGGAGGGCGATATGAACGTCCAACATCAGGCACACAAGATTCTCGTTCCGCTACTGCTCGGCTTGGCGCTGCAGGGTTGCGGCGGCGATGAAGCCGACACGGCTTCGGTCGGCGTCGCCGACCCGGGTCCCGTCGGCACCGCCGACCCGGACCCCGACATCGACGTCGCCGTCGAAGGCAGCGTCGGCGACGGACCCATTGCGAACGCGACGATCACGGCTCGCACGAGCACGGGCGCGTTGCTACAAAACGTGGTCGGCAGCCAGCTCGCCGGATACAACGTCACGCTGAAGACCAAAGGCAGGTTCTTCCCGCTGTTCCTCGAGGCGACGGGCGGGACGGATCTCGTCACGAACCTGCCGCCGGACTTCGCGCTGCGCAGCTCGGCGCTGGCGCCGCGCAATCGAACGACCGCGAATCTGAATCCGTTCACGACGCTGGCGCTCGCGACGGCCGATCAGATGAGCGGCGGCGCGACGGCCGCGAACATTCGCACCGCCCTCGGCACTACGACCGCGAAATTCAACTCCGGTCTGACGACGCTCGCGGCGGGCGGCGTCATGGAAGCGACGATCAACGACTCGAACCTCCCCGAGATGGTCAAGAGCTCGGAGACGCTCGCCGAGATCCTGCGGCGCGTGCACTCGATCAGGCGGGCGTCGGGCCGGGCGTCGTCGGTCGACGACGTCGTCCGCGTCATCGGGGCCGACTTGACCGACGGGAAGCTCGACGGGCGCGGCGCGACGTCGACCGACAGCCACGCGTCGGCGGCGGCGGCACTCGTCAGCGCGCAAGTCGTCGTCGAAGCGATGGCGAACGGCCTGCGCGTCAACGGCCAGCCCGCGACGGCCGCGCTCGACGGCGCGTTCAATCGCCTCGCCTCCCAGCCGCTCACGGCACCGACGGCATCGCTGCCGATTACCGCTGGGATGATCGACGCGGCACGCACCGGCACGGCCGCCGCGATCGCGATCGTGCCCTCGCCGGCGCTGACGGCGCTCCGGCAGAGCCTGAGCACGCTTACGCCGGGCATGCTGCCCGCCGCCGTCGCGCAGGCACTGCCGAGCGGCGCGTCCGCGGCGCTCGACCCGGCGCTGAGCCAGATCACGGCGGGCGCCGCAAGCGACGTCGCGACGGTCAACACGATCAGCGGCGGGGGCACGGGCAGCCCGAACCAGCCGCCGGCGATCTCGGGAGCGCCGGCGACGACGGTGACTTTGGGCACGGCGTATGCCTTCACGCCGACGGCGAGCGACCCCGAGGGCGGCACGCTGACCTTCGCGATCGCGAATCGCCCGAGCTGGGCCACCTTCAGCACGGCGACGGGACGGCTCGCGGGAACGCCGACGGCCGTAGCCACTTTCGGCAACATCGTGATCAGCGTTAGCGACGGGGCGGCGAGCGCGTCGCTGCCGTCATTCACGATCACCGTCGACGCGGCACCGAACCGGCCACCGACGATCTCCGGGACGCCGCCGGCCACGGCGACCGTCGGCACGGCGTATGCCTTCACGCCGGCGGCGAGCGACCCCGACGGCGGCACGCTGACCTTCGCAATCGCGAATCGTCCGAGTTGGGCGACGTTCAGCACGACGACGGGGCGGCTCGCGGGAACGCCGAGCGCCGCCGGCAATTTCGCCAACATCGCGATCAGCGTCAGCGACGGGGCGGCGAGCGCGTCGCTGCCCGCGTTCACGATCGCGGTTGCCGCACCGCCCAACCGGCCGCCGACGATTTCCGGCACGCCGGCGACGTCGGTGCTGCAAGGAACGCTCTACTCGTTCCAGCCGACGGCGGCCGATCCCGACGGCAACACGTTGACGTTCAGCATCGCGAATCGGCCGGCGTGGGCGACGTTCGACTCGGCGACGGGCCGCGTTCAGGGCACGCCCGGACCCGGCGACGTCGGCACGACGACGAACGTCGTGATCAGCGTCAGCGACGGCGTCGCGAGCGCGTCGCTGCCGGCCTTCAGCGTCGCGGTGCAGGCCGTTGCGACGGGCTCCGCCACGTTGACTTGGCAGCCGCCGACGACGAACACGGACGGCACGGCGCTGACGAATCTCGCGGGCTACAGGGTCTACTGGGGCACGTCGCCGGGCAACTACTCGAGCTCGGCGACGATCAACAATTCCGGTATCACGACCTACGTCGTCGAGAGCCTCACGCCGAACACGTACTACTTCGCCGTGAAAGCCGTCAACGGATCCGGCACCGAGAGCGTGTTCTCGAACGCGGTGAGCAAAGCGATTCCGTGAGCGAGGGCTCGGGCGCCGCAAGGCGCCCGAGCCGCATCTCGAGATTCAGCCGTCGACGGGGCGAGACGGCGTCGTGAGGCGCAGCTCGTAGAAGGCGAGGTCGAGCCAGCGCCCGAACTTGAAGCCGGCGTGATGGATCACGCCGCAGCGCGCGAATCCGAGCTCGACGTGCAGTGCGATGCTCGCCGCGTTCGTCGCGTCGATGCCGCCGACCATGACGTGATAGCTCTGCTCCTCCGCGACGGCGATCAAGCGCGTCATGAGCGCGCGCGCGACTCCCTTGCGGCGATGGTTCTCGTGCACGTACACCGAATGCTCGATCGTGTACTTGTACGCGGGCCAGGCACGAAATGTTCCGTAGGTCGCGAAGCCCATCAAAGCGCCGTCGTCGGCAAGCGCACCGAGCACCGGCAGCTGACGCGCCGTCTTCGCGCGAAACCATTCGACCATCGTCTCAGGCGCACGCGGCTTGTAATCGAACAATGCGGTCGAGCTCACGATCGCATGGTTCAGGATCGCGAGGATCGGCACCGCGTGATGCTCGTAATCACACGCGACGATGTTCACGGCGCGCCTCCGGTACGGCCTAACCTACGGCTGACCGCGGGCGGCTCGTCGCTCTCGTCGAGCTCGTTCGCGATGAAGCCGCCCGATTGGTGACGCCAGAGCTTCTCGTAGTGTCCGCGATAGCGCAGGAGCTCTTCGTGCGTTCCCTCCTCGACGACCCGGCCGGCCTCGAGAACGACGAGCCGGTCCATGCGCGCAATCGTCGACAGCCGATGCGCGATCGCGATGACGGTCTTGCCTTGCATCAGGTCGAGGAGTTGTTCCTGGATCGCGAGCTCGACCTCGCTGTCGAGCGCCGAGGTCGCCTCGTCGAGCACGAGGATCGGGGCGTCCTTCAAGATCACGCGCGCCAGCGCGACGCGCTGCCGCTGCCCGCCCGATAGCTTCACGCCGCGCTCGCCGACGTGCGCCGCGTAATCGGCCCGCCCGTGCCAATCGCGCAGCGTGCCGATGAAGTCGTGCGCTTGCGCCTTGCGGGCCGCTGCGACGACTTCGGCTTCGCTCGCGCTCGGCTTTCCGTAGCGGATGTTCGCGGCAATCGAGCGATGCAGCAGCGACGTGTCCTGCGTCACCATGCCGATCGCCGCGCGCAGGCTCTCCTGCGTCACGTGCGCGATGTCCTGGCCGTCGATCGTGATGCGGCCGGACTCCGTCTCGTGCAGCCGGAGCAGCAAGTTCACGAGCGTCGACTTGCCGGCTCCGGAACGCCCGACGAGGCCTACGCGCTCGCCCGCGCGAATCGTCAGATTGAGGTTCTCGACGACCGGCGCCGAATCGGAGCGGCCGTAAGCGAAGGTGAGGTTCTCGAACTTGATCTCGCCGCGCGAGACGGCGAGCGGGCGCGCGCCGGGTCGATCGACGCCGCTGTGCGGCACGGCGATCGACTGCATCCCTTCCTGCACGGTGCCGATGTTCTCGAAGATCGACGTGACTTCCCAGCTCACCCACCCCGCCGCGTTGACCGTCTGCCACGCGAGCGGAAGCGCCGTCGCGACTTGCCCCGCGTCGATCGAGCCCTGCGCCCAAAGCGTGATGCCGATGGCGCCCGTGCCGACGAGCAGCAGCGCGTTCAACACCGTCAGCGAGATCTGGAACTGCGTGATCCTGCGCAAGTGCTGGCGCATCGCGCCGTAGTGCCCTTCCATGGCTTCGCGGACATAGGCGTCCTCGTCGCGCATGCGGCCGAACAGCTTGACCGTCAGGATGTTCGTGTAGCTGTCGACGACGCGGCCCATCACGAGCGAGCGTCCCTCGGAGCTGATACGAGACAGCTCGCGCAGCCGCGGGACGAAATACTTGAGGACCATGACGTAACCGAAGGCCCACGTCACGATCGGCACGGTCAGCCGCCAGTCGGCCGCCATCATGAGGGCGAACGCCGACACGCCGTAGACGCCGATGTACCAGACGGCGCGGATGCTCGACATCGCGCTCTCGCGCAACGAGCTCGCCGTCTGCATGACGCGATTCGCGATACGGCCCGCGAAGTCGTTCTGAAAGAACGGCCAGTTCTGGCGCACGACGTGCCAGTGGCTTTGCCAGCGGATCAGGCTCGTGGCCCCGGGGACCAACGCGTTGTGCCTGATCGAGATGTCCGTGAGGATCGCGAGCGGCCTCGCGACGAGCACGAGCGCGGCCATCGCGAGCAGCATCGGCAACGCCGCCGTCAGAGCCGCCTCGCGGTCAGGCGCCTCCATCAACGCAACGAGCCGGCCGATGAACAGCGGGATGACCGTGTCGAGAAGCGCGACGGTGAGGCTCGCCGCGAACATGGCCGCGTACCAGCCTTTGGTTTGCCGTATGAAGTGCCAGTAGAACGCGCCGAGCCCCTCGGGCGGCGCGCCGACATCGGGGCTCGCAGTCGCGGGAATGTCGAAGTCGACGAGCTTCACGGAAGAATGCAGCGCAGCTGACGCCGCTACCTCTGACCAAAGGGATCGCCGGCGACCGCCATGGATGGCGGGAGTGCCGCTAATGCAGGAGCATTTTGCGGCCGGCTTGCCGGCGGCAGCACGATACCAGATTCGGCCGGCGCGCGCGCCGCTCAAGTAGGCTGCGCTGCGCAGGGTCTACCGCGACGAGGCCGTGCAAACGAAAGCGCGCAACGCGGCATCGAGCCTCGTCGCGCGCGTCCGTAGATCCGCAGCGGAAGTCTAGAGGCGCGTCACCGTCAGTGGCGCACCCGAGACCACGATCTCGACCCGGCGATTGCGCGCTCGTCCGTCGACCGTGCTGTTGTCGCCGATCGGGGCCGATAACCCGAGCCCGGCGACATCGACGCTCGATGCCGGCACACCCTGCCGGATCAGGTAGTCACGCACCGTCATCGCACGCTTGAGCGACAGCTCCTCGTTCATCGCTGCGCCGCCCACGTTGTCCGTGTGACCCTCGACATTGAAGCGCAGGTCCGGATACGAAGCCACGATGCCGGAGAACTTCGCGAGACCCTCGCGCGCGGCCGTGTTCACGTCGGCCGTTCCGGTCGAGAACTGCACTCCACCGACCTCGGCGATCAGTCCGCGACTCGAGTCGCGCGTCGGTAGCGCTTCGTTCAAGCGGCCGCGCAGCTCATCACGCGCCGCGACTGCAGCTCGCTCGCGCTCGAGGTCGGTCGCGGCTTGCGACGCAGCTTGGCTCGAAGCGGCCGCCGCTGTCGCAGCGGTTGCGGTTGCTGCTTCTGTCGCTGCCGCCGTCGTCACCGCGGCCACGCGCGACGCCTCTTCTGCTGCCGACGCCGCGGTCGCGGCGGTTGCCGTGGCCGCCGCCGTCACCGCTGCGGTCTCCGCCGCGGTGATGCGCGCCGACTCATTCGCCGCGTTGGTCGCGGCAACCGAAGCCGCCTGTTGCCGTTCTGCCGTGGCGCTGTCGTTCGAGGCCAGCAATGCCGCGCGGCGTGCGTCCTCGCCGGCAATGACCGCCTCGCGCGCGAGACCCGGAGCCGTATCTCGTTCCGAGCTCTTTTTTCCGACCAGCGCCGCTTCGGCCGCAGCCAGCTTCTGGTTGGCTGTAACGAAGGCATTGGAGCTGAATTTTTCGGCCCCGGCGGCAGTCGCGATGGCGACGGCGTACCGAGCTTGCACGATCTCGAGCGGGTTGTTGTCGTCGACGGTCATGCGCCGCGAACCGGCGAGCCCCGCGTAGTCGACACGCTCGGTGAGCGTCGTGACTTTCGACTCGGTGCCTTTCACGTGGTCGCCGACGTTGTACAGCACCATCATCGTGCTCGGAATGGTCACGGCGAAGTGCGGCTCGGCCGTCACGATTAGCGCAAACTGCGACGCGTTGTGCTGGGTTTCGAGCTCGCCTTTGCCGCCCTCGATCCCGCTAATCACGCCCTTGTTGGTGGCGCGACCGTCCGGCGTCACCGCCCAGAGCACGTACGTCGTGTACGGTCCGAGCGATGCCGGCTCCGGCATATCTTGCACTTCGGCCGAGATTTGCGCGCTATCGTTCTGGTACTCGACTCGCGCCTTGCCCTCGGCGGTGGCCGCAAGCGGCGTGCCGCGAAGGAGCAAGTCCGACTTTGGACCGTCTCGATAGCTGTAGATCGAGATCTGGCTCAGTGCGTCGGAGCTCGCAATGGCTTCCGAACGCTCGACACCTTGAGCGAGTATCTGTGTCGTCGTGGCACCGCTCAACGCAGCGGCCACGCATAAGGCAATCATCGTACGTTTCATGATAACTCTCCTGGTTTCGGCCAGACTACGCGCTCGCCGCAGCGATCTCGGTGCGCTGTCACGCTTAGTGTTTCTGGGTATTAGATTGAGCGCGACAACGTTCGCGAGCGCGCGCATCGCACGCGACTAGGAAGACGCGTCGAGCCCGTCGCTTGACGCTGGCTAGTCCCGCCGCGGAGCGCCGACCGCCGCGGTCGAGCGCTCGGCCGCGCCCTGCCTCGTCTCGGTGGCCGTCCAGCCTGCCGTGCGCAGCGCTTCCTCGACGAGCAGGAGCGTGCGCCCGAGCGCGCCGCGATTGTCGGTCACGAGAGTGTGCGCGGCAGAGCCCGCGGCGCGACGCAAGTCGGGCTGCTCGAGATACAGCGCGACGGCCGCGGCGAGCCCCGGCACGTCGTGGACCTGGCGCGCCGCGCCGCGCTCGAGCGCCATGGCGCTGATCTCTTCGAAGTGGAACATGTGCGGCCCGAACGCGACGGGCACGTCGACGGCGCAAGCTTCGAGCAAATTCTGGCCGCCGTGCGGCACGAGGCTGCCGCCGATGAACGCCACGTCGGCGGCCGCGTAGAGCCGCTGCAGCTCGCCCATCGTGTCGCCGACGAGCACCTCGGTGCCGGAGGGCAAGACGCCCGGCGTCCGGCTGCGCAACGCCACGGAAAAGCCACGCCGTCGGCACAACGCGGCGACGGACTGGAACCGCTCGGGATGCCGCGGCACGAGCACGAGCAGCAGCGTTGGATGGCGCTGCTTGAGCATGGCGTGCGCTTCGAGGATCTTGCGCTCCTCGCCCGCGTGCGTGCTCGCCGCGATCCACACGGGCCTCGTCGAGCCCCAACGCCCGCGCAACTCGCGCGCTTCGTCGAGCAGCCGCGCCGGCAGCTCGACGTCGAACTTCAAGTTTCCGGTCACGTGGATGAGGCGCTCGGCCGCGCCGAGATTACGCAGCCGCTGCGCGTCGACGCGCGTCTGCGCGCACAGCAAGTCGGCGTTCGCAAGCATCGCGCGCGCAATGTTCGGCACGCGCAGATAGCCGCGCAACGACGCCTGCGAGACGCGGCTGTTCACGAGCAGCAGCGGAATCCGCCGGCACCCGCACTCGGCGAAGATGTTCGGCCAGAACTCCGTCTCGGCGATCACGGCGGCCTCCGGGCGCACGCGATCGAAGAAGCGGCGCACCGCGTCGGGGAAATCGAAGGGCACGTAGCAGTGGCTCACGCTGTCGCCGAAGAGTTCGCGCACTTGCTGCGAGCCCGTCGGCGTCATCGTCGTGACGACGATGCGGTGTTTCGGGTAGCGCTCGACCAGCGCGGCGACGAGCGGCGCAGCCGATCGCACCTCGCCGACGGAAACAGCATGCACCCAGAGCGTGCGCACACCGGTTAGCGGCGTCACGAACCCGAAGCGCTCGGGCCAGCGGTGCCAGTATTCGGAGTAGCGCAGCGCGCGCCAGATCAGGTTGCCGATCGCGTACGGCAGCAGCAAATAGACGACGAAGCGCCAAACGCCCACGTCAATCGTTCACGCGTTGGTCGACGAATTCGGTCGCGAGCGCCTGGCGCGCGGCGAAGTATTCAGCGTAGCTCGCGTCCCACGCGACGCGCGAGGCGACGACGGCCTCGAACGCGCCGAGCAAGCCGAGCAGCAGCTCGCAAACCTCGCGCACGGCGTGCCGCTCGGACGAGTGTGCCGTCACGTAGTCGCAGAGACCTTGCCGCACGACGTACTCGCGCAGCAGCGGGCTCGCGCTGCGCTGCACGAGCACGCGAATGCCGCACGCGAACGCCATGCCGAGATCGTTGACGTCGTCGAATATGCAGACGAGCCGGTCCGAGGAGACGCGATGCGTTCGGCACAACGACTCGATCGCGGCCGTCTTGTTGCGCGCGCCGAAATAGACGGCGTGGAAGTGCTCGCGCAGGGCGAACGTGCGCGCGGACGGATTCTCGGCGCCCGTGATCAGAGCCGCGATCGGCTGTTGCCCGTGCTTGCGCCATAGCGCGTAACGCAGCAGGTTCGTGCCCATCGAGTCCGGCTCGCTATAGGTACTCTCGGCGCCCTCGCCCTTCGTGCCCTGGTTGAACACGCCGTCCCAGTCGGAAACGAAACCGCGGATCGTGCTCATCCGCTCGACGAGCGTGGCGATCGGCGTTACGAAGGTGCCGCCGAGTCTCGAGAAAACCGCGAGCTCGGCTTCAGGCCTCATTTCAGAGATGCTCTTGGCCGAGCAATCCGAGCTTGATCAAATCCTGCACGTCGAGCACGCCGACGGGGCGAGTGCCGTCGACGACGACGATGCTGTCGAC
>Ga0207675_100003368_pt1 | contig 15623 bp, 11 predicted proteins | sample KBSSwiS42_FD_184305 | JGI IMG/M metagenome (GOLD analysis project Ga0207675, IMG submission 184305) | Switchgrass rhizosphere microbial communities from Kellogg Biological Station, Michigan, USA - KBS Switchgrass S4-2 (SPAdes) (version 2) | ecosystem: Host-associated > Plants > Roots >... | reverse complement strand
CCGTCATTATGAGCACCAGGAAGCTAAGCATTCCGACCAGCCCCGTCTCGATGAGGAGATTGATCCAGGTATGGTGGGCGGCAAAGCCGGTGCCCCCCCGGTGCCGAAAGTTAATGCTTTGCGTGCCGTAGGCCACATAGCCGATGAAGGTGTCCTGTCCCGATCCGAAAATGGGCTTCTGCGGGAATTTCTTGAGTGCGTATATCCAAAGCCCAAGCCGCCACAGCATGCTGTTGTCGCTTTCATTGCTCAGGTCGAATGCGTTTTGCATGCGGGCGAGGAGAGTGGGGACGGCGAAAGCGACTCCCATCACCATCGCCGGCAAGACGGTGAACACGACTTTTCTGCGGCCCGTAATCCAGAAGAGGGCAATCACCGAGATAAGGAACTCGATCCACCCCGTCCTCCCGTAGGTCAAGTAGAGGAGGACCAGCTGGAGAGCGAATATGGAAACGAGCAGGGTGCGCCAGCGCTTCTGAAGCAGGATGAGCCCAAGGGTGATCGTTGCAATGAAAGCGAGGTACTCCGAGAACACGACCGGATGGGCCAGCGTGCCGTTCACGCGTTTCACCCAGGGACCGCCTTCCACCGGAGTTATGGCGCCGTAAAACGCATCGATGCCGAACGCCATCCCCGCCAGCCCCAATAGGCAAGGGATGACGCTGGAAACCACAGAGGCAAGCGCGATGCGAAGGCGCTGCCTTTCGGAGAGGGCGAGCGTGGTCAAGAAGACGAAGAGTACCCAGTACTCCAGATCGCGTCCCCAATTCTTGAGGCTGGCCGGACGGTCCACGCTGAGCACCACTGAAATGAATGTCAAAAGAAGATAAGCGAGGAATGCTTTCTCCACCCGACCACGCACCGCCAGCGATCCGGCCAATCCAATGCGCACCAAGACCGCATACAACAACATGGACGAGGTGAGAATGTCGGCGGTGAGCCGTGTGCCTTGAATCCGAAGAAAATCCAGATTGACGATAATGAACAGAAACCAACACAGGACATCGACGGGGTCGTCGAGGAGACGCAGCGCGGCAAACGCGAGCGCGAGCGCGAGCAAGGGTGCGAAGAGCATCGGCGGTCCGTAACGGGTCACCGCGCCCATCGTGATCAGACAGACGACCAGAACCGCGATGACGAGGAGCGCGGCTTCGATGCCGGGTCGCGCGCGCGAGGGGCCCAGCGTCCGGGGATCGGAGGTCGAGGCCATGCGGGCCTACCTGCGCCGGAAGGGAACGGTCAGAAGATCCTTGATCTCGTTCCGGGTGCTCGGGTCGATGCGGTGGGACAGATCTTCCAGAATCACGGTAAGAAGCAGCCCGGTCAGCGTACCCGCCACTGCGGCCGCGAGCGTGAACACGGTGCGATAGGGACCGCTCTTTCGATATGGCGGGACAGCTCGGTCCAAGATCTCGAATGCGGGAACCGACTTCGATTCTTCGATCTTGCTTTGTTCGAGCTGCGCGGCAAGCACATTGTACTTCGCCTCCTGAACCTGAAGATCGATGAAGATCTTTGCGTATTCCGTGGAGAGCCCAGGAAGGTCTTCCAATGGCCGCACTCCACCCTGGTGCGGGACATTAATTCGGGTGGCTGTCGCTCCCGTCTGGAGCGACCCCGTCAAATGGTTAATTTGATCCCGGATCGCGGCAATCTCGCTGTCCAAGGCCTTCAATCGCGGCGAGTTGGGGTTCGTGTATTCGGACAGCTGGTTACGCTCGGTTTGCACGGTCAAGAGCCGCGTCTGAAGTCCAGTCAAGAGCTCGAGCGTTCCCTCGGTCTGCTTCTCGATCGAGAACACGCCGTACTGTTGTTGAAAATGTTGCAGCCGCGTGCGCGTCGAATCCAGCGACGTTTCCGTACTCTTGAACGCTTCCTCGACCAGAATGCGCGTCTTTCGGGCTCTCGAGAACGTCAGGGTCTGGCTGGCCGTCTCGAGCTCGTCCAAGTACTGGTTCACGATCTTCGCCGCCATCTCCGGGCTCTGGTCGGTGGCGGTCAGGTGAATGGAGATAAGATCGGGCGAATCAAAGGTGGTGCGTTTGCCAAGCTTGAGGAGCGTCTTCTCCATCCTCGCCTCTTCCGAGTCTGCCTTGATCCGGTAGTAATCGGGAAGCTTGAGTTTCTCGGCGACGGCGGTGGCCACGCTCCGGCTCTTCAAAATCACGAGGAACATGTCGACCGGCGATCCCTGAGTGGGAATGCCGGTAATGGATGAGAATTGACCGAGGAGCTGAGTCGGAAGCGCCATCCCTCCGGTGGGCGTCTCGCAAATGATTTGGCCGCCCGCGGTGAATCGATTCGGGGTGAGCAACATGAACGCCGCGGCTAATACCGGCAGTCCGAGCGCGAATCCCAGGAAGATCGGGCGGCGCTTGTGAATGGCGCGGGTGACGCCGCGAAGCGAGATCAAGCGCTCGTTTACGGGGATTATTTCAAGCTCAGCCCGGTCGTTCACGTGGTTTCCTTAGCGATGCGCGGCGGTATCGAGGACGAGGTAAATGGCCGCCAGCTGCGCGGCCACCGTCAGCGTTTCGCGGAAGAGCCGCCAGAAATCATGGGGTTGTTTTTCCGGAACGAAGACCACGTCGCCCGGAGCCAGCTTCCCCGCTTCGCCGGGTTTCATCCATTCTCCCGTTCCAGCCTTGATGACGCGGGTGCGGCTCTTGGCCGCCTTGTCGGAAAAACCGCCCACGGACCGGATGTAACCGCTCGCGTTGAGGCCCGGCCGGTAGGCAATATTCCCCGGGTTCGCCACTTCGCCGATGATGCCGATGTAATCCTTGCGGGACGGAATGACGACGAGGTCGCCGCGCTGCAAGAGCACGTTGTCGCGCTCATTGCCATGCACGAGCGCCTGGTTGAAGTTCACCACCATTTGCCCCGGCGTCTGGCGTGATTTCATCTTGAAGTAGCCGTATTCCTCTTCCTTCATATCCGCGACTTGCATCTTCTTGAGACGCTCGTACTCCGGATCTTCGAGGTTGAGATCTCCTCTGCGGACGAGCTTGGCCTCGGCCAGATTCGCATCGGGGCTCAATCCTCCCGCCCATTGCACGAGGTCGGCGAGCTTCGTCTTGCCTTCCTCGATGGGGTAGTTACCTGGATAGGTCACTTCACCCTGGATTTCCACGAACCGGCGAAGCCGTGCTTCCGGAACGGCACGCACGAACACTACGTCGTCAGGCTGAAGCTTGAAGTCGACGTAAGAGACGGCTTTGCCGGAGGGCAAGGCCGGCCCCGGAGGCGAGAAGTGTCCTAACGGCTGCGGTATGAACCGCTGATCTTCGGGGCGCGTCGCGACCAGATCCCCGTTACTGATGGCGAAGAATCGTATGGGATCGGTTGCTCCCTCGGGATATCGAGCCACCTCGATCGTGTCGAGATACGCGTCGCCCGTGAATCCACCGGCAAGAAGAATCACGTCGCTTAGCCTGTCCCCGTCCAGATACTGCAAGCGTCCCGGCGCGTTCACCTGGCCGAACACGCTCACGAAATCGTTGGCAAACGGAACGAAGATGCGGTCCCCGTCGGTGACGAAGGGATTCTGCTCGCCGATCCCGCGGCGCAAGAAGGCATAGAGATCCGCGGTGGTGCGCGTCGAGTCTCCGTTTTGAACGAGGACGTGGCGTTGGTTTGCGTTGTCTTGAAATCCATGCGCCCGGTTGACCATCGTGGAGACGCGATCGACCGCGCTCGCCAAATAGGCGCCGGGCGTTTTCACCTGTCCCAGCACGTGAATCTGGAATTTCCGCAGGCTGATGAGCGTGATGCTGATCTCCACGTTGCGATAATTCTTGAGCAGCTCGTGCCGAATGAGCGTCTTCGCGTCCGAGAGCAGCAGGTGGTTGACGTCGACTTCGCCAACGTAGGGAATGAGCAGCTTTCCTTCCGGCGTGACCACGAGGGTGTGCGAGATGGGAGTCGGACTCCAGACATTGATTGCCAGCACATCCCCCGGTCCCAGGTGGTAGCCGAGGCCGGACACGGCTTGCTCGAGCGCTTCTCCGGGTTCGAGTCCTTCGATCACGGGGGCCACGTCCTGGCCTTGGACCGGCGTCGTGGGTACCGGTTCCGTCGCGTCCTGGGCCCAGGCGAAGGAGCCCCACGCCAAGGCGAGCCAGACGTATCCCAGGGCGAAACGTCCGATCCGACCGGCGCTTAGGGGCAGTCTTGGTTTGTCAGTGAGGGTGTGCATGGTGGAAGGTCAAAACCCCAAAAGGAGGGCAGAGTTTAGGAATTACGGATAGGGCGGTCAAGCGAGTCGGTGGAGTAGCAAACCGCCGCCAATGGGTTAGCTAAACCGCCACGATGTCGTCCTGGTCCGCGGTCAGGTTGCGACAACCGTCCTGAGTAATGACCCAGGTGTTCTCGATCCCTACGCCGCCGCGATCCCCGAAGAAGAACTTCGGTTCCACCGCTACCACCATGCCTTCGCGCAGCACGACATCGCTCTTCGCCGATAGAACGGGAAGCTCGTCCAGCTCCAGGCCTACGCCGTGGCCGATGAAGCGGCTCTGGTTGTCGCCATATCCCATGAAGTTGCTCTCGAACGAGGACTCCCGAACCATTTCCTCGATGGCTTGATAAATCCGGCCGGCATGAGCGCCGGGACGCATGCGCGCCTGAACTTCTCCCTGAAGCTGGAGCGCGAAATGATGCGCGCGCAGCATCTCCTCGTCGTGGAGCCCGCCTGGCACGAAGACGCGGGTCTTGTCCGCTAGATAACCGCCGTACCCGCCGCAAAGATCCACAAAAATGGGCTCCCCGCGACGCAAGAGCCGCTCGCCTCCACTCTGCGGCATGGCGGGATACAGGCCTTCGACGCCGTCGGGTCCGTCGAAATCGGTGGGATAGGACGCGCTGGCCCCGGCCGAGACCGCGCCGAAATACATCTCGGTACCGAAACGCCGGGTGCGCACCAAGCCTTGATGGCGGCGCTGTCGCAACGCGCCCTCGATCCGCGCGGCGAGATCGATTTCGCGCTGGCAGCCTTCGCGGAACATCGTGGGTATGAGCGCAAACACCTGGCGTAGTTGCTCGGCCGCCTGCTCGATGTGTTCAATCTCGTACGCACTCTTGATCATGCGTACGTCGCGAAGCACGCGCGAGACGTCCGCGAATGCGACGCCGCTGAACGTTTCGGCGAGCTGGAAGTAGATCTTGGCCGGGAGCACGTCCATTTCCAGCCCGATCCGATGGAACGAACCATAGCCGCGATAGGCCAAGAGACCGGGCAGATCGCTCCACGTCTTCATGGCCACCACTTCCGGCCATGCGCTTTCGCTTCGCGCGCGATGCACCGAGCGGCGCACGGCCAGCATCGGTTCGCCATCCGCGGGAACGAAGAGGACCGCGTTTTGCGCGGTGCCGCTCAAATAAAACAGATCCGCCTTTTGCAGCACGAGTGCGCCGTCCAGCTCCAGGCTCCGGAGCTTGGCCTGCACTTTAACGAGACGCGTCTCGAGTTCGTGACGGGGGGTGAGATGCACCCAAATCTTCCTTTCGGGGCCCTTATGCCCGATCTGTTTTCGGCCAGGGGGCGCGTTCACTCCAGCTACCGAACGCAACCGGCCTCTATTCTAAACTGGGCGAGTCAGCTCCTTAGGGACGCGAGAGCGGGGCAACTTCGGACAACATTCCTGGATAAGGAGTTAGGTACGGTCGGCGGGTTCCGGCGCGACTTCCCAGCTATAGGGATGCTCGAAGTGTCCGGGCCAGCATTTGAGCTCGGACACGCGCTTCACGATGCGCGCCGGCGAGCCCGCCACGACGACCCCGGGGGGCACGTCCATGGCCACCACCGAGCCGGCCCCAATCAAGCTGCCGCGCCCAATGCGGACGCCGGGAAGAATGGTGGCGTTGGCTCCTACCTTGACGAAATCCTCCAGGATCGCGCCGCCCTTGCATTCCGTGTACTTGGGACAGGGCGGGTGCGGATCGTCGGTGAACACGACGTGGGGGCCCAGGAAGATGTTGTTGCCCAGCGTCACGCCTTCGAGAAAGCAACCGCTGTGCACCCGCACCTTGTTGCCGAGCCGGTTGCCATATTCGAGGACGGCGTGGGTGCCCACCGAGCAATCGTCGCCGATCACGTTGTCCTCGCGAATCGATGTTCCCTGCCCGCTCTGGAAACGCGCGCCGATCTGCGTGCCGGCATAAATGGTGGTGTAAGGGCGAATCACCGACGCGGGACCAATGACGAGCGGCAACTCTCCGGGCTGCTTGCCGCGGGGGGGAAATCCAAGAATCGCAGTGGGATGAACGAACGTGCCCTCGCCGATGAGGACGTTCGGATAGACGGACATCTCCATGGCGAAGAGCTTAGCAGGCCTGAACGAGGAATCGCGAACGCATTACACTCGGATCTTGGGCCGTTCCCACGTGGCGTCCCAGCTCAAGCTGACCGGAGCACCGCCGTTTTCGAGCGAATGCTGGGCGGCCTCGAGCGCCCGCACCACGCGTAAGCCCGAGTAGCCGTCGACGCGCGGTTGATGATCTTCCTGGACCGCGCGCAGAAAATCGTCCATCTCCGCGCCGAGCGGTTCATAGGTATCGACCTTGGGAGAAATGATGTCGCCGGCCCGGTAGGACAGCTGATATTCGCCGAACGTCTCTGGGTCTTTGAAGTGCACGCCTTTGTCGAAGACCTTTACCTTTTCCAAGTGCGCGGTGTCGTCGTACACCACCATCTTCTTGGATCCCACGATGGTCGTATTGCGCAGCTTCGAGGGTGCGAGCCATGACACCTGCACGTGCGCCACGACGCCCGAGCCGAACAAGAGGTCGATGAAGGCGACGTCAGGGAGACCCGGCTGCACGTAATCGCCTCCCATCGCGCTCACCTTGACCGGGAACTCGCCCAACCAGGCAAAGATCATCGAGAGATCGTGGGGCGCTAGATCCCAGATCACCGAGACATCCTTCTGGTGAATGCCGAGGTTCACCCGGCTGCAGGAGATGTAATACACCTCGCCCAGCTCGCCCGATTCAATGAGCTCTTTGATTTTGACCACCGGCGGCGAGAACTCGAACGTATGACCCACGGTGACAACCAAGTTGCGCTCCTTGGCGATGGCGAGGAGCTTCTGGGCTTGGACCACTGTGCGCGCGAACGGTTTTTCCACGAAGATATGTTTGCCGGCCAGGAGCGCGCGTTCGGCGAGCGGAAAATGCGTGGAGAGCGGGGTGGCGATCACCACCGCTTCGATGGATTCATCGTCCAGGATGTCCTGGAAATCGGTGGTGGTGGCGGCCACGGGATAGCGCTGGGCGATCCGCTCCAGTCGAGCACGGTCGAGGTCGCACGCAATCACCGATTTGTACCGACGACTCTCCACGAGGTTCCGGATCAAGTTCGGACCCCAGTACCCACATCCGATCACGCCGACCTTTGTCATGGAGTTTTCCTTTTCGGGAAGAGCGGTCAGTGGCCACCGCTTCCGTTCAAAACGACGGGCACGGTGCGCATAAGGAGCGCCAGGTCCAGGCTAAGGGACCAGTTGGCGATGTAGTGAAGATCCAAGAGGACCATTTCCTCGAAGGGAACACGGCTCCGTCCGCTCACTTGCCAAAGTCCGGTGATGCCGGGCAACACATCCAGACGCGACCGCTGCCATTCCTCGTACAGCTCCCATTCATAGGAGAGACACGGACGCGGACCAACCAGACTCATGTCCCCGCGAATCACGTTGAGCAGCTGGGGGAACTCGTCGAGGCTGCTCGCGCGCAGCAAACGGCCCACCGTGGTGATGCGGGGATCGTTCACCAGCTTGTACACCTTCTCCCCGCCCTGCTCGAAGCCGGCCGGCTCACCGCCTTTGATGAGCGCTTCAATGTATTTGCGGTGCACGCGATCGTCGTTGTCGGCCACCATGCTGCGGAACTTGTACAGGGTGAATTCCCGGCCATTCTGTCCAATGCGTTTTTGCTTGTAGAGGATGGGGCCGGGTGAGCTGAGCTTGATCGCCGCGGCGACGATGGCCAAGAGCGGGAGGAGAATGATGCCGCCCAAGGATGACAGCGCGATATCGAAACATCGCTTGCTCTTGAGCTTCCATCCCCGCTGGGGCGAGGGTTGCAAGTTGGCGAGCGGCAGCCCGCCCAGCATCGACGCGGAGGCCCGGGCTACCATGACTTCGAACGCGCTGGAGACGAGGCTCACTTGAAGATTGAGGGCCAGCCACGCGTGGGCAAGCTCGACGAGCCGGCCGCGGGTGAGGTCTTCACGCGCGACCAGAACCTGGGTGATGCGTCCTTCTTCGGCCAGACGCCCGATCGTTTCGATGCCGCCCAGATACGGGGCCGGAAGAGCTTCGCAATCGAGCCGTTCCGCGTAGGGACCGGGATCATCCACGAAGCCGGCCAGGACCGGTGCCCAGACCCGTTCGGAGGCAACGGCAAGTCGGCGGGCAAGGGGTCCTGTCCCTACGATCACCCGAACCCCCCGGAGTCGCACCCCCAGGGCGCGTTTGAGCCACGGGCGCACGAGCCCTGGCCGGACCAGGATGGACAAAAGCCAGCCGTTCAGCGCGATACCCAGCACCGCTCCCCCGCCATGGCGGTTCACGAACGCGCCGATGAGACCGAAGGCGGCGAGCATCGTCCAGGCGCGGGTGAGACGGAACGCTTGAGCCGTTCCCTCCGCGGCCCGTTTCGGGGCATAGAGTCCCGCCAGAGCGTGCGACACGATGCAGAGGAAGAATCCAAGCCCGATGACTTCCGGAGTGATGAGCCAGCCCGGATTCGGAAGACGGAAGATGCGCGGCATCAAGAACGCGGCCGCGAGCACGCCCGCGTCGATCAAGCTGAGCGCGAAGGCAAGGCGTTTTTCCGGTATCGGAGCAAGTCGCGGGGGCAGACTTGCCGAAAGCGGATAGCTAATCTGAGCCGAGGGCTGAGTGATCGTACTGGGCTTCCACGTCATCGTGTTTGCTGGGCACGGGGGTCGCTCGGTGGGCCCGAGTGGCTTGTCGAAGGAGGCAGAACCTTGGTGTCGTCCCTTCCCCCGCAAGCTGCGTGCTACTCCAAGGGACATTTACAGTACCACGGCGGTCGTAGATTGACAAGGTGTTGGACGGGTTGGAACACCCAGAGTTTCAGTTAATCCCGCGGATTGGAGCGATGACTGCGTCCCCCCCATCGTCGGCGTCTCAGCGTGGCAGGACGCGGAGCAAGGCCTGGGACAGGGTGCCCATACCGAGCGAGGGAAGGGACGAATCGACAATCGTGGTTTCGGGGTCGGGTTTGGCTTCGGGAGCCTCGAGGAGCTGCAGGTTCTCGGGACGAGGGGTCTCGCCTCCTAATCGATCCTGAGTCTCAGCAACTCGGGCGGAGCGTGAATCGCGGCAAGCCTTGAGCGCTCGAGCCAGGTCTTCCATGGTCGACACGCGCGCCCATGCCCGACCGTCGGCCTGAATGGGTTGCGAACCCGCCTGGGAGATCATGGACTCGATCCAGGGGAACAGCTCGCTTTGCGCTCCGGCGGGAACGGATCCGGCCGCTTCAAGGAGACACTGCAAGGTGACCGCACAGAGCCGGTAGATGCCAACCCCGCGACCGCTCGCTCCCACCACGTGCGCGTCGGTCAACTCGGGACGGCATACATCGGCCAGGAGAGCGTCCTCGAAGACAATGTCGCCGCGCACGAGAAGACAGCCACGCTCGGGGTCCAGGCCCGCGGTCAGTAACGAGCTTCGATGCGGTTCCCCGCGGCTGAACCGAGGATTGACCCGGAACGTGACCCCCGCGTAGGCCCGACAAGCCTGTTCGACTTGGATGGAGCGATAGCCGCCGACCACCGTGATGTTGGAGAGGCCCACGCGAAGAAAGGATTGAAGTTCCTGGTCCAGAATCGGCGTGCCACCGACCGGCACCAGACAGGTCGGCAAATGCTCGGTGATCGGCCGCAGGCGCAGGCTGCCTCCTTCGGCGAAGACCACCACTTGTATGGAACGCAACGATTGGATGCTCATGATGTTGTTTCGAGCCGAAAGGCTCGTTCCGGTCATCGGCGGAGAGCTGTGGGAACTTTCGCCAAGAGTAGTGGGGCGTTCAAAAAAAAATGGAAATGCGGGTGACCGGCCCCAGTCGCACACGACTCCCAATCCGCAGATGGTCAGAAAATGCCAGGAGCCCCTGTTTTCAGGGGCTCCTGGAGTTATCCGCTTTAGAGAGCCGGATCGAGGACTACTGGCCGCCGAGGCCGGTGCCCTGCTGGTGCGAGCAGTTGGCAATGCAGGCGTCCTTGTCGCTGGCGAGCTCGGCCACGATTGCATCGTGGGCAGCGGACTCGGCCGCACGGCAAGCTAGGTCGCCGTTGCAAGCACGCATGGCGTTCTTGAAACGAGCCTGCTCCGCCTTCTTGGCGTTTTGATATGTATCAACGCAGCCCTGCGTACAAGCGTCTGCGGTGCCTTGGGCACCGAGACTCGGCCCCGAAACGCTCTCCGAGGTCCGAGCGCACTGGGGGCTGGAGGCCGCCATCGCGAAGAAAGCCATTCCCGCGACGGCCAACCAGAATGCGACTCGAAGAGTACGTGTTGACTTCATGAACCGGCTCCCTCTGTGGATGTTCCATCGATGTGGCTTCGGTCTTGGAAACCGACGCCACGCTGCTGTCGTCCCGGCGTCCAGCGTTACTTAGTTACCGGTGACGGTTTTGTGGTTTGGTGAGCTTCCGCCCTTAGAACTGGTGCGTCCAGGAGACACCCCCAGCCGAACCCTCGAAGTTGAGAAGCGCGAGGTAGGCGGTCACGCGACGAAACGCGAACAGACGAATAGAAGTATTCCACTTTTCGGTGTCGTAGTCAATAGCCCAGGAGGCCAAATTGCCGACGGTGACCTCTCCCCCGCCGAACCCCCCGAAGAGGTTGTGATCCTTGGCCTCGATCCAGTCCGGCGCGTACCCTCCCGATACGCGAACCCGAATTAATTGCGGTTTGACGACAAATGTCTTGGATCCCACCGCATAAAGCGAGTGAAAACGCCGGGTCCCCCGAATGTCATCCATCCCGAACGCCACTGCCGGCCGCAGGCGGTCCTCGGTCAGGACGAGCACCCGGGCGTTCCCGCCGCGGTCGACCGTGCCTTTTTCCGGGCTTGAGGTGTCGAGCTGATCGTCCGGAAAACTTGAGGCGCGTATGGACACCTCCACCCGGGACACGAAGCCGAAGGTCAAATAGTAGTGATAGTTGTCGCTCTTTCCGCGAGCGTGATACGCCCATTCCTTGTCGTAGTACCCCACCCCGAGTCGTAGCGCGCCGCTTTGAATCACGTCCGCTGTGGGTGTGTTGATGAGGCCCGTCATGCCGATGAGCGAGGGCGGCTTCTGCCAGGCAGCTAGCGTGTCCGGCGGGACGGCGAATACACGCGCCGCACCAACCGAAACCCAGGCCAGAACGCACAGGCTTCCCACGAGCCGGCGCGCGGTCATGGCTTATCTCCAGATGCGGTCACGTAGTGACGCGCCGTGCGAAGGTCTTCGATCTCGTTCCACACGAACGTGGGATAGAGCCGCTTCCGGAGCCGGTCCAGATTGTCATAAGGCGTGATCTGCACCGCGACTGGATCCACGGTGGATTTGTAGGTGAAGGGGAAAGCCGGAACGGTAGTGGGACGCACCGCGCGCGGACGCATGTACTTCGCCACCGGCAAGGCGAATCGCAAGTTCACTCCGGCCGCGCTTTTGTCTTCCGAGTCCTCGTACGGCGTGAATTGCAGATCCGAGTTGGGATTGGTGGCCACGAAAAAACCAATCTCGAACTCATGGATGCGCCGCGCGATTTCCAGCTTGATCGCGAACTCTTCCTCTTCGAACCGGCCCGCGGTGAGTGTGGTCTCCAGGTCCAAACCGCGGAAACGATGCGTCACCGCAAGGAACGCGGCCCAACGGTCGAGCGAGGAGTACTCGATGGAATCTTCCAGGAACTGGAGCTTCCCCGAAATATCTCCGCCACCCCACACCTCGAGCTGGTTCTTCCAGACTAGCCGGCCCAATTCCGTGGCAATGCCGTAACGGTCCCCGGGAAAGATCCCCCCGCTCACCGTGCTCAGCACTCCCGCGGGAAGCCATCCGCCCCAGGAGAGCGTATTTCGCCCCGGAATCACCACCGGACGACACGGGTCTTCGGTGCCGCAGGGGTCCTGATCGTCGTGAATGCGAATCGCGGCTTGCAGCGTGACGATGCCTCCGGGAAAGGGGCTCAGCGTGGCCTCAGGAGCGATTTGCAGCGTGTAGAGAAAGGGATCCCGCCCCGCGCCAAGCTGAAAGCCGAATAAGGGCCGTAGCGCGACATCCGTACGGCCGTAGGGGCGATTCTCGCGATCTTGATGCGGCGCCAGCGTCGCGCCGGAGCGACGGTGGTGTTGATCGATGACCAGATCGTCACGGAACGTCTTGGCATCCGCTCGTCCGCTCAGGAACTCCCGCCACGCCGGCACCGGAGCGGAGATAGCAATGAGCGCGACACCTCGGTTCTCGGGCACCAGCTCGAGCACGCCGCTCGCCGAGCTATCGAGCGCAGCCAAGCTAAGCGTGGCGGCCACGCCCAGTGCGGTCATGTCGTAACGATAGATGCGGTTCTCGAACCACACCGTGGTGGTTGCGGAATCGGTGGCCACGACCACGTTTTCGAACCCGTGCTCGACCAAGCGCAGCGTGACGCGCTCGCCGGGAGTCTGGGCGCGCCCCGATGGAGCCCATAGAAGAAGGCTCGCCAGCACGAGCCATGCGTCACGCCTGACGCGACGATCAGGGATGCGCATACCGATCTTTGAGTTGTCCCCACGTGATCGGCGTTACCGCGACCGTGCTCTCCACGAATTTCTGCACGCGATCGTTGTCGCTATCCGCGAAGTAAACGGCTCCGCCCGGACCAAGCGCGACATCGGCCGGAGAGGCAAACTGGCCGGGAAGATTACCCTGGCTTCCCCAGCTGAGAAGGAACGTGCCCGAGGTATTGAACTCCTCGATGCGGTCGTTCTGAAGATCGGTGACGTACACGGTGCCGCTGGCATTCACGGCAAGACCGCCCGGCAAGTTGAACTGACCGTCTCCCGCGCCCAGCGTCCCCCATTTGAGGATGAAGGCTCCGGTGAGGTCGAATTTCTGAATGCGGTTGTTGCGCAGGTCAGAGACGTAAATCGCATCCGCGGTCACGGCAATGCCGCACGGCTCGTTGAACTGACCGTTGCCCGTGCCGCCGGACCCGAACTTCAGCACGAACCCGCCGGTATTGGTGAACACTTGAATGCGGTTATTGAACGCGTCGGTCACGTAGATGTTGCCGTCCGGGCCCGCGGCCACGCGATAGGGCGTGTTGAACTGTCCATTTCCCGTTCCCGCCGTGCCCCATTTGGTGATGAAGCTTCCGGTCGCGTTGAACTTTTGAATGCGATTGTTGCCGGTATCGGCCACGTACACGTTGCCGCTTAAGTCCACGGCCACGCCATTGGGCGTGCTCATCTGCCCGTCACCGGCTCCCGACGTTCCAAACTTCAGCTTGAACACGCCGTTCGCGTCGAAGACCTGAATACGGTCATTGCCGAGATCGGCCACGTACACGTCGCCATTGGGGGCAACGGAGATGGCGAACGGAATCGTGAACTGGCCGTTCCCGTTCCCACTTTGCCCAAACGAACTCTCATACACGGGCGGATCGAGAGCCCAGAGCGGGGCTGCAAACGTGAACAGCGTGACAAATAGAACGCCGGCTGACAGGGACATGGGCGATGGGCGATTCACGGTTTTCTGCTCCTTAGGTCGGTGGAGGGCTCGAGCCGGTGGACTATCGCACTCCATCCCCGGCGAGGGCAAGAAAGACAGGGCTCTGGACATTCACCCGCCATCCCCGCTTTCGTTCCCAGACTTCGATGGAATTTAAAAAGAATCGCCGCCCCATTGGGGGGGCGGCGATTCCGAACTCACGTACTGCTCAGCTTATTGGATGAGCAGCACCTTCTGGGTTTCCTTGAACTTGGAGCCACTATCCATGCCGGTCGCTTCGAGACGGTACAGGTAAATACCGCTCGGCAGACCCTGCATTTCGAGGCCCACGCTCTTGTAACCCTGATCCATCACACCATTGACCAGCGTCTTAACTTCCTGGCCGTTGATGTTGTAGAGCACCAGGTGCACCTGGCTGGCTTCGGGCAACGCGAACCGGATCATCGACGCTGCGTGCGTCGGGTTCGGGAGAGCACCGAAGAGACCGAACTTGGTCGGGGTGCCTTGTCCGAACTCAGCACCGCGTTGGTCAGCGCGGTTACGCGTTGGATCGATGGGCGAGGTTTGAGCGAACGGAGCCTGAGGTCCGCACTGCTCGAGGAACCGGCACTCATCGAAGCCCTCGTTGATCGCACCGACCGCTCCAGCGATCGCGTCGAGGTCGGGCAAGCTGGCTTCGCACGCGAGGGCGCGATTCGCGAGGTTGAGCAGGTCGCACACCGTGGCACCGTCACCCAGGTAATCGAGGATCGACTGCGGAATCTGGAAGGTGGTGATGCCACCCAGACTCGGCGTGTCGTCGTCGCTACCCAAGCAGCCGTCGGGACCCTCATTCGCATCCACGGTGGTCATGTACGGGCAGAGCGCCAGGTTGCACAGATCGCCGCCGTCGAACCTCATGTTGAGGGCCAACGTGATGGTCTGAGCCAGGAGCACGTTCCGGATACGACCGGTGCGCGGATTCGTCGGCAGGGCCGGCGAGGTCTGGCAATTGGAGCCGATGGTCTGATCGCCGAAGTCGGGCAAGCAATCCGCTTTGCCGCCACCGGGGAGCAGATCGATGATGCACTGTTCCTTGCCATCCTCGAACTTGACCGAGCGTTCACCCACGATACCCACGATAAGCGGGTCACCGGGGGTGATAAGGGCCTGCAGGATTTCCAACGTGCCCTTCTTCTGGCCGTTCAGGCACTTGTAACCGCCCGCGTTACCCCAATAGCCCTGCGTCACCGTGCAGAACTCGGCGTTGCAGTTCCGGGGATTGACGGTGAGATTGCACTCACCGGGGCATTCGTCGCGCACGATATCCAGGTGGAGCGTGCAGGGACCGGTATGGGCCCAGTTCACGCTCACGGTGGAGCTCGTGCTCGAACCCACGATGGTGCCGCAATCAGCCGGCACCACGGTCCAGCTGTAGCTCACCGTTCCGCCGGACGGGCTGACCGTCACGGAGTACTGGGTGTCTACGCCGGTGCAGGGTTCGGTGTCACCACTGATGTCACAGGTCGGATTGGCATTGACCGTGACTGTCTTCTCGCACGAACCGGGGCAGTCGTTACGAGTGATGTGGTCCACCACCGTGTAGCTGCCGGGACCCGTGGCGAGCACGTTCACGCACGAACCGTTCGTCGCGCCGTCGAACGAGCCGTCACCGCTGATCGTCCAGCTGTGGGTCACCGTTCCGCCGGCCGGGCTCACCGTCGCGCAGTGCTCGTTGGTCGAGCCGTCGCACACCGTGCTCGGCCCGCCGATTTCGCAGGTCGGGTTGGCGTTCACCGTGACTGTCTTCTGGCAGCTTCCTGCGCAGCCGTTCCGAGTGATGTGGTCCACCACCGTGTAGCTGCCGGGACCCGTGGCAAGCACGTTCACGCACGAACCGTCGGTCGCGCCGGAGAAC
>Ga0207675_100003367_pt1 | contig 15624 bp, 16 predicted proteins | sample KBSSwiS42_FD_184305 | JGI IMG/M metagenome (GOLD analysis project Ga0207675, IMG submission 184305) | Switchgrass rhizosphere microbial communities from Kellogg Biological Station, Michigan, USA - KBS Switchgrass S4-2 (SPAdes) (version 2) | ecosystem: Host-associated > Plants > Roots >... | reverse complement strand
GCGCTCTACCTCCAGCTCGTGCTCGGCTACAGCCCGCTGCAGGTGGGTCTCGCCTTCCTGCCGGCGAACCTGATCATGGGCGCGTTCTCGATCGGCCTCTCGGCCAAGCTCGTGATGCGCTTCGGGATCAAGGTGCCGCTCGCGACAGGGTTGCTGCTCGCCGCGGTTGGCCTGCTGCTCTTCGCGCGGGCTCCCGTCGATGGGAACTTCCTCGTCGACGTGCTCCCGAGCATGATTCTGCTCGGGTGCGGCGCGGGGATGGCGTTCAACCCGGTGCTGCTCGCCGCCATGAGCGACGTCGAGCCGAGCGAGTCCGGGCTGGCCTCCGGCGTCGTCAACACCGCGTTCATGATGGGCGGCGCGCTCGGTCTCGCGATCCTGGCCAGCCTCGCGGCCTCGCGCACCACCAGCCTCGAGAGCTCGGGCGAAGGGGCGTTGGCCGCGCTCAACGGCGGCTATCACCTGGCGTTTCTCGTGGGCGCGCTGTTCGCGGCCGGGGCCGCGGCCGTCGGCGCCGCGTTCCTGCGCGTGGATGCAGCTGCCGCCCACGCCCACGGAGCCGAGTCCGAGCCGGCGAGCGAGGCTGCCTGAGCCGCTTTTCGCTGCAAAGTGCGGCGTTTCGCTGCAATTTGACAGCCGTTCGAATATTCACGATGATCCCCGACGTCCGGGACGGGGGTCGGGCGAAACCCTGTGTGGCTGGTGCGGGTCTTCGCGCCGCCGTCCCTCTATTGCACGACGAAGGGGAGAACACGTTATGAGCTCAAGAGCAAGGGGTGACGCTCGTGGCTTGACCACGCGCGCGCTCGTCGTTGCGTCTGTGCTCGCGCTCTTCGCCGCGGTCGGCATCGCCGTGGGCGGAGCGGGCGCCGCGCACCAAGCGGGCCATCCGGCCAAGGGCCTGGGCCTGAACAGCCGCAACGGCATCGTCGACGTCAGCAGGTACCTGGGCCGCAACTCGCGCGTCCCCGTCCAGGTTGGCGCGAACAAGGAGATGCCGATGAAGCAGGCCGTCCGCCGCGCCGTCCAGCTGCGGGCGAAGCAGGCACGCCTGCAGAAGCTGTTGAAGAAGCACGGGCGGAAGCTCTCCAGCCGCTCCTTCCATGCGGCGACGCCGCCGGTGGGGACGACGCGGACCTGGCTCGCGCTCGATGACAGCGCCGGGTTCTACCGCAAGCAGTACACCCTGCGCGGGGTGGGCTCACACAGCGAGGTCTGGGTGGCGACCCCCGTCACTCGGACGGTCGCCGGCTTCACCTCTGTGGGAACCGACTTCCAGGCCGGCGATTGCCGCAACGGGCCGCGGACGGTGATCGGGGACGACCAGGTCAATTACCTGATCGGCCAGTTCGACAACAACATCCTGCCCAAGGAATCCGTCGAGTTCAGCGTCGCGCCCGACCGGGACGGCACGAACCAGACGCCGCTCACTCCGCTCGATCCGGGTCAGGTTCCCTCGGATTCCTCCGGTGCGGGCGAGAAGACGGTTGTGCTCGTGGACAACGTCCGCGACTCGAACTTCCGCGACCTGAACAACACGCAGGCCAACTCGTACATCGCCGGCTTCTTCTCGTCGGGGCTGAACGAGCTCTTCGACCGCAACGTGATGACGATCGATGCCTTCGACTGGCTCCACCGGACGGGTGCCAACCCGCCGCACGAGCCGGTTCCGGGGAACACGTGCACCAGCGCTCCGGCGCGGCCGTTCCTCTACGAGGGCGTCTTCGCCCACGAGTACCAGCACCTGCTCCAGTACTACCAGGATCCGGAGGAGGTCAACTGGGTCAACGAGGGCCTGTCGGACTTCGCCATCGACGTCACGGGCTACGACTTCGGGACGCGGCCCGTCTCGCAGATCGGCTTCGACAGCCACCTGCAGTGCTTCATGGGCAACCTGATCACGCAGACGGACGCGAACCCGATCCCGAGCGAAGGCGGCTCGGAGAACTCGTTAACGCTCTGGGGTGACCAGGGGGACGGTGAGATCCTCTGCGACTACGGAGCCGCGTTCTCGATGATGGAGTACCTCTCGAGCCAGTACGGGCGAGCCTTCATGTCGGCGCTTCACCGGAATCCGGCCGAAGGCTTCGCCGGACTCCAGCAGGTGCTCGGCGGACGGGCGACCAGCCAGACGGTCGTGCACCGCTGGGCAGTCGCGATGGCACTCGACGGCGTCCTCGACCGGGGCGCCAAGATGCCGCTGCTGCAGGTGCCGAAGTCGCGGTACCAGATCGCCGCTCTCGACGCGGGCATCAACTGGGACAACCCGGACGCCTACGACTCGCCGGGTGCCCCGCCGAACGGTTCGGACTACATCCGGCTCCGCGACGGTGCGAACAACTACCTGAATGCGAAGGACATCAGCTCGATCACCTTCGGCGGTGCGAAGCTGCTCGAGCCGGTGCCGGTCGAGTGGACTGTCACGACGGCCGCTCCGGATCACGGCACTGATTCCGCGCTCGCCGCGCCGGACGCCGACAACAAGGATGCGGCGATCGTGCACTCGGTCGCGGTTCCGGCCGCGAACCCGACGCTGACGTTCGACACGAAGTACGACACGGAGCCCGGCTTCGACTCGTTCTTCGTGCAGGTCTCGACCGACAACGGCAAGACGTACCACAGCCTGTCCAACGCGGACACGACCTGCGACCTCGATCCTGGTGCGGACACCAAGCTCAAGAACAACTGCCCCGGCTTCAACGGTGACAGCGGCGGTTGGAAGAGCGAGTCGTTCGACCTGAGCCAGTACGCGGGCCAGAACGTGCTGCTCGCGCTCCGGTACATCACGGACACGAACACGCGCGGCACCGGCGTGTGGGTCGACAACGTCGTCGTCGGCGGCAACACCGTCTCCGACGGCACGTCGCTCGAGGGCTGGCAGACGTTCACCCAGATCAGGCCGGTCCCGGTAAACGGCTACACGGTGCAGCTCGTCGCCTACCAGACGTCGGGCAACAACACCGACGCCTTCGCGACGTCGATCCCGATCTCGCGGAACTTCCAGGGCTCCCTGGACGAGAAGCAGATCAAGAAGCTGATCGGCAAGAAGGCCGACGTCGTCGCCGCGCTCGTCATGTACGACGAGCCGACGGAGTCGATCAACCAGTACGCGCGCTACACGCTGAAGGTCAACGGCGTGACCCAGCCCGGCGGCTGATCGCCAGGCATCCCGTTACGACGCGAAGGGCGGCCACACGGCCGCCCTTCGTCCTTCAGGGACGTAGGTGGACGACCTTCAGGCCGAACTCGGCGGAGAGGCGCTCCGCGATCAGCGAGCGGTGGCAGGCCTCCGGCTCGCGCTCGACGCAGAGCAGGACCCCGGCGCCTTCGGCCGGGAGCTCCACCACGACCGGCGCGAGGTCGAGAGGGTCGAGAATCTCGCGGAGATAGCGCTCCTGGTACTCGGGCGCGAGCTTGGCGCGCGACCGCTTGCCGACGCCGAGGCGGTCGTCCTCGCGGTACTGGAGCCGCCGGAGGTCCGTCGTCGGCGCCAGCTCCGGGTGGTGCCGGTAGGCGATCCGCGCCTCGGCGAGCGCGGTCTGCAACCTGCGCGCGTTCGCCCAGGCGTAGTCGCGACCACGGACGCCGCGGCGCTGCCGCACGTCGAGCACCAACGCGACCTCGGCCTGGCGCAAGGCTGCGAGGAACGCCTCGAGTGTCCAGCCGTAGACACCGATCGTGGCGAGGATGCGCTCGAGTGTAAATCCGCTCCAGCCCGAGCTGTGTATTACTTCGCCGGTGAGATCGCTCGTCAAGGAGAAGCGCGAGGTCGCGAAGGGCACGCTGCTCGTCGTCTTCGACCTGCAGGGGCAGCAGGTCGACTTCACCCCCGGCCAGTACTTCTGGGTCGAGCTGCTCGACCCGCCCTACCAGGACGACAAAGGGCCGCGGCGGCACATCTCCGTCGTCACCTCGCCGACGGAGGGAAACGTGCTCGGGCTCTGCACACGCCTTCGCGACTCGGCCTTCAAGCGCTCGCTCGCCGAGCTCGAGCTCGGCGACGAGGTCGAGGTCGAGCAGCCGAAGGGCACCTTCCTCTTGCCCGAGGACACGAGCAAGGAGTACGTGTTCGTCGCGGGCGGGATCGGGATCACCGTCTTCCGCTGCATGCTCCGCTACATCGCCGACAAGGGTCTGCCGCACAAGGTGACGCTCGTCTACTCGAACCGCGACCGCGAGTCGACGGCGTTCCTCGACGAGCTGCAGGAGATCGATCGGGCGCTGCCCAACTTCCGGCTCGTGCTGACGATGACCGACGACCCGGGGTGGGACGGCGACTCCAGGATGCTCGACGCCGCAGTGCTACGCGAATACCTCGGCGAGCTCGACGGGTACACGTTCATGATCGCCGGGCCGCCGCCGATGGTCGAGGCCGTGGTCGGTGAGCTTCACGGCGCGGGGCTGCCCGAGGAGCAGGTGCTCCCGGACAGCTTCAGCGGCTACTAGAAACGCGCCATCTGCGTGGTCGTGCCGATCGCGATCAGCGGCTTGCTCGCGGGCCGCAGCCAGCGCAGAACTGCGACCAGCTGAGGCACCGGCAGGCTGACGCAGCCCAGCGTGGGGCGGCCGGTGCTCGCGTGCAGGAAGATCCCCGAGCCCCGGCCGGGCACGACCGGGTCGGTGTTGTAGCGGATCACCGCGAAGTGCCGGTAGGCGGCCGGGGAGCGCGAGAGGTCCTCGCTCGTGACCCGGAACGGCGGCTTCGAGCCGCACGGCACGTGGCGGAAGCGGTTGTAGTAGGGCGAGCCCGGGTCCTCGACCCACCAGTCGCCGCAGGCGATCTGGTGGTAGGCGTAGCGGAGGCCGGGACTCGCGGCCATCCCGTACATGACCCGTCCGAAGCCGAATGCGCCCACTGGGGTGGTGCGGTCGCCCTCGCGCTTGTTCGCCGAGACGCCGCGCTGACCGAGCCAGGCCGTCCACGGGCCCGCGACGGCGAGCCAGCAGTGGCCCGCCTTGCGCCAGAGACGCAGGATCCCCTGCGTCGCGGTTCGCCGCGCCGCGACGACCGTGACGAGCTGGGTCGCCTGGCCCGTCGACGCGAGCCGGTTGGCGAGGTTCGGCGAACAGGCGGCGGTGTGGGCCGAGCCGCCGGGAGTCGAGGCCGCCAGGCAGAGGGCGCAGAGCGCCGGTAGCGCGACCCATCGCATCGGGCTGCAGACTACGTGGCGATGAGGGTCGTGCTGCTCGCCGTGCTCGCGCTCCAGGCGCCGCCGTTCACGCATGCGGTCTCGGGCGTGACGCCGGCCCAGCTGCCCTATTCGTGGCGTCCGGGCTGCCCGGTGACGCCCGCTCAGCTCCGGCGCCTTCGGGTTGCCTACTGGGGCTTCGACGGCAGGGCTCACACGGGTGCGCTGGTCGTCAACGCCGACGCGGTGAGCGATCTCGTCCACGTCTTCGCCCGCCTCTACGCCGCGCGCTTCCCGATCCGCCGGATGCGCCCGATCGACGCCTACCGCGGTCGCGACGAACCGTCTCTCGAGGCGGACAACACTGCGGCCTTCAACTGCCGGTACGCCGTGGCTCCAGGGCCGAAGCGCTGGTCGGTGCACGCATTCGGCCGCGCGATCGACGTCAACCCCGTCGAGAACCCGTACCTCGAGGGCGGCCGGGTGCACCCACGCCGCGGGCGCGGCTTCCTCGATCGCTCGCGGCGGAGGCCGGGAATGGCGGTTCGCGGCGGCCTGCTCGTGCGGGCGTTTGCAGGCGTGGGTTGGGCCTGGGGCGGCCGTTGGGCGGGCTCGCCCGACTACCAGCACTTCTCCGCGACCGGCGGGTGAGGCGGCTTGATCGGCGCGACCACGTGCGATTCGATAGGCGCGGATGGCAGAGGCCGCAGCTCCGCGCTCGTACCGCTGGCTCGCGGCGCCGGTCCTCGCGTTCGCGGTCTTCTCGCTGACGGCGGGGCTTCTCGCCCGTCACCAGCCGCGGTCGAAGGGCTACTTCCAGCTCTTCTTCAGCGACTCGATCCACATGAAGGCGGGGTTCGCCACCGCCGCGGTCGTGCTCGGCTGCTTCCAGCTCTTCACCGCGGCTTGGATCTTTCGCAAGCTCCCCTGGAAGAAGCCGCCGTGGGTGAACTCGGCTCACCGCATCTCGGGTGTGCTCGTCTTCGCGTGCACGCTGCCCGTCGCCTACCACTGCATCTTCAAGCTCGGCTTCCGTAGTCCGAGCACCAGGGTCCTGGCGCACTCGCTGCTCGGCTGCGCCTTCTACGGCGCCTACGCCGCGAAGGTGACGATCGTCCGCCTCCACCGTTTCCCGCGGCCGGTGCTCCCCGTCGCCGGCGGGCTGCTGTTCGCGATCCTGATCGGGGTCTGGTACTCGAGCGCGGTATGGCTCTACCGGGAGAACGCACAGGCCGCGCCGCAGGCGGCGACCTCGGTCGTCCCCGCGGACGCGAACGCCGCGGCCGGCGAAACGGTCTTCCGGAGCAACTGCAGCTCGTGCCACACGCTCAAGGCCGCCGGCGCGGACGGCCAGATCGGTCCGAACCTGGACGATCTTCGGCCGGGCTTCGAGCAGGTGCGGGCGAAGGTCGAGCGCGGGGGCGGGGGAATGCCCTCCTTCTCCGGATCGCTGACGCCCGAGCAGATCGGCGACGTCGCGGCCTTCGTCGCGACCCGCGCCGGGGGCTAGACGGCGAGCCTGCCGAGGACCGTCCCGAAGACGACGTGCCTCCAAGTCGCCTGGGCGAACGCTCGGGGATTCTCCAGGAGCGGCGGCACGCCCGGTTCTCCGCGCGCCGGATGGTGCCGGTCGATGAAGTAGCAGAGCGGATAGAGCGACAGGTGCTCGGCGAGAGCCAGCCCCACCGCGAGCCGGCGCGGGCTCACGCGGACCCGCCTTCGCAGCTCGTCGAAGACGACGCCGAAGACGGCGCCGTTGGCGGCATGGAGCGCGAAGCCGGCGAGTCGCCAGTGTCGGCCTCGCGTCACTCCCTTGCCCAGTACGGCGATGTCGGAGTAGTCGCAGCGGAGGAGCCGCTGGTCCAAGGGTTCGAGGAGCCCCCAGAGCGCCGCCGCTGCCCCGCCTGCGGCAGCGGCCCGCCCCCGGCTGCTCATCCGGCGAGCTCGCGGAGGAAGCTGCCGCCGCCGATGACGCGCTCGGCCGCGGTTCCGGCGGCCGCGCGGAGCGCACGGTCCGAGGTGACGAGCCAGGGGTGCCGATAGTGCGGCGCCTCTCTGATCAGCCACTCGTCGGCGCTCTCGCTGCCGGAGCCCACGAGCGTCGTGCGTCCGTCGAGCTCGGTCTCGCCGACGACGCCGCCGGGCGCTTTCCCGTCGAAGACGAGCACGACCCGGTTGTCGTGTTCCTCGGCCCAGGCGCGGGAGCGGTCGACGAGCTCGTCGTCCGGCATGTTGGGCCACTGCGACCGCTGGACGTTGCGGGCGTCGATCAGGACGGTTGCGTCGCTCATGTCCAGGTCGTTCCCGGTCGAGCGGGTTCGCAATCTAGGCGTCGAGCGCGGCTCGCAGAGACGCGACGTATCGACCGAGCGCTTCGGGGCCGTTCTCGGCGACCTCGACCGCGCGCGAGCCGACGACGACCCCGTCCACCAGGTCGGCTGCGGCCCGCGCGTGGTCGGGCGTGGAGATCCCGAACCCGGCGAACAACGGGGTTGCGGTGACCGCGCGGGCACGCTCGACGAGCCCAGCCAGCGCAGGTGAGAGGTCGTCGCGAGAACCGGTGGTGCCCGTGAGCGTCACGAGGTAGAGCCAGCCGTCCGTAGAGTCGGCTGCGAGGCGGATCCGCTCGTCGGTCGAGCTCGGGGCCACGAGCTGCACGCGCCGGAGCTCGGGGCACTCGTCCGCGGGGAGGTCGGCCACGATCAGGCTCGTCGCGCCGGCCGCTTCGGCGTCGCGGGCGAAGCGGTCCCAGCCGTAGGCCTCGAGCAGGGACGAGTAGGTCATCGGGACGAGCGGGCGGTCGATTCGCGCGCGCGTGGCGGCGAGGCACTCGAGGCAGGCCGCGGTGCGCATGCCCTGCGCGAGCGCGCGCTCTGCGGCTCGACGGATGACAGGCCCGTCGGCGAGCGGGTCGGAGAACGGGAAGCCGAGCTCGACGAGGTCGGCCCCCGCAGCCACGGCGGCCTCGGCCAGCGCAGGGGTCTCGGGCCCGCACATGAGGTAGACGACGAGCGTCTTGGGACGATTCGACACAGCCTCGTCACCCACCCGTCACACCCCGGCGCGGAAGCGCGAGCTACGGTTTTTCCCCCTGGGTGGGTGGGGGTTAGGGATGGGACCTGCGACCCGGCGCCGCGCCGTCACCGGGCGGCGACCTCGGCCAGGTCCTTGTCGCCCCGGCCCGAGAGGCAGACCAGCACCAGCTCCTCCTCGAGCTCGGCGACCCGCGCGAGGGCGTGCGCCGGCTCGAGGGCCGGCAGGATCCCCTCCGTCCGCGCGAGCCGGCGGAACGCCTCCAGCGCCTCCTCGTCCGAAGCACCCAGGTATTCCGCCCGCCCGCTGTCGCGCAGGAACGCGTGCTCTGGGCCCACGCCGGGGTAGTCGAGCCCGGCGGAGATCGACTCGGCGTCCTGCACCTGCCCGTCCTCGTCGGCGAGCACGGATGAGCGAGAGCCGTGGAGCACGGCGGGCCGGCCCGCCCCGAGGCTCGCCGCGCCACCCGCCTCGACGCCGATCAACCGCACTTCCGCATCCTCCAGGAAGCCGGAAAAGAGCCCGATCGCGTTCGAGCCGCCGCCGACGCAGGCGATCGCCACCTCGGGCAGACGCGCCTCGGCGGCCAGCACCTGCCCACGCGCCTCGCGACCGAGAACCGACTGCAGCTCGCGGACGATCTCCGGGTACGGGGCGGGCCCGACGCAAGAGCCGATCAGGTAGTGCGTGTCGCCGACGTTCGTGATCCAGTCGCGGATCGCCTCGCTCGTCGCCTCCTTCAGCGTCCGCGTCCCGAACTCGACTGGCCGCACCTCGGCCCCGAGGAGGGCCATTCGCTCGAGGTTCGGCCGCTGCCGGCGCATGTCCTCGGAGCCCATGTAGACGACGCACTCCAGCCCGAAGCGCGCGCAGACCGTCGCGGTGGCGACGCCGTGCTGGCCCGCGCCGGTCTCCGCGACGATCCGGCGCTTGCCGAGGCGAAGCGCGAGCAGGGCCTGGCCGAGCGCGTTGTTGAGCTTGTGGGCTCCGGTGTGGAGCAGGTCTTCGCGCTTGAGGTAGAGCTGCTTCCCGGGTGCGAACCGCTCGGCGAGGGTCAGCGGTGTCGGCCGGCCGCCGTAGGTTCGCCCGAGCTCGTCGAGCTCCGCACGGAATGACTCGTCGGCCTGCGCCGCCCGCCAGCCGGCCTCCAGCTCGTCCAGCGCCGGGATCAGCGTCTCGGGGACGAAGCGGCCGCCGTACTCGCCGTAGGTCAGCTGCACCGCGCCGCCTCCACGTACGCCCGCACCCGCGCGTGATCCTTGATGCCCGGCGCTGACTCGAGACGGGAGCTCGCGTCTACGGCCCAGGGCCGGACCTGCTCGATCGCCTCCTGGACGTTCTCGGCCGACAGGCCGCCGGCGAGCACGATCCGCCCTTCGGCGGCGCCCGCCCGCTCGAGGTGTCCTCCGTCGGGCTCTTCCCAGGGGAGATCGAGCACCGTTGCCACCTGGCGCCCTCGGCGCAGCAGCACACCGTCGCGGGCGCGATGGCCGTTCTCGCGCTCGTACAGCTGGACGAGGTCAGCGCCGTCGTCGGTCACCTCGCCGACGTGGACGGCCACGGACAGCATCGTGTCCGGAACGGCCAGCACCTTCGGCGAGCGCCTCGGCGTCTCCGCCGCGAGCACGAAGCCCGCGAGATCGGCACCCGCGTCTGCGGCGACGACGACGTCCTCTTCGCGCGTCAGACCGCAGACCTTGACGAGCGGGCGCGAGATCAACTCGGCGAGCTTCGAAGACGGATCGGGTGCGCGCATCAGCGCCGAGCCGACCAGTACGGCCTGCGCCCCCGCGAGCTCCGCCTCGGCGCCATGGGCGCGGGCGGCGATGCCGCTCTCGGCGACGACCACGCGGTCCGCCGGAACAGCCTCGACGAGCGCGAGCTGGGCCCGGCGGTCGATCGCAAAGGTGCTCAGGTCGCGGGCATTGATCCCGATGGGATCGGCTCCGAGCTCGACCGCGCGTCGAAGCTCGCCGGCGTCGTGCGCCTCGACGAGGGTGTCGACCCCGAGCTCCTCGGCGGCTTGCATCAGGCGCCGCGCGTCGCCGTCGTCGAGGTCGCGCAGCAGCAGCAGCACCGCGTCGGCGCCCGCGTCCCGAAGCTTCGCCAGCTCGTCGGGCTCGCGGAAGAAGCCCTTGGCGAGCAGCGGCAGCGCGGCGGCTCCTCGCGCCGCCCTGAGGTCGTCGATCGAGCCGCCGAAGCGCTCGTCGACCAGGATCGAGACCGCCGCCGCGCCTGCGCGCTCGAAGGCCGCCGCCAGGGCTGCGGGATCCGCGTCGGGGCGAAGGTCGCCGGCGGAGGGCGATCGCCGCTTGACCTCGGCGATCGCCGCCAGGCCGGGAGTCGCGAGCGCGGAGCGGAAGCGCCCCATCAGGCCGGGACCTCCGTTGCCTGGGAGAACGCAGCGAGCGCCTCAAGCCGAACCGCGGCGGCACCCGAGTCGACCGCCTCGCGCGCGAGCTCGAGCCCCTCGGCGAGGTCGCGACCGTGACCGGCCGCTGCAAGCGCGCCCGCGGCGTTCAGCAGGACCGCCGAGCGCCGGCCGCCGTCCTCGCCGCCGAAGACGGCCCGGATCGCCTCCGCGTTCTCGGCGGGCGAGCCACCTCGCAGCTCGGCCGGGTCGCAGCGGGGCACCCCGAGCTCGAGTGGGTCGATCTCGCGCTCGCGCACCTTGCCGTCGACGACCTCGCAGACGAGATTCGGCCCCGTCGGCGAGAGCTCGTCGATTCCGCCCGCGCCATGGACCACGAACGCTCGCCGGGCGCCCAGCTGGGCGAGCACCTCGGCGATCGTGCGCACCAGCGAGGGCGCGTAGACGCCGACCACCTGCGCCCGGGCTCCGGCGGGGTTGGTCAAGGGGCCGAGCACGTTGAAGACCGTCCTTGCCGCGAGCTCGCGCCGCACGGGCGCAGCGTGGCGCATGGCGGGGTGGTGCGTCGGCGCGAACAGGAAGCCGAACCCGAGCTCGTCGATCGAGCGCTCGATCCGTGCGGGCGGCAGCTCAAGCTTGAAGCCCAGCGACTCGAGCACGTCCGCCGACCCGCAGGCCGACGAGACCGCACGGTTGCCGTGCTTCGCGACCGCGGCGCCCGCCGCCGCCGCCACGAGGGCCGCCGCGGTCGAGATGTTGATCGTGCCCGCCCCGTCGCCGCCCGTGCCGGCGGTGTCGACGAGGTCGTCCCGCTTCGGCCGCACCGAGAGCACGTGGGAGCGCATCGCCTCCGCGCAGCCGGCGATCTCGTTCGCGGTCTCGCCCTTGAGGCGGAGCGCCACCAGCAGGCCGCCGATCTGCGCCTGGGTCGCCTCGCCCTCCATCACCTCGTTCATGACCGCCCGCGCCTCGTCGCGCGAGAGATCTTGCCCGTCGAGCAGCCGGGCCAGCGCCTCCTGCACGGTCATCGCGGCTGCTCCAGGAAGTTCCGCGCGAGCGCCGGCCCGGCCGGGGTCAGCACCGACTCGGGGTGGAACTGGACGCCGTCCACGGGCAGCTCTCGGTGGCGAACCGCCATCACCTCGCCCTCGGTGCACGTGGCCGAGACCTCCAGGCAGTCGGGGACCGCGGTCGCCGCAAGCGAGTGGTAGCGGCCGGCCTCGAACGCCTCCGGGAGACCCTGGAACAGGCCGCGCCCGTCGTGGTCGATCGCGCTCGCCTTGCCGTGGACGAGCCGGTGGGCGTGCCCGATCTCGCCCCCGAAGGCCTCGACGATCGCCTGGTGGCCGAGGCAGACGCCGAGCGTCGGCACCGTCGGAGCAAGCCGCCGCACGATCTCCACGGTCGCGCCAGCGGCTGCGGGGCGGCCGGGACCGGGGGAGACGACGAGGTGGGAAGGCGCGAGCCCCTCGGCGCCGTCCGGATCGATCTCGTCGTTGCGTCGCACGGTCACCTCCGCGCCCAGCTCGCCGAAGAGGTGCGCGAGGTTGTAGGTGAAGGAGTCGTAGTTGTCGATCAGGAGTATCACGCGCGCGCCTCCGCGAGCTCGAGCGCCGTCTCCAGCGCCGCGAGCTTTCGCAGGCACTCGTCGTGCTCGGCCGCCGGATCGGAGTCGGCGACGATCCCGGCGCCCGCCTGGAGGAGAGCCGTCCCCTCGTGGAGCACGATCGTCCTGATGGCGATGCAGGCGTCGAGCGCCTCGCCCGGGAGCGCGTAGAGGACGGCGCCCGCGTATGGCCCCCGGCGGTACTGCTCGAGCTCCGAGATGAGCTGCATCGCCCGAACCTTCGGTGCTCCGGACACGGTTCCGGCCGGAAAGCAGGCGCGCAGGAGGTCGAAGTGCGAGATGCCCTGCTCGAGCTCGCCGACGACCTCGGAGACGAGGTGCGTCACGTGCGAGAAGCGTTCTGGCTCGAGGTAGCGGGCGAGGCGGACCGTCCCGGCTCGGCACACCCGCGACAGGTCGTTACGCCCGAGGTCGACGAGCATCACGTGCTCCGCGCGGTCTTTCTCGGACCCCAGCAGCCGTTCGGCGTCGCCCTCGCCGGGGCGAGTGGTGCCGGCAATCGGGTTCAGCGACGCCCGTCGGCCCTCCGCCTTCACGAGCGTCTCGGGCGAGGAGCCGATCAGGGCGAGCCCGTCCAGCTCGAGCAGAAACAGGTACGGCGAGGGGTTGACGCGCCGGAGCGAACGGTAGAGCTCGAGCGCCGACGCGGACGTCGGCCGCTCCGCCCGCTGCGAGAGCACGATCTGGAAGGCGTCGCCGGCCCGAATGTGCTCCTTCGCGCGCACCACCGCACGCTCGTACTGGTGTCGCGAGGGCAGGCGGCGGGTCGAGCCCGTGGGCGTCCGGGGCCCGGCCGCCGTCGTCGAGGGCTGCGGACCCGCGAGCAGGTCGGCCACGGCTCCCGGCTCGCCGCAGAGCACCTCGGCCATCCCGAGGCCGTGGTCGAATCGGACGAGCGTGTCGGCGACGACGAAGCGGCTCTCCGGCAGCCCGCGCCCGTCGTCGGGCAAGGGCACGGTCGGCTCCAGCCGCGCGGCGTGGTCGTAGCCGAGGTAGCCGACGACGGGCAGACCGCAACGCTCGGCCTCGGCGAAGTCGACCAGCCGCGAGCCCGCGCCGATGAACGAGTGCCGGCCCAGCCGGCCCTTCTCGACCGACTCGAGCAGGAAGCTGGCGCGGCCGGACTCGCGCAGTCGGAGGTAGGCCCCGAGGGGGGTGATCAGGTCGGTTGAGACGACGGTCAATGCGTTCATGGCAAACAAAAAGACCTCCCGGCTGGAAGGTCTGCGAGCGGAACGAGGTGCGTCTAGGTCAGGTCAGCCGACGCTCCCGCCCCGCTCGTGGCGCCAGGCCCAGCCCCAGGTCAGCGTGACGGAAGTCATCGCCCCCAGGGTAGGTGCCGCGCGGCCCGTACGTCAAGGGCGCGGAGGGTTGACATCGGCTGGCACACTGAAGCCCGATGAAGGGGTCTTCGGGACTGCTTGCCTCGCCGCGCCGGCGTCGCCGGGCGGCCCGCGTCGCCGCCTTCCTCGTGGTGGCGAGCGCCGTCGCGTTCGGGATCACCCGGCTGACCCTGAACGAGAATGTGCGCGACAAGGAGGTCTTCCAGAAGGGAAAGCCGGTCGTGACCGGCAACCAGAAGCCCGTGCCGCTGACGAAGGCCGACCGGCGCGAGATCAACGAGACGCTGGTCGCCTTCGTGCGCGACGGCGTCGCGCAGAGGAACCTCAACGCCGCCTACGACCTGGTCACGCCGAGCTTCCGCGGTGGGACGACCCGAGAGCAGTGGCGGCGCGGATCGTCGCCGATCTACGCCTATCCCGCGGTCACGCGCGGGGTCGCGGGGAACTGGCGCGTCAACTACTCGTACCGGCGCGACGTCGGCGTCGCCCTGATGCTCTCCTCCACGCGACCGAGGAAAGTGGGCCAGATCATCTTCCACGCGGAGCTCCGTCAGCAGCGCGGGGCCTGGCGTGTCGACACCTTCTCGCCGATGGCGACCTTCACGCCGATCGGCGTCGGTCGCCAGCACGAGACCGGCCCGGCCGACTACACCGGGGGCTCGCGGGCCGACCTCCGCGCCGACAAGGCGGCGCTCAGCCCGCTCTGGATCGTCGTCCCGCTCTCGTTGCTCGCGCTGATCGTGCTCGTTCCGCTCGGGATCATGCTCGCGGGGCGGATGCGTGACCGTCGCGCTGCCCGTGCGCACGAGGCGACGCTGCCCAAGACGCTGCCGCCGCTGCCGATCCGCCGCAGCTAAGGGGGGCTAGGCGGCCGACCGGATGGCCGTTGTTACGCTGCTCCGAATGTCTCGATCCGTGATCGTCTCGGCCGTTCGGACGCCCTTCGGGCGCCTCGGCGGGGCGCTGGCACACCACCAGGCGACCGAGCTCGGAGCGATCGTGATCCGGGCCGCGCTCGACCGCGCAGGGGTCGAGAACGACGAGGTCGAGTACGCGGTCATGGGCCAGGTGCTCCAGGGCGGAGCCGGTCAGGCGCCCGCCCGGCAGGCGACGGTGGGAGCCGGCTTGCCGGTAGAGGTGCCGTCGGACACGGTCAACAAGGTCTGCGCCTCCTCGATCCGCGCGGTGGAGATCGCGGATCAGATGATCCGGGCCGGCGATGTGCAGGTCGTCGTGGCCGGCGGGATGGAGTCGATGTCGAACGCGCCGTACGTGCTCAAGCGCGCGCGCTTCGGCTACCGGCTCGGCGACGGATCCCTGATCGACCTGATGACCCACGACGGACTCATCTCGACCTTCGACGAGCGCCACATGGTCGAGCAGGCCTCGTTCGTCTCCCGCGAGCTCGGCATCTCGCGCGAGGATCAGGACCGCTGGGCCCTGCGCTCCCACGAGCGCGCGGTCAAGGCGATCGACGAGGGCCTCTTCGATCCGGAGATCGTCCCGGTCGGCGAGTTCGCCGTCGACGAGGGGCCGCGCCGAGACACCTCGCTCGAGAAGCTGGCGCGCTTGAAGCCGGTGTTCGACCCCGAGGGCACGACCACGGCCGGCAACGCGCCCGGCGTCAACGACGGCGCGGGCGCCCTCGTCGTCACGAGCGAGGAGTTCGCCCGCAAGCGAGGGCTCGAGGTGCTAGCCACGATCCTCTCTCAGGGCTACGTCGCGGACGATTTCGCCTATCTCGCGCGCACCCCGGCGAAGGCCGGCGCGATCGCGCTCGGGAGGGCCGGGAAGTCGATCGAGGACGTCGAGCGGGTCGAGCTGAACGAGGCGTTCTCCTCGGTGGTGCTGAACTCGACGGAGATGCTGGGCGCCGACCCGGAGCGGGTGAATGTGAACGGCGGCGCGGTCGCGCTCGGGCACCCGATCGGCGCCTCGGGCGCGCGGATCCTCGCGACGATGATCCACGAGCTGCACCGGAACGGCGGCGGCCTCGGCCTGGCAGCGATCTGCTCCGGCGGCGGCCAGGGCGATGCGCTGCTCATAGAGGTGTGATCTCGCTCGAGGGTGACCGAGTCTCGCTGCGGCCGCTGCAACCGGACGAGCTGGAGACGGTCTGGG
>Ga0207675_100003366_pt1 | contig 15626 bp, 11 predicted proteins | sample KBSSwiS42_FD_184305 | JGI IMG/M metagenome (GOLD analysis project Ga0207675, IMG submission 184305) | Switchgrass rhizosphere microbial communities from Kellogg Biological Station, Michigan, USA - KBS Switchgrass S4-2 (SPAdes) (version 2) | ecosystem: Host-associated > Plants > Roots >... | reverse complement strand
CACCAAGGGCATTCCCAATCGGCGAAAAAATATTGTAGTCATCACCCGCGGCCTTAATACAATCTTCGGCGATGTCAGCGAGTTCCTGGTAACGGCCTGCCGAAAAAAGCGCGCGCGCCAACACGTATTGGCCTCCACAGTCCGTTTTACGTGCGATTGCATTGTGAGCTACCTGGATCGCTTCGTCATTGTCTCCCGCAGCGTACAAAACCCACGCCCGCGCAATCTCTACTTCCGGCACACCAGGCTGCATGGCTGCCGCCTGTTCCGCAGCGCTCTTGGCGCGTTCGATCCACACTTCGTCACGTCCATAGTTGTAGTAAAGCGCTGCGCAAGCGTGGGCACTCGCGGCGTAAGCGAGCGCAAACTTTGGATCGAGCGCGATCGCCTGCTCGAACATCTGCCGCGCAAACTCAAGGTCCTGTTTCGTCATGCGGCGAACATAACTCTTGCCGCGCAGATAAAGATCGTACGCTTGTAAATTCTCCGTAGGCTTCGCGGCCAATTCGGCTTGTTCCTGCGGCGAGAGCGTGACGCGCAAAGCTTCCGCGATCTTACGAGCAATTTCGTCCTGCAACTCAAAGATGTCCTGCATCTCGCGGTCATAACGTTCGGACCAGACCGGAAAGTCCGTCTTCGTATCTACCAACTGGGCGCTGATGCGCAAACGCGAGCCGGCGCGGCGCAAAGTACCTGCGAGTACATAAGCCGCAGACAACTGCTGGCCGATCTGCGCCGGCGTAACCGGCTTGTCTCTGAAAGCCAGCACGGTCGCCCGAGAGAAGACATGCAGTTCTTTGATCTTGTTAAGTTCGGTGATGATGTCTTCGGTGATGCCATCGCGCAGATACTCGTCCTCTTTTGAGCCGCCGACGTTCTCGAAATAGAGTACGGCAATCGGGCGCTCAGATTTTGCGACGTCAACTCGGCCTGAGCTTGCGTCGGCCGGGCGCTTGCGGCCTGAATCGACATCGCGCTTGAGACGGAGCAGGTCCGTCTTGAAGTCAGTGGCTGATTGATAGCGCAGTGAACGATCCTTTTCGAGCGCCTTGTCGAGAATTCGGCTGAACTCCTGTGGTAGCGACGGATTGACTTGAGTCACGGGTGCGGGATCGCGATTGAGGAGGGCTTCGAACAAGACCGCGGAAGTGTCGCCCTGAAATGGCAGCACGCCGGTGGCCATTTGATAGAGCAGCGTGCCAAACGAAAAGAGATCGGTGCGCGCGTCGGTTACCTCGCCGCGCGCCTGCTCAGGCGACATGTAGGCGATCGTGCCCATCGTGGTGCCGGCTGAGGTCAACTCTTCCTTGCGGATCGTCGCCACCATAGATGAGCCGCCAGGCTTCAGATTGTGATCTATCTTGGCGATGCCGAAGTCGAGAATCTTTGCCTGCCCGCGCGAGGTGACGAAGATGTTCGCCGGCTTCAGATCGCGATGCACGATTCCTTTCGAGTGCGCCGACTCGAGCGCGTCCACGATCTGTGCGCCGAGCGTCAACAGCGATTCAACGTCGAGCGGCCCGCGCCGAATTCGATCGCCGAGCAGTTCCCCGTCCAGCAACTCCATCACGATAAAGTGTTGCGAATCGAATTCTTCGATGCCGTGAATCGTGCAGATGTTCGGATGATTTAGCGCCGAAGCCGCGCGCGCTTCGCGCTGGAAGCGTTGCAACAGACTCGCATCATCGGCCATCGCCGGCGTCAGAAACTTTAACGCGACGTGCCGACCGAGGTTTGTGTCTTCCGCTTCATAGACAACGCCCATGCCGCCTTCGCCAAGCTGCGAAGTGATGCGGTAATGCGAGATAGTTTTACCGAGCAATAAAGCCTCCGGAACAGGGATGATGAAAACTGAGTTGGTGGGAGCGGGGATAGTATTACAGCGGAAGCGGTGTGCGCAATGTCGCCGACGTGACCACTAAGACACTGAGACACGAAGTCCGCACAACAATAATGTATTCGTCTTGTTGCTCTTCGTGCCCTTGTGTCTTTGTGGTTAATTATTCTCTGCGTAATCTGCTTATTTGGAACAGACTGACAGATTTGGTCTTAGGTCTTGGGCCTTGGGTCATATTTTTAGGGCTTAGGTGTGGGTTTCGGGTGTCGGGTTTCGGGCTGTTGAGTTTTCCTTTTTCACTTTTCAGTTTTCAGCTTTTAGTTTTCAATTTCTCGCGCCTGCCTTCTGCCTTCTGCTTTCTGCTTTCTGCCTTCTGCCTTCTCTACGGCCACTGAATCACTTTAGGTTTCTGGGTCGTGCTGGGTTTGACCGGACCGCTCGCCGCTGGAGCGGACTCCTTCTTTGCCGACTTAGAGCTTGCGTCCTGCTCGCTCTCTAGCTTGGTCGCCCTTCTTACATTCTTGTTCTGCTTCGGAAAAGCCGCGCTCACCTTCGTCGCCTTCGGCCGTTGACTGGCCAACGACTTCTTTGCGGACGATACCGAGGAGGTTACCGTCGGCGCGTCCACACGTTCGTCCGTTAACTTTTCCACTGGTTTAAGCTTCGTTAGCTCATTCGAAGGTCGAGTGTTCTTCCCAGGTTCCGTAGTGAGATCCTTGGAAGCCGACTGCCGCTGATTCGACGATGAAGTTTGTGCCGTCGCGTCAGATCTCTGTTCTGCTGTATCGTCGCTTCCATTTATCGCTCCACGCAAAGCGAGAAAACCAAACACGGCGCCGGAGCAAATGATCAGGGTACCCACAGCTAACGCCAGAATTCTCGTGGAGAATACTCTTCGTCGACTGGCGGGCGGTGCATAAGATTCTGTTTGAGTGGTATGCACCATCTCCCAAATTTCCAGCGGCTCGCGCAATGTGCGCGTGGTCTGTGAATTTTTGCCGGACTCCCAGTCGTCATAATCTGGTGCGACGTCAACGTTTTGTTCTGTTACGCACTGGTTCAGCGTGAAAGTGGCACGCGCATCTTGCGCGTGATTCACGGGCGAGACGCCCGTGCCACGCTTGCTTGCGACCTCTCTCTTGCCTCGTGCGGCGAGCGGTCGAAGGGCGGCGACAATCTCCTCGTGACCGCCGTACTCTGCCATCATCAACGCCGTCAGACCGCTACGATCTTTTGCGGTAGGGTCGGCGCCGTATCCAATCAGAGCGCGCACCATTGCCAGTTGACCGTGGTAAGCCGCGCGCATTAACGCCGTGACGCCAGTCCGATCGCCGGCGTTCACATCAACGCCCTGAGTCAGCAACTCATCGAGTTGCTCCAAATCGCCACTGCCGGCGATGTGCCACAACTGTCGCGCTAACGTGTTCGCCTCGGTAACTGCTGCTGACATGTTCGTAACCTCATTTGATGATGGTGATGCGGTCGCCGGTTTGAATTTGCGGGTCGGGAACCTTTCCCGACTCAATCTCTTTCAGTTTGTAACGCTTCACCACCAGAAATCCCTTGCCATTGTCACGCGCCAGTTCCGCCTTCTTGCCGTCTTTACTCAGACCGCCCGCGGCGATAATTGCCTGGGTCAGAGTCAAACCGCGGCGGAAGATTTTCTCTCCCGGTGACTTCACCAGGCCGCTCAAATAAAAGAACTGGTCCTCTCGTTCGAGCAGGCTAACGACGTCACCTGGGCGGACCAACATCTTGAGCGCAGAAGTTTCCGAGAGATCGATCAGGAAACTTTCGTTCGAGGCGTTGCGCTGCACACTCACGCGGCCGGCTTCGGGCAAGGGTTGCGCGTCCGCGATTACGACGAAAAGTGGAATGCCCTCGCGCTTGAGGCTCTTGGTGCCGGGTTCCTTTACCAAACCACTGACGAGGATAGTGTGGCTGATGTATTCCTCGACCGCGACAGATACTCTCGGATTCTTGATCGACGATCGTTGTTTGAGATCCTCTTCGATCCGCGCGGCGATGTCATCAACAGTCAGCCCCGCACTGCGAATCGGCGTGCTCAGTTCAGCATGCTCGAGGAAACCCGCCGCACTGACAGTGAACAAGGTTGACTGCACCGGCACGCCATCAGTCAAACGCACATCCAGAACGTCACCCGGACCAACCCGGTAGATTTTTGTCAGTCCTTCGTCGGCGGTAGGCTTGGCGGCCGCGTCGATTGTCTCAGCGATGGGCGAAGACATCCGGCCGATCGCACTACGGCCTGCACTATTAGCGGGCGTCGTGGCTTTTCTTCCACTGACCGTCTGTTGTTCCAACATTCTTTGAGCGTCGGCCAGCCGCTTTCGTGAATCCTTATCGCCTGGCTTGAGCGCGAGCCCGCGTTCAATATTGTCAATGGCTTGCTCCCACAGGCGCAGGTCATAGTAAGCGTGGCCGAGGCTCAGATAGGCATCGCCGTAATCAGGTTTCAACTTCACGACCCGCTCAAACATCTCAGCGGCCTGTTCATAAAGACCGGCATTGCCGTAGCGGACGCCGATTTTGTAGAGCCGTTTCGCATCAGCGTCAGCGCTCTCTGACTGCGTCTCGCGAATATTCGGTTCAACCGATGCGGGAGCAGTCTGGATTCGTCTGGGCCGCACGATCGGATCGTTTTGGGCCTGTAACTGGACAGAGAAAAGACCAGAGTGCACGAGGAGAACGATAAATAGCTGTCGAAACATGAGACCCTCAAATGCCTGTCGGGAGGCAGGAAGAACAGAGGCTCACTGTTCTGAAATTGGGGGAATCAGTTTTGGGGAGACGATGGCAAGCGTGATTTTCTTATACCACTTTTAGCGATTCCACTCCAGGAAAGATGAGCGAACGAAACTATCCGCACAGATGTCGCGGAGTAGGTCCTGGGTACTTGGACTTTGGTCTTAGGTCTTTGATCTTGGGCCTTTGGTCTTGGGACACTGGACTTTAATTCATGACTGCCTTTCGCCTACTGGCTTCTGCAGCTGCCTGCTGCTTATTGCTCACTGCTTACTGCTCACTGCCGTCTGCCTTCTGCCTTCTGCTTTCTCAGAATCGGTGATATAAGGCGACTCAAATGCGAAGGTTAATCATTGCTCCAGCTCTCGTTTTGCTGGCGACGTCGGCATTCGCGCAAACCGCAAACAACGAATCGGTGGGCGGCGGCAAGACAGCTACAGAGAAACCCGCTACTGCGCCGGCGAAAGCGGCGCCGAAAAAAACTTCACCGAAAAGGGCTGCAACTGTCGATAAGCCTTTGTCGTCGCCGTGCGGCGTTTATTACAAAGACCGCGCAGACATGATTGCCGAGTCGAATCGACCGAACCAGTGGTTCTCGCTTGGCCAATCCTCCAACAATCACTTCTTCTACAACCCTCGCAAGACAAACTGTGATGCGCAAACGGGTGTGCTCAAGTCCTGGATCAAAGAAGAGCATAAGAACACGGACGGCGATTTCGCGCTCGTGCTATACGAGATGAAATGCCGTAGCGATCAACTACGAGTCAAGACTGTCATCCAATACGACAAGACGGGGACGGTCTTGGAAACTACCAATCGCGATGACGACGAACCTTTTCAGGACGTCGCGCCCGGTACCGCCGGTGTGACGATGCTGAGAACAGCCTGCAGAAAACCGTGAGCAGTGAGCGGGGCAGTGGGCAGTGGGCAGTGGGCAGTGGGCAGAAACTGAAAATTAGAAATTGAAAACTGAAAACCTCAAACCAAAGACCAAACCATGAATATTAGTTGAGCAACTCAACAGTCACCGGCGTCCCATTGAACGCGGCGGTCCCGCAGAGCGCATCGACGGAGCGATTGTTGGTGAGATCGTTAATGCTTTGACCCGGGTGTTGTTCCGCAATCGTTAACTGACTTCCCTTTCGATTATGACCCCAGCCGTGCGGAATGCTGACGACACCGCGCATTATCTCGTCAGAAATCTCGCACGCGATCTCGATCGATCCTGTTTCTGATCGCACCCTGACGGTTTGTCCTTGTTCCATTCCGCGATCCGCGGCATCGGCCGGATGGATGAGCAGCGTGCATCGCGGTTTGCCTTTCACGAGTCGTTCCGCGTTATGCAACCAAGAGTTGTTGCTGCGAAGTTGCCGCCGGCCAATCAGAAGTAGATGACCATTTGATGCCGCCGCGTCACGAGACTCCGTCGATTCTATGCGGGCAGGATCCCCGCGCTCCCAACGCCTCGACTCTTTCAATCGAGCAATGTCTTTGACGAACACTTCCGGCGCTAAATGAATCCGTTTGTCCGCCGTCTGCAGACGAGTGCGCAGACAAGGCGTCAGCGGACCGAAGTCGATGCCGTGCACCGCCTTCTTCAGTTTGCGCAAATTTAATCCTTTCGAAAATGGATTGAACCTGTCGCCATAAGGGCCAAGACGCAAACCGAGGTCGAGAATTCTTTCGGGTCCCAGAAAACGGCTGCCCACGGCTCGCTTCATCCGGCCCAGCGCGCCGCTGCTTTCCATACGCGTTTGCAGCTCGAAAAAGATTTGCCAGTCATGTCGCCGCTCGCCGTTGGTTTCAAACAGCGGCGGCGAAAACTTCGCCACATTGCGCACACCAAGGAGATGAAATGCGAGGTCGTAATGACCACGCTCGAGCGGGCCAGTCGGCGGCAGAATGATGTGCGCATGACGTGTCGTCTCGTTGATGTAAAAATCGATCGACACCATGAACTCCAAACCCGCCAGCGCGCGATCCAATTCACGCCCATTCGGTGTGGAGAGCACTGGGTTGCCGGCGTGGGTCACGACCGCCTTAATCTGTCCCGGACCTGCGGTGAGAATCTCTTCAGCAAGCGCCGCCACCGGCAACTCGCCCGCGAATTCCGGCAACCTGCGCACCCGGCTATGCCAGCGTCCGAAGCTCCCACGTGGCGCGATTGCTTGTGGCGCCGTCACCGGATCGAATGCGGGCAAAGTGAACATGGCACCGCCGGCACGATCCAAATTCCCGGTAACGATGTTGAGCACATTAATCAACCACTGGCACAGACCACCAAACTCCTGCGTGCTGACTCCGATTCGACCGTAACAAACGGCGGATTCGGCTGATGCAAACTCTCGCGCGATGCGGCGCACCTCCTGCTCGTCGATCCCGACGATCGTGGCAACACGGTCCGGAGCGAACTCCGAAACCAGCTGCTCGACGATTTCCAAACCATCGGTCATTGACGACAATGTGCCGAGTTGCATCAGTTTTTCCGCGAACACCACGTGAAGCAGCGCCAACAAGAAGAGCGCGTCTGTCCCGGGCCGAATGAAAAGGTGACGATCGACCAACGCCGCCGTCTCGTTGCGCCGGGGATCAACGAGTATGACTTTGCCGCCGCGCGCCCGGATTCCTTTCAACCGCTCCGGCATGCCGGGCGCAGTCATCATGCTGCCATTTGAAGCCGCGGGGTTCGCGCCGAGCATCAGCAGGAACTTTGTGCGATCGATGTCCGGAATCGGTAGCAGCAGTTGATGACCAAACATTAAGTACGCGGCGACGTGATGCGCCAATTGATCGACAGACGTGGCCGAGAACTTGTTGCGCGTGTGCAGACTGCGTATGAACCCGGGGGCGAATAGCATCGCCCCGTAACTGTGAACGGTCGGGTTGCCGAGATACGTGGCCACGGCGTTCTGTCGATGCTGCGTCTGGATACGTTTGAGTTCCCGCGCCACTTCGTCGAATGCTTCGTTCCAGTCGATGCGCTGCCAACCATTCGCGGTGCGGCGCACCGGCTGCTTCAGACGGTCTTTGTCATAGTGAATGTCCTGTAAGGCAACGGCTTTCGGGCAGATGAATCCGCGACTGAACGGGTCGTCTTTGTCACCGCGAATGATGAGATGGTCGCCGTCACGGGTGATCTCGATGCCGCAGATTGCTTCAGACAGATTGCAGTTGCGGTAATGAATTGAGTTAGCGCCGTTGGATTTCATGGGTTGGGCAGACGAAGCTTAACATCCGCTTGCCGGCAGTGCCATCGTTACCCGTCGAGTGGTTATTACTTCCTCCGTCGTCGTAAAATCCCGATATGTTAGGAGACTGATTGATGAGATTCAAAAAAAGCTACCTATTCTCGATGGCAATTGTTTTTGCGTCGGCGCTAACGGCCGGGACTGCGGTCGGTCAGACTTCGAGTGGTGAATCGCGCTTCGCGAAACTCGACGACGCGCGCATCCATTACGTCAACTATGGCAAAGGCGATGAAGCGCTGATCCTGATTCATGGCTGGACGCAAAGCGCCGATGCGTGGCGTGACAACGTCGCCGATCTCAGCAAGCGAAATCGCGTCATCGTCCTTGAGCTTCCCGGGCATGGTCAAAGCGACAAGCCGCAGACGACTTACAGCATGGACTATTTTGCGCGTGCGGTTGACGCAGTAATGCGCGACGCGAAGGTAAAGCGCGCAGTGCTTGTTGGTCACAGCATGGGCACGCCCGTCGCGCGCCAGTTCTACCGCAAGTACGCGGAAAAGACTCTCGGAATTGTCATCGTCGATGGATCGCTCAGGCCGTTTGGGGACAAAGCGATGATCGATCAGATGATGGCGGGGTTCCGCGGGCCCAAATACCAGGACGCGGTTAACCAAATGATGGGCTTCATCGCCGGCCCCAATCTCTCCGCCGAAGTTAAGCAGCGTATCGGCGCTGCTTCAATGAGCACTCCACAGTATGTCCTGGTGAGCGCTTTTGAGGGCATGTTGGACGATTCAATTTGGGGTGACGACAAAATCAATGTGCCGGTGCTTGCGATCATGGCAAAGACCGCTCTGTTACCGCCGAACGCCGAAGAATCGTTTCGCGCGATCGCGCCGAAGCTCGATTTTCAGATCTTCGATGGCGTCGGCCATTTCCTCATGATGGAGAAGTCGAAAGAGTTTGATGGAGCGGTGATCGCCTGGCTGGATAAGAATTCGCTTCTGAAGAAGTGAGCGATGCGCGTTTGGCGCGAATGTTAAGCCACTCTTCACCGCGAAGCATTACGGTTTTCGATGGCTTTCGCGGCGAGTCGAGTTGCGGTTTCGGTGAGGCGCGCTTCCTCACCGGTGGGCGCTTGCGGTTGCGCGTAATACATCGCAAACGAACCGAGCACCTTCCCGCGTCGAGACAAAATCGGCGTCGACCAGCACGCCCGCAGACTAGTGCCCTGCGCTAACGCACGGTAATCGTCCCAAAGCGGATCCGTCAGGATGTCGGTTACGATTACGCTTTCCCCGCGATACATGGCCGTCCCGCACGAACCATTCTTTGGTCCAATCGGCTCCCCATCGACCGCTTTGACGTAAGACTCCGGGAGACTGGGTGCCGCGCCGTGTTCAATATGGTTCCCGTCGGGACTGAGCAAGAGCACCGAGCAGTACATTCCCGGCGATTGCGCTTCAATCATACGCACCAGTGTGTCGAGAATATCGCCGAGCGGTTCATTTGCGGCGATCATGTCTTCGACCTGTTGCTCACCTGCGGTGAAGGCTTCCTCATCGGTAACATGGGCACCGCGCAGCGCTTCGCGCATTTCATCGGTCATTACAAGTTGTTCAGTGGTCGCTTCGGATTGATGTGGGTCAGACATACTCGCCCAGTCTCCTCAGGTTGGGATGCGCGCCATTGTACGCCTGAGCGCGCAACGTTACCATCGCCGCAATGTTCACTAAAGCCATCGTGCGCCCACCGGCCTCGAACTTTGCCGAAGGTTTGACGACCGCAGGACTAGGCCCGCCTGATTACGGGTTAGCCCTGAAGCAGCACGACGCGTATTGCGCGGCGCTCGAACGGTGCGGGTTGGGTTTAATTCGCCTGGTCGCAGATTCAAATTATCCGGATTCGTGTTTCGTTGAAGACACGGCAGTTATGATGAACTCGCCTTCTTCTTCGAAAGCTGACCTTGACCGGCTGGGACACATCGCGGTTCTGACTGAGCCGGGAGCAACGAGTCGCGTCGGTGAGGTCGAAACCATCCGCACCGTTTTTCAGCAGGTGCTCCCGGAGAACGCCATCCACCAAATCGAACCGCCCGGCACACTTGACGGTGGCGACGTTTGTGAAGCCGGCAAACATTACTTCATCGGCTTATCCGCGCGAACAAATGAATCGGGTGCAGAGCAGTTGGCAGGTTTTCTCGCTGATCATGGTTACACGAGCAGCTTCGTCGATATTCGAGATATCGATTCGCTGCTGCATCTGAAAAGTGGCCTGGCGTATCTCGGCGATAATCGAGTGGTAGTTACTGAGGCGTTCGCCGGACGCAAAGAGTTCGCGGATTTCGAACAGATTATGGTTCCACCCGGCGAAGATTATGCGGCGAACTGTGTGAAGGTCAACGATTACGTCCTGATAGCGGCGGGTTACGAGCAATTAGCAAGCAAGCTGCGACAACTTGGCTATCAAACGCTGGCCATCGACATGTCCGAATTTCAAAAGATGGACGGCGGTTTGAGCTGCTTGTCGCTGCGCTGGTGACGAATCCGTTCGGCGATGGTTAAGCTGCGTAATCTGCCGATTAATTTCGACGGATAATCGCCAGCGACATGTCATCAACCAGCGGCCGCGTGGCGGCGAAATCCTGGACGGCACCAAGTACCGAAAACAAGATTGAATCGGCGGAGTCTCTGTGGCAACTGCGCAAATAACGCTCAAGTCGCTCGTAGCCGAACTCCTGACTGAGGCTATTCAGCGTTTCAGTGATGCCGTCGGAATAAATCAAGAGCGTATCGCTGGCGCCTAGCTTGCACGACCCCGCAACGTACTTAGCCTCACCAAGCGCGCCCAGGAGCAATCCGCCATCAGTTAGCATTTCCATCACACCATTCGCCCGCAACAGAAATGCAGGCGGGTGACCGGCGCTGCAGTATTTGAGTGCGCCGGTCCGAGTGTCTAGTCTCGCCAAAAACAAACTCGCAAACGGCCCAAGTGTCGATGCACGACAGATCGCCCGATTAACATCGGTGACAATCGCTTCAGGCGTGGCCTGCGCGGTTGTGTGAGCACGCACCAGTCCGACCAGATGCGGCGTCCACATCCCGGCGGCAAGTCCCTTCCCGCTGACGTCACCAAGCGCGAAGACAACGTCCTTGCCAATCTCTTCCACGCTGAAGAAGTCCCCCGGCAACTGCCGCACCGCGAAAATTTCGTTCGCAATGTCGAAGTCGCCAAAGCGCAGATGCCGCGGCGCGCAGAGCCGGCGATGGACTTGCGCCGCCTCAAAAATCGAAGTGTGCAATTCGGCGTAGTCTTTCTGCAGTTCCGCGAGCTTCGTTTCCAGTTCTTGCCGGGCAACCTTACGCGCAGGCCGTCGCCTGGTGTACGGCCGAACGTCGAGCGCTTTTCTTGGTGTTGCTGCTGCTGTATTGAATGATTGCGACATGATCTCTCCTGCCGTGATCAAGAGAACGAAAGTTACGGGCGAGCTTGGCGCCGGCGACTGGGCGGCGTGAATCAACTAACCGACAAACTTATAACCGGTACCGTGCACTGTAAGAATGAAACGCGGTTCCTCAGGATTTGGTTCCAACTTCTGCCGCAGGTGAACAATGTGCGTATCGACCGTGCGCGTGTTCGGATAATTTTCGTAACCCCAAACCGCATCGAGCAAACGATCGCGCGACAATGTCTCAGCCGGATGCGCAATGAAATACGCGAGCAAGGCAAACTCTTTCGCCGAGAGTTCCACCCGCGAGCCGTTCCGCAGCACTTCATTGTGGCGGATATTCACTTCGACATCGCTGAACTTGTAGATTTCAGGCGGCGCTGCATGCGGCACGGCACGTCGCAAGACGGCTTTTACGCGCGCCATCAATTCGCGAATTGAGAACGGCTTGGTGACGTAATCATCAGCGCCTAATTCGAGACCGACAACTTTATCTACTTCCTGACCACGCGCCGTCAGCATAATGATCGGCAGCGAAGGTTTTTGAGACTTAAGCTGTTTGCAGACTTCGAGGCCGCTCATCCGCGGCATCATCACGTCGAGCACGATCAAATCCGGATCATCTGCCAGCGCGCGCTCCAACCCTTCCGCGCCATCGCCGGCGCTGATCACCTCGTAGCCTTCGTACTCAAAGTTGTCGCGCAATCCCGCCACCATCGCCGGCTCGTCTTCGACAATCAAAATGCGCGGCCGTCTTTCACTGCCGGCATCGGCCACCGCTCCGTGGCCATTCGACTTCGTGTTTTCGTTGATTTTGCTGCTCATGAAAGTTGGCTCCTCAAACAAGTGCCGGGCGCGCTTTAGGTTTGCGCCGCCTCAAGCCGCGCCGCCGCCGGCCGCGTCTTCCCGTTCACCGGCAACGTCAGCGTGAACCTGCTGCCTTTTCCAGGCGTGCTGTCAACGTCGATGCTGCCGCCGTGGGCGTCGGTGATGTGGCGCACCAGGGACAACCCGAGGCCGCTCCCCTTCGTGTTATGCACGAGCGGATCGCCGGTGCGATAGAACTTCTCGAAGATCTTTGTTTGCTCGCGACTGGTAATGCCGATGCCGCGGTCTTCAACTTCGAGTTTTACCGATCCATTCTCGCGATAAAGCTTCACGCGTAAGAATTTCTCGTTGGGCGAATACTTTAGCGCGTTGTTCATTAGATTCAGCAGCGCGCGCGCGATGGCCTCCCGATCGACGCATACGCTCGGCAGGCTTTCGTCGATTTCCTCTTTCAAGGTGAAGCCTTGCTGCTCGATTTGATAACGATATGAATCGAGCGTGTTGCGCACCAGATCGCCAATGTCGGTTTCGCGAAACTCGTACTCTTTGTGTCCCGCCTCGATGCGCGAGAAATCCAGAATGTTGTTAATGAGGCCCGTAAGCCGCTCGCTCTCTTTGCGAATGATTTTGTAGTACTCGTGTTTCTTTTCCTTCGTCGTGATGCGTCCCAGCTCGAGCGTTTCAGCGTACAAGCGAATCAAGGCCAGCGGCGTACGCAGTTCATGCGAAACATTCGAAACAAAATCTGATTTAAGTTTCGCCAGGGCCACTTCTTTGCTGACGACATGCTTGGTCAGCACCAGGCCGATGATGATCAAAGCCGAGAGAATTCCGAGGACGATAAAATTTCGATGCATCCACGACTCACCCAGCTGCTGTACACTCGTGCCTTGAAACTTGATACCCAGCGACAGGCCTTTAAAGACATCTTCAAACTTACGGCTCACTTCCGGTTTTCCTTCGCCCCAGCCTGCGGTCGCGGCCAGCGGTTTTACCTCGCGCATGTCCGGATCCAAATGATAAATAATCATCGCAACGCTGTTCCCGCTCTGCTCGGCAGACTTGTCTTTGACCAACTCGTTGAGCATCGCCGGAAAGAAAGTGCTTTTCATGTAGCATGGATCGAACGTGACCCCTCCGATTACCACTCGGTCACCTGCAACGTTTGGCAAGACAAAAATGGCCGTCAACAAATAGCCCGGGCCATCGGCCCGTTTTGCCTGGTCAGCGCCAAAGTAGGTGTGGTGTGCGTTCTTTTGCAGCATTTCCACCAGGCTTCTGGCTTCCGTTTTGCTGCTAAACCACGCGCGATACGAATCCTCCAAACGGTCGTGCTCTTCCCGGACGTACTTGTCACTCTCTTGTGAAGGCTGCGTTTGAAACACGTCGCCCTGTTCATCAAACAGGAAAGCATGCGTAAAGACAGGATTCTCCGCGAGAATCTTGTTTAACTTTTCCTCTCTTTCCGGGTCTTCCGGCGCGGGAAACATTTCGCGGGCTTCATCGACCTTCGCATAGATCTTTTTGTTCATCGTCTTTTCAGAGAAGGCCAGCACCTCCTGAAAATCGCGATCAATGGTCTTTTCGAGCACCTTGTCGCGTTCGAACGATCGCAACTGATAGAAGTTCAGCACGATGAGCGCCGCGGCCGGCAAAAGCACCGCCAAACCGAGCGTCAGAATTAGCCGAAATCGATTGAAGCCGCCCATCAATTTTCGTTTCTTCATCTGTCGGGACCTCCGACGAAATTCGGGCCCAGTATATGACGAGCCTTCAGACAGCGTGTCAAGGTCAAGTAAAAAGTTGTCAAGAGTTGTGAAGTTACATCCGCAGATTACGCAGATTACACAGATAAGTAGTAATCTGCTGTCGGTTGAAAACACATCAGTGCTTTTCAGCACGTTTGGCGCTGTTCAGTTTTTTCCAATCTGTGTAATCTGCGTAATCTGCGGATTTCCAATCTTCTGAGATGCTGCTGATCCAGTCCAATCTCGCCCACTCTTTCCAGTCACCTTTCGTGCGCGTGCTATTGGGCGCGATTGCGATTGCGCTGCTCTACGTCTTCTATCGCGAAGTAAAAAAGATTCCGGCGAAGCTCTTTACGCTCATGATCACCGCGTTCATCGATATGGTTGGATTGCTGATGATCATTCCCCTGCTGCCGTTTTATGTGAAGGAGTTAAGCGGGTCTGGCTTGACCGTATGGCATTTTCCCATAGGCGTCGGAACCATCACAGGGTTCATCGTCACCTCTTACACCGTTGCGCAACTGTTAAGCGCACCGCTTTGGGGAAGGTTTTCCGATCGCGTCGGTCGCCGGCCAACGCTGCTCATCGCCCTGGCCGCTTCTGGAATTGCCTATCTCATTTTTGGCTTCGCTCACTCTTTGTTGGTGTTGTTCATTTCGCGCTTGGTGCAGGGTGCAGGTGGCGGCACTGTCGGAGTCATTCAAGCTTACGTCGCCGATTCAACTGAACCAAAGGATCGTACGCGTGCTTTGGGTTGGCTGTCGGCAACAACGAATCTTGGCGTTGTCATAGGTCCGGTTATTGGCTCCTTCGCAGTGACCTTGGGCGCAAGCAAAGCGATGAGTGAACACTCGACGATTGCGTTCGGCCGTGCCGCGCCAGGAGTTCTGGCCGCCGCTCTTTGCCTTATCAACATCATTTTTGCGGCGCGCTATTTAACCGAGCCTCGCGGTGCTGAGGACGCTATGTCACGTGAAACTGGCGAACCGCCGCGCAAATCGCGTCAAGCCATCTGGCGCGTGATCTCGCAACCGAGTGAGCCTTCATCGCGATTGATTCTGATTTACGCGGTTGCAATTGGAGCGTTCCAGGGAACCTTCGCGGTGCTGGCACTTTTCTTGAACGCGCGTTTCGCAGTTACCAAGGAGTTGATCGGTTATTTCTTCATGTACACGGGCGCGATCTCGGTCTTCGCGCGAGTACTCCTGCTGGGACGAATGGTCGATTGGCTGGGTGAGGCGAAACTTTCGCGCCTTGGCCTGATTCTGTTGGCGGCTGGTGTGGTCGGAATGCCTTTATCGCAGAACTTCGGCATGCTGGCGCTTGCTACAGCGCTGATTCCACTCGGCACTGCGTTTACTTTTCCTTGCGTGACGGCATTGCTTTCACGTGTCGTCAGTCAAAGAGAACGCGGTCTTTACATGGGAATGCAACAGACGTACGGCGGCATAGCGCGGATCATTTTCCCGCTATTTTACGGTTGGGCGTTCGATTACATCGGTGTCTCGTCGCCTTATTTCTTTTCCAGCGCAATTATCGCTGCCACACTCTTCCTCGGATTTGGCTTGGATAGATACGCAAAACATGAACAAGCAGCGGCGCAACCTGCTCTGGCAACGACAGGTGGTTCAGGTAATGTTTCAGTAGCGGCAAAATCGGCGGGAAGCGCGGACTGAACGCTCGCTTTTGCGTGACTTTTGATCGGTTACTTCCACAGATTCTGTGAATAAGCCTGTGAAGATCGCACACTTGAGCGTCACAAGCTTTTGTTTTGTAACACTTCCAGCAAATTGCACTTACCAGGGGCGGCG
>Ga0207675_100003365_pt1 | contig 15627 bp, 13 predicted proteins | sample KBSSwiS42_FD_184305 | JGI IMG/M metagenome (GOLD analysis project Ga0207675, IMG submission 184305) | Switchgrass rhizosphere microbial communities from Kellogg Biological Station, Michigan, USA - KBS Switchgrass S4-2 (SPAdes) (version 2) | ecosystem: Host-associated > Plants > Roots >... | reverse complement strand
ACATCTTCACCCATCATCTGAATGGTCTGGTGCACTCCGCCCGTGCGCTTAGTTTCTGCAATGGGATTAATTCCTTCAACAGGCCACTCGTCCTGGATGGCCGGACCTCTCGATGCGGCAGCCCACGCATTCTGGTCCGCAACTGGGAAGGTTGCCGCCCAAATCGTCAGGCTACCCTTCTGCTCGCCAACGGCGTATAGGTTTCGAATGGCTTCCTGACGCCGAAAAAAAACATCCAGGACGGCAGCGAGGATGCGTTCGTCATTGTCCTCATCCCATCTGACAGCAACGCGATGCTCGTGGACAACAGGGAGCGCGGCGCGTTCTGTGGAGATTGGTAAGGAGTAGATGGTCCACGGCAACGCAGGCCGCAGGTCGTGAACAACACGCAATGGATACATATGATTTTTCCTCAGCCCTTTCGGGGCCAACGATTAACCGGCTTTCGACCGTGCTACGCGAGAATCGCCGCAGCAACGTCAGTGTGGCACTGGCGGTGGGTTTAGTGCAAATCGGCCCGTCGTCGAACTACGTCACGACTCTCGGGCTGAGCACATCCCTTCTACCTGTGACATCCGCTTCTGCCCGATTCGCGTCGCTGTATACCGTCGTAACTCGACCCGAAGCGGACATTCAAGCGGTAGTAATCACGTGCGTCGTCCAGTCGGAGATCCATTCCCTGCCGCCGGTCGCTTTGACATCGATGGCGTTGCCGGAATCTCTGGTGACCAATCGACACCAGTAGAGAGTCATGCCGCGTTGCGCAACGCATCACGACTATCATGACTTGAAGCTCGAAGCCTGAGAAGATAGTGACGAGCGCGCCGAAAGGATGCGCGTATGTTATTTGTATACCGCGCAAGACTTAGATCAATCATGACGCCTAATGAAGTGGTAATGTGGGTCTGTGTCGCAGTGTTTATCATCACTGCGTTTGCAGCGGTTCTGCAGCTGTTCGGAGTGCGCCTAATTAGAGATCCGAGACGAGATGCGCAGCTATTCAAGATAATTATTGCAGCCGTAGCTGTCGCCGCTGTTAGCGCGTTTGCTTCCGGGATTCAGAAGCGAGCGATTGATACCGAACCGAAAGAGACCATAAACTACGACTGCAACGGCAACAATCCGCCGTTGGAGTGCTATTCCGAAAAATAATGAAGATACGATTCTTAGGTTTTCTCATGTTGGCTGCGCTTTCGGTAGCTAGTGCCGATTGCGTTAGTGATTTTGAGAAGCAGGCTCCTGCTAAGAAGACGATCGTTGACGCTATCAAGTGTCTGCAAGATGCCAATGCAGCGCGCGCCAACACCGCGGCATCAGCTGAGCCGTTGCCAGTCGGAGCGGTAATAGCGTCCATGTTGCCTCCGGATAGCTTTGCGAAATCGGTTGGAGACCCATTGGACTTTGATCCTGCTAAATCCAAGTGGGTGCTGGCCAATGGGACGTACGACATCAGCAAGTCTAGGTACCGAGCGCTTTCTGGAAAGCGGCTGCCGCCCGATATGCGCGGCATGTTTCTTCGGGGTATTAACGCTGGAAGAAATGACGGCAAGGAAGACCCAGGCGGCGATCGTGAAGCCGGTGGTTATCAGGAAGACACTTTGGCAAAGCACAATCACCCGTTGGGATACGGCGCACACGGACTAGCCAATGGAAAGGGAAATGGCAATCTTGAAAGTGGACTTCCTAGTGTGAACACACTTCCTGCAGGTGACAAGGAGACACGTTCAAAGAACGTGGCAGTCTATTATTATCTGAAGATCAATTAGCAACTCCTGCGGTGACAGGATTAGATGCCTTCCGCTGCGCCTGCCGGCCTGCGACGAATAGCATACTTTCACAGAGCGATCGATCTCGGCTCATCACGGGACGCTTATTGGCAAAGGCCGCTGTATCGTTGCGATGAGAGGAAGTGTGCGTAGTATCGCGTTCGACACTCTATAATCTCGTGCTAAAAAATCTAAGGATGAAAAGTAGGAATGGCTACCGAATTGGAATTCATGCGGATGGCGATTGATGCTTCGCGCAAGTGCAAAGGAGAAGATGGTCGCCAACATCCGAAGGTTGGGGCTGTAGTAGTGAAGGATGGCCGAGTACTTGTCACGAGCTATAGAGGCGAACTTGGTGAAGGGGAGCATGCGGAGTTCACCGCGCTCGAGAAGAAGCTCAATGAGGATATTCTGTCTGGTGCCACGGTTTATACGACACTGGAGCCGTGCACCACTAGAAACCACCCGAAGATCCCTTGTGCTGATCGTCTCATCGAGCGCAAGGTTGCGAGGGTAGTGATCGGCATGTTGGATCCGAACCCGACCATCACAGGGCGGGGGCAACGGCGACTTCGCGACGCGAGCATTCAAACCGATTTGTTTCCGGCCGATCTTATGGCAGAGGTCGAGGAGTTGAATCGCGAGTTCACTAGGTACCAAAGGAGGCAGGATGAAGGCCCGGCTTTTTCTGACGACCTTATTAAGCAGAACATGGGCAGGCGTCTGGACGACTGGTACCGCATTACAAATCGAATTTTTTTGGAATCAAAATTTTCAACGTGATCCGAGCGCCATATTTTCGCACCTGGTCGAGGTGATCGGAGGTTTATCGGCTCTCGCCAGCGGTAAACGCAAAGCTGGGGCGAACCCGGAGACTTACATCGTGAAAGCCCTGGCTTGGTGGCTGGCGCTTTGCGGCAAGCTTGGGGTTAAAAGTGTGGAAAACTTGCTATGGGACAAATTTCCCGGCGTCTGCCCGTATTGCCAAGAATCGCGTCATAACGCGGATGTATGTACTGAGCGGAAGGCAGCAGCCGGAGGGCCGCCTTGGGCTCAACTTGCGACCCTTGGCGCGAAGAATCACCGTCCTGAGCGTCTCAAGCAATGGCAATTGATGTTCTCCACCATCTATCCGGCACAACAAACCGAGGAGTACGGTCCCTCATTCGCGCGCCTCTCCGAGGAGCTTGGCGAACTAGCCGAAGCTGTTCGAGTCTTTCGTGCAGAGCCCGGGTACTTACTCAGTGAAGCGGCCGATGTCTTTGCATGGCTGATGCACATTCAGAACATCGTGGAAAGCCGGTCAGGCGTGCTGATAGCCAAACGAGGCGACGCACTTGAAATAGCGTTCTCCAAAGCATATCCGGACTGCTGTACCGCTTGTGGCAAGCGACAGTGTGCATGTCCGCCTATTCTCCCGTCTACGATCGGTCGGATCGCGCACGAAGTGCCTTCTGGACGAGGGTCGTTTGGTGATGAAGGTCGTTTCATGCCACCCGATCGGGCGAGCAAGTTCTTCCAGGATGTGTAAAGGTTCAGGCGCTAGCATTTGTGACGAGCGGAAGCGAACTTGAAATGAGGCGACAGACCCTACTCAACGAAGCCCGAGATCTGCTAACCCTTTTCATCACTCGGGTGCGAGGCTCGGCGACGCTTCGATTGACGGATATCAACAAGATCTCCGAAGGTTTTCTGGTTGAGTTGTTTCGCGAGGTCTTCGGTTTACCCGGGCTCCGCGATCTCAACCAAGACAAGCCTGACTTCGAGGGACTCGATCTTGCAGACGACGGTCGTGGCACTGCCTTTCAGGTCACCTCCGAGACGGATCTCCAGAAGGTGAAGACCACCTTGCAGACAGTGCTTGACGCAGGATTGCACACGAAGTATCCACAAATCCGGATCTACGTTCTCACTGAGAAACGCGCGAGCCGCGCACAGAAAGCCATTGACAGCATCACGAAGGGTCGCCTTCAGTTCGACATCAAGCAGCATGTACTCGACTATAGAGACGTCCTCCGAGTTTGTCAGACCCTCGAACTTGCGCGCCTTGAGCGCGTCGTCGGCATTCTCAAGAGTCATCTCGATGACAAGCCAGCGGTCACTGCGCCGACGTACACATTCGGTCTGTCGGCAGGTTCCGAACCGGTTGAGCTCAATCTCGTTCCGATTTCATTTCCCGAAACGATCTACCTTGCTGACTACACGGGCGGGCCACAGCTAGCCGATGCGCAGGCATCCGGACGTCGCCGACGCAGACGTCGGGTCGCGAGCCCCCGTCACAACGTGGTTCAGGACATTCTGCGTCGGGGCTGGGATGCTCCCGAAGACTTCGAGATTCATGGCAATCGCCTTCTCAGTTTTCACGATCCAACTTCAGCTGATTCCGTTCTGCTTCCTTACATGGACGCGGGAACGCTGACACCGCTGACGCCGAAAGAGTACTACTCCGTCGATCATGATCAGCTCGCAGTCTTCAAGTCCCTGCTCCGACGCGCTCTGCAGCGACAGCTGCGCCCGGACTATGTCCAGTGGCAGCACGATGAACGTCTGTTCTTTTTTGCTCCGGTCAGGGACTTCGAGAAGCGATCGGTGACATGGAGGGAGGGTCGACAGTCAGAACGAGTCGTGTTCCAGGCGACAATGAAAACGAATAAGCCGGATGAGGTGCTCACGTGCAAACACCTCGCCTTTTATGTGGACTTTCATGTGATCAACGGCAATTGGTATATGGCAATTGCGCCCACGTGGTACTTCAGTGCCGACGGCTATCGACGAGATCCGTTTGCTCCGAAACGCATTAGTTGGCTCAAACGCCAAGAGCACGACCAGCAGGTCCACACGCATTTTCGCTTCATATCCAACCACCTTCACCACCTGCAGGAGCGGTCCCTGTTCGACGGTCCTCACCCGCGGACCTTCATTCGGATCGGAGACTCCGTGCGCTTCCGAAATCATCCATACCTACCGGATCATCTGTGGAATCCGCCGAGCCAGCGCAGTTCTGGAGATGAGGCGCAAGATAGCCTACCAATATGAAGCTATTTTCTCTCCCCGAGCCTGAACTCCAGTTCGCTCAACGCAATCATGTTTGTCCCCGCGCAGGCATTGCGCACTACGGGGTGTACGACTCTTCGCAGCAGTCCAGGCGTGGACGCATCCACGTCGGTGCGGTGGGAAATGCAGAGGGTCTTGAGAAGCTGAATGCTTGGCTTGATACCTGCGCACGCGAGATCCCCGCGCGGCCTGGCGCCAAACAGCCGAATCTCTTTCCCACTTTCTGTGGATTCAATCGCCACAGCGGATTTCGTGCGGAATTTCTATTAAGCACAGAACTGGCGCATCCGATCACCAATTCGGAATTAAAGGAGGTAGCCAGGGCCATGCTGTGGCGGGAGAAAGTCGACCAAGCCGTCGAGCTATATTTTCGTGGCGTGAAGTTCTTGGCACAGAACCGGACTGTGGACGTGATTGTGTGCGTTCTGCCCGACAGCCTGTATTCCAAAATCTCAAGCGAAACCGAAGCGACTGAGGATGAGTCCTCCGAAGCCACGCAGGGCTCCGACGTTGATCCAGAGCGAGCGCCGGAATTCGACGAAGCAGAGGAGGAGATGAGTGAGCTTGAAACAAATTTTCGACGTCTTTTAAAGGCGCGCACGCTATCGTTTGGTAAGCCGATACAGATCGTCCGCGAGCATTCGCTCGGTCTTGATGTGAGCGACCAGCAAGATGGAGCCACGAAGGCTTGGAACTTCTGCACAGCCCTCTACTATAAGTCGGGCCAGACGATTCCCTGGAAGATGGTCACTGACAGGAATCAACCGACCGTTTGTGCAATCGGGATCTCCTTCTATCGCTCTCGCGACCGCGAGACACTGAATACCAGTCTTGCTCAAATCTTCGACGAACTGGGAAACGGGTTAATTCTGCGCGGCACGCCGGTTCAGCAGGATAAGGACGATCGCAGACCTTTTCTAACCGAAGAGCAAGCGGGAGACTTAATCGCACGCGCGCTCTGTGAATACCGCGATGCCGTCCGCACGCCACCGGCGCGCTTGGTTATTCACAAGTCATCCAATTTTCGCCCAACAGAACTGGAAGGATTCCGATCTGCGGCGCGCCAACTCGGTGTGAATGTGGTGGACTTCGTTACGGTGATGCCATCAAAGCTACGTCTGTTCCGTGGCAAGCCTTACCCGCCGTATCGAGGCACAAGAATTGAGATTGATCGAAATGTACAGCTGCTGTTCACGCGTGGTTCGGTGCCTTACTACAACACGTATCCAGGCTTATACATTCCTGAGCCACTAGAGCTTCGAATCGTCGAGTCGGAAGAATCTCCAGCGCGCCTCAGCCAAGAGATACTTGCCCTGACGAAGATGAACTGGAACAACACACAGTTCGACGGGAAGTGGCCCGTCACACTAGGTTGTGCGCGAAAGGTCGGTGAAATTCTCAAATATCTGTCGCAGGATGGGATGATTCAGATACGTTACTCGTACTACATGTGAATGCAATCGCTGCCAAAGAGGAGGCGTTGGGGATGGCAGGTGATTGGTTATCGATATTTTGGAAGAGTGCACCATGCCGCCCGTTCCTTATACACCGCGATGTCCGCTCCTGGCCGAAACCGGTAATGGCCAACTGCGCAGGTCTAAGACAGTGTCTGGCCGATCCGGTCTGAGCGGATGCAGATGAGCAGTCGCCGTCTAACCTCTGCTGCCGTCGCTGTTTCTCTTCGCAGCACGGTGAGCGAGCCAAGTCTGAACTTCGGACTCGACCCAGCCAACAGCGTAGTCCGTAATTTTCACGCTGCGCGGAAATCGGCTGCTCTGTTGCAAGCGATAGATCATCGTGCGTCCAAGACCCGTGACGCTGCAAACCTGGGGGAGCCGCAAGATCTTTATCGCGGCGGGCGTCGATGAAACTATAGTTTCCCCCGTTTCGGGTTCTTCCGCTTGTGAGAACCTGTTGGTGGATCTGTCTAGTTGCGAATCACTGCTACGCATGACTTGGTACGCTCGTGTGTGGTTCCGATCCTGTGTAGACGGATTGTCACTTCATCCTGATCATCGACTCTCGGCGCAAGAAAGTCAGGGGCGAGATTCGCGGGAAATTCTGCGGAAACATGGTTGGCTCACGCGGCGAGAGTGCGGCAGTTAGTGGGATATGCCGGAGTTTCGCCGCATGATTGTGATGAAACCCCGCGCAGCCATGCAGAACACGGCTGTGGGTAGCGGGCGGCGAAACCTGGGCGGCGAGTTTCGCCGCGAAACCGCGCGAAACTCGCCGCAGGCCAACGCTGAAGCGGGAGGGGTCATATGATAATCTGGTCAGCATGACTAGATTGTCAAAAAGGCAGATGCGCGCCGCCCAAGAAGCCCAAGCTCCCGGCGGCGAAACTCGCCGGGGGTACTGGCTGGTTCAGGATGCCAAGGCGCATTTCGGCGAACTGGTACGTAAAGTCAGAACCGAAGGGCCGCAGCACGTCACGGTACATGGTCGCGACGAAGTCGTGGTCATCGCGGCCGAGGACTTCCGACGCCTGCAGGGCAATGTGACGGGAGCGGCGCTCATCAAAGCAATGCAAGCATCGCCCTATCGAGACATCAACATCGAGCCCAAACGCGAACGGATGCCTGCGCGCGATTTCTCGTTGTGATCGGCTGCCTACTGGACACAAACATTCTCTTAGAACTCCGGCAGCCTAAGCCGGAGCCGAAAGTGGCCCGCCTTCGTTGCGGGCCAGCCCGCTTGAACTGCTCCACTCAGTATCGTCACGCTGACCGAGATCCGCTTCGGCATCGAACTTGTCGCCGACCCCGCGCGCTGCTCTCAGCTCATGCTGCCCAGACGCCCGGTCGTTCGAGATCAGGCTTGCTCATTCCCAGATCGGACGCCGGCTCTTCACCTGGCGCGCGAGACTGCGGTAGTTCTTCCAAACAGCTTCACGACTGAGGTTCGCCTCTTTATGGAGTTGCTCCGCGACCGCACTCAGCAGCGAGGCCGGTGCATCGTCCAACAAGGAAGAAACATGCGGCACGTATTTTTCCGATATCTGACCCGTTGCCAGAATACGCTTCAAGGTCGTCGGCGCAATACGCGTCTTGTAGCTCACACTTGCTGTGGCAGCGGCATGTACCAGCGGAGCCATCCGTGCACGCCTTTCGCGAATCTCGCGGCCTCCGTCGACACGTAGCATCAATCCGAGGACTGAAGCGAGCCGCTCGGCCTTGTTGAGGCCAAGGTCCGGAATGGCCCCTGTCTCTATCTGGTTGACGGTCTGTCTGGACAAGCCGCTAAGCGCTGCGACCCGCGCTTGGCTCAGTCCCATTTCGGCACGCCGTGCGCGTAAGGCATCCCCGAGTTCGTGGATCGTACTCATGGAAGTATGGTAGACCCGGCCAACAGGATGTCAAATATATGTGACACAACACCAGTACTCGCCACAACCCGCGCGCTTGGCGGGGTAATAACGGCGCCCTTTGTGAACAAATGAGCTTATTTTTACCCAGAGCGAATGCGACCGACCCCGGAATCGGCCGCCTACGGCCCCCGGATGAAATCCGCTTCAGGAACGATGCGATTGGTGAGCTGTTCGTAAATGGTGAAATGGTGTGAGCGCTGGACGGGCCTTCTTCATATGAACGAGATCTACATCAGTACCGACATCGAGGCCGACGGCCCAAATCCCGGCCCACATTCCATGCTCAGCATTGGCTCGGCGGCATACACCGCGGACAAAGTCCTCGTGTCCACGTTCTCCGCCGATCTGGAAACGCTGCCGGGTGCGCAGGCGCATCCGAAGACAGCTGAATGGTGGGTCACTCAACCGGAAGCCTGGGCAGCATGTCGCAAGGCTCTGGAGTCGCCCGAGTGTGCGATGACACGGTACGTCACATGGATCAAGTCACTCGATGGCAAGCCGGTCTTCGTCGCTTACCCCGCTGGATTCGACTTCCTGTTTGTCTACTGGTACCTCATCAAATTCGTGGGAGTGAGTCCCTTCAGTCATTCAGCACTCGACATCAAGTCGTTTGCGATGGCTCTGCTCAAAACCAACTATCGCGAGAGCACGAAGCGGAACATGCCCAGGCACTGGTTCGATGGGGCGCCGCACACGCACGTCGCTCTAGATGATGCGATCGAACAGGGTGCGCTCTTCTGTAACATGCTTAGGGAGAGTCGTTCGTAGGCGCTTCGGTGCAGTACGAAAAGCAGAGAGGAGAAGAAGACAGCAGGTTTACCTCTGCTCTTTCAGCGTATCACACCGCGCTCCCGGTCAAGGACGAGCGCGAAGACGCACTCGCCGCCTGCGGCGGTCTTCGATCCTTGACCGCTGCGCGCGCCGTGATCGGGAGCGAGCGTCGGCAATCCCGCCGATGCAAACGGAGGCTCCGCCATGTTCCCGATCAATCAGGTTCTTCAAGGTGATTGCACCCGCGTTCTGCGAACGCTACCGAGTGAGTTTGTTGATCTCGTCGTGACCGATCCGCCGTATGGCGTGCGCTATCAGGATGGACTCGGGCGGACGATCGCGAACGACGACGATCCGAGTCGTGTGCTGGGCGCGTTTACGGAACTGTATCGTGTGCTCACGCCCAACAGCGTGTGCGTCTCCTTCTATGGATGGGGTCAGGTCGACGCATTCTTTCGCGCTTGGCGCCAAGCAGAGTTCCGCCCGATTGGGCACATTGTCTGGGTGAAGGAGTACGCATCGCGCACGCGCTATCTGCGCTACCGGCACGAGCAGGCATACGTTTTGGCGAAAGGGCGCCCAGCGCTACCGGCGAAACCCCTCGACGACATCCAGCCGTGGACTTACTCCGGCAACGCCGACCACCCGACCCAGAAGTCCGAGGAGATCCTGATCCCTTTGATCCAGACATTCAGCCGGCCCGGAGGTAAGGTCCTTGATCCCTTCGCTGGGTCTGGGAGCACGTTGGTCGCGGCAGCGATGACCGGACGACGGTACCTCGGTATCGAACTGGATCACCAGTACTGTGCGGCGGCCCGAAATCGGCTTGCTCGTGTAGGCCAATACTCTCGGTCGACTAACCGCGATGACGGTTCCACAGATCTCGCCTTCGATTCCCAGACGGCAGATTGGGATGGGCTGATCCAGTGGTTTGACGAGCGGGGCCATTACGATTTGTCCGATGTCGTGCGATCAGCAATGAGGGACTCCCTCGCTTGATCCGATTCGACCGGTCGCGTGGCGGTGTGCCGTTCACGCGATCGGTTGCAGCAGCTTCGGTGGCTTGAGCAACTCCACAACAAGGGACGCGAGCTGGCGCTCAAGAGTCCTCGATCACTTCGAACTTGGCGAGCGACTTGCATCCAATCACGCGCGGCAACAGTCAAGTTTCGGCCTAATTTTCCGCGTAATGCAGGATTGGCCTACGGCCGCTGATGTTAAACACTGTGGCCCATGGCAGCCACGCACCTCATCGCAGCTCGCGTCTCACCGGAGACGAAGGCGATGTTTCGCGCGCTCGCGGAACGACAGCAGGTGACGGAGTCAGTGCTGGTGAAGCGGATGATCGATCAGTCAGTCCGCAGCATTGAGCAGAGCGACGACCAAGTTCTACGCCCCACTCATCGGCAGCCGCGAGGCTCGCGTCTGTATGTGCGCCTGCATGCGGACGACCAACTGCTGCTCAGCGAGCGGGCGGCGGCCCGGCAGATGGCAGCTGCTACCTACGTCGCGGTTTTGGTGCGTTCGCACCTGCGAATGCTTGCGCCGCTCCCCAGGGCCGAATTGATGGCTCTGAAGCGCTCGGTCGCCGAACTCGGTGCGATCGGCCGAAACATCAACCAGCTGGCTCGGTTGACACATGAGGGCGAGAGGCCCGGTGGTCCGAGTCGAGGGGATCTGCGACTGATCCTCCAAGTGTGTGAAGCGATGCGCGATCACATCAAAGATCTGATCAAGGCCAACACCGGTTCGTGGGTGACTGGACATGAAACCATTCCGTCTTGAGCGTTCCGGCGAGATGCTGCTGGACATCGGCAGCTATGCCCGCCCCGGTACTCAGAGCCAAGTTCACCTGACGCCGGCACAGGTGGCTCAGATCCACCGGACTATCACGCGTGTGCCGGAAGTGGTGATCAAGGTGACCAGCGGCGGAGGCGCGGCCGATAGTGGCGGAGTCCGGCGGCACTTGGGCTACATCGGCCGCCACGGGGAATTGGCGATCGAGACGGACGACGGCGACCATTTGCAGGGTCGGGGAGCTGAGCGGCGCTTGATCGAAGACTGGGATCTGGATCTTGAACAGCACCGGAAGCGGCCCGGCCTGACCGCGATCGATCGTCGGTCGGCACCGAAGCTGGTGCATAGGCTCATCTTCTCCATGCCTGCAGGTACGCCGGCGGATAAGGTCCTATCTGCGGTCCGGAGTTTCGCGCGGGAGGAGTTCGGACTGAACCACCGCTATGCGATGGTGCTGCATACCGACGAGCCGCACCCGCACGTGCATGTGGTGGTCAAGGCGGTCACTGAGGATGGTGTGCGGCTGGACATTCGCAAAGCGACGTTGCGAGGCTGGCGACAGGAATTTGCGCGGCACTTGCGGGTGTACGGCGTTGCCGCCAACGCAACCGAGCGCGTGGTTCGCGGAGAGCCTAGAACAAGAAAGACGGATGGGATCTACCGCGCCGCGCTTCGAGGTGCCTCAACGCATATGCGCGAGAGGATGGAAAATGCGGCCACATATCTTGCCGAGAAGCGGCCCCCGGTCGAGCCGGGCAAAGCGACGTTGATTCATACACGCCGGCGCGTTGAGCAAGGGTGGCGAGCTGTGGCGCGCTTACTGGACGGTCAGGGAGAGCAGCGTCTAGCGGAGAGTGTTGACCGTTTCGTAGAGGCTATGCGGCCGCCACGGACCGAGCGCGAGGTCATGATTGGCCGCCTGCGTGAACATACTAAGGCGCGGACTCATGACATCGAAGCCGCTCGTTAGAGCGGAGCGGACGTTCGCCAGGTCTGAGCCAAGCCCGCTACATCTCAAGGGTTGTCGCGTTGATGGGTCGCCCAGCAGAGATTGCTGGTGTGGGCGCATAGTCACAAGTGCCCATATGCAGCTGCGATTGGAAGCTACGGTGACGCCTGGACTTTAGCGGTTAGGATCGTCGGAACCGCATCGAGGAGGCGGGCATCCATGCCACCGTTCGCGCCGTCCCCGACGGCCGCCAGCCCCACCCGCCCGTGTAAAGACCAAGACGAAGACCCGCGAGCCCATCAGAGCGAGGGCTTCCCCTGCCTCGGGCAACCCTCCGCCTGGGAGGGCCGGACTGCCGATTTCCGCTATCCTTGCGAACCAGCCGGAATGGCAAGCCTGCTCGCACTAAAACCCATGAGTTTTCCGTTGATCGGAGGACGGAAAGCGGACATTTCTGTAGGGACCGTACCGGGAAGGGGAAGAATGAACGCTGTCGAGATCGAAGAGGCAATATCGGCCTTGGCCGAGCAAAGGTTCAACGCCTCCGAGTTCCCGTTCGCTTTCCTGCAAGCCTTCGGCAACAAGGAAACCACCCTCAAGAGGCTGCGGAAGGGCGAATCTAACAAGTCCGACCTTGGCGGGGTCCTTCAAACCAGCAACATTCACATTGCCGTCGCCGCTCCCGGCGAGGTGCCGAAGACCCTGGCTGCCCTCAGGGCCAGCCCGGCGACGGCCCGAGCTAAGGCCAAATTCATCCTGGCGACGGACGGTGAGACGTTCGAGGCCGAGGACCTAACCGGCGACGCGCCGCCGGTCGTCTGCGCCTACCGGGACTTCCCGGATCACTTCGGATACTTCCTTCCGCTCGCCGGTATCACGACCGTCCAGCAGGTCCGCGAAAGTTCATTCGACATCCGGGCGACAAGCCGGTTGAACCGGCTCTATGTCGAACTGCTGAAGGACAATCCGGAATGGGGCACGGAAAAACGCCGCCCCGACATGAATCACTTTATGGCCCGGCTGATCTTCTGTTTCTTCGCCGAGGACACCGACATCTTTCCGCGAGGGGGCTCCGGCAAGCCGCTGTTCACGTCCACCGTCGAGACGATGAGCGAGCGGGATTCATCCAACACGCATGAAGTGATCGGAAAGATATTCCTCGCACTGAACCTCAAGACCGCAGACCGGGAGGCCGCGGGCGTTCCCCGCTGGGCCGACATGTTTCCGTATGTGAACGGCGGCCTGTTCTCGGGCAGCCTCGATGTGCCGCGTTTTAGCAAGATCGCGCGTTCCTATCTCCTGCATATTGGCAATCTCGACTGGACGAAGATCAACCCGGACATCTTCGGCTCGATGATCCAGGCGGTCGCCGAGGACGAAGAACGCGGTGCGCTTGGGATGCACTACACCAGCGTCCCGAACATTTTGAAGGTTCTTAACCCGCTGTTCCTCGACGACCTGCGCGCGAAGCTTGGGGAAGCGGGTGACAACTCGCGCAAGCTTCTGAATCTACGCAATCGCATCTCTAAGATCAGGGTCTTCGACCCGGCCTGCGGCTCCGGCAATTTTCTTGTAATCGCATACAAGGAAATGCGCCGCATCGAGGCCGAAATCAACCAGCGGCGCGGCGAAGCCAATCGCAGCTCGGAGATCCCACTAACGAACTTCCGAGGCATCGAACTGCGCGACTTCCCAGCGGAAGTCGCGCGCCTCGCGCTCATCATCGCGGAGTATCAATGCGACGTTCTCCACCGCGGCCAGAAGTTGGCGCTCGCCGAGTTCCTGCCGCTGGAGAAGGAGAACTGGATTACCTGTGGAAATGCGTTGAGGCTGGACTGGCTCAGCATCTGCCCGCCGACTGGCGCAGGCGTGAAGCTCGTGTCGAACGATCTGTTTGATACGCCTTTGAATCAGGCGGAAATCGACTTCGAGAACGAGGGCGGAGAGACATATGTCTGCGGCAATCCGCAGTTCAAGGGCGCGCGAAAACAGTCTAAGGCGCAAAAACAAGACATGTCAGTCGTATTCGGCGGAGGAAACGAGTTCAAGGATTGCGACTACGTCACTGCCTGGTATCTAAAGGCCGCCGATTTCATCAGGCGCTGCGATGGAGTCTTTGCCTTCGTTTCCACCAGTTCAGTTAGTGAAGGAGAACAGGTTGCCCATCTCTGGTCTCGACTATATGGCGATGGTCTTCACATTCATTTCGCGCACCACGGATTCAAATGGAGAAACAACGCCTCGAACAATGCTGTCGTTCAGTGCGTGATCATCGGTGTAGGACGATCAAAGCCCGCACACTGCGCTCTATACGACGGGGAAACAAAAAGGGAAGTTGAATCGATTTCGCCATACCTGATCGCAGGTGCGGAATTGTATGTGAGCGCGCAAGACCAGCCTTTATCCCGTGAACTGAGTCCAATGGTGTCCGGTAGCATGGCGCGCGACGACGGAAATCTCATTCTGACGTTAGATGAAGCGTCGAAGCTAGTCGAGAAACAACCCGGCGCTCGGCTGTTAATGCGCGGCTTGTTGGGTTCACAGGAACTCATTCATGTGCGAAATCGCAAATGCTTGTGGATCGGAGACGACGATCTCAAATCCGCAGAAGGTATCCCAGAGATTTTGGAGCGAATCGATAATGTCAGATCGTTCCGCCGCAAGTCATCGGCCAAGACGACCAGGGGTTATGCCACGATCCCTCACAAGTTTGCACAGCGTGCTCATCAAGATACGACATCAATATGCATTGCGAAGACATCATCCGAGACTCGTGAGTATCTTCCCGCGGACGTATTCGATGGAGGTACTGTTATCTCAGACGCCGCGTTTTCAATCTATAGTCCATCGATGTGGGAGCTTGCGATAGTCTTATCCAAGCTGCATCTGGTGTGGATCGCTACGGTATGCGGAAAACTAGAAAGCAGGCTACGGTACGCATCGACTCTCGGTTGGAACACGTTTCCTGTTCCGACACTGACCGATAAGAACAAAGCAGACCTAACACGCTGCGTCGAGGACATCCTGCTCGCACGCGAAGCACATTTCCCGGCGACAATTGCCGATCTCTATGCTCCGGAGAGCATGCCTACCGATCTTCGCGAAGCCCATGAACACAATGATGAAGTGCTGGAACGCATCTACATCGGGCGGCGCTTCCGCAATGACACCGAGCGGCTTGAAAAGCTCTTTGAACTCTATACAAAGATGACGGCGGGCCGAGGAATAATGAAAAGGAAGCAGAAGGCGGGAGCAGGCGCATGACAGACGAAGCGAAGCAGGTTCCGTCGATTTCCGTTTCGTATGCGCGGAACGGCAACGCGACCAAAGCCAATGCCCTTGGCATGCGGCCCATGCAGGAGCGCGCCTATGAGCGGCGCGGAGAGCAGTATCTTCTCATCAAGTCACCGCCCGCTTCGGGCAAGAGCCGGGCGCTCATGTTCATCGCGCTCGACAAGCTGCAAAACCAAGGCATCAGTCAAGCGATCATCGTCGTGCCGGAGCGATCCATCGGCGCGAGTTTTCATGACGAGCCATTGACCAAGTACGGCTTCTGGGCAGACTGGAAGGTTGAGCCAAGGTGGAACCTGTGCGATGCACCCGGCGGCGACAACGGCGGCAAGGTCAATTCTCTCGGCGCGTTCTTGGGCAGCTCCGACAAGATTCTAGTCTGCACCCATGCGACCTTCCGCTTCGCCGCCGATAGGTTCGGGATCGATAAATTCGACAACCGACTGATCGCTGTCGACGAGTTTCATCACGTCTCGGCGGATGAGGAGAACAAGCTGGGCCGCCAGCTCGGCCAGCTCATCGCGCGCGGCAAGATGCATATTGTGGCGATGACGGGCTCGTATTTCCGGGGCGACTCGGAGGCCGTGCTGGCCCCGCTCGACGAAGCAAAGTTCGACACGGTCACCTAT
>Ga0207675_100003364_pt1 | contig 15627 bp, 12 predicted proteins | sample KBSSwiS42_FD_184305 | JGI IMG/M metagenome (GOLD analysis project Ga0207675, IMG submission 184305) | Switchgrass rhizosphere microbial communities from Kellogg Biological Station, Michigan, USA - KBS Switchgrass S4-2 (SPAdes) (version 2) | ecosystem: Host-associated > Plants > Roots >... | reverse complement strand
AGGGGTTCCCGCTCTCTGGTTGCGAACGTGACGATTTCAGACTTTTGCAAGAGACTCTAAAGCATATCGGACATTTTCAAGGAGCCCCATGAAACAAATCTTCATCGTCATTCTTATCTTCGTTCTACCAGTGCTTACCCATGCCGCACCTAAAACTCTCGATATCTATTTCATCGACGTTGAAGGTGGTGCGGCGACTTTGATCGTGACGCCACTTGGTGAGTCGATGTTGATTGACTCCGGTTTTCCCGAAGACCGCGATGCTCAACGGATACTTCACGTCGCAAAAGATCTCGCCGGTCTCACCAGGATCGATCACTACATCACGACACACTGGCACCGCGATCACGTGGGCGGAATTGCGTTGTTAGCGAAACTGATCCCGGTGAAGAACTTTTACGATCACGGTATTCCGGCAACGCTCAGCAGCGATATCAATGCTCAACAGATCGAAGCCTATCGTACCGTTTCGGAGAACAAATCAACCGCCCTCAGAGCCGGCGATGAAATCAAATTTCTTAGCGATCGATCAATTCCCCGACTTCGCTTTCGTGTCGTTGCTTCGAACCAGGCCGTGGTTGGCGAAGAAGTTGGCGCACCTCAAATCAAACCGTGTGGCGACGACTTCAAACCGATCGACGAAGACAAAACTGACAATGCAAACAGCCTCGGAATGCTTCTAACATTTGGAGACTTTAAGTTTTTTGACGGTGGCGATTTGACCTGGAACGTTGAAAACAAACTTGCGTGCCCGAAAAACATCATTGGCGCGGTCGATCTTTTTCAAGTTAACCACCATGGCTCGGGCAACAGCAACAACCCGAATTTGGTGCGTTCGTTAAAGCCGCGCGTTGCAGTTATCGACAACGGTCCGCGCAAGGGTGGCGATCCAAAAACGTATGCGACCTTGAGGGGTGTTCATGAGATCGAAGCGATCTATCAATTGCACAAAAACGTCGTGAGCACATGGAACGACAACACCGCATCGACTTATATCGCCAACGACGAGGAGAAGTGTCAGGGCGAGTTCATTAAGGTGTCGGTTGCTGCTGATGGACGGTCGTACCGCGTTGAGATTCCAAGTAAACAGAGCGGAACAAATTATCTGGTGAGGTAAAGAGTTTTTCTCTGTGCCCTCTGCGTCTCTGTGGCCTCTGGGTTAACTTTTTGGTCGGCCCATATTAAACGCAGAGTTCACAGAGACGCAGAGAACACAGAGAGTGCCTGGTAACTATGAAGAGCCTACAACTTATCGTCGTCCTGATCCTGCTCTTGAATCTTTTCCCGCAGATTCAACCAACCAAAAAAGAAATCTATCATTCCGGCTGGATCGATCTGAACAAGAACGGCCGCATGGACGTCTATGAGAATCCAAAGATCGACATCGAGCGACGCATCACAGATCTTATCTCGCAGATGACGCTCGAAGAGAAGACCTGCCAAACCGCAACTCTCTACGGCTACAACCGCGTTCTCAAAGACGAACTGCCGACTCCCGACTGGAAGAACCAGATCTGGAAAGACGGTATCGCGAATATCGACGAGCATCTGAATGGCTGGGGTCCCGGCTCCAAAAGCATTTACGCCACCGACCTCGAGAAACACGTGTGGGCGATGAACGAAACCCAACGCTTCTTCATCGAGGAAACCCGACTTGGTATCCCGGCCGATTTCACTAATGAAGGACTGCGTGGTGTTGCTGCTCCCATCGCTACCAGCTTTCCATCTGAGTCAGGACTTGGCCACACGTGGGATACCGAGCTCGTTCGTGAAGTCGGGCGGATAACCGCTCGCGAAGCACGCGCGCTGGGTTATACGAACATCTATGCTCCCACCCTGGATGTTGCGCGCGACCAACGTTGGGGACGCGTCGAAGATGTTTATGGCGAAGATCCTTATCTTGCGTCGAGACTCGGCGTTGAGATGGTGAAAGGCCTACAGGAAAACTACACCGTCGCTTCAACAGCGAAACACTTCGCGGTCTACAGCGTTGGCAAGGGCGCACGCGAAGGTCAGGCGCGGACGGACCCGCAAGTATCACCACGCGAAGTTGAAAATATCCTATTGCCACCGTTCATCGCAGCGATCAAAGAAGCAGGCGTGCTGGGCGTAATGAGTTCTTACAACGATTACGACAGCATTCCTGTAACGGGCAGTGACTACTGGTTGACCCAACGACTGAGAAAAGATTTTGGCTTTCGCGGCTATGTCGTTTCCGATAGCGCAGCCGTTGAATATCTCTACAACAAGCACGCCGTTGCGACGGACATGAAAGACGCGGTCAGGCAATCAATCCTGGCAGGCTTGAACGTGAAGACAAACTTTACACGACCCGAAGACTTCATCCTGCCTTTGCGTGAACTCGTCAAAGAAGGAAAGGTGCCGGTCAAGATATTGGATGATCGAGTGCGCGATGTTTTACGGGTGAAGTTTACGACCGGGCTGTTCGATCATCCTTACATTGAAGACGCAAGCAAAACAAAGTTGATTGTTAATTCGGCTGAAAACCAGCAAGTGGCTTTGCGTGCGGCCCGCGAGAGTTTGGTTTTACTAAAGAACGACAAGAACGTGCTGCCACTCAGTAAACAAATCAAGTCGATTGCTGTGATTGGTCCGAATGCTGATGACCAGACGCTGACTAACTATCGTTACGGGCCATCAGCGGTACAAAGTGTCACGGTTAGGCAAGGCATTCAAAATCTGTTGGGCAGTTCAGTGAAGGTCAACTATGCGAAAGGTTGTGAAGTCGTTAATGAGCATTGGCCGGAGACGGAAGTCTTGCCGGAGCCGCTGACCAAAGAAGAGCAAAGGCAGATCGATGAGGCGGTGGAAGCAGCGAAGAATTCAGAGATCGCGATCGTGGTGCTAGGTGATTCGAGCAAAACAGTTGGCGAGAGTGCGAGCCGCACTAGTTTGGATCTTCCGGGACGCCAGCTGGAATTAGTGCGGGCTGTTTACGCAGTCGGGAAGCCTGTGATTGTAGTGCTGTTGAATGGTCGACCGATCAGCATTAACTGGGTCAACAAGTATGTGCCGGGAATTATCGAAGGGTGGTTTCCGGGTGCCCAGGGTGGAACAGCGATCGCCGAAGTTTTGTTTGGCGACTACAACCCTGGTGGCAAACTGACGATGACGTTTCCGAAAACAGCAGGTCAGATCCCTTACAACTTTCCGACGAAACCCAGCGCGCAATGGGAAGGCGAGAAGTCGCGTGTGAATGGAGCGTTGTATTACTTCGGCTATGGTCTTAGTTATACGACTTTCGCTTACAGCAATCTCCGTGTCACGCCAACGCAGCAGAAGGCAAGTGGCAATGTCAGTGTGTCAGTGGATGTGCAGAACACAGGTACGAGAGAGGGGACTGAGATCGTTCAGCTCTACACCCGCGATTTGGTCTCCAGTGTCACAACATATGAAAAGAACCTGCGTGGTTTCCAGCGAGTGTTTTTGAAGCAAGGCGAGACAAAAACGATCACGTTCACTTTAACACCGGCGGATCTGAGCCTCTGGGATCGGGAGATGAAGTTTGTCGTTGAACCGGGGATGTTTCGCGTGATGATTGGCGCATCGTCGGAAGACATTAGATTAAAAGCAGATTTCGAGATCTCGCCCAGGTAATTCTGTGAAACCAGAACAAGGAGGGATGACTCGGGCGTCAGCAAATTGAACAGGCTGGGAAGGGGGTCAGCGAGGTTAGAGGCGCTGATCAGAATTGACCCCGAGCGTACCCCGCTGAGATCCATTTTTAGCTGCCGAATTCTAATGCTACTCAGCGGGGGCGCGCTCGGGGTCAATAGTGGGATGCGTCCAGTTTTCCGCTTGCCACCCTTCCCAGCTTGTTCGACCCACTGAGGCGCCCCGCCCTTCCCTACTTGTTCTGAGTGAAGGTGAACATGTTCTGAGTGCTGTCGACGACCATGTTGACGAGTGTTTTCCAGTTGGAATTTCTTGACACGACACGCACTTAAGTTTAGGATTCGTTACCGCTAACGAAGATAGTCGGTTATCAGAGATTTGCCCGACCTTTTAAATGTTTTTTTCGGCCAATGTGCCGACTAGCGAGGCTGGAGTTGATGTTGGGGAACTCGCTTCAGCCTCATCCGTTACGCACCTTTTTCCAGACCACATTTACTGTAGTTCTTTCTTGTGACTAGCTTGAAGTGTGCTCGTCATTCGGAATCCAAGACGACCAAGGAGATATGCAGATGAATCGAAGAGACTACCTTGCCATCATGGGCGCTGCGGCTGGCGGTATTGCCACTGCTTCGAAGCTCGAGCTTGTTTCAGCGCAAGAGCCACGGCCCGCTGATCCCGGAGCGCCTACCACCTCCACCGTTGCGGATCGTACCCGCCGGATGAAGTGGTGGCATGAAGCGAAGTTTGGCATGTTCATCCACTGGGGCCTCTACAGCACGCTTGGTCGTCATGAGTGGGTAATGGAAAACGAAGGAATCCCGGCCAAGGAATACGAGCCATACGCTGACAAGTTCAAGCCTAAGCCAAACGCAGCGAGGGCATGGGCACAACTCGCGCGCCGGGCCGGAATGAAATACATGGTGATGACCACGAAGCACCATGAAGGGTTTTGTAATTTCGATTCGAAGTTAACGAACTACTGCGCGACGAAGCGTGGACCGGGCCGCGACCTGGTGCGTGAATACGTTGACGCCGCTCGCGCAGAAGGTTTGCGGTTTGGTTTCTACTACTCGTTAATGGATTGGCATCATCCGGACGGCGCCCGTTGTTTGAAAGATGAGGCAGCTCGTCGTCGCTTTGTCGATTACATTCACGGACAGGTGAAGGAGTTGATGACCAACTACGGCACGGTCGACATTCTCTGGTACGACGTTCCCTGGCCGCTTGACGCGAAAGGCTGGGAGTCAGTTGAGATGAATACGATGGTGCGAAAGCTTCAGCCGGATATCATCATCAACAATCGTTCAAAGATACCTGAGGACTTTGATACACCGGAGCAACGTATCGAAGCGTCGGCGAACCGACCATGGGAATCGTGTATGACCTTGAATGATAGTTGGGGTTACCACATCTCGGATCGGAACTGGAAAAGCCCGACGACAGTGATTCGAAATCTCATCACCTGCGCGCGCGATGGAGGAAATTACCTATTGAACATTGGGCCGACGGAAGATGGTTCGATTCCGCCGGAGTCAGCCCAGATCCTTTCGACGGTTGGTGATTGGATGAGTAAGCACGATGAGACCATCCGTCTTTCCGACAACTGTCAGCCGCGTCGTGGTAACTACGTTAGCTTCACGCGGAAGGGAAATACTTTGTTCGCCCACGTTCACTACTGGCCCGGAGAAACAGTGGTTCTCGCAAACTTTCTCAACAAGGTTTCCTCGGTAAAGATGCACGGCAGTAATACTCCGGTGAAGTTTGAGCAGGATGATTATCGAATTCGTCTGGTAGGCTTGCCGGCGAAGGCACCGGAGCTGGTGACGACGTTTGCCCTCGAGTGCGACAGCGAGCCGCGACAAAACCACGAAGGGAAGAGAGCGGAGAAGCCACGGGAGACGAGGTACTAAATGCTTGTGCTTTGAGCTTGGAGCTTAGTGCTTTGTTCGTGTTTCCGAGTTGCGTGTTTCCGGTGAGGTTTAAGGTTAGCGGAGAAAATAGGCAAAGTACAAAGATCAAAGTACCAAGCACTGATTCGGACTACCTTAACTGCCACAAATGACGATCATAGATTCCCACCAACACTTCTGGCAGGTCGGTCGGTTCGACTATCCGTGGATGAGTAGCTCAGTGGAGGTGTTGTATCAGGATTATTTGCCTGATCAGCTTCAGCCAGTACTTGCCGATAACGGTGTGAGCAAGACCGTACTCGTTCAAGCCAGCAATAGTGTTGAAGAGTCGAGGTGGCTGTTGAGTTTGGCGGATTCGCACTCGTTTATAGACGGTGTTGTCGGGTGGGTGGATCTGATGAGCGCGGATGTCGGTCGCCAGCTCGACGAATTGAGTGCACACCCGAAGTTCAAAGGCGTGCGGCATCTTGTTGAAAGTGAACCTGGGGACGACTGGTTAGTTCAGCCTGAAGTATTGCGTGGACTCCACCGACTTGCTGATTACGGGCTGTCATATGATCTGCTAGTGCACACACGTCATCTGAAGTATATGCCCACCGTTGCTGACAGTTGTCCGGGGTTGTCGCTGGTGATCGACCACATGTCGAAACCACCAATCGCTAATGGCGAGATCACCGGCTGGTTTAATGAGTTGAAGCCGGTAGCAGCCAACCCAAATATTCAATGCAAGCTGTCCGGACTTATTACCGAGGCAAACTGGACAACGTGGACGCCAAACGATCTGCGTCCATTTGTTGAACGTGCACTCGAGTTGTTTGGGCCGGAGCGGTTAATGTTTGGAAGTGATCACCCGGTGTGTCTGCTGGCGGGTTCATACAAGCGAGTGCTCGAGTCGTTTCAGGAAATACTGGCCGAACTAAACGAACACGATCGCGAACGCATCTTTGCCACGAATGCGGCAAACTTTTATAGACTGAATTAAATGGCCGAAACTTATTTCATCACCGGCGCACAGGGATGCATCGGATCGTGGGTCGTCAAAGCTTTGGCAGAACGCGGCGATACTGCAGTGGTTTTTGATCGCAGCGATGACTCGAGACGCCTTAGCGCGATCATCGACAACGAAGATCTACAACGCGTTCGCCTGGTTGTGGGCGACATAACTGACAAAGCTGCTGTCTTGTCAGCCTTGGAAGGTTCCGGTGCCCAGCGTGTCATTCATCTCGCCGGCTTGCAGGTTCCAACTTGCAAAGTGGATCCGGTGGCAGGTGCGATGGTGAATGTGGTTGGGTCTCTGAACCTGTTTGAAGCCGTTAAGACTGTTGGCGCGCGCGGCGTTGTTTATGCGAGTTCAGCTGCGGTCTATGGAATGAACGACGACGATTCGCCGCTCGATGAGAGTGCGGAGTGCGAGCCGTCAACGCATTACGGAGTCTTCAAACGTACGAACGAAGGAAACGCTCGTGTCTATTTTCTTGATCACGGTATTTCAAGTGTTGGGTTGCGGCCATTGACGGTTTATGGCGTGAATCGCGATACGGGACTGACAAGCGATCCAACGAAAGCAATGAAGGCGGCAGTGTTGGGTAAACCATTTCACATTCGGTTTGGCGGGTCCACGGACTTTCAGTATGTCGCCGACACCGCCGCCACGTTCATTGCTTGCGCCGATCAGTTACCAGATGGAGCCGCGGTCTTCAATTTACATGGCGACGCGGTCGCCGTTTCAGAAGTGACCGAGATCATTAATCGAAAAGTATCAGCCAACCTGGCGACGTTTGGCGGACCAGGAATTCCAGTTGCGCCATCGATGAACGATGCAGCGATACGAAGAGTGATCAGTGGTTTGCCAGTGACCTCTTTGGCGCAAGGCATTGACGAGACAATGACGAGATTCGGTTTACTGCGCGACCAGGAAAGACTGGATACGAGCGACCTGGAGGCGTGAAGAAACAGTAGGCAGGAGCAGTAGGCAGGAGCAGTCTCGACGATCAAGAGGGTTGCAGCACAAAGTTCAAAATCCAAAGGACAAAGCACTAAGACCAAAGACCAAAGTCCAAAGTCCAGAGTCCAAAGCACAAACACGTGAGTGTCTCAACATTAATAACTCAACCCGACTTGCCATCAACACCAGGTTCGATGATGCGGGCGAGTGTGCTCTGTGACATCGGTCGTTTGGAAGTGCGAGATGTGCCGCGCCCGATGATTGCGCCTCATGAAGTGCTGGTGCGAGTTGCGGCGGTCGGAATTTGTGGTACCGACGCGCACATCTTCGCAGGTCATGCAAACTACAATCTCAACGATCACGGTCTCCCCATTCCACTCGCGTTGCAGCCTCAAATTCTTGGTCACGAAATCTGCGGAACCATTGAAGAGGTCGGTCGCGGAGTTGACGACGTGAAGACCGGCGATCGAGTTGTTATCGACCAGGGACTTAACTGCGTTAGCAGGCGACGCGAGGTGCGCTGTGACTATTGTCGCACTGGCGATTCGCATCAGTGTGAGTTCTATCGTGAACACGGGATCACCGGATTGCCGGGTGGTTTGGCCGAGTTCATCGCTGTTCCTGCGGTCAACACGATCAAGATTTCTACGTCGCTGCCGTCGTCGTCGGCAGCGCTCGTTGAGCCACTGGGGTGCGTCATCCATTCGTCTTACTGTGTTGCGAGAGCGCGGACTCGGTATTCTTTTAACGCTGACAAGTCCGACCAGCGAGTCCGCAGCGTGTTAATATGCGGCGCCGGGCCTGCTGGTTTGTTGTTTACGCAGTATCTAAGAAACGTGATTGGTTATCGCGGGTTGTTGTTTGTAAGCGATCCAAATGAGCGCAAACGACAGCTGGCGGCGACATTGGGCGCCGATCAAACGATCGATCCAACGAGTTGTGATCTCGTGGATGTTGTTCGCGAGCACAGCAATGGAAAGGGCGTCGAGTATTTGATCGAAGCCTCAGGAGCGGGCGAGGTGTTTGCATCAATACCCGGTTTGATCAGCAAACAAGCAGCCGTTTTGCTTTATGGTCACGGTCACGCGGGAACTGATATGAGCGTGATTAACAACATTCTCTTCAAAGAGCCGTTCATAGTTACTTCCGTTGGCGCTTCAGGCGGGTTTGAACCTAATGGCCGCCCGTCAGTCTACAAGCGTTCACTGGAATTGATTGAGAACGAACAAATAGACGTTGCAGCCTTGATCACACATAAGTACAAATCGTTCGACCACGTTGAACCGGCTCTCAATGGCGGGATGCAGGCGGAAGAGTATGTGAAGGGAGTGGTGGTGTTGTGATTGAAGATTGTCCGATATGCGTCTGTCTTGTCGCTGACTCTCGAAAGAAGGCTTTCACTACACTAACGACAAGCTGAAGCATATCGGACAATCTTCAATCAACCTCAATTTGATGCGCGTTTCACTATTCGTCACCTGTCTCGTCGATCAACTCTGGAGCAGCGTTGGTGCAAGTAGTGTTGAAGTTCTTAGACGGGTTGGTTGCGAAGTTGAGTTTGACGATCGGCAGACATGTTGTGCGCAGCCCGCGTTCAATACTGGTTACCGGCAGGAAGCGCGCGAAGTAGCCAAGCGGTTTATTAGTATCTACGAAGACAGCAAGGTCGATGCGATTGTCAGTCCTTCTGGATCTTGCACGGCGATGGTGCATCACTATCCGGAGCTTTTCGCAGAGGATGCTGAATGGTTGAAACGTGCTCAAGCCATTGCTGAACGAACTCATGAATTGAGTTCGTTCCTGGTCCGTGTGTTGAAGGTTGAAGACGTTGGCGCGAGTTGGACTGGCCGCTTGACCTGGCACGATGCATGTCATGGTTTGCGTGACCTAAATCTAAAGAGTGAACCGCGGTCTTTGATAAAGAATGTACGCGGGGCCGAGTTTGTTGAGCTGGATAACGCTGATTCGTGTTGTGGTTTTGGCGGTACGTTTTCAGTTAAGTATCCGGAAATATCGCTCGCGATACTCGACCAAAAGATCGAAGCGATTGAGCGAGCTGAAGTAAAGGCAGTGGTCTCGGGCGATGCGAGTTGCTTAATGCAGATAGGCGGTCGTTTGTCTCGAAAGGGATCGCAAGTGAAGGTGATGCACATTGCCGAGTTGTTAGCGTCGCAGGAAGCTTGATGTTCGATATGCTTTAGCTTGTCGTTGTTTCCCGCAACGAGCTACTTTCGCGCGATATCGACAAGCTAAAGCTTATCGAACACTAAGACATGAACCACGTAACGAGCGAAACGTTCGATGAGAACGCGAAAGCGGCGCTCGCCGATTCGCAGTTGCGCGGAGCTTTGCGAAATGCGACATCGTTGTTTGGTCAACGTCGACTCGCCGCTACAAAGACCGTCACCGACTGGGAAGGTTTGAGAACCCAGGCCCGCACTATCAAAGACGACGTCCTTCTTCATCTCGATCAATATCTCGAAAAGTTTGTAGCCCACGCCGAGAGTCGTGGCGCACAGTTTCATTGGGCCCGCGACGCCGCCGAAGCAAACTCGATCATCTGCAACCTGGCAAAGCAACGAGGCGCGCGCACGATCGTCAAAAGCAAGAGCATGACGACGGAAGAGACGCATCTAAACGTCGCGCTCGAAGCTGCCAACATCCAGGTTGTCGAAACAGATCTGGGTGAGTACATCATTCAACTCGCCGAAGAAACGCCTTCGCACATCATCGTGCCCGCAATTCACAAAACAAAGCGACAGATAGCTGAGTTGTTTACCGAGGAACTCGGGATGGCGCCGACCGACGACGTCGATAAGTTAACGCGCACGGCCAGGGAACAACTTCGGAATCGATTTGCCGCCGCTGATATTGGAATCAGTGGCGTCAACTTTGGCATCGCAGAAACCGGCACGATCGTAATTCTTGAAAACGAGGGCAACATTCGTTTGACGACTAGTTTGCCGCGCGTGCACATCGCCGTGATGGGAATTGAAAAGATCTTGCCGCGCTTTGCGGATCTCGACATCTTTCTAAAACTGTTGCCACGCTCAGGTACCGGTCAAAGGCTGACGACATATCAGTCGTTTATCACTGGAACAAAGACAGACAAAAATGCAGAAGGCCCCGAAGAGTTGCACGTTGTCATGTTGGACAATGGCCGTTCGCGGATGCTTGCGCATCCGGTTACGAGGCAGTCGCTGGCGTGCATCCGGTGTGGCGCCTGTTTGAATGCTTGTCCTGTGTATCAGCAAATCGGTGGACACGCATACGGCTCGGTTTATCCTGGCCCAATCGGCGCGGTGATCACTCCGCAGTTGATGGGCCTGGAAAAAACTCAACAGCTACCTTACGCGTCGAGCTTGTGTGGAGCGTGTCGCGAAGTTTGTCCGGTTAAGATTGATATCCCACGTCTACTTCTGCACCTGAGAAGCGAGATAACTGAGAAATCAGCGCCCAACGTTACTTCAGCCAATCCCCGCACTGGTGAACGACTGGCCTTCAAGGTTTGGCAAGCAACAATGACGAGGCCGTGGTTGTATGAGTTGAGCGGAAAACTCGGGCGACTCTTTCAGGGCCTTGTGGTCAAGAACGGCAGGATCGGCGTGCTGAAGGGTCCCGCAAGGTTGGCAACACCTTTGACTGCGTGGACCAGCGGCCGCGATCTGCGGCCCATTGAGCAACAGAGTTTTCGTGAACTCTGGAGTAAAGAGCTGGCTCACAAGAAAGACTAATTTGGATCGCTCTGCGTTAGTCTCGGCGTTCTCTGCGTCTCGGCGGTTATTATTGGCGCGGGAAAAGCTTCCACCGTCGAGACGCAGAGAACGCCGAGACTACGCAGAGTAAAAAGCAGACAGACTCAAGATGGAGAACCCGTCAAACAACCCTGCTCGTGATGCGATCTTTGCTTCGATTCGTTCGCACCTGGCTGCGAGTGCGCAACACGATGCGATTGAGAGCGAACTGCATCATGCCCCGCCCGCGGTTCCTCCTTCAGCTGGTCCCATTGTCATCGATTCTCTTGTCGACTTGTTTAAGGAGAGTCTCGAAGCAGTTGATGGTCACTGCGTAGTTGTTCAGAACGAAGCGGAAGTCGTTGATGCGCTGACAACGATCTTGACTGAGTTGCAACGCACACATTTGCGCGCACGACGGATTGCGATTTCAGACGATCCAGAGGTTGAGCGACTCGTAAACCTTGTCGATCTGGAAGTAGATGAGTTTGCTATCACACCGTCCTCGTCAGAAGTATTTAGTTTCGACGTTGGTATCAGTAGAGTGCAAGCTGGGATTGCTGAGACTGGGACACTAGTCTTAGATTCTTCCAAAGAGCGTCATCGATTAGTTTCCCTGGTCCCACCGGTTCATATCGCGATTCTCGGCGCTAGTCAGATCGTAGGAACGTTGGGAGAGGCGTTAGTGATCTTGAGACGAGATGAACAAGTCAGTCCGATAGTGACCCTGGTGACCGGCCCGTCGCGAACGGCAGACATTGAGTTGACGCTGGCGATCGGCGTGCACGGACCACAAGAGCTTTTTGTGATTTTGAATAGGGAAATGAAAGAGTGAAAAGACTATTTGTCATTGGTCATTTGATATTTATCATTTGCCATTTTTGAAACCCGAAACCCGAAACCCGAAACCAAAGACCGCAGATCCAAAGACTCAAAATTCAATGAACATAATTTCATTTGCAACCAACGAATCTGACTGGAAGCAACCCCGGATGGGAATCATCCTGCACGAAGGTACTCGCGATCTCGGCTACCGACTCGATTGTGAGAAGTTGTTTGCTCCCGCTGACCGGCCCTCAAATCCTCTTGCCTGGTTTGATATGGACGGCGAGTGGTTTCAAAAGGCGAGTCAAACCAGCAAAGAGATTGTTAGCGACACATCTGCTTTGGCGCAGGCAAAAGAAAAAGGCTGGTTGGTTGCTAGTAAAGACGCGTATTGGTTCGCGCCGGTACCTCGTCCATCGAAGATCATCTGCATCGGACTGAACTATCGCGATCATGCGGCGGAAAGCAACATGGCGATTCCCGAGAGACCAGTGATCTTTTCGAAGTTTCCTACATGCGTAATCGCGCCAGGTGAACCCGTTGTGATTCCGTCGCAGAGTCATCAGGTGGATTACGAGGCCGAGATGGCGGTCGTGATCGGACGTCGCGCCAAGAATGTGAAAGCCACACGGGCGTTGGATTACGTGCTTGGCTATACGGCCTTCAACGATGTCAGCGCTCGCGATTTTCAGTTTGCTGATGGCCAATGGGTGCGTGGAAAATCGTGCGACACGTTTGCGCCAATGGGGCAGTCAATCGTTACTACCGACACGATCACTGATCCACATAAGCTCTCGATCAAGTTGGTCCTTAACGGGCAGACCATGCAAGATTCCAATACCGACCAGTTGATCTTCGGCGTTCCTGAACTGATCGAGTTCCTGACTGAAAGCATTACGCTAGAACCTGGTGATGTCATCGCTACTGGGACCCCGCCTGGCGTTGGTTTCGCACGCAAGCCGCCAGTGTTTTTGAAACCGGGCGATGAGATGGAAGTACTGATTGAAGGCATCGGCGGTTTGGGTAATCCGGTGGTTGCAGCAACGGAATAGCTCGGAGTTGGTAGTACTTGGTGTCTTAGAGGTCAGTACCACAACGCGGTAGCGTGTGGCTCGGCACACCAGAAAACAAGTAAACCCATATTCATGAGCCACACGCTACCGCGTTGTGGTACTGACCTCAAGAGCGTCCAATAGGATCAAACTATGCAAAGAAGCGCGATATTGATTGTGATAGCCGGCCTGTTTGTTATTGCGGGCTGTACGAAACCGACGGGTTCGACGCCAGGCGGCAAAAAACTGACTATCGCCGTCATCCCCAAGGGCACAACTCACGAATTTTGGAAAAGCATTCATGCCGGAAGTAACAAGGCTGCACAAGAGTTGACCGCACAGGGAACTGAAGTCGAGGTAATTTGGAAAGGCCCATTGCGCGAGGACGATCGTGAGCAGCAGATACAGGTCGTTGAGGGCTTCACCACTCAAGGTGTGAATGGGATTGTGTTGGCGCCACTTGACGATCGAGCTTTGGTGCGTCCAGTAGAAGATGCAAAGCGAGCGTCAGTGCCGACAGTGATCATCGATTCAGGTCTGCAAACGGATGCGATAGTCAGTTTTGTAGCCACGGACAATCGCAAGGGTGGCTCGCTCGCCGCAGATCGAATGGGACAACTGCTAAACGGTAAAGGCAAAGTATTGGTCCTGCGTTATGCGGAAGGATCGGCAAGCACAACCGAACGCGAAGAAGGTTTTCTGACCGAGATAAAAGCAAAGTTTCCAGGGATCGAACTGGTTTCAACTGATCAATACGCGGGCGCAACGCGCGACACGGCGAAGCGTGCGTCAGAAAACCTGCTGAACAGGTTTGGCGACGACGTCCAGGGAATCTTCACACCTAATGAATCGTCAACCGCAGGTATGTTGCTCGCGCTGCAAGATATCAACAAGGCCGGAAAGGTTTCGTTTGTCGGATTCGACTCGAGTCAGGCTTTTATCGATGCGATGAATAAGGGAGAGCTTCATGGAATTGTTGTGCAGAATCCATTCAACATGGGTTACCTCGGGGTGAAGACTATGGTCAATCAACTGCTTGGAAAGACGGTTGAGAAGAAGATCGATACCGGGGTGATGTTGGTTACCAAAGACAATATGGAGTCTCCCGAAGTGAAAACGTTGCTCCACCCGCCGCTAGATCAGTATTTGAAGTAGCAATATGTAGTCAGTACCACTACGCGGTAGCGTGTGGCTCACTAATGCTTTTCACGATTTGGATCAAGCCACACGCTACCGCGTAGTGGTACTGACTTCATCACGATTTGCGAGCGATGGTCGCAACCTATGGTCGCTGAAGTAAAACAGAATCGAGCATTCGTAACTCCGGCGATACTTCACAGTTGGTTCAATCGTCTTGGGCCTGTTCTCGGGCTCGTGCTCGTCATCGTGATCTTTTCGATCCTGATGAAGACGCCGAGCCGATTCCTCTCTCCAAATAATCTCCGCATTGTGCTATCGCAAACGGTAATCGTTGCCATCGGTGCGATCGGGATGACTATGATCATCATCAGTGGTGGCATCGATTTGTCTGTTGGCTCGACGATCGCGTTGACCGGAGTAATCACAGCCCTGGGTATTCATTCCGGAATGTCACCGGCGTTGGCTTTAGCGAGCGGCATTCTTGTTGGTGGTCTTGTTGGCGTAGTAAATGGCCTGGTCATAACGCGGTTGAAGGTCGTGCCGTTCATTGCGACGTTAGGAATGCTGGGCGTCGGACGTGGTACGGCCAAGTGGGTCGCTGGTGAACAGACGGTCAACATGGCCGACACCTGGCTTAACGAACTGCTCGTGATGTTCCCAAATCCGCCCTGGCTACTGGTAGCGCCTGGAGTTTGGATAACAATCGCACTGGCAATCTGCGCCGCAGTAGTTTTGAGAAACACCGTATTTGGCCGACGCGTTTTTGCGTTGGGATCGAATGAGGCCGCCGCCCGCGCGTGTGGAATTGCAACCGATAGGTTAAAGATCTGGATCTACGGATTGGCTGGCTTGCTCTTTGGATTGGCCGGCGTAATGCAGATGTCCCGTTTGCGACAGGGAGACCCCACGGTTGCGGCAGGTTCAGAGTTAGACATCATCGCGGCTGTTGTAATTGGTGGAGGCAGTTTGAGCGGTGGTGAGGGAACCATTCTTGGGTCAATGATCGGGGCGTTGATAATGGCGTTTCTGCGGAATGGATGTCAGCAAGTCGGCTGGCCCAACTACATCCAGGAGATAATTATCGGCGCTATTATCGTCGTGGCCGTTGCCGTGGATCGTTGGCGCACCAGCAGGGTCGTCGCCTAAACAATGTCGAAGCTAATGAAAACGAGGAAAAATTGAAGCAATGTATTTGAACAAACTAATTGCCACCGCTGGAATAGTGTTTTCGTTGACGATCGTCGCCTTCGGGCAAGGTCAGCCAAAGCAACCGGTCAAGCCGATCCGTCAATTTGTTGTGACGCCGGCTCAGTCGCTCGCCGATCTCCAGAAGAAAGTGCAACCGTCAAACAAAGTCGAAGAGTTGATCGGTGGCGCTGGGATGG
>Ga0207675_100003363_pt1 | contig 15634 bp, 13 predicted proteins | sample KBSSwiS42_FD_184305 | JGI IMG/M metagenome (GOLD analysis project Ga0207675, IMG submission 184305) | Switchgrass rhizosphere microbial communities from Kellogg Biological Station, Michigan, USA - KBS Switchgrass S4-2 (SPAdes) (version 2) | ecosystem: Host-associated > Plants > Roots >... | reverse complement strand
TCCGGCCTGATCGAGCGTTCCATCGACAATCTTGCGCAGAAGCTCATCGAGGAATTCATTGTCGTGGCGCTGGTGTGCCTGCTCTTCCTGTTTCACCTGCGTTCGGCGTTTGTCGCGATCGTTTCGCTGCCTCTGGGGATCCTCGCGGCCTTCATCGTCATGCATTACCAGGGCGTGAACGCGAATATCATGTCGCTCGGCGGCATCGCCATTGCCATCGGCGCGATGGTCGATGCGGCCGTGGTGATGATCGAGAATGCCCACAAGCACGTGGAGCGCTGGAAACGCGAGCATCCGCAGGCGAAGCTTGCCGGTGAAACGCAGTGGCGCGTGATCGGCGACGCCGCGGCCGAAGTGGGTCCGGCGCTTTTCTTCTCGCTGCTGATCATCACGTTGTCGTTCATCCCCGTGTTCACGCTGGAGGCGCAGGAGGGGCGTTTGTTCTCGCCGCTCGCATTCACCAAGACGTACGCGATGGCCGCGGCTGCGGGTCTTGCGGTCACGTTGATCCCGGTGTTGATGGGCTACCTGATTCGCGGCCGCATTCCCGACGAGAACGCGAATCCGCTCAATCGCTGGCTGATCGGGTTGTACCGGCCCGTACTGGAAGTCGTGCTGGGCGCGCCAAAAATGACGTTGGTTGTAGCAGCGCTGATTCTCGTCGCCAGTCTCTGGCCGTTGCAGCACATCGGCGGCGAGTTCATGCCGCCGCTCGATGAGGGTGATCTGCTCTACATGCCATCGGCGTTGCCGGGGCTGTCTCCCGGGAAGGCGGCGGAGTTGCTGCAACAGACCGACCGCCTGATCAAGACCGTGCCGGAAGTGGCGAGCGTGTTCGGCAAAGCCGGCCGTGCCGAAACGGCGACCGATCCCGCGCCGCTGGAAATGTTCGAGACGACGATCCAGTTCAAGCCGCGTGACCAGTGGCGTGCGGGAATGACGCCCGACAAGCTGGTCGACGAGCTCGATCGCGTCGTAAAGGTTCCGGGGCTGTCGAACATCTGGGTGCCGCCGATCCGCAATCGCATCGACATGCTGGCGACGGGCATCAAGAGCCCGGTCGGCGTCAAGGTCGCCGGCATGAGCCTCGCCGAGATCGACCGCGTCACGGCGCAGATCGAGCGCGTCGTCAAGGACGTTCCCGGCGTGACTTCGGCCTTGGCGGAACGGTTGACCGGGGGCCGCTACGTCGACGTCAAGATCGACCGCGATTCGGCCGCGCGGTTCGGCATGAACATCGCCGACGTGCAATCCGTCGTGGCGTCGGCCATCGGCGGGGAAAATGTCGGCGAGACTGTGGAAGGCTTGTCGCGCTTCCCGATCAACGTCCGCTATCCGCGGGAATTCCGCGATTCGCTCGACCGCATCCGCAATCTGCCGATCGTGACCGAGCGCGGCGCGCGTATTCTTCTTTCGGATGTGGCCGCCGTGCAAATCGTCGATGGACCCCCGATGCTGAAAAGCGAGAACGCGCGGCTGTCCGGCTGGGTCTACGTGGATATTCGCGGACGCGACCTCAAATCCGCCGTGCAGGAGATGCAGCGCGCGGTGGCCGCGCAAGTGAAGGTGCCGCCGGGCTATTCGGTCTCATGGTCGGGGCAGTTCGAATTCCTGGACCGCGCCACCGCGCGCCTCAAGATCGTCGTTCCGTTTACGTTGCTCATCATCCTGGTCCTGCTTTATCTGACGTTCGAGCGCTTCGACGAGGCGTTGCTGATCATGGCCACACTTCCCTTCGCCCTGGTTGGCGGCATCTGGCTCCTGTACCTCCTCGGCCACAACCTGTCGGTCGCGAGCGCCGTGGGCTTCATCGCCCTCGCCGGCGTCTCCGCGGAGTTTGGCGTGATCATGGTGCTGTATCTCCGGAATGCATGGAGCGAACGTCTCGACCGGGCCAGCGACAGCGCCGAGGATTTGCTCGACGCGATCCGCGAGGGCGCAGTCCTGCGCGTGCGCCCGAAAGCGATGACGGTCGCCGTCATCCTGGGCGGACTGCTTCCCATCATGTGGGGCAGCGGCACGGGCTCGGAGGTGATGCAGCGCATCGCCGCACCGATGGTCGGCGGCATGATCACCGCGCCGCTGCTGTCGATGCTGGTGATTCCGGCGGCCTATCTGCTGCTGCGGCGTTCGCGCAAGCGCAGCGCTGATCGGCAGCCCTCGCTGCTACCCCTGCCAGAAAGAAGCTGAGGTTCGCCCTTGCGTTATACTTTCGCCATGCGTCGCACGTTGCACCTGCTGATCATCCTGTTTCTTGCTGTAGCGGTCCCGCTGCGCGTGGCGACCGCGGCGACGATGGTCCTGTGCGGGCCAGCTCATGAGCAGCTTGCACAGTATTTGCAGTCTGACGCGCATTCGGGCGTTCATGACCATCATGGACATGCGGACGCGCACCATGCGCATGACCATGTCGGCGCTTCCGGCACCCATGCGCACGATAGTGTCGCGGTTGCCTTCCAGCATCCCGGCGTCGATGCGGTCGACGCCATCAAGCACGCAGAGTTCAAGTGTGCGCTCTGTGGCGTGTGTTGTGCCGGCGGCTTCGGAATTCCTTCCTCGTCGCTCCTCGTTCCCGCGATCGAAATCGCAAGTCCCGCGTTTCCTCCGCTCGTGTTCGCGTTCGCCGGGTGGCATCCCGACGGACTTGAACGGCCTCCCCACAGCTTCCTCGTCTAACGCGTCGCGCTGACGCGACGGCAAGCGCACGTCGTGCGCGCTGCGTCGTTGCGCGGCCGCCTGTCGTGAATGCAAATCCGACTCGCGGGTTTGCGTCGCAAGGCATCGATTGACGAGGTTGTTTATGGAATACCGAAGTTGTGCGGCACTGTCGCTGGCGCTGGCAGTTCTCGCCGGCTGCAGCACGCTGGCGCCGGAGGGCGGATTCGCGCCGGTGGCCGCCACGGTGCAGGAGCGAGTTGGCGGGGTGACGCGGCTCCTTCGCACGGAGGAGGACGCGGCGAGCGCCCGCGCGTTCGTGAACGGCCGCCTCATGGACCCCGTCACACCGGATGCCGCGGTTGAGATCGCTTTGATCAACAACCCGGCGCTGCAAGCGCGCTACGCCGATCTGGGGATCGCGGAAGCGCAGCTCGTCCAGGCCGGGCGGGTTCCCAATCCGCGCTTCTCCTTTTCGCACCTCGGCTCCGGCGGCGCGCTGGAAATCGAACGGCGCTTCGCCGTCGATGTCATGAGCGTGCTGGTCATGCCGCTGACGCTGAAACTGGAGCGAGGTCGTTTTGACATGGCCCAAACCATGGCAGCGGCCGAGGCGCTGAACGTGGCAGCCGAAGCGCGGCGCGCCGCCGTTTCCGCGATCGCCGCCGCGGAGACCGTGCGTTACCACGAGCAGGTCTTGATAGCAGCCGAAGCATCGGCGGAATTGGCGCGCCAGATGGCCGCCGTCGGGAACTGGCCCAAGGTGAGCCAGATGCGACAGCAGGTCTTCCATGCCGATGCGATTGCCCAAATCGCCCGCGCACGAAACGCCGCGGCGCTCGCTCGCGAACGGCTCGTGCGCGTTCTGGGGCTGGCCGCGACGCCGGACGCCGTCAAGCTCCCCGAGCGATTGCCCGATCTGCCGGCGCAGCCGCGCGAGGTCCCCGATGTCGCCGCGACGGCGCTCGCCCAACGCCTCGACGTGCGAATGGCGCGGCAAGGTCTGGATGCCACCGTATATGCACTGGGACTTACGCGGGCCACGCGATTCGTGAACGTCTTCGATCTGGCCTACAAGAACAAGAGCGACGCGGGTGTGCCACGGCGAAACGGCTACGAGATCGAGATCGAGGTGCCAATCTTCGACTGGGGTGATGCGAAGCTGGCCAAGGCTGAAGCGATCTACCGGCAGGCGGCCAGCGAGTTGGCCGAAGCGTCGGGCACCGCGCAGTCGGAAGCGCGCGCCGCCTATGAAACCTATCGGACGGCGTACGCTGTGGCGCGGCATTTTCGTGACGAAATCGTGCCGCTGCGCAAGCGCATCGCCGACGAGAACCTGCTCCGTTACAACGGCATGCTGATTTCGGTATTCGAGCTGCTGGCCGATGCGCGGGAACAGGTGATGAGCGTGAATGCGGCCATCGAGGCTCAACGCGATTTCTGGCTAGCCGAAGCCGATTTGCAGACTGCGCTTATCGGCGGTGCTGCGCCACCGGGCATGGCACTGTCGCCGCGGGCTGGTGACACCGCGGCCACGCCGTCCGTGCATTGAGTGAAAGAGACCACATGACGATGAACCGCCGCCATTTTCTGCGCGCCGCGGGCATGGGTGCGGTGGCGGTTGGCGCCGTGAGCCGCGCGGGCGCTGCCACTTTGCCCGAAGCGGCGACGATGCAACAGCCCACGACGCAGGCGCCGTGGGCGCCGCCGAACGGCCGTCCGTATAACCCGGTCGTCACGCTCAACGGATGGACGCTGCCGTGGCGGATGAACAACGGCGTCAAGGAATTTCACCTGGTCGCTGAACCGGTCGAGCGCGAGCTGGCGCCCGGGATGATCGCGCGTCTGTGGGGCTACAACGGACAAAGCCCGGGGCCGACGATCGAGGTAGTGGAAGGCGATCGCGTGCGCATCTTCGTCACGAACAAGTTGCCAGAGCACACGACCATTCATTGGCACGGTCAGCGCCTGCCCAACGGGATGGATGGCGTGGGCGGATTGACGCAGCCGCAGATCCCGGTCGGCAAGACGTTCGTCTACGAATTCGTGGCCAAACGTCCGGGCACGTTCATGTATCACCCGCATGCCGACGAGATGACGCAGATGGCGATGGGCATGATGGGCTTCTGGGTCACGCATCCCAGGGATCCGAAGCTCATGCCGGTCGATCGCGATTTCGTATTCCTGTTGAACGCCTATGACGTGGACCCGGGCAGCTTCGTGCCGAAGATCATGACGATGCTCGATTTCAACCTGTGGACGTTCAACAGCCGCGTGTTCCCCGGTATCGACCCGCTGGTCGTGCGCCAGCACGATCGCGTGCGCATCCGCATCGGCAATCTGACGATGACCAACCATCCGATTCATCTGCACGGCCACGAATTCGTCGTGACCGGCACCGACGGCGGATGGACGCCGCCCGGCTCGCGTTGGCCAGAGGTGACGACCGACGTCGCCGTCGGCCAGATGCGCGCCATCGAATTCGACGCGTCGGACGAAGGCGACTGGGCGTTTCACTGCCACAAGTCCCATCACACGATGAATGCGATGGGACACGACCCGCCGACGATGATCGGCGTCGACCAGCGCAGCATCGTCGCCAAAATCACCCAGCTCGTTCCGGATTACATGGTGATGGGCGACAAGGGTATGGCGGACATGGGTGCAATGGAAATGGCGCTGCCCGATAACACGCTGCCCATGATGACCGGCAGCGGACCTTACGGTCCCATGGAGATGGGCGGCATGTTCACGACCGTCAAGATTCGCAGCGGTCTTGCGCGAAACGACTATCGCGACCCCGGCCCCTACCAGCAGCCCAAAGGGACGACGGCGTACGAATGGACCGGCGCGACCAACGCGGCGCCGACCGCGGCGACTCCGGCAGCGTCGGCGCCACCCCCGCGCACGATCGAGATGAACGTCCGCAAGCCCGGCGGCCATACGGGGCACTGAGTCAGTCTTCGCCTAGAAAGGAATCGACATGCAGCACGAGCTCGTTGGCGCACTGTTGATCGCAGGGTTCCTCGCCATGCCGTCGGCGGCATCGGCGCACGGCACTGCCGATCACGCCAAGAAAGCTAGCGCCCCCATCTCGACCGACGAGCATCCCTTCGGTGTCGAAGGCGATCCGAAGAAGGCCAGCCGCACGATCAAGCTCTCGATGGACGACACGATGCATTACTCGCAATCGCAACTCCGTGTTGTGCAAGGCGAGACCATCACGTTCGTCGTGACCAACAAAGGGAAGCTCATGCACGAGCTCGTGCTAGGGACGGAAGACGAGTTGAAGCAGCACGCGGAGCTGATGCGCAATAACCCCACCATGGAGCACGACGAACCCTACATGGCGCACGTCAAGCCAGGCGGCACGGAAAGGATCACCTGGAGATTCACCAAGACCGGCACCTTCCTCTACGGGTGCCTTGTCGCCGGCCATTTCGAGGCAGGCATGAAAGGCATCGTGGTAGTCACTGCCAGGAAATAGGACAGGAGAAGCGATGAAATCACTCAAGGCCATGGCAGCATTCGTAGCGCTCGCCGCTGCTGTTGCCACCGCCAGTCAGCACATGAGCGAAGGCGAGATCCGCAGGGTCGACCCCGCTGCCAAAAAAATCACGATCAAGCATGGCGAATTGAAGAATCTCGACATGCCGGCGATGACAATGGTGTTCCAGGTCAAGGACCCCGCGATGCTCGACAAGGTCAAGGCGGGCGACAAGGTGAAGTTCCGCGCCGACAAGGTCAACGGCGCGTTCACCGTGATCGAGATCGAGGCGGTCAAATAACCAGCGAACCAGATAAGCGATGTATCCGGGCACGTGGATCGACGGAACGCCCACGCTGATCCCGATCACTCGCGACCCTACGCTCACGCCGGTTGAGCCACGCGGTCGCGCGGACTTATTGTCCGGCCCGGGCAACGAATAATTCGCGCCGCAGGAGTCCGGCCTCCACCGCGGCGATCGTGGCCTGCACGTGCTTGATACGCTCGGTCAACTCGTCCAGGCCGAATACCTTGCCGAGCGCATCCGTACGGGTTCGCATGCCTTCAAGCTCGGCGCGCATCGATTGCGAGAATTCCGCGGTCACATCCGTTCGCTCGTGCAGGCGCCATCCGGACTGATCGAGCAAGACTGCGTAATCATCCGCCACGTCAACAAATATCGGGCCGGACGCGATGGCGATCTGACGCTCCGGGTCGGACAACGAGGGTGCGGGCGCAATGACGGTGAACACCATCCTGGCGCCTTCGCGTGCGACGCGGCGGCACGCCCGCAGGATAGCCAGCTTGTCAGGCGCACAACACAAGACGTCGGAATGGCTCAACGCGTCGAAGGAACCGTCCAGGAAGGGCAATGCGGCACCGTCCGCTGCGACGGCCTCGCACCGTTCCGACAGGCCGTCATCGGTGGCGCGTGCGAGCGCAATTCGAAGGGCCACGAGAGGAAGGTCCACCAGCACAACGTCGCAGCCCGTGAGTTGCGCGAGATACAGTCCCGGCCATCCCGACCCGGCACCAACGTCGAGTAGCTGCACGTCGGGGCCAAGCTCGAGCAGCTCGGCGATCCTCTCTGCTTCCCGACGCGTTGTCCAACTGGTGCTGCCGTAGGCGCAGCCGCAAACGCTGCGCTCCAGATCCCGCATCGCGACTGAACTTGCGCACTCGGCGGCCTTCGCAAAGCGGCATACCAGCTCGTTTCGGTCTTGCGACATACAGGAGTCCGTCACAAGCCTCAGGTCGCGTCCGGCTCAGGTCGCCGATTGATCGGATAGGCACCAGGCGTATTGAGCAAAGGCTGAATCAGGAGTCGATCGATCCTGAGGTCGTCAGACGAACGGAAGGCATCAACTCCTATCGTCATCGCTTCGTGACCGCCCACAGGCTGGGCGCGATAGGTCCCGAACATGCGATCCCACCACGGGGCATTGAAACCGAAGTTGCTCGAGGATTCGTTGTGCACGATGGAGTGATGGACCCGGTGCATGTCGGGCGTCACAACGACCCACCGCAGGAACCTGTCCATGCCCAGCGGAACGCGCGCGTTTGCATGATTGAACATGGCGGTCGCATTCAGCAGGACTTCGAAGAGAAGGACGGCGAGCACAGGAGCGCCGATCGCCGCGACCGCGGCGCATTTGACCCCGGTCGAAATGAGAATCTCCACCGGATGGAACCGCGTTCCCGTCGTGACATCGAAGTCCAAATCAGCGTGATGGACGCGATGCAAGCGCCAGAGCGCGGGTACTGCATGGAAGGTCACGTGCTGGAAATAGATCACCACGTCCAGGAACACCACGGCTGCGGTGACTGCGAGCCAATGGGGAAGCGCAATTGCGTTCAGCAACCCCCAGCCATTGGTCTCGCCGGCTATCGCAACCGCGATCGCAACGCCCGGAGCGGCAATCCGGACCACTGCAACGTCGATTGCCAGGAGGGCGACGTTATGCGGCCAGCGCTGGTGGCGGTTAAACTCAGGACGGCGGCGGGGAGCCAATACCTCCCACAGGGCCATCGCCGCGAAAACCGCAAAGAAGGCCCCAAGCCGCAGCAGCGGTTCGTGGATGGTGACGAAGTCCATGGGGAGTACCAGGCTGGCGCTGGTGGCACCGGAGAGTTATAATATTCAAGTAATCAATTGAATACTATTTCAGGAACAGGACACATGTCAACCCACAGCCCGAAACGCGATGTCTTCGCCCAGCTGGCCCGCGTCGGGAACGCCTTGGCGAGCGGCGTCAGGCTCGAACTATTGGAATTGCTGGCACAAGGGGAAAGAAGCGTAGACCGCCTCTCGACCCTGACGGGCGTCACGGTGGCGAACACCTCCCAGCACTTGCAAAAACTCAAGCAGGCCGGCCTCATCCTGGGGCGCAAACAGGGCCAGTTCGTGTATTACCGGATTGCCAGCGACGAAGTAGTTCGTATGCTCGCGGCCATGTCGCGGGTCGGCGAAGCACACATTGCCGAGATCGAGCGGATCGTCCGTCTCTATTTTCTGGCGAAGGACGACTTTGAGCCAATAGCCGCAACCGAGCTCCTCGATCGTGCAAGAAAGGGGCTGGTGACGGTTCTCGACGTTCGCCCGCCTGAAGAGTTCGTGTCGGGTCACGTGCCCGGCGCCTTGAACATCCCGGTGGAGCAACTGACGCGCCGGCTGCGCGAATTGCCAAAAGGCAAGGAGGTCGTCGCTTATTGCCGGGGCCCCTTTTGCCTGATGTCATTCGAAGCGGTACAACTGTTGCGCAAGAAAGGCCTGAAGGCCCGCAGGTTGCGAGACGGTATGCCCGAGTGGCGTTTGGCGGGATTGCCGGTCGAACTGCAGGCGCGAGGTTGACACCTGACAGGTGCTGTTGAAAAGCCCCGACGAATCCTTCTCATCCACCTCATTCCGAAGCGAAGCGAGGAATCCGTTTTTGGCAAACCACTGATTTCCTTCGGAAGCAGATTTCTCGCCACGCTCGAAATGCGGCTGAAATGAGAGCGCGATTTTCAATAGCGTGCTAACGGTTAGCGAAGCCATCGAGTCCCCTATCGGGTTGGGTCACCCGCGACCTCGATGTGCATCATCAGCCCGCCGCCGCCGTGATGCTCGGTGTTGTTGTTGGTGGTGTGATGCGAGATGTGGCAGTGAATCATCCACTTGCCGGCCTTGTGCGCCGTCCAGATCACGTCGTAGCGCTGGCCGGGTCCGACATTGATCGTGTCGGCCTTGAAGCGCGCGGCCGGCGCCAGCGTTTCGCCATCGCGCGCCACGACTTCAAACGGTCCGCCATGAATGTGCATCGGGTGAATGAAGCCGGTGCTGGAGCCGATGAAGCGCACTTTCAGCGTCTCGCCGACCTTCATCCTGATCGTGTCGGTCGCCGGATACGCGCGGCCGTTGATGGTGAAATAGTTGGGCATCGCGCCTTCCATCGGCATCGCGGGATACGTCAGCCCTTCCCGCAACAGCCACTCCTGCAGCATCAGCGTGTATTCGTGGTCCGCCCGCACTTCGTCACCGGGCTGCGCCGGGTCGATGATCATCGCGCCGTACAGGCCCAGCGCCTGCTGGCGGTCGACGTGATCGTGCGAATGATAGAAGTACGTGCCCGATTGCAGGGCGGTGAATTCGTAGCGATATAGCTGCCCGTTGGCGACGGGCTGTTGCGTGACCTCCGCGGCACCATCCATGACGTTCGGGAGGATCAGCCCGTGCCAGTGCACGGTCGTGGTGCTCGGAAGATGGTTGACGACATTGATGCGGACCCGATCCCCTTGGCGAAAATGCAAACGCGGACCGGGCACTTGTCCGTTGAACGCGAACGCATCGACGTGGACGTCGGGAAGAATTTGCCAGCGAATGATCGAGGTCTCGAGATCGAAAACCTTGACGCCTCCTTCGATGCGCGGCATCAATTCCTGATCACCGCGGCGGTCGAGGCCATATTCGGCGGTGACGTAACGCGGGTGTACCGCCGACATGTCGCGCATCGCGGCGCCGGAGGTATCGCGGGTCATGATCATGCCCGGAGGCATGATGGCCCCTCCCACGTCACGCGCGCCCAGCCGCAGGTTGACGAAGTTGGCCGGCGTCACCATCCCGATCAACAATGCGATGACCGAGATGCCGGCCATCGCGGCAAGTTGCGGCGTCGTCACTTCGCTCGCCATCGGATGACCGTGACGACCGGCGTCTTTGGCGCCGCCATGGCCCATGTGGCGCGTCATCGCGTGCTTCGCGCCGTGCGCCGACCCGCCCGCGTCGCGCTCGGTCATGAGGCCATGCTTCAGTTTCATGGCGACCAGCCAGACGTTGACCGGATAGGCAAGTGTTGCGCCCGCGATCACGCCGAGCGACATGACGCCCCAGAACACGAGCTCGGTCGGCTCCATCGCGCGCATGTCGCGGCCCATCATCAGGAAGCACATCACCGGCGCCATGGCCGCCATCATCAGGTTCATGCTGATGAACTCGGGCAGGAAGCTCCTGCGCACGTTTTGCCAGTACGTTCCGCCCATCATGTCCTTCATGAACAGCGCCTGAAAGATGAACAGGCCGAATGCGAATCCCGTCGCGTATTCGACGATGAGATCGATCCACATCGGCAGGCCGAGGCTGGCCGTGATCACCGCCGCGACAATGATGCCCGTCGCGTCTCCCGCCACGCAGTGGATCGTCGACCCCACGCCTTGCCGCCACAACGGCTTGATGAAATTCTCGTGCTCGCCGGGGCGCGGCTCCTTGTCCGCCATCACGTAAATCAGAAGGCCGAGGGGCCCCATGTAGAGCGTGACGAGAATGAACCCCCACTTCATCACGACCGGTTCCGGATTGTTGCGATACTGATCGACGCCGACGTAGACGGTCGACGCTGCGGCGAGACAGAACCAGACCACGAGGAAATAATCGATCGGCTGAATCAGCATGCGATCCTCCGCTCAAGGCCGTGCCGCGGTGGCACGACGTCGATGGCCCAAATTGGAACATCCCGCCGACGTGTGCTGAACTACCCGGGCGCGAGGTCCTCGACTCGCTCCGACTCCTCGTTGACGGACCCGGCACGGCGTCGTACCCTCCACTCCCGGGTTTGCCAACGATCGCGAGCAGCCATTTGAAAGTTTCTGCCCATTTCGCCTTCTGGGGCGGCATCGTGTTTGCGGTCGCGTGCGGCGCGTACGGCGTCTATGGATTGGCGATGCTCGACGCAAGCATGACCGACGTCGAGCGCGCCGACGGCCGCGGCTTTGCCATCTTCTTCCTGTTCATGGGCGCGATCGGCGCGACCATGGCGCTCATCTCGTGGCTGATGCTGCGCGGAAAGATACGCCTGCCCGAGGAGTGACGGGTTCCGGTCACTGACGCCTGCCTGGCCGTGCATTGGTCATGGCAGCAGCAGCACCGGAATCGTGACGATCGCCAGCACCTTTTGCGCGACCGATCCCATGAAAAGGCCCGCGATGGGCGAGTGGCCATGACGACCCATCGCCACCAGATCCGCGTTCCATTCGCCCGCATGCCTGACGATTTCGTGCGCCGGTTCGCCGATCTTCGCCACCTGCTCATGCGGGATGCCGCTTTCGGCGAGGATAGCGCTGGCCGGCGCGAGCGCCGCATGGCTCTCCTCGGCGTAATAGCGGCTCGCAGCCTCCTTGCCCACCCACGCGACCGCACGCGCATAGGGCAAATGCGGATGCACGTTGATCAGCGCAATCTGCGGAGTTTCGGCGAACCACTTAAGGCGGGACATGAGGCTGCGCAGCGCGGCGAGCGAATGCGCCGAGCCGTCGGTCGGGAACAGTATCTTCATGATGGTGGACCTCGCAACGGCAGTTCGACGGTGATCTGCTCCGGGTCTTCCGGGTCGTCGTGAATCGTAAAACCGAGTTGCCGGGAAAATTGCACCATCGTCTGGTTGGCGCGCAACACGGTGCCGACGAGACGCTGCAAACCCTTCTTTTTCGCGCTGGCGACGAGCGCCCTCATGAGCTGCGTGGCGATACCGCGGCCGTGCCACGCATCGGCGACGACCACGGCGAATTCCGCGCTCTCGTGATCCACGTTTGCGATGTAGCGCGCGATGCCGACAATCGCCACACCGCCCGGACCTTCCGCATCGGGCGCCAGCGCCACCAGCGCAAGCTCGCGATCGTAGTCGACTTGCGTGAAGCGCACGAGCATGGCCGGCGACAGCTCGTGCAGCCGGTAGAAAAAGCGATAGTAACGTGTCTGTTCGGAGAGCGAAGCGACGAAGCGGCGCTCGAGCTCGGCGTCTTCCGGTCGGATGGGACGCACCGCGAGCACGGTCCCGTCGGCAAGCACCATCTGCGATTCGAGCTCGACCGGATACGGATGAATCGCCATATGCTCGTAGCCTGGCGCAGGCTTCCGTTTGGGATCCACGACGATGCGCGCGGAAGGAATTTCCAGGCGGTTGCGCGTTACGGCAACCGGATCGAGGATCAATGCCCGTACCCAGGGCAGCGCGCACGCGAGTGCCGACATCCGCAACAATAGTTGCACCAGCGCATCGCCCGACGCATTGATGCCCGCGGCAGCGAGCAGGTCGGATGCCAAACGATGGTTCAGCGGTGGCAGCATCACGGCGCGCGGATGCGGCGCCGTCGACCCGGGCGCGCTCGGCCCCGCCGCGATGACTGGCCCGAACACCGGATCGGTGGCAAGCGTCATGGCATACGCGCCGATCACGCCGGGCGGCGTGGCCCGCTGCACGATGACGCGGCGGGCAGCGGCTCGTTCGGGATCCCGCGTTGCCGCCTCCTCCATCTCGCGCCAGGCGCGCGCCAGCGCACGCCCGCTGGTGATGACGGCGCCGTCCGCGGATGCGACGTCTTGATCGTAGGTCAACGTGACGGGATAGCGGAGCCGGCGCACCGCGGCCTGCGCTTCGGCGAGCGTGGCAACGATGACGATCGGACCGGTCACGATGCCGAATGCAGCGAGCAGCTCCTGCGTATCGGGACTCGGCAGCATGCCACTCCCGTGCGCCGCGACGCGCTCACGAATGCGCTCCGCCGTGGCGAGGTCGGGTGGCTCGGGATCCGGTTGCGACGGCGGCACTTCGAGCAGCCATTCCTGGTTGCGCCGATAGCTGGCGAGAAACGAAAACGCATCGACGGCGAGCTCCGGCGTGAAGAAATTCGCGACGCCGCCCGCTTCCAATGCGTGATGAACGTCGGGTCGGGTCACCGCACCAAGCCACGCGCCGAGCACGGGCTTGTCGGAGCCGCGGGCAGCGGCTGCCACGGCCTGCGCCGCCTCCACCGCGCCAATGATCGGGCGCGGCACGTGCAACGCAAGGATCGCGTCCGCCTCAGGATCGGATAACAGCGCCGCCACCGCGCCGGCAAGACGATCGGGCGGCGCATCGCCGCGCACGTCGACGGGATTCTCGCGGGCGATCTCCGGCGGCAACAACGCGTCGAGCGCCTTGACGGTGGCCGGGCCCAGTTGCGCGAGCGCTACGCCTGCGCCGGCCGCATAGTCGGCGGCAAGAATGCCGGGACCTCGGCCATTGGACACGATGGCGAGGCGATCGCCGCGTGGAATCTTGCCCATCGCAAGAATGCGCGCCGCCGCGAAGAGCTGCGCATAAGTCCGCACGCGCACCGTGCCCGCACGCATCAGCGCCGCGTCGAATACCGTGTCGGGCGCGATCACGGGTTCCATCGCCGCGGATGACGCGGCCAGGCGCTCAAGCGATCGTCCCGCCTTGAGAACGACCACGGGCTTGGTGCGCGCCGCGGCACGCAGCGCCGAGACGAACGCCCGCGCATCGCCAACGCTTTCGACGTAGAGCAGGATGCCGTCGGTCGCCGAATCGTGGACCAGCGCGTCGAGCAATTCGCCAAAACCGACATCGATGCCGCCTCCCAACGATGTCACCGTCGAGAAGCCGATCTGCATCGGTCCGGCGAAGTCGAGCATCGCCGTGCACACGGCACCCGATTGCGCGATCAGCGCCAATCGCCCGGGCAGCGCCATCGGCGCGCAGAAGGTCGCGTTGAGCCCGATATCGGTTCGAATGACGCCGAACGCGCCCGGGCCGAGCAGCCGGATGCCGCGTTTCCTGGCGATCGCGAGAACCTTGCGCCGCCAGGCGCGCCCCACGGCGGGATCGGCGGTGTCCGGAAACGACATCAGCGCCGCGGCACGGATGTGCGCTTTCGCATCGTCGAGGACGTCGGGGACGGCGCTCGCGGGTATCGCGATGATCGCGAGATCGATCGGTTTGCCGATCGCCGCGATCGACGCGTATACGCGCCGGTCGAACATTCGCCTGTGATGCGGATTGACCGCGTAGATCGTGCCGGTGTACGCCGCCGCCAGCAGATTCTCGAATACCGTACGACCGAGCGACCCCGCTTGATCGGATGCGCCGACGAGGGCGACGGTTTGCGGCTTCAGCAACGGGGCGAGATAGTGCTCCAAATGTGAATCCGGCGGGACGTCGAGCGTCGAGTCTACTGGAGGCGGCACAGCGCCGGAAGTTGACGAAGTCGCCGTTCAGGATCCCGGAAAGCGAGGATGACGCTCCGTTATAATCGCCGCGAGCACCCCCGGGGCACACGTTGAATCAGGGCCTGTAGCTCAGACGGTTAGAGCAGGGGACTCATAATCCCTTGGTCGCTGGTTCGAATCCAGCCGGGCCCACTCTCAGTCGAACCGCCCAGCCCTTTTGGAGTGTGCAATTTCTTGCCATACCGATGGGGCCACCACTTGTGGCGTGCGGTGGCGGGTCACCAGTTCCGCAATCATTGGCACGTCCCACCAACCATACGGAGCGGGATTGGGCTGGCACTACAGCGCTCGTGCAAGCAACCCGAACCCGGACAAAATGAGCAGCGCGCTGACCACGGATCGAAACTGAGCGTGCGTGAGGCGCTCGTAGATCGCGAAGCCAGCGATACCCGCGAGCAGCGCGAACGGAACGAACCTCAAGCCTTCCAAAGCCGGTGTGTGCCCGGCGGCAAGCCAGCGCAGGCACACCAGCGTCCAGACTTGCATGATCAGGATGAAGGGCTGGTAGACCGCGCGCTGCGCATCCTTCCCCCAACCGCGCATCGAGCACCAGATCGCAACGAAGGATCCGGACAGGCCGGCAAGTCCTCCTGCCAAGCCGCCCAGCGCGCCCGCGCCGGCGTCCCGCCACGGGCTACCCCGCACGATGAGGTCGTCGGGGCGAAATACCGCAAACAAACCGTAGGCGGACAGGAATGCCCCAAGTCCAAGGCCGTACGACCCAGCCTCGACGTGCAAAAGCAGCCAGACACCGATCGGCACCATCAAGGCACCTGCGGCGAGCATCGGCCACAGCGTCGACCATCGGATCGCGCGGCGGATTCTCCACACGGCGTAGAGCTGGATCCCCGTGGAGCACAGTATCATCGTCCGCACCGCCTCCACCGGATCGACACCCAGGTAAGCGAGCGCACTGCCGGCGAGCGCACAGAACGCGAATCCCACGATGCTCG
>Ga0207675_100003362_pt1 | contig 15634 bp, 8 predicted proteins | sample KBSSwiS42_FD_184305 | JGI IMG/M metagenome (GOLD analysis project Ga0207675, IMG submission 184305) | Switchgrass rhizosphere microbial communities from Kellogg Biological Station, Michigan, USA - KBS Switchgrass S4-2 (SPAdes) (version 2) | ecosystem: Host-associated > Plants > Roots >... | reverse complement strand
CGCCGCAGCTCGATGGCGCCACGGCGAAGTCGCGACACGTCCAGCAAATCATCGACAAGGCGAGCCATGTGCCGGATTTGCCGTTCGAGGATCTCGCGCTCGCGGCTGTTTTCGCCGCGCTGCTTCATCAGGTGCACCGCGGTCAGCGCCGGCGCCAACGGATTCCGCAGCTCGTGGCCGAGCAGTGCGAGGAACTCGTCTTTCGCGCGATCGGCGGCTTCCGCTTCAGCGCGTGCGGCGTCGGCGCGCGCGACCTGTTCATCCCGCTCACGCTGGCGCGTCTCGATCAACTGGAACGATTGCACGAGCCCGTTCTGCAGGCGCTGAAGTTCGGTAATGCCCGAGCGCACGGGCGACGGCCGCAGGCCGAGGCTGATGGCGTTGGCGTCCTCTGCGGCCTGTGAAATCTCACGTGAAATCTGCCGCGATAGCACGTACGTTCCTCCGCCACCGATAGACAGCAACAGCAGCGTCATGGCCGTCAGCGCGATCATCGACTGACGAAATGCGGCGTCGAAGACACCCGCCGGCACGCCAACGCCGGCGACCCATCGCGACATCTGTGCATGGCTGTACGCGCCGTACACCGCCGTTCCGTCCAGCGCGACATCGCGATAGACGGCTTCGGGCATTTGCTGGTACCGCACGAGGAATGCGGTCGTCGCCTTCTGCCCAACGTAACGCTCTGGCTCGCGCGAGCGCGCGACAACAACTCCATCGGTGTCAACCACGCCTCGGGCCCACTCGTCCGGAAAAGGGACTTGCTGCCGCAGGACCGAGGAAAAACCTTCCGATGTAATCCACGCGGAGAGTACGTAGGCAACGCGACCGTCTCGCAGCACAGGTACCCGCACGAGGAAACCGCGCTGCTGCGTGATCTTGCCGACGTGCAGCGTGCCGATCGCCGGCCCTTTGGTCCGCACCGCTCGATCGAAACTGTCGAGATCGGTGATCTCCGGGAGTCGTTCGTCGATCGGGCGACTGGTGTTGACGATCTGATGCCGATCGAGCGAGGTGAGACTGATCGCGGCCCACGTGGGCTGTGTCGCCATCACGCGCTCTGCCTGCCCGCGAAATTCAGCTAGCTGCGGATTTACCAGCCGATCGGACTCGGCGAGTCCTTGCAGCGCCCGAATCGTGCCCTGCAGCTCCGCATCGACGACGGCGGCGCCTGCGCGGGCGGCCTCGAGCAGGCGCCGCTCGGCTTCGAAGCGGTTGTCCCTGATGACCCGCGAGACGAGGATGGCCCCCACGACCATCACCGGCAGCGCCGTCGCGATCACCAGAAAAAGAAGATGCGTCCGCAGCGAGAAGGTCCGCACCGAGCTCGGCATGGACGGAGACCTTACCACCTCTCACGCCGCGCCCGACCCGCCTAGCTGTGCTGAAGAAGGCACACCTGCACCGGACTAAAAACGCAACAGCTTGTGAATATCTGAGGCGAACGGGCGCCCAATTCTTTCAGGCAAAGGCCCGAGCCTCGGCATTTCAATTGCAGACCTCAACAGCGTCCGCCTTCGCCGCCTTCGCGGCTTTCGGCGGGACGGGACCGCCGGGATCGCCAGCGCCAGGCGGTGCAGGCTGGAGACGAATCCATGGTCAAGACCTTCTGCAAGAGCGGCGAAAGCGAAGCGGTCAAGGGCGCTGTCCACGCGCTCGGCGGCATGCTCGCGGCGTCGATGGCGGCCTACAACATTGCCGCCTGGTGTTACCGGCGCGAAACGCATCTCGGCATCAACGCTATCGTCTACACCTTGGCGATCGTCTGGGAGGTTAAGCAGACCGTCCACCATTTGGAACGGTGCGAGGCCGCGACACCCGAGACTCCACGAGCGGCCTGAACATCTCGCAGCCTGAGAAACGCCGTGCTCTAATTCGGATTCGTGATTGCTCCGGCCGTCCGCGCCCACAGGCCGACGCGCGGCCTTCTGTCGTTACCGCATCGGATACAACTCGTCATCGTGACGGCCATTGCCGCCATCGGTATCGGATGGCTGGCCGCCTCGCTCCCAGCTGAAGGGTTCTACAGCGGCGACTCCGGGTTGAAGCTAATCGCCGCCCGCAACGCCATCAACCATCCCGGACGTCCACTCGACGTCGATCTGCCGACCAGCGGCGGTAACGCGATGCCGTACGTCGACCCAATGGTGGCGCTCCACGAAGGTCACGGCGACATCCTCCAGTCGCCGCTATTTCCGCTGATCTCGGCTCCCGCCATCGCCGCATTGGGCCTACGCGGCGCGTACGTCCTTCCGGCGCTCGCCTTTGTCGTGCTGCTATCTGTCCTCGATGTGATTCGACGGCACGCGGCGCCCGACAGCTCGTTCGCGCTGCTCGCATGGATCGCGGTCGCCGCCAATCCGCTGTTCTTCTACGCGCTCGAGTTCTGGGAGCATTCAGTCGCGGTCGTACTCGTCGCCGCGAGCCTGGCGGCGGCGGTGATCGGCGGACGCTCTGCGCACGCGTCGTCGCTCCTGGCAAGCGGTGCGCTTGCGGGTGTCGCCGCGTTGCTGCGCCCCGAGGCGGTGTGGTTCGTAGTCGCCCTCGGCGTCGTCATTGGTTTCTCGAAAGACGCGGCGCGGACCTTTCACCCCTCGAACTGGCTCGGGGTGACCCTGAGCCTGTCGAAGGGTCAGCTCCGCGAGCCGACGATCTTCGGGTACGGCGTGGCGATGGTGATCATGCCTTTCGCGATCGCAAACCTCGTACACACGGGAACGCTTCTGGGGCCGCATGCGTCCGCGAATCTCGCTCCGCTCACCTCCGACTATCTTGCTGCACGATGGCAGCGACTCGATGCCTGGCTCCGGCCACATTCACCGCTCGTTCTGGCGGGTCTGCTTCTGGTGGCGGCCGCGTGGATGGCGGGAACCTTCCGCGTGAGCCTCAGAGCACGGCAGGTCGCCGCCCTCGCTGGCGCAGTGGTGATCGCCGCGGCCGCAGCCGCGCGGCTGCTGCCGCGTGACGCGTTCTGGCAGGCGTTCCCCCTTTCGCTGCTGGCGTTGGTTCCAGCCGGCCCCCTGTCACGACCCGCTCTTCGTTTGTACGTGATTGCCCTGGTGACGCTCGCGGGCATCGTACTGACAGCCACGCACGATGGCGGAGCCCAATGGGGCGCTCGGCTTCTGCTTGTGACGGCGCCGCCGCTCATGGTGCTCGCAGCGCGTGGTGCAACGGTGGCCATGGGTGCTGGACGCTGGCAGGCCATGCGTGTCGCACTCGTCGTTCTCACGTTGTTCGCAGGGTTGGCGACGAGCCGGTCGGCGTATCAGGAACTTCGAAGCACGAAGCGCGAATACGCGCGTCTGGTGCAGACAACCGCGTCGTTGACGGCTCCCGGCGACATCATCGTCACCAATGTGTGGTGGTTCGATCAGATTGCCGCATCGCTCTATGGCAGCCGCGTCTTCCTCTACACCGCGGATCGCGCGTCGGCCGCCAGCGCGCTCGACGATCTCTCGAGAGCGAACGTCCACCGGCTGGAGCTCGCGTGGGCGTCCGACGCAGGCGCGTCGGTGGACGATGTCGTGCGCGGCTCGTGCTTCCGAATTGTCGTCGTCCATGACGTCCCCGAGCACCGAATGCGGCTTGCCTCCGCGCTGTGTGGCGCCGAGTGAAGCCGCTCGTGGTTTAATTCGGATCCGTGACTCCGCTCGACGACATCTTCGTCCTCGATCTCTCGCGCATTCTCTCCGGTCCGTTCTGCACGATGATGCTCGGCGACATGGGCGCAACCGTCGTCAAGGTCGAACCGCCGCCGCGGGGCGACGACACGCGCCTGTGGGGACCGCCGTTCATCAACGGCATCAGCACGTATTTCCTGTCGATCAACCGCAATAAGCGCAGCATTGGACTGAATCTCAAGGCGCCGCACGGACAGGACGTGCTGTGGAAGCTCGTCGAACGCGCCGACGTGCTGGTCGAGAACTTCCGGCCCGGCGTACTCGACAAGCTCGGATTCGGCTACGACGCGGTATCGGCGCGCAATCCACGCATCATCTACGCGTCCATCTCCGGCTACGGCCAGACGGGCCCGTACAGAAACCGTCCCGGCTACGACGTCGTCGCTCAAGGTGAATCTGGCATTGTCGACCTGACCGGCGAGCCGGACCGACAACCGGTAAAAGTCGGCGCATCGATCGCCGACATCGTCGCGGGCCTCTACGCGTACCAGGGCATTCTCCTGGCGATGCTCGCGCGCCATCGGAGCGGCAAAGGGCAGCGCGTCGATGTCGCGCTCCTCGACGGCATGATCTCGACGCTCACGTATCAGGCTGAAAGTTACTTCGCTACCGGCAAGTCGCCGAAGCGGCTCGGCACGCGGCATCCCTCGATCGTTCCCTACGAGACGTTCGAGACGAAAGATGGTTTCGTGAACATCGGCGCGGCGAACGAAAAGCAGTGGCAGAACCTGTGCCGGGCGCTCGGGTTTCCCGACCTCGCGTTCGATCCGCGTTTCGACACGATGGCGGGACGCCTCAGCAACTATGCCGAGCTCCGCGCGATCCTCGATGCCGAGCTGCGGAAGTTGACGCGCGCCGAAGCGTCCGAGCTGCTCGCGAAGTACGAGCTGCCCGTCGGTCCCATCAACACGGTCGCAGAGGTGCTCGAGGACCCTCACGTCCACGCGCGCGAGATGGTGAAGGAGCTCACGCACCCGGAGTACGGTCCGCTGCGCTACCTCGGGATCCCGGTGAAGCTGTCAGACACCCCTGGCAAGCTGCAGGGACCGCCGCCGCGATTCGGTGAGCACAATCGCAGTGTGCTGAAGGAGCTTGGGTACGACGAGCACGCGATCGATCAGCTCGGGACGAGCAACGTGATCGCGGAAGCGGAACCAGCGCTCAGTCGATCGAATTAATGCGTAGCGCCGCTCGGATGCAGCGGAATTGCCGGTCCCGGCTTCGGACCCGTGTATCTCAGGATGTAAATCCCGGCGTGACGATCTGACAGGTAGATGTAGCCGCGCGTGTCCACGAGCACGTCGGCGGAATCCGTCACCCACTTCGCGGGCGGTGGCGGAGCGCCTGCGACGCGCGGTGGGTCGGGCGGGATGAAATAGCCAATCTCCTTCGGCTGCCGCGCGTCGGCAATGTCGTAGATGTGTAGTCCCGCGTTCACCCACGTCATGTACACGATGTTGTCGGAGTGATCGACAAAGGGGTTGTGAAACAGCATGTTCACGTTGTGCGCGCCGAATCCGTTGCTCTTGTCGCAGAAGTGTTTGTAGGGCGCGCCCGGCGGCGGCACGGGAGGCGGGAAGTAGGACACGACCTCCGGGTTCTTCGGATCGGCAACGTCGATGAGCGAGGCCTGACTCGGTCCGTCCTCGCAGTTCGCCTCTGAATTGGTCTCGACGATCTTCCGCGACGGGAACGGGAGCGCGGTGTGAACGGCGAAAAGCCCCTTGAATGGCGGATCGAACGTCAGTTCGCTGATCTCCTTCGGATGCTTGATGTCGCTGATATCGAGCATCACGAACTTCGTCCCGAACGGCAGATAGGCCGTGTTGCCGACGACGATGGGCGGACCGTGCAGCCCGTGGCCGTGCGGATAGGCGGCGTTCTGCGCGTTGGGATCCTTCAGCTTCAGCTCCGGCAGACCCCATCGCGACACCTCAACCGGGTGCGCCGGGTCCGAAATGTCGACGATCACATAGATCTGTCCGAAGTAGCCGCGCACAGCCGCCGCCGTGTGGACGTAGCGTCCGCCGAAATAGGCGTTGCGATGTGTCCCGAGGCCGCCGGTCTTCCACTGGCCGAGACGCATCGGATGCACGGGATCCTTGAGGCTCCAGATCACGATGCCGTCGTCCCACGGCGCGTTCGGATCGGTGTCGCCCCCCATCTGCGAACGCTCCGCCGCGGTGATCAGCTTCCCGTCAGCGATGTCGAGTTCGCCGCTGCGTGTGTTCTTCGGGCCGGGAATCCAACTGAGCACCTTCGGGTTGGCCGCGTCGGTGACGTCGAGGATGCTCCAGCCGCGGTCCGTCTGCGCGCCGGCGTACATGTACCAGCGGCCGTTCACCTGTTGGACGTCGATCTTGAATGGAAGATGACCGTTTAGATTTGTGAAGCCGACGTATTCGACGTTCTGGGCGTACGAGCCTTGCGGAAGTGGTTTCGCTGGCGGGCGTGTTTGCCCCTGAATGGCAATAGCGGCAACAGCCAAGCCACAGAGACTCAGAGGCAGAGAGAAACGCTTTGTACTTTTCATCCTCCGTGCCTCCGTGCCTCCGTGGCTGATGATCATTTGATCAAACGCGTGGTCGTTGGCCGGGCGAACTTCGCGGCATCGATCGCAACGTTCGGCCGGATGTCCTTCATGACCATCGTGACCTGGTTGCGCGTGGACGTTTTCACCACCTTGAACGGACGCTTCACGCCGGCGACGTCCCGGAAGTCACTGTAGTCGTACTGCGTCGCCACCGGCCCGACGAGCGTCTCGTTCCATCGCTGCAGACGAACCAACAGGCCGGCGTTGTCGAAGTAGAAGTTGACCGGCAACTGGCCTTCATTGGTGCCGCGAAGAATCTGCACCGGCTGGTCATCGATGAGGCTCTTTGTGATCTCCCATTTCGCGAAGGATTGGCGCAGCCTCGTGGGCGCCAGCGCGACGATCGCTTCGAGCCTCGCGCCTTCGAGGTTCCCCTTGGTCAGTGGAATCGTCGAGGGCAGCGCCGCGTTGATGCTCACTTCCCACGCGTTCATGCCGTCGAAAGCCCAGACGCTGTCGCCCTCGGTCCGGTGCGCAACCGTCGTGTACTGACCGGGTGCCTTCGCGAAAATCTCGACCGGCACTTCGGATAGGCCCGTGTCCCATCCCGAGTAGGTACCCGTGGCCGTGAAGCTCGTCACCGCATTGAGCCGCTGCGCTCCGCCGAGCGCATCGAGGTATTTCGCGAACACGCCATCGATCTGGCTCGCGTTGCTGCCACTGGCGACGATGAATTCCAGCGAGTTCGGGTTGTCCACGGGATCGCCGTACTGAATCGCCATGTTCGGTACGTTCTGCGGCACCGACGTATTCGAGTGACACGTAAAGCAACTCACCCGCTTCTGGTTCCCGAAGAAGTTGCGGTTGATGGTGTTCATCATGCCGACCATGAACCGAGCCTTCTGGATCATGGGCGTATCAATCGCGAACGCCTCCGGCTTGCCGTCGAGAATCTGCGGCGAGTGGCAGCCGGTGCAATCCTTCGACGTGGCGGCCGCGAACATCCCCATCGTGTCGATGAATTCGTCTATGGGGATCCCTTTGAGGACGCGGATGTCCTTGAAGAACGTTTCGGACATCTGCGGAGTGCCGGCCGTGGCGCCCTGACGCGCCGCAACCGCAACGCTGGTCGCGCAAGCAAGGACCGCCGACAGCAATAACACGCGGGGTATGTTCAATGTCGTTTTCGGTAGGGGCGTCTTTCACGCTCACGTTGCCACGGACACACGGAGACACGGAGGTTTGTAAGGATACTCTCCGTGTTCTTCGTGTCTCCGGGTTCGTGAACGTGTAAAGGCGTTATGGCTTCTCGCTGCTTCCGTCGCCGTAGTCGTGCCAGAAGTCCATCTTCGTGCCATCCGGCAGCGTCCATGTCATGACATAGCCGCCGTTGGATCCGTCACGCGCCGGGGCGATCATCGCCGTGTAGGTCTTGCCAATCGGGAACACGCCGGCGGCCGAGATGCCGTTCGCCTTGTACGCGCCGGGACCCGAGCCCTGAAGCATCCAGGTCTCGACCTCGCCGGTCTTCTCGTTCTTGATGTCGATGTACCAGCGCACGTGCGGGTTGGTCCACTGGACGCGCGTCAGCACGCCGGAAATCGTCTTTGGCGAGTTCTTGTCGAACTCCGCCTGACTCGCGTGATGCGCGAGCGCCGGAATGGCAACCGCGATGATCGCTGCGGCGATGACCGCTACGAATGACTTACGCATCGAAACAACCTCCTGGTCGCGTCAGGAGAGGCGGACGTTAAGATCCGCCTCTACGTCCCGGTGAACCTATCAACCACGCTCCCGGCTGACCATCGGCCGGGGATTCATGATGCACGGCGGGTCCTCGTTATAAGGTCCATTCGTCGTGTTGAGCTGGATCGGACGCGGTCCAACTGTCCACGGTTCGGCGAGAACCTCGGGATCATACACGGTGTATCCGTAGTAGAGCGTGTTCCCTTCGCGCCTGAACCGCTCGACCACGCGCATATCGGTCGTGTGGAACCATCCCGGGGCCGTCGCGACATTGGAGAGCCAAGTCTCGTCGTTGAAGCCGACCGCCTCGACGACAAGCGTGTCCCCCTCCCAATGTCCAACTGAGTCGCCCAGGTAGGTCTGATCTCTGTCGTCCTCCTTGCCATGCGGCCGGCCGTCGGTCGGCACCACGCGCCACGTGTTGCGATTGTTGTAGAGCAGGACCACTTCGGTCGGCGTCTGGACGATGCGAATCGGCGCGCCGATGCGCGGCAATCCGACCGGGGCGCAGAGAAACGCGGTATCGAGGTAATTGCCGTGCAAGTCGAGATACTGGACGCGGTCCCAGTTCTCCGGCTTGTAGACCGGCGGGTTCATGTTGTCGCGATAGCGATCGTTCATCCCCTGGTCGCGCTCGGCCCAGGTCGGGTTCCCGTGCCGCGCGACGTAGTTGCGCGCGAAGATCTTCGTCGCCTTCGCCTTGGCTTCCTCGAGGCTCTCATAGGTCACGCGTTTGCCGTCCTTGTCGAGCCCCTGGACCGGTCCGGTGCCGATTGCGCCACCTCCTCCACCGCCCCAGCGCCCGTTGAGATCCGGATGTCCATCAGCCATTTTCGGCGTCTGCACGTTCGCCGCTCCGGCCGCCGGTCCGGCTCCACCGGCGCGTCCTCCGGCCGGCGCGGCCGCAACCGCTGTCGGGACCGCGGTCGCCGCCGATGCGGGATACGCCGCCTTGACGTTGGCAGGCACCGGCATGACCACGTACGGGTTGTAGGTGTTGGTGCGCTGGATGGTGAGGTCCGCGACGGTCATCCCGTTGCGCTTCTCGGTGATGCGTCGCGGGAACAACACGTCGCTGCGATAGTCCGGCTCATTGAGCTCCTGATAATCGGAATACGTGAACTCTTCGACGATGTTGCCGACGCGCAACTCGACGCGATCGATCCAGTAGCTCAGTTGATATTTCTCGCCGCTGTCCATCGTCAGCTCAATGGCGTCGGTCGTGTTGAGCGCCACCCGTGCGGTGCCGGTGAGCGGCGCCGGCAGCGGATAGGACAAATACAGCACGCCACCTTCGAGGGTCGTCCTCGCTCTGTCGCCGGCGATGACGGCCGCCTTGTAGACCGAGAACGGTACGGCCCAGAGTCGCATGAGACGATCATTGACCGCTTCCGGCTTCGGCGTGGCGCCCGTGCCGGGCGTGGTCTCATCCCACGCCATCGCATTGGCAATCACCTGGACGACGCGCGCCCCGGGTTTGCCATCCGCCTGCGCGCAGGCAAAGTCGATGCGCATCGCCGGAATGTTGTAGCGAAGCTGGCCGCGGAAGTTCGCCACCGTGCACGGCTGGCCGGCGACGTTCAGTGTCCCCGTCCCTCTGAAATCCGTCGTCAGGATCGTGTCGCGCTCGTCGGTGTCGCGGAGCATGCCGAGCCCGTCGCCGATCCGGTAGAGCGTGTCCTTGACGCTCGGCGCGGCCGTCAACGGCGGGTTCTTCAACGCTCTCCGGCTCTTCGCCGCGTCAAGGCTCGGTTGAAACGTCTTGGGAATGCCGACGTACTGTGCGTGGGCGTACGCCGTCATCAGGCCCAGCACCAGGACGACGGCTGTGGCGATCGTGCGCATGGAATTCCTCATCTCTGTCCTTCCCGCGTTTTAGAACTGAACCCTGAAGCCGATCTGCAGCGCGCGCGGACCGTACGACACGTTGTTGTTGAACGCCGGAAGCCCGTACGATGCACTGCTCTCCTGCGTTGTGTAGGAGCCGTAATTCGCGTGGTTGAACACGTTGAACAGCTCCAGCATCCCGTCGATTCCTGCGCGGCCGCGAAGATTCACGTGCTTCTGCAACCGCATGTCCAGTCGATGAACCGGCGAACCCACGAGATTATTGCGCGGCGCGATCGTGCCGGCCGGTCCCACCGCCGTGCTGGCGGTGCGGTATCGGTTCTCGCCGCCCGCGGCCTGCCCGCGCGGATCGCCGCCGACCGACGTACTGAATCGCAGCCCGGACCCGTAGAAATATACGCCGCTTACCTGTAATCCGTATGGCGCTTCCCAGATGCCGTTGACGACGGCGCGATGGCGCTGATCGGTGGCTGCCAGGGTGTATTCGCCGCCCATATCCGCCGCCGTCGCGAAACCCAGATCTCTGCGCTGCAGGTGTCCGTTCTCGATGTACCACTGCCACGGCACGTGCGTCGCATCCTTGAACTGCGACAGCGTATAGGTGACTGACGCCTGCAGATGGTTGAGCATCCGGCGCGTGAATGCGTTTTCCCATCCGTAGTAGTTCGATCGGCCGTTATACAGGCTCATTTGCACCGGACCGAACTGCGACAGCGGCCGCCGGCTGGCGTCGCTGTTGTTGTAGTTCACGCCCGTCGCGGGGTCGTAATTCAGGTTGATGTTCGGCGTGAACTCTTCGTTGTGGCCGCCCGTGTAGACGATGTTGGACTGGAATGACATCGACGTGCCGAACTGCCGCTCGATGCCGATCGACGCCTGGTGGCTGTACGGCATTTCCCAGAAGGGACTGTTGATCTCGGGAATGAACTGCCGAACGATGCAGCCGGTGCGATTGTTGTTCAAGTCACACGAGTTGGCGAGCACCGAACTGAACGTCGGGGTCGCGCCGTTGAACGGGTTGGTTGGAAAGTCGGCGCGCCCATCATAGGGCACCAGCGGCGACGCGCCGATCTGGTACAGGATGGTCTGATGCGCCTCGTCCTGCGTGCCCTGCGCGAAAAAGACGCCGTAGCCGCCGCGAATCACCGTGCGATCGTTCAGCGTATAGGCCGCGCCGAGGCGTGGGGCGACGTTGTTCTTGTCGCTCGCCTTCGGCCCCGGCAGGAATGGCGCCAGCTCCAACTCCTGTCCAACATGATTCTGATAGTCGTAGCGGACGCCGAGATTGAGGGTCAGCCGTGACGATATCTTCCAATCGTCCTGCATCCAGACACCGAAAGTATCCTGAGGAATCGTGCGGAAAAATCCTCTGATGTCGGTGAACGACGCCTCGTAGCGCGTCGAGATCGGCGCGAGTGCGTTGACGTTCCACGTCGACGTGTCGTTCCAGACAGGGAACGCTGCCCGCAGGAGCGCCGCGGAGTTGGCGGCGGACGCGCCCTGAGCGATCAGCCTCGGCGTGCAGAGACTGCCGCACCCTACCAGGTTCGCGAGGTTGTAGATGTACTCCGCACCCGTCTTGATGTCGTGTCGTCCGCGCGCATCGAACGACGTCGTCAGGTCATCGCGCACCGAAGAGAGGTCCTGGTTGTGATGCTGCACGACCGCGCCGGCCGCGTAGCCGGTAAAGGTGACGCGCGGCGGCGCGCCCCAGCCGAACGACGGGATGTTCAGGATGTCAGGGTTCGGTCCACCCTTGTAGCCAGCGAGCGAGTGGTTGTTGCGGTTGAAGTTGCTGTAGCCGGCCTTGACCACGTTGACCATGCGATTGCTCAACACGGTGGTCCAAAGTCCCTGCACCTGCTTGGTGAATCGCTGGTTTTCAAGACCCGTTGACGGATGCGACGTCGCACCGCCACCGGACAGGTACTCCTGATCGTAGCCGTTGCCGCGGATGGAGACCCGGTTCCGAGGCGAGAACTGGACGTCGCCTTTCAGCCCCCAGATGTACTGCGTGCGCGGCGCCGGAATGTTCATGTTGAAAGCGGCGAGCGCGCCGTTGGCAGCAAACACGAGCACCTGCGGTTCCCGCTCGTATTCGTAGTTGGCAAAGAAGTGCACGCGGTCCCTGATGATCGGACCGCCAAACGCGGTGCTGATCTGCTGATTCTGATAGGGCAGCACGACGTTCTGAACCTTGTCGGCAGAGTTCAGCTTCGCATCGCGGAAATACCCGGCGACGAGACCGGAGAAGTTGTTTGTCCCCGACTTGGTAATGGCATTGGCAATCATGCCCGCGGACCGCCCCTGCGTCGCGTCGAAGCGGTTCGTGATCACCTCGAACTCGGCGATCGAGTCGCGAGAGAAACGCGGCTGGTCGTCACCGATGCCGATGTAGTTATTGGTCACCTGCTGGCCGTCGATGTTGATCTGCGAGTACCCCTGGCGCAGTTGCGGCACGCCGCTCGACTGGTTCTGGCGGCTGCCGGGCGCGAGCATCGCCAGATCCATCCAGTTGCGCCCGTTGATCGGCAACTCCTCCATCTGCTTCGGATCGATGTTGCCCGCCAGCACGGAACTCTGCGTGTCGATGAGCGGCGCTTCGCCGGTCACGGTCACCGACTCCTGCACGGTTGACGGCGACATCTGCAGATCGACCGTCGCCGTTTGTCCGAGCAGCAAAGTGACGCTGCGAACCACGGTCGCAAACCCCGCAAGTTCGACGGTGATGCGATAGCTGCCGGTGCGGACTGGCAGACGGAAGGCGCCGACGGTATCGGTGACGACGACGAACGTGTTGCCGCTGGTTTCGTGGAGAGCCGTGACGGTGACGCCCGGCAGCACGCCGCCGGAGCTGTCCCTCACGGTCCCGGAAAGGGTTGCATCCTGCGCAAACGACGTCGCAGGGACGATCAGGACCACGGCGATCAAGAGCAGGCGTCTGACCACACGGACCTCCATCGAGTCAGTTTGTAGGTGAAAAGTCGCCGGAGAATACCTCCGACGGGATCGCTTCCGCAATGCGTAAGAGGGCCCGGCCGGCGCGATTTCCCCTTGACTAATACATAGGAGGAGTGTCTTATTGGCGCCCTGCGTCGTCGTCGCGTTCACTCCGGGTGCAAGGTTGAAAAGGAGGAACGATGGTCAGATCCGCATGGCTCCTGTTCGTAGGGTGCATGCTGCTCCCCGCGACCGCGTGGGCCCAGGCTGACTCCGGGAATATCGCAGGCGTTGTCCGGGATACATCCGGCGCCGTCATGCCCGGCGTCACCGTCGAAGCCGCCAGCCCCGCGCTCATCGAGAAAGTCCGTTCCGTCATCACCGACAGTCAGGGTCTTTACCGGATCGTGGATCTGCGCCCTGGCACGTACACCGTAACCTTCGCGTTGCCAGGCTTCAGTACAGTCAAACGAGAAGGCATCGCACTCACGACCGGGTTCACAGCGAACGTGAACGCAGAGTTGAGAGTCGGTTCGCTCGAGGAAACGGTCACGGTCACCGGCGAGTCGCCCGTGGTCGACACGCAGAACGTCGAGCAGCAACAGACGCTCTCGCGCGAGATCCTCGATGCGATCCCCACCAGCAGACGCCCCGCGCAGTTCATCACGCTCATTGTCGGAGCTGACGGCGGAGCCAATGCGTCAACGCTCCACGATGTCGGCGGCGTCGGCAGCGACCGCGCCTTCTTCGGGGTCCACGGCCAGCGCGCCGATGACATGACCTACAACTTCGGCGGCATGGATTCGAGAGTATTCAGCGGCGGTGGCTTCCAGTACAACGCCCACACCTTCGAAGAAGTTGTCGTCGAGACGGCAGCCGGCTCCGCGGAAGCGACGACCGGCGGCGTTCAGATCAACATCATCCCGAAGGATGGCGGAAACATATTCTCGGGAAGCATCAGTACCGAGATCACCGGCCCCAAGCTGCAGTCCGACAATATCAACGACTTCCTTCGCACCCATGGCGTCGCGAGCGCGGGAGCCGTCAGGAGGTACTACGATATTGGAGGAGGCTTCGGCGGCCCGATCAAGCAGAACAAGCTGTGGTTCTTCACCGCGGCGCGCTACGAAGACCGATCGCTGTATCAGGCGGGTAATTACTACAACAAGAAGCAAGGCACGGTGTTCTACGAGCCGGACTTGAGCCGCCCGGCGTACAACCACGACTTCTCCAGAGACGCCTCGCTTCGCCTCACGTGGCAGGCGACGACAAAGCACAAGATCGTGGCCAGCTTCACGGAACATCCGGCGTGCCAGTGTACGTTCCAGCTCCTGGAGCAGGTGAGTCCTATCTTCGCGCCAGAAGCTGTAGCCGAGCACCATTACGTCCCGCAGTACTTGGGGACAGCGCACTACCAGGCTCCGCTGACCGATCGACTCCTGATCGAGGCGGACTATTCGAAGAGCCGGTATAACCGCGAGCAAAGACGGATACCCGGCGTCGGACGGGACACCATCTCGGTCACCGACACCGGCCTCAATCTCAGGTACGGCGCGCGAAGCACGCTCTACCAGCGACTGAACGATCTGCGCACGCACGAACGGGTCTCGGTGTCCTACATCACCGGCACACACAACTTCAAAGCGGGTTTGGACACGAACCAGTACAGTCAGGGTGAGAAGCACTACGACGATCCGTTCCTTGTCAATCGGGCGATCTCGTACACCTTCCGCAACCAGTTACCGGTGTCGGTCTCGATCTACACGGGGCCATACGGACCGTACCAGGAAGGATGGGAGAACGACCTCTACGTGCAGGACCAGTGGACCATGCGGAGGTTGACGTTGAACCTCGGCCTGCGGTACGGCGTGTACGACATGACGATCCCGGCTATGCATTTGGACGCGGGTGTCTACGTGCCGGCGCGCGATTTCCCAGAGGTCAAGCACTCGCCGCGCTGGGAAAACCTCAGCCCACGCGTAGGCGCGGCCTACGATCTGTTTGGCAACGGGAAGACCGCGGTCAAATGGGCGCTAGGCCGGTATCCGCAGCGCAACACGGGCGTCGCCGTGAACCTCCCCGTGTCGAATCAGCCGACGAGCACGACGATCGCCTGGAACGACACGTTCTACGGGGCTGGTGATCCACGTTCGGGCAATTTCGCGCCCGACTGCGATCTGCACAACCCGAATGCCAACGGCGAGTGCGGCGCATGGGGTGACCGCTCGTTTGGCCAGGTCGTCGGCGGCAACACGCGCTTTGCAGGCGACGCGCTGAAAGGCTTCAACCGGGAGAATTACAACTGGCAAGCCAATGTCTCGGTCCAGCAGCAGCTGCGGCCGAACGTGGGTCTCACGGTCGCGTATTTTCGGACGTGGTACGGCGCGATGCAAGCGCTGGACAATCAATTCGTGACGCCGGCGGATTTCGATCCGTTCTGCTTCACGGGGCCGGTAGATTCGCGGCTCGGCGACGCCAGCGGCAAGCAGTTCTGCGGGAACTACGACGTCAAGCCAACGAAGTTCGGCCAGTTCGACTACCTCCGCACGCAGGCATCGCACTACGGCGAGATGACCGAGGTCTTCGACGGCATCGACGTCACCACGATGGCGCGGTTTGGGAAGGCACAGTTCCAGGGAGGCGTGGCTACTGGACGCACCGTTACGGATAACTGCGGGCTGAAGATCGATTCACCGGCGACAGCCACCGCCGGATCACCCGCAGGCGCAGCCCTCGCTCTTGGAGTGGTGGATCTCAGGCCGGGCTTCTGTCGCGTCAGTCGGCCCTGGTCCTCTTCCACGCAGGTCAAGTTCAACTTCGTCTATTCCCTGCCGTGGGATTTCCAGGCCAGCTCGATCTATCAGAACATTCCAGGGGTCCCGAT
>Ga0207675_100003361_pt1 | contig 15638 bp, 9 predicted proteins | sample KBSSwiS42_FD_184305 | JGI IMG/M metagenome (GOLD analysis project Ga0207675, IMG submission 184305) | Switchgrass rhizosphere microbial communities from Kellogg Biological Station, Michigan, USA - KBS Switchgrass S4-2 (SPAdes) (version 2) | ecosystem: Host-associated > Plants > Roots >... | reverse complement strand
CGACGGCAACGAGAAATGCCGCGACGATGGCGGCGGAGTAGGCGAGACTGGCCGGCGCGCTGGCACCCGGCATGACGTTCGACAGCTGAGTCGTGATGACCGCGGCGAATGTACCGAGCATCCGGCTTCCCACGTTATGCGCGAAGCCTTCGCCCGTTCCGCGCAGATGCGTGGGGTACATCCGCGGCAGGTACATCCACAACAGGCTCACCGGCCCGTTGATCAGCACGGCGACCGCGAAGATGCCATACCGCAGCAGCGTGAGGCTCCGCGTAGCCGCGACGGCGAAGACGAACGGAATCACGACGAGCGCCGGTATCAGGAAGCCGTAGGCGAGCCGCCGGTGGCTCGCGACGCGCACCACGAGAAACGCGAGGAGCAGGCGGCCGGCCAGCACTCCCATCTCACCGATGAACTGCACGCTTCCGACCGCCTGCTCGATGTCGCGCTGCGGAAGCCGCTGGATCTCGGGCAGCCCCGGCACGATGCGAGGCGTCATCAGCAGAACCCCGGAGGCGAGACCGTAGATGCACGCGAACAGGATCGTGGTGACGATGGTCGTCCTGCGGAACGTCGGCCGGAAGAGCTCCACGACGCTCGGTCGCTTGACCAGTCCCGCCGACCGATGCAGCCGCCACGCGGGTGACTCCGGCAGGAACGGCCTAACGAGTATCAGCGGTATCGCCGGCGCGAGGCCGAACAGCAGCACGTAGCGCCACGGCTCGTGACCGGTCCCGATCGCCGGTAGCCGCTCGGCGTACGTGACGGCGAGGTAGTAGGCGCCGGTGACCATGAGGCCTCCCAGGGCGCCCGCGCTCTGCGTGTAGCCCAGCACCGCGCGTCGGCGCTTGGGGTCGGCGAAGAGCTCGGCCAGCCACGCAACCGCCGCGACGTACTCCACCGAGACACCGATGACGGTCGTGCAGCGAAGCACGAGCAGCTGCGGCAGCGTCGTCGCGCGACTGGCCGCGAACGATGACACGGCGTACAGGAGAATGCTCCAGACCAGCACCCGTCGTCGGCCAAGGAGGTCGGCCAGATAGCCGCCCAGGAGCCCGACCGCGCCGCCCACGAGCGCGGGCACGTAGAAGAACAGCCCGACCCATCGGTTGAAGTCGCGCGTCCCGTCGACCAGGCCGCCCAGGGCGACCAGCGCAGGCCGCAGCACGATCGGCATCACCAGCATCTCGTACAGGTCGAACGCGAAGCCGAGTGCGGCGACGCCGCAGATGACCCATTGGACCGCCGTGAGGCGGGCCACGACGGCTGCCGCGCGCGTCTCCGTCACCAGCAGATCCGGTTGGTGCGCCACTCTCCCATGAAGCTCCCGTCGAACGTTGGCTTCTATTTGCGATTGCCGGCCTCATAACACAAGTTCATGGAAATTGACAATTGTTGAGGAATGCTCAATGGTGGATTTCAGCTCTCGCCAGCTTCGCGCGCTCGTCCTCGTCGCGCACCATCGAAGCTTCGCGCGCGCGGCGGAGGCGCTCTACATCACGCCTTCCGGGTTGAGTGTGCTGATCCGCGAGCTGGAAGCCCAGGTCGGCTTCCGCCTGTTCGATCGGACGACGCGTCATGTCGCGCCGACGCTGCAGGGAGCGGAGCTTGTGCAGGTTGCCCGGCGCACGCTCGACGACCTCGATGCGACGGTGTCGCGTCTCGAACAGTCGGCCGCTCGCGGCAGCGAATCCCTGTCCGTCGGTGCACCGCCCCTGATCGCCGCCAACATCCTGCCGGGCGCGATCAGGGAGTTTCGGGCGCATCGGCCCGGGCTGCGCATTCGACTGTTCGACGCGAGTCACTTAACGATCCTGCAGATGGTCGAAGCGGGAGAGCTCGACATGGGCCTCGGCGCGTTCTTCGGCCCCGCGCCGACGACGCGCCGCACGCCGTTGTTTCGTTTTTCGCTCATGGTCATTCGCCCGGACACGAACGATGCGTCTCGTCGCGCGACGACGACGTGGTCGGCGCTCGAGGGTGAGACGATCGTCTCGTTACCAGCATCGAGCCCACTGCAGCAGTTGACCGACAAGTATCTGAAGCGCGCCGGGATTACGCATCAGGGCCCCGTGATGAACAGCCTGGACACACAGATCGCGATGGTGGAAGCTGGCGAGGGCATCGCCGTCATCCCATCGTACGGAGTGCCGGCCTGTCGAAACCGGCAAGTGATCATGAGTCGGCTGATCAACCCCGTCGTCAGCCTGCAGTTCTCTCAGGTCAGCGCCCGCGGGAAGCGCCTGCCACCCGGTGCCGAAGACTTCACATCCTTTCTTCAGCATCACATTGCGCGCTGGGCCGGCCGCGCTGGCGTTCTCTGATCGTGAGCCGACTCGCCGGCCTCCCAGGCAGTTCGCAGCGAGGAACGCAAGTCGTCGCGCGGCACGGTGGTTCGCGTGCAAGCCGGCGGCGCCAGTGATCGTTAGGCGATCCGCTGCCCGACACCATGCCAGGGCATCGTACGTGAGCGACGTCGCAGACGACGGACGTCAGCCGCCGATGAATACGATAGTCCTGGATCTCCCGAGCGCGAGAGCAACGTCTTCATCCTGGTGCCCGTCGTGATTCAGCGACGGGCCGTCAAGGCGTCAGGCCACTCGGAGCACAGCCGGCGCGGAGCTTCTTGTTCAACACCGCCCGGTGCTTCTGCAGCGTGATGATCGAAGCCACGACGCGCTCACGGTGCGTCGCCAGCATAGCCTGCCGAGCGGGCCAGGTGCTGTCGCCCTTGGCCACCAAGCGCGCGTAAACTCGGATCTCCCGGATCGGCATGCCGCACGCGCGAAGGCTCCGGAGAAAGGTGATCCACTGCGCGTGACCAGCGGCGTACCGGCGGTGGCCGCTCGATGGGTCGCGCTCGACCAAGGGAACGAGCCCCATCCGTTCGTAATAACGCAGGGTGTGCTTCGACACCCCGGTGGCGTCAGCGAGGTCTGAGATGGTCACGCTTTGAAGCTAGCCCTCGGGATACGGGGTGAGCAGCGTCGGCAGACAGACGTCAGCGGACGGCCAACGCCTCGACCTCGATCAGGAATTCCGGCCGAAAGAGCCGCGACACTTGCACCAGCGTGCTGGCGGGCGGGTGAGCCGCGTCGAGGAACTGATCCCGGACCTGGCGAAAGACCGCGAGGTGGTGGAGGTCGGTCACGAACGTGGTGAGCTTGACGAGATTGCGTGGGCCGGCGCCAGCCGCACTGAGGGCAGCGACCAGATTCCGAAACACTTGCGTGGTTTGGGCCGCGAAGTCTCCGGGTCCGACGACCGCACCTTGCGCATCCAGGGCGACCTGGCCGGCGATCACGATCAAGCTTCCACCGGTGACCACGGCAAGCTGGCTATAGCCCGGAGGAGTTGGGAGGGTCGGGGGATTGATGAGCTGAATGGTCGATGTTGGCATGGCTCGATCCGAGTTAGAGGATTGAGCCATGGTACGAGTTAGAGCGCGCTCTAAGTCAAGCCGAGGGCGAAGCCTAACGAGCTGCTCAGAACAGTGCCACTGCGGATGGATCAGCACAAGCGGACCATCGCGATCGTCACCGTCATCACCTTGAGGCAAGCAGGGGCCTTTCGGTCGGGACGATAGCGATTCCTCCCGTTCGGTAGGGTGGTCTCGCGCGTGAGGCGTCCAGACTGCAGTGTTTGGCATGCATGCCTCAATACGCGCCGTAGCCGTGGCGCTGGGCCTGGGTCTCTCGCACCCGGCGCTCGCTCAGGTGAGCCGGCCCATCGTGGCCGTGTTCGCTCACCCCGACGACGAGCGCATCATCGGCCCGTTGCTGTCGCGCCTCGCGAGGGAGCGACGCGAGACCCATCTCGTGATCGCGACCGATGGCTCCAAAGGCGTTCGCGATTTCGCGAACATCCCGGCCGGAGCGGAGCTGGCCGCCGCCCGCGCCAAGGAAGCGAGCTGCGCAGCCAACCGGCTCGGCGTGCGACAGCTTCACCTGCTCGGGCTTCCGGACGGCGGCCTCGCATCGTTCGATGCGCTGGGCAAGCTGCGGTCGGGAATCCTGGGCGTCATCGATTCTCTCAGGCCGGCGGCGATCATCACGTTCGGTCCGGAAGGAGGGACCGGGCATCCCGATCACAGGCTGGTAGGCGATGTCGTGACGCAGATCGTGCAGAGCGACACGCGCTACTTCGCGAACGTGGATCTGCTGTACGCGTCATTGCCGACGGAGCGTCTCGCGACCGCACCGCCTGCACAGCCCACCGTGAACGGCATGGCGGAGGCGCTGCTGACCGTGCGCGTGCCGTTCGAGGAGCGGGACCTGGTGGCCGGACGCGAGGAGTTCGCGTGTCATCGCACCCAGTACACGCTCGCAGAGATGGACGCGGTCAACCGGTATCTGGCGCACGCCTGGAACGGCACCGTGTGGCTGCGTCCATGGACCGGGACGATGCGCGATCCCGAGATCTTCAGACGTTAGGCGTACCCGGCGCGCCGACTCAGTACGCCTTACGGTGTACTTCGGTGCTGAACCTCGCACGCGTGCGCCTCCGTCGCACAATCGACGGACGGAATCCCGAGCGATGATGATCGCGCCCTTTCGCCATCGCTTGTTTGCTCGCGTGGCGTCCGCCATGATGTAGGCGGAATTCCACTTCGAACGACGACCGGCGCGCTCCTGGTAGGCGCTTCTGCAAATGGTATCCGTGACGGGCCACGACGAGATCACCGACCTGCTGGCAGCGATGGACGGGGGCGATGCGCCTGCGCGTCCACGAGGCGTCAGGTTGGACGGCGTGAACGGGCGCATCCGGGCCCTCCTCCTCGCAGACACCCACCTCGGCTTCGATTTGCCGACGCGTGCGCGCGTCCAGCGACGCCGTCGCGGACACGATTTCCTCGCGAACTACACCGCGGCGTTGCGACCGGCGCTCGAGGGCCAGGCCGACCTCGTCGTGCATGGCGGTGACGTCTTCAACCGTTCGCGCGTGCCGACGAGCGTGGCGTGGCAGGCGTTCGAACCACTCGCGCGCGTCGCCGAGCGTGGAGTTCCCGTCTTCGTGGTCCCCGGCAACCATGAGCGCGGTCGCATTCCGCAGATCAGGTTCGCCCAGCATCCGGGGATACATCTCTTCGACCGACCACGCACGTTCGTCGTCGACATCCGCGGCGTGCGCGTGGCGATCGCCGGCTTTCCATCCGAGCGGCACGACGTGCGCGCGAAGTTCGTCGACCTGGTGGAGGCGACGGGATGGCGCGCCGTGAGGTCGGACGCTCGACTGCTCTGCGTGCACCAGTGCGTGGAGGGGGCGACCGTGGGACCTAGCGACTTCACGTTCACGACGGCGTCCGATGTGATCCGCGGGATCGACATTCCGTCCGGCTTCGCCGCGATGCTGTCGGGGCACATCCATCGCCACCAGGTACTGACGGACGACCTTCGCGGAATCCCGCTCGCTGCGCCCGTCCTCTTCCCCGGTTCGATCGAACGCACGTCCATCGCCGAGGCGAACGAGGACAAGGGGTTCATGATCGTCGAGGTGGCGTGCGATGGCCTGGCTCCGCGCGTCGACTGGCGGTTCCACACGCTCCCGGCGCGGCCGCTCGTCCGGCGTGACGTGAATATCGAGCGTATGACCGACGAGGGACTGGAATCCACGATCCGGACCGTGATCGCAGAGGTTCCCGAAGATGCCGTGCTCACGATTCGCATCGTGGGAACGGTCAGTGAGCACGCATGGCGGGTACTGTCCGCGGCGAACCTCCGTCGGCTCTCGCCGTCATCGATGAACATCGAGCTCAGGCTCGACGGGGACAGCGCAGTCGACCGTCCGCCATCGGGTCCCACGCGGAGCGATGCGGTGCTGGAGCTTCCGCTCTAGAGGAGAAGGAACGCCCCCGGAGGGGGCGGAACAGGCGTGGGAACGATCGCGTTCGGGGCGGACGGCGTATCTGGGCCGGAGTCTAGAAACCGTTGAATGAGGACGTGGTGTGAGCTCACTCTGACCCGAACTGGCTCGACGTGGGGATGATGGGCGTGACCGGGTGCGTTTGACGGGCTCACACGAGAGGAGCGCGCATGGCTACCAAGACGCTACCAGAGCGTCCGAGTCTCACGCAGCTCGAGCTGCAGGCGACGGAGCTGCACGGTCTTCATCGCCGGAAGCGGCTGCCTGCCGCCGCGCGGATCGTCGCGAATCACCCGCGGTTCCGGAACAAGAGCACGGCCTCGGTACTCGACGCATCACTCGAGCTCGCCGACGCGCAGCTGGTCATCGCTCGCGAGTACGGCTTCGAGAGCTGGGCGGCGCTCAAGCATCACGTTGAGACGGAATCTCGTGTCGCCGCGATCACGCCGCACCCGAAGTTCAACGACGCGGTCGACGCGATTGGCACCGGCGATGTCGCGAAGCTCGGAGCGCTGCTCGCGGCGCACCCCGACCTCGTGCGCGCGAGAACGAATCTCGAACCGCCGTATGGCTACTTCACCGGGGCTACCTTGCTGCACCACGTCGCCTGGAATCCGGGCCGAGCGGCGCCGGTGCCCGCGAACGTCGTGGAGCTGGCCCGGCTCCTGCTCGATCGCGGAGCGGACATCGATGCGGTCACGTTAGGCAGGAATGGCGGCACGACGATGGGCTTGATCGTCACGAGCAAGATGGCGAGCGACGCGAATGCGTCCGGTCCGTTGATGGAGCTGCTCGTCGCGCGTGGCGCCACCGTCGGATTCGAACGCTCGTCGCCAATCCTCCCCGACTGGGGCGATCACAACGTGCTCGATGCGCCGCTCACGAATCACGCGCCGCGAGCCGCCGAGAAGCTCATCGAGCTCGGCGCCAGACCCGACGTGTGTGCTGCCGCCGCGCTCGGCGACATGAAGCTCCTGAGGGGTTTTTTCGGGAAGGACGGTCGGCTCGCCGAGCGGCCACGCCGTAGGGCCAAGGTCATGACCGAGGCCGACGCGATCGGGCTCGCGTTGTTGTTCGCGTACGTGAACGGGAAGCCTGACGCGGTGGACTTCCTGCTCGAGAAGGAGGGCAACTGGAACATGACCGGCGTGAACAACGGAACGGTGCTCCATCGCGCGGCGTGGGATGGCGATCTCACGATGGTCAAGCGTCTCATCGCGAAAGGCGCGGACATGAGCAATCGCGACAACCCGTTCAACTCGACGCCGCTTTCATGGGCGCAGCACAACAAGCAGCGCGCGATCTTCGACTGGATGCGCGCGAACTGCGCGATCGATCTGCACGAGGCGGTCGGCCACAATCTCCGCGAGCATGTCGAGGCTCGCTTGCGGGAAGATCCCGCGTCGGTGAACAAGCGGCTCGACAACTGGGAGACGTTGCAATCGACGCCGCTCTACTGGGCGGCGTGGACGAAGATCCACGACGTGGACGGCGAGCACTCATGGGACGAGTCCGAGCGGGAATCGCTGGTGCGTCTCCTGCTCGATCGCGGCGCCGATCCGAACATCGTCGCGGGCGACGGCTACACCGCGCTCGACGTCGCGCGAACGGCGGCCGCTGCGCGGATCGTGGCGCTGATCGAGGAGAGGGGAGGCAAATCGGCGGCGGAGCTCTGACGTGTCGTCCGAAAGCCTGACCCAGCAACTGACCCGGGCTCGCGACGCTCTCGATCTCCGGGGGGAGCATGTACGTGAGCAGCGGCGACGCGAGTGAGCCCGGTAGCGGGCTCACGACTCTCAGCCTCGGTACCGACTCGAGCGGCGCATGGATCGTGACCCGGCCGTGACTACGCTCGAGGAGCGGGACGGAGTGTTGTCGCGAATCATGGAGAGGTCGTTTCGAAGCTGAATGAACAGGTGGGTCACGGGCGCTCGGTGCCTCGCTCACCGAGCAGAAGCGGAAGTCGATCGCGGTAGCCGCGGCTGAGCCGCAGGCGTGCGCCCTGGCGAGTCCGGATCACATATTCGCCGTGGTAGTACGGCTCGAGCGAGACGATGCTCGACTGCCTCACGAGCGCGGACCGATGCACGCGAACGAATACCTGGGGATCCAGCCGGCGCTCGAGCGCGGCCAACGTGGATCGATACAGAATGGACTTGTCCGACGTGTGAAGGCGCAGGTAGTCGCCGTCGGCCTCGACCCACTCGATGTCCGCCACATCCACGAACGTGATCTTGCCCGTCGACTTGATGGGGATCCGGATCAACGGCGACTCTCGCGTCGACTCCACGGGCTCCGACGCGGCGACCGTGGGCCGCGGCATGGGACCGCCCGAGCCTAACGCCGCGTGCGCCGCCAGCCGCTCCCGGACGCGGGTCATCGTCTGGTTGAACCGGTCGTCGCCTATCGGCTTGAGCAGATAGTCGATCGCCTCCTGCTCGAAGGCGCGCACGGCATGCGCGTCGTACGCCGTGACGAACACCACCGCCGGCACGGCCCGCGGACCGAGGGCGTCGAGAACCTCGACGCCGGAGAGTCCCGGCATTCGAATATCGAGGAACAGGACGTCCGGTTCGTGGGCGTCGACCGCGGCCACCGCCTCGTAACCCGTCGTGCATTCGGCAACGATACTGACGTCCGCATGTCGGCCCAGCAGCGCCCGCAGACGCTTCCGGGCGAGCGGCTCGTCATCGACGACGACCACACGCATCATCCCGGGACGCTCGCTTCGTCGCGCACCGCGTAGCGGAGCGGGAGCACCACTGTCGCGCGCGTACCGCCGGCGCTGCCAGGCGCCACCTCGAGCGACGCCGCGACGCCGTACGACCGTCGCAACCGCTCCGCGGTGTTGCGCAGCCCGAGTCCTCGCGCGGCGGCAGCTGCGAAGGCCGGCGGCACACCGATACCGTCATCGGTGACGTCCACGCGCAGGCGCCCCGCGTCGCTGCGGGCGTGGATCCGAACGGTTCCGCCTTCGAGCGACGGCTGGATGCCGTGCCGCACCGAATTCTCCACGAGCGGCTGAAGCATGAGCATCGGCACGAGTGCGTCCGCGAGCTCGGGCGCGACGTCGATGTCCACGCGCAGGCGATCACCGAAGCGCGCGCGCTCGATCTCGAGGTACGCCTCGAGCAGCGACGTCTCGACTCGCAAGGGCACCTCGGCCTGCTCGGCATGCTCGAGGGTCTGCCTCAGAAAGCCACCGAGCTGGTCGATCATCCGCTGCGCGGCGGCCGGATCGTCCTCGACGAGCGCCGAGATGGCGTTGAGGCTGTTGAAGAGGAAGTGCGGGTCGAGCTGCATGCGGAGCACCTGCAGCTGGGCGCGCGAGGCCTCGTCGCGAAGTAAAACCTCGCGCTGGCGGCGCGCGCGGGACGCGTACTCGTGCTCCAGGGCGTAGGCCATCAGCGCGACGATGATGGCGACGAGCGAGTCGTGCCTAACGATCATCCGGCCGAGCCCCGGGTCGCCCGCCGTGCCGGCGAACGTGGCCCGCATCGCCGGCCACAGGCTCGCCAGGATCACCACGCTGGCGGCGTGCACGACGGTCGTGGCGATGACGGAGGCGCCTAACGCTGCGGCGGCGGCCGCGCGGCCCCACGCCGCGTCGAGCACGTGGCGCATGAGTCGCGCCTGCGGCAGGGCGAGCAGCACCCACAGCAGCACTGTCACCAGCAGCACCGCAGCGGGCGGCGTGGCCCCCGCCGCGTCCGCCGAGCCAGCGTCGCTGCGCCTGACGATCATCTCCGCGGCCGCCGCACCGCACGCGACCACGAGAATGAGAACGCGGTCGACGCGCTCGCGTCGACGAAGCTCGGTGGTGTCCGTTGGCATGGCTACACGATGCGGTCGCGGGCCGATCCCGGAAAGCCTGTTCGACGTGCCGTTCGGCCGGTTCGTCGCGCCGACAGCCCGGGCGGCCGACCGAGAGGAGACGCGCGCACCGGGTCGCGCCACCTTGTTCCGTGTCGCCGAAACGCGCGGCCCCCGTGCACTCATAAATCGTACACTCACGCGAATCCCAACAATGACCATCGCTCGCAGTTCCCTTCTCGTGGCAGCAATCCTGTCGTTCGTTCCATCGTTCGGTCGATCGCAGACTCAATGCCCGGCCCTTACGTTCAGCGTGTGCGGCGTACGCGTCGAGCGGAGGCGGCTTGTCGGATCGGACTCCGCCGTGCAATACGCAGGCGTCTTCGCGTCGCGAAAGCAACGGGCCCCCGCGCTGACGCTGCAGGGGCTCGAGGCGGAGACGGCGATGGAGCGCGCCGAGTGGTGGTACAACGCGGACGTTACCCGGCGGCAGACAGCGGTCGCACGATTTCCATCGGACTCCGCGGTGCTCGGGCCGCTCGCGCCGCTGGTCGACGCGATGCCGGGAGCGGGCGTGGTCATCGGGCTGATCGAGCCCGACGGCCGCACGCGCGTCATCTCTCACGGCACATCGGGACGAACCGGGGTTCCGCTCGGAGACAGTACGGTGTTCGAGATCGGATCGGTCACCAAGGTGCTCACGGCGGTCGTGCTCGCCGACATGGTGGCGCGCGGCGAAGTCGCGATCGACGATCCCGTGACGAAATTTCTGCCGCCTTCCGTGCGCGTGCCGATGATGGACGAGCGGCCCATCACGCTGCTCGACCTCGCGACGCACACCTCAGGGCTCCCGCGGAGTCCCGCGAACCTAACGCCGGCGGACTCGGCGAATCCATACGCCGACTACCGAGTGGATCAGCTCTACGCGTTCCTGTCATCGTATAGTCTCCCGCGATTGCCTGGCGCCGAGTTCGAGTATTCGAACGTGGGCTTCGGTCTGCTCGGCCACGCGCTGGCGACGCGCGTGGGCCTGTCATACGACGCGCTCGTGCGCGATCGCCTGCTCGAGCCTCTGGGTATGCGCGATACGCGAATCGTGCTCGACGTCAACCAGAAATCCCGGTTCGCGGCGGGACACGCCGTCACGGGCAAGCCCGCCAGCGCATGGGAGCTGCCGACGCTTGCCGGAGCCGGTGCCTACCGCTCCACCCTCGCGGACCTGCTGAGATTCGCCAACGCGAACCTCACGACTGATCAGGAGCCGGCTGGTCGCGCGCTCGCGGCGGCCCGTGTCGGCCGGCGCCGGACGCCGCTGCCGGACATGGGCATGGCGCTCGGCTGGCAGACATTCGTGCGCGGCAACGAGGCCACGCCGGTGTTCGTGTGGAAGGACGGAGAGACCGGCGGGTATTCGTCGTTCATCGGTGTGGACCGAGCGCGTCACCGGGCGGTCGTCATCCTGGCGAACGTCGCGGGGGCGGAAGCCCTCGACGCGGTGGGGCTCGGGCTCCTGCGAAACGGCGTAGACTCCAGCACCGGCGCGGGCACGCAGGGGGCCGCCACGCTGCCGGACAGCGTGCTCAAGTCATACGTGGGCGAGTACGAGCTGACGCCGGCGTTTCACATGGTGGTGACGCTCGCGAACCACACGCTGTTCGTGCAGGCCACGGGGCAGCATCGCCTAACGCTGTTGGCTCGCGGTGCGCGAACGTTCGATGTCGTCGGCGTTGCGGCGCACGTCCGCTTCGACGTGGACGCTACAGGCCGCGTTGTCTCGCTTGTGCTCGAGCAGGGGGGCAAGTCGTCGCCGGCGCGGCGCGTGCGGTGAGCCGTGGCTCAGTCGCTCGCGACGGACGCTCGGTTCCGGTACGCCGCGGGCGTCACGCCGTATACGTCCTGGAAGCAGCGGCAGAAGTACGACAGGCTGTTGAATCCCACTGCGTACGCCACATCGGTCACCGTCGCCGTCCCCTCGGTGAGGAGCCGCTCGCCTGCCTCCACCCGCATTCGTCGGATGAGGTCCGACGGCGAGTCGCCGAAGAGCTGCTTCACCCGGCGGAACAGATGCGAACGGTCCTGCGACACCGCGTCCGCGAGCTCGCCCACACCGAAGTCAGGATCGGCGAGGCCCCGCTGGATCGCCTCTCGCACTCGCGCGACGTAGGCCTGGTCGGCGGGGGCGACGCCGGCGTGTGCGGCGCGCACCTCCACAGGTGGACTCGAGAACCGCTCGCGCAGCCGGCGCCGCGAGGCGATCAGGTTGCGCACGCGCACGTCGAGCTCGCGCATCTCGAACGGCTTCACGATGTACTCGTCGGCACCGTGCTCGAGCCCCTCGAGCCGCTGCTCGTCGTCCGCCTGCGCCGTGAGCAGGATGATGGAGAGGAAGTCCGTCTCGGGGCTCCCCCGGAGTGCACGCACCAGCTCGTGACCATCCGTGCCGGGCATCATCACGTCCGAGAGCACGACGTCCGGGAGGTGACGGCGCGCGAGCGCGATCCCCTCCGCGCCATCCCCGGCCTCGAGCACGCGGAACCGCACGGCAAAGTGGTCGCGGATGTAGCTACGAAGGTCCGCGCTGTCGTCCACGACGAGCAGGGAAGGGACATCCTCGCTTCGGGTGTCATCGTCGGACTCGGCTGCGCTGCCCGCGTGTTCGGTCGTTACCGCTGTAGCGAGCGAGTGGACGTCTGGAGCGACGACCGCGTCCCCCACCGTCAGTCCATCGACGGCAACGCGCGACGGAATCGTTGCCGTGAACGTGGTCCCGGCACTCGCGCTCTCCACCGCGATGGTTCCGCCGTGCAGCTCCACGAGCTCCTTCACCAGCGAGAGCCCGATCCCCGTGCCGGGCTGCGTGCGGCTCGTCGACTCGTCCACCTGGTAGAATCGCTCGAAGACGTGGGCGATCTGATCGGGAGGGATGCCTGGGCCGGAATCCCTCACCAGGAGCCGCGCCGATTCTCCATCCTTCGAGAGCGCGACGTGCACCGTGCCGCCGCTCGGCGTGAACTTGATGGCGTTCGAGAGGAGGTTGGTCAGGATCTTCTCGACGGCGTCGGCGTCGAACGCGCCCGGCAGCGCATCGAGTGTCTCCTCCGTTAGGCGGATCCCCTTCCGCTCAGCGACAGGTGCGAAGGCGGCGACGACGCCTCGCGTGAAGGGACCCAGATCGAGCGGGCGCGGCGCCAGGTGCATCGCCCCCGCCTCGAGCTTCGCCACGTCGAGGATCTGGTTCACCAGCCGGAGCAGACGGCGCGCATTGCGGAGTGCGATGTCGAGCCAGCGCTCGACCTGCGGGTCGCCCCCGGCGCGCGTGCGCAGATCCTCCAGCGGCCCGATGGTGAGCGTGAGCGGGGTACGGAGCTCGTGCGACACGTTGGCGAAGAAGCGGGTCTTCGCGTGATCGAGCGACTGCAGCCGGGCATTGCGGTCGGCAAGCTCCTGTTCGCGCTCGCGCAACGCCGCCGTGCGCTCATCGACCACGCGTTCCAGCTGCACCGCGCGAGCGCGCAGGCGTGCCTCGCGCAACCGGACCGCGGCGAAGAGCAGCATGCCTAACGCCGCACCCAGGACCCAACGAAAGGCGCTCGTCTCCCAGAGTCTCGGGAGGACTTGCACGGCGAGGCGGGTTCCCGGCTCGTACCACCCGCCGGCCGCGTCGCTCGCCTCGACCAGGAAGGTGTATCGGCCCGGAGGCACCTTCGTGTAGAAGGCCGTGCGGCGGTTTCCGACGTCGACCCAGCCTGCGTCGTACGGATCGAGCCGGTAGCGGAAGCGGACGTTCGCCGGCTCGAGAAACGTGAGCGCCGTATACTCGATCTGCACGTCTCGCTCGTTAGGCCTGAGCGCGATCGAGTCACGCTCGGGACGGAGCGATCCCCCGCCCGCGAGGATCCGCTCCACGACCAGTGGCGGCGCGCGCTGCTCGCGGCGAACGTTCGCCGGATCGACGACGACGACGCCATCCTGCGTCGGGAACCACAGCCGTCCGTCGAGCCCCTTCGCTCCGGCCGGCTGGACGCCGCCGTTCCCCTCGTGATTGCGGATGCCGTCACGCTCCGTGTACGCCGTCGAGTGGACTCTCGAAACTTTCCCGTCGGCGAACGCATTCAGCTCCGCGCGCGGCACCCAGAAGATCCCGCGGTTCGTGTTCATCCACAGCCGCCCGCCGTCGTCCTCGAGGATCTGGTGGATGACCTCATCGAAGAGCCCATCCTTCGTCGCGATCCTGGCGATGGCCGGCTTCGTCGTGGGCCGGCCATTTCCCCACAACCGCGGATCGAGCCGCGCCAGGCCGCGTCCCTCCGTGCCGACCCAGAGCCAGCCATCGGCATCCTGGTACAGCGAGCGAACCAGGTCGCTCGGCAACCCGTCGGCCTGCCTAACGCTGGTGAACTTCCCATCGCGGTAACGCGCGAGGCCGCCGCCGTTCGTCCCCATCCAGAGCGCGCCGTCGCGCGTGCTCGCGAACGCGCGCACTGTCGCCTCGGGCGCTCCGGACGACGGAGGAAAGCTCGTCCACGTGCGTCCGTCGTACTGAAGCAACAGGCCGGCCGCACCAACCCACATATGGCCGCGGGCATCTCCGTAGAGCGCGAACACCGCGCGGTCACCAAGCTCGCGCGGCGCCTCCACGCGACATCTCATGGCCGGAGGAGTGCACGCATATACCCCTCCTTGGCTACGGGCCGTTGCGATCCAGAGTACCCCCGCCGAGTCCTCGTAGAAGGAATTGACGGCGACGATCCCCGGTAGAGTCCTGAGAACCGTGGCGCGACCCGTGACGGGGTCGACGCGGCTCGCACCCTTCCCCCACGTGCCAAGCCAGATCGCGCCCGAGCGATCCGCGTATGTCGAGTAGACGTTAGGGTAGCCCACGCCTTCCGGGACGCTATAGGTCGTGAACAGCGCCGGTTTGAGGCGATGCAGCCCGCCAGCGTCGGTGCCGAGCCAGAGGCTGCCCTCGCGGTCGAACAGCGCGGTCGATATCGAGCGACGCTCGGGGAGTGTGAAGACTCGGCGACCGTCGCGAAGCACATCGTTCCCGGCAACGGTCCAGAGAGCGTCTGCATCTTTCCACAGCCAGAGACTGTAGCCGATTGAAGGCGGGGTGCTGACCAGAACGGCTGTGTCGGAATCGATCCGGTACACGCCAGGCGCGGCCTGGGCGAACACTGCTCCTGTCGCACGGACCTGCACGACATTGGTTGCGCCCAGGAGCGGTCGGGGTGCTTTCACCTGCACCAGCCGCTGGCGCCACGACCAGACCCCTCGCTGTGCGGCGATCCATAACGTGCCGGTCGCATCTTCGAAGAGTTGATCGACGTAGTCCGCGTCGAGCGCGGGATCGGTCACCACTTTCGTCACCACGCTGTCACTGGTGACCCGGAAGATCCCAGCGTCCGTCGTGCCGACCCAGAGGCTGCCATCACGCCGCTGGACGATGGACGTGACGCTCGCGTCGAGCGTTCCCCGTCCAACCCGGACCAGGGTGTCGCGCCGGACGGTCCACAGGCCGTCGTTCGTCCCCACCCAGACGGCACCCGCCGAGTCGACGAGAAGCGCCGGCACGCCCTGCGGTTTCCCGGTTTCGAAGGCGACATTGGTAAACCGCCCGCCTCGGAAGCGAACGATGTGACTCTGCTCGGTGGCGAGCCACAGCGACCCGTCCCGCCCCTCCATCAGTCGGATGATTCGGTTGCTCGGGAGCCCCTCCGAGTTGGCGGAGTTGAAGACGGTGAATCGAAGCCCGTCGAAGCGCACGAGCCCATCGAAGGTCGCGGCCCAGATGTAGCCGGTGCGGTCCTGGAGAAGCGTGTTGATGGAGTTGACGGGGAGGCCGTCCTTCACCGTCCACGACTCGTGCACCCACGACGCATCGCGGGACTCGCTCCCGCGCGAGGTCGCACTGTCGCGCTGGCCCCGGGCGTTGGTGACAGCCAGGCCGGTGAGCGCGATCG
>Ga0207675_100003357_pt1 | contig 15647 bp, 8 predicted proteins | sample KBSSwiS42_FD_184305 | JGI IMG/M metagenome (GOLD analysis project Ga0207675, IMG submission 184305) | Switchgrass rhizosphere microbial communities from Kellogg Biological Station, Michigan, USA - KBS Switchgrass S4-2 (SPAdes) (version 2) | ecosystem: Host-associated > Plants > Roots >... | reverse complement strand
ACGCCATGCCCCGGCGACTCGCCGCAGTGCAGGAGACCGTCGCGGAAGGTGTAGTCGTGCGGGAACACGGCGTCGGTCTCGGGCGCGTGTTTCATGTATTCCTGGATGCCGAAGTTCGGCACCCAGGTGTCGAAATGCAGCGCCGTGCCCATGCACACCGGCGACAGGTCGGTGGCGCCGTGGAAGCCGGTGCGCACCGAATGCAGCGCCGCGAAGTCCGCGATGCGACGCACGTGCGTGATACCGCCGCTGTGCACGATGGTCGTGCGGATGTAGTCGATGAGCTGATTCTCGATGAGGTGCTTGCAGTCCCAGATCGAGTTGAACACCTCGCCCACCGCCAGCGGCGTCACGGTGTGTTTGCGCACCAGCTCGAAGGACTTCTGGTTTTCCGCCGGCGTGGAATCCTCCATCCAGAACAGGCGGTACGGCTCGAGCGAGCGGCCGAGGCGCGCCGCCTCGAGCGGCGTGAGCCGGTGGTGCACGTCGTGCAGCAGCTCGATCTCGTTGCCGTGATCCTTGCGCAGCCGCTCGAACAATTTCGGCACGAAGTCGAGGTACTTCGACGTCGACCACACGGTCTCGAGCGGCAGCTCGCTTTCCGCGGGCTCGTAGGCATTCTTGAGATTCGAGATGCCGTAGGCCTTCTTGATGCCGGGCACGCCGGACTGCGCGCGGATCGCCTTGTAGCCCTGCGCGATGTACTTGCCGACCTCGGCGCTGCACTCGTCGATGTCCTTGCCGTTGGCGTGGCCGTACACCAGCACGCCCTCGCGTGAACGTCCGCCGAGCAGCTGGTACAGCGGCTGGTTCGACATCTTGCCGAGGATGTCCCACAGCGCGACGTCGACCGCGGCAATGGCCGTCATGGTCACCGGTCCGCGCCGCCAGTAGGCGCCGCGATAGAAAAACTGCCAGATGTCCTCGATGCGGCCGGCGTCGCGGCCGACGAGATTCGGCGCGAGGTGGTCTTTCAGGTACGAAGCGACCGCGAGCTCGCGGCCGTTGAGCGTGGCGTCGCCGAGGCCCGTGACACCCGAGCGCGTGGTGATCTTGAGGGTGACGAAATTGCGGGCGGGGCAGGTCACGATCACATCTGCGGCTACGATTTCCCGGTCGCGCGCCGAACCGAGCTCTGAGATATTCCGCGCCGCAGTGTTCACGCCCATTGCTCCTTCAGGAATTACCAATTAGTGTCGCCCGCCGCAGCTGCCTTTCGATCGGCCCGGGGCGGGGACGCATACTACCAATATGGACAAACTCAATCCCGACCGGCTTTTCCCGGGCGATCCTTCCACCCGGGCCATTGCGCGCAATCTTTACAAGCTCGTCAAGGACCTGCCCATCATCAGTCCGCACGGGCATACCGATCCGAAGTGGTTCGCGGACAACATGCCGTTCGCGGATCCGGCCAGCCTGCTGCTGACACCGGATCATTATGTTTTCCGCATGCTCTACAGCCAGGGCGTCAAGCTCGAGGAGTTCGGCGTGGCGCGCGTCGACGGCGGCACCACCGAGCGCGACTCGCGCAAGATCTGGCGAATCTTCGCCGACCGTTATTACCTGTTCCGCGGCACACCCACGCGCATGTGGTTCGACTGGGTGTTGTCGAGCGTGTTCGACGCACCGATCCCGCTGACCCCGGAGAACGCCGACGCGACCTACGATCGCATCGCAGAGCGGTTGCAGAAACCGGAGTTCCGGCCGCGCGCATTGTTCGAGCGTTTCAACATCGAGGCGCTGGCCACCACCGAATCGCCGCTCGACGACCTGCTGCACCACGTGACCATCCGCAAGAGCGGCTGGCATGGCCGGGTCATCACCGCCTATCGACCGGACAACGTGGTCGACCCGGACGCGGCCGGTTTTCACGACAACCTGCGCCGCTTCAGCGAGCTCACCGGCGAGGACGCGCTCTCGTGGCGCGGCTATCTCGCGGCGCATCGCAAGCGCCGCGCATTCTTCGCCGTCATGGGCGCCACTTCCACCGATCACGGTCATCCGACGGCGCGTACCGCGGACCTGAGTCCCCCGGACGCCGAAGCGCTCTTCAGCCGCGTGGCCACCGGCAAGCAGAACCCCGGCGACGCCGACCTGTTCCGCGGCCAGATGCTCACCGAGATGGCGCGCATGAGCCTCGACGACAAGCTGGTGCTGCAGATCCATCCGGGTGCCTGGCGCAACCACAATGCGCCGCTGTTCGACCGCTTCGGTGCCAACGTCGGCGCCGACATTCCCACGCGCACCGACTACGTGGCCGCGCTGCGGCCGCTGCTCAACCGCTTCGGCAACGATCCGTCGCTCTCCATCATCGTGTTCACGCTCGACGAGACTTCGTACGCGCGCGAGCTCGCGCCGCTGGCCGGGCACTACCCTGCGCTGAAGCTCGGTCCCGCCTGGTGGTTCCATGACAGCCCCGAAGGAATGATGCGTTTCCGGGAACAGACCACCGAGACCGCGGGCTTCTACAACACGGTGGGCTTCAACGACGACACGCGCGCGTTCCTGTCCATTCCGTCGCGCCACGACGTGGCGCGCCGTATCGACTGCTCGTTCCTCGCGCGCCTGGTGGCCGAGCACCGCTTGCCGGAGGACGAAGCGGCCATCCTCGCGCCGCAACTGGCATACGAATTCCCGAAAAAAGCCTACAAACTCTAGAGAGCAGTTCCGGGGGGGAGGGTGAACATAAGCACCGCAAGTACCGCGGCCGCGGGCAGGGTCGGCAATTACCGCTGGGTGATCTGCGCGCTGCTGTTCGTCTGCACGACGATCAACTACATCGATCGCAACTCGCTCTCGGTGCTCAAGACCACCCTGCAGGCACAACTCGGCTGGACGGACGTCGACTACGGCTGGATCACCACGGCGTTCACCTGCGCGTACGCGATGTTTCCCTCGCTGATCGGCTTCTTCGTCGATCGCTTCGGTGTGAAGCGGGCGCTGGCCGGCGCGCTGGTCCTCTGGTCGGTGGCCGCCGCGGCGCACGGTATCGTGGCGACCGTCGTCGGTTTCATGATCGTGCGCTTCGTGCTCGGCCTCGCCGAAGCCGCCAACTTCCCCGCATCGATCAAGGCGGTCGCCATGTGGTTCCCGCAGAAGGAGCGGGCGTTCGCGACCGGGCTCTTCAACTCCGGCACCAGCGTGGGCGTCATCTTCTCGGGTGTCGTGGTGTGGATCGCGACGCAGAGCAGCTGGCAATACGCCTTCCTGGCGATCGGCGTCCTCGGCCTGTTCTGGCTGATCTTCTGGCAGAAGTTTTTCGGCGTGCCGGAAAAAATGGCGCGCGTGGGGCCCGCGGAGCTCGAATACATCAGGTCGGGCATTCCGCCGGCAGCCGAGTCGCTCAAGGTGCCGTGGCCGGTGCTGCTGCGGCGTCGCGAGATCTGGCCCTTCCTCATCGGAAAGTTCATCACCGATCCGGTGTGGTGGTTCTATCTATTCTGGTTGCCGGATTACCTGGCCCGCGAACGCCATCTGGACGCTCTCAAGGCCGGGTTCTGGGTGGGCGTGATCTACGTCGGGTCATCGGTCGGCTCGATTCTCGGCGGCTGGCTCTCGGGCCACCTGATCAAGCGCGGCTGGACCGTGGGCAAGGCCCGCATGCTGACGATGGGCCTGGCCGCGATCTTCATGCCGAGCTCGATATTCGCGTACTACGCGCACAGCTTCGTGGCCTGCGTGGCGTTCATATCACTGGCGACGGCCTGCCACCAGGCCTGGTCGGCGAATCTCTTCACCAATGCGACCGACCTGTTCCCGCAGAAGATCTCGGGTTCGGTGGTCGGACTCGGCGCCACCGCCGGTGGCTTCGGTGGCATGTTCATGACACTGCTGGTCGGCCTGGCCGTGCAGTGGACCGGCACGCAGCAGATCGCCTTCATCCTCGCCGGCGTCATGCACGTCAGCAGCCTCGCGTTGTTCTGGTTCTGGTTCAAGGCGCGCTTCGTTCAGGTCGACGTGGACGCGCCGTTCGATACCGGGTCCGTGCACCGCGGCCTCATCGGTGGCGGTATCGGCATCCTCGCCGTTGCCGCCTGGTTGCTCTTTCTCGTGAGCCAGCGGTGGGAATACATCGTCAGCATCGTGAAGTTCAGCGGGGCGCTGCAGGCGGCGATCGCCGCGGGCGGCTTCGGCCTGATTGGTCTCGCGCTGATCTACGCGGCCATGCCGCGAAGAGCGGCCGCGCTCAGCGCGCGCTGACCTTGCGCCGCACCGGCGAGTAGCGGCGGCGCTTCTCGGCGGCCGAGGCGCGGGCGCGTTCCATTTCCTCGACCTCGGTGACCTTGAGCATGTCCTCGATGACGCGCGTGATGTGTTCGTGCATCGCGGCGCGGGCGGCCTCCGGGTCGTGTTTCTTCAGCGCCCGCACGATGGCGGCGTGTTCTTCGATGGGCGGCTTCAGGCCGCGCGCGCGTCCCTTGTCGTCCATGAGATGGCTCTGCGGCGACCGTGCGCGCGCGTCCCACAACATCTGTACCGCGGCGATGATGCCGCTGTTCTGCGTCGAACTCGCGATCAGCTCGTGGAAGCGCCGGTCGGCTTCCTCGCTCATGAGGATTTCGTTGTGCCGGTTGTCGTCGCGCATCTCCGCGATCAGGGACGTCAGCTGCGCGAGCTGCGTGTCGTCGATGCGCAGGGCGGCGAGGGCGGCGGCCTCGCCTTCGATGACGCGCCGGGCTTCGAGCAGCTCGAACGGGCCGATGTCCTTTGCGCCCTCGCTGCCGCTCGGCGGCTGGCGGTTGGAGACGTAGACGCCGGATCCCAGGCGCACCTCGACCAGTCCGTCCAGTTCCAGGGCGATGATGGCCTCGCGCACGGTGGGTCGGGAGACGCCGAACGACTGCGCGAGCTCGCGTTCGGAGGGCAGCCGTTGTCCCACTTCGTACTTGCCTTCGGCGATCGACGCGGCGAGCGTCTGGGAAATTTTTTCGTACAGGCGGCGGGGCTCGGGCATGGCCGGAGTATCCGTGTAACGGCCGCCCGCCAACAAGTAAAAACCGTGTTGCCCCCATGGCGCCCTGTCCGCATCAGCCAGACTGGTAAGGGAAGTTCTTGCATTTGGCCTGACCAGTTTGTTACCGTGTCTTCCGACCGCCGGGAGAGGGACGCGCTGTCATCGCTGTCCTCCTGCACGGCGCCCATCCGGGTCTCTGGTTTTCGCCGTCCTGGCGAAACCGGACTGGCCAGGTTCGTCTCCGTCGTCAGCTCCCGTCGAGTAGTTAGGCGATCGCTGTTGCCGGAGCGCCACGAAACCCCGCAGTCGTGCATTTGCGCCAGCAAATTCGCGTTGTACGGAAATAACGCGGTCGCTAACATGTCGCCAGTGCCGCGTCGTGTGAGGATGAACACGCCGGTTGGTCTAACTAGAGTCGGAGCCGGTCGCACGCAGTGCGATCGAACCTGGGAGGGGCGACGTCAATGCAATCTCAATCACCGTTATTCCGTTTTTCGCTGATCGCGCTGGGTGTGGCCGCGGCGCTCGGCAGCAGCGCTGCCGTGCAGGCCGCCGACGCAGCCGCGTCGGATGAGCAGGGCCAGGAAATCGACGAGGTGGTGGTCACCGGCTTCCGCGCGTCACTGCAGAATTCCGTGGCCGACAAGCGCGAGAAGATCAATTTCACGGACTCGATCTTCGCCGAGGACATCGGCAAGTTCCCGGACCTCAATCTCGCCGAAGCGCTGCAGCGCATTCCCGGCGTGCAGATCGCGCGCGACGTCACCGGTGAAGGCGTGTCGGTCGCGGTGCGCGGCCTCGGCAGGGACTTCACGCAGATCACGCTCAACGGCGCGCCCATCGAGACTGCGTCCGACAGCAACATCGACAGCGTGAGCCAGGGCCGCGGCCTGGACCTGGTGCTGTTCCCGACCGAACTGTTCCGCCAGCTGAGTGTCTCGAAGACACCCACCGCCAGCCAGACCGAAGGCGCGGTGGCCGCCAACATCGACCTGCGCATCGCGCGTCCGTTCGATGACAAGGGCTTCCACATCAACTACACGGCCAAGGGCACGTACCAGGAGTCGAGCGAAGAGTGGAGCCCGCGTCTCGGCATCTACGCGAGCAATACCTGGGACACGGGTGCGGGTGAATTCGGCATCCTCGGCGGCGTCGCGTATTCGGACCGCAAGTACCGCTCGGACGGCTTCAACACCTTCCACCTGACCACGGTTGGTCTCGGCACGCGGTGTCCCACGACGCAGGCCGGTTGCAACACCATGGCCAACCCCAACACGGCGACCGGTTACGGCAACAACAACCAGGCGTGGCCGACCACGGCGCCGGCGGGATACAACTTCGGCGCGAACCAGGTCGACAACGACAACAATCCGGCCACACCGGACCTGCTGACTGTCTGCGGTCCCGGCGCGACGCCGGGCGGCACCTCGGGCCTGTCGTGCAACCAGCTGAGCTACTCGATGTGGCCGCGTCTGGCGCGCCCGGATTCGCTGGTCGGCGAGCGCGAAACGACGTCGGGCGTGCTGTCCGCGCAATGGGCTTCGCCCAACGACAAGGTGTCGGTGTACTTCGACAGCATCTACACCAAGTCGGATCATCCGTACGAGCGCAACGACCTCAACCTCGCGATCCGCAGCATCAGCACCAACGTCCCCGTCAACGTGCAGTTGAACGAAGACAACGTGGTGACCCACGCGACCATCGCCAATCCCATCTGGCTCAACGAGAACCGCCCGTATCGTGAAATCACCGATTTCATGAACTTCAACATGGGATTCGACTGGAATATCGCCGAGAAGTGGAAGCTGACCGGTTCGGCCAACTACAACCACAGCAACTGGTTCCGCTCGACCAATACCTACCTGTTCAATTCCAACCTGAACACCGGAATCACGGTCGACATCGACAACACCGGCGAGGGCGTGTGGACCATCACGCCGAGCCGCGACCTGAACATTCTCGGCACCGGCAACACGGGAATGGGCTGGAACTGGAACACGCTGCGCATCCAGCCGGTGGAGCGCGACGTGTACCAGAAGGGCGCGCGCATGGCCCTGACCTGGGGTGACGAGAAGTTCAACGTCAACGGCGGCGCGAGCTACGACTACTTCCACCGCGAAGTGACTACCTGGGACGTCTCCACCTGCGCGACCACAGGCGCCAACCCCGGTGGCTGCTTCTTCGCATTGAACCGCGATGGTGTCGCCGCGGCGACGGTCGCCGTGCCGAACGCCCAGCTGGCCAACTACCTGCAGCCCTGGACTCACGGTGAGCTGTTCCAGACCGCCGACTTCGACGTGGGCATCAACAATGGCTGGTCGCTGCCTAACTACCGGATGCTGGATCCGGCCGTGAACATCGACTACTTCGAGAACGAGCTGGCGGTCAAATCGGTCGGCGGCACGGACCTCTCGGGCTGGACGCCGCGCATGATCACGGAAGAGACCCTCGGCCTGTTCCTCGAGGCCAACGGCCTGGTCGAGGACTGGCACAACTTCCGTTACAACGTCGGCGTGCGCCGTCCGCAAACCGACCAGAACGTGAAGGGCATCGTCACGGTCACCAAGCCGAATCCCACACCCGGCAATCCGAATGCCACGGTGCAGGTGCGCGAGCTGCAATCCAACGACACGGACTATCACAAGTATCTGCCGAGCTTCAACGTGTCGATCGAGCTCACCGAAGGCGTGCTGCTGCGCGCGGCCGCCTCGAAAACCATGACGCGTCCCAACCCGACCGACGTGGCGCCGAACGAGTCGCTCAACGTCAACGCCGATACGCTGACCCGGGGCAATCCGGATCTCGCGCCGTACTTCGCCAACAACGGCGACCTCGGCATCGAGTGGTATTTCGGCGAGAGCGGTCTCGGTGTGATCGCGGCGAGCTTCTGGGCCAAGAAGCTGGACGGATTCACCACCATCGTCGGTACCGACGTGCCGTTCGGCGAACTGGGCATCGACATCAACAGCCTGCCGCCGGCGGCCCAGGCCAGCCTGGCGACGCGCGGCAACGGCAATCCGAATGCCGCGCTGGTGCGCGTCAACCAGCGGCAGAACACCTCGGAGGTCATCCACCTGTACGGCTGGGAACTGACCTACGTGCAGCCGCTCGACTTCATGCTGCAGGGTGCCGGTGTGTCGTTCAACTACACCAACATCAGTCAGTACTCGACGGGTGGTCTGCCCGGTGCGCCGTCCAGCGCCGTGACCGGTCTGTCGCCCTACACGTACAACATCACGGCGTTCTACGAGAATCACGGATTCTCGGGCCGCCTGGCGTACTCGGTGCGTGACGACTACGTGGCGTTCCTGGGTAACAACGACCAGAACATCGCGGGCGACAACTTCGCGCAGAAGAGCGGTTACCTGGACGCGTCGTTCAGCTACAAGCTGCCGATGGACACGAACCTGTCGATCAGCCTGGAACTGCAGAACATCACCAACGAACAGCAGCTCACGTTGTTCCGCAACGATGACTACATGCCGCGTACGGCCTTCGCGCCGGGCCGGCAGGTCCTGCTGGGTTTGTTCGGTTCGTTCTAGTACCGGTCCGACAGATCGTCCGCACTCGATCTGGGGGAGGCAGCGCAAGCTGCCTCCCTTTTTTCATGCGCCGCTCAGCGGATGACGCGCGCGCCTTTGCCCTTCATGACCGCCTCGACTTCCTTCACGTTCACCATGGAGGTGTCGCCCGGAGTCGTCATCGCGAGTGCGCCGTGCGCAGCGCCGTATTCCACGGCCGCCTGCGGTCCCTTGCCCTCGAGGAATCCATACGCGAGGCCCGACGCGAAGCCATCACCGCCGCCCACGCGATCGAAGATCTCGAGGTTCTCGCGCATCATCGACTGGTAGAAGTTGCCGCCGGCGTACAGGATCGCCGACCAGTCATTGAACGTCGCCGTCTTCGCATTCCGCAGCGTGGTCGCAGCCACTTTGAAGTTCGGAAACTGCTTCACCGCGGTCTGGATCATCTTCTTGAAGTTGGCAGGGTCGATGGCCGAAATGTGCTCGTCGAGTCCTTCGACTTCGAATCCGAGGCAGGCGGTGAAGTCTTCTTCATTGCCGATCATCACGTCGACGTACTTCGCGATGTTGCGATTCACCTTCTGCGCGCCTTCCTTGCCGCCCTGGCTCTTCCAGAGGGACGCGCGGTAGTTCAGGTCGTACGACACGATCGTGCCGTGCTTGCGCGCGACTTCGACCGCTTCGATCACGGCCTCGGAGGTATTGGGTGCCAGCGCGGCAAAGATTCCACCGGTGTGAAACCAGCGCACGCCTTCCTCGCCGAAGATCTTCTCCCAGTTCACCTCGCCGGGCTTGATCTGCGACGCGGCGGAATGTCCGCGATCCGAGCAGCCGAGCGCGGCGCGGATACCAAAACCTTTTTCCGTGAAGTTGAGGCCCACGCGGGTGTTGCGTCCGAGGCCGTCGAATTCGCGCCAGATGATCTTCGAGGTGTCGACGCCGCCCTGCATCATCAGGTCTTCGACCAGCCAGCCGAGATCGTTGAGCGGCAGGGCGGTGACTGCCGTCGCACGTTTGCCCCAGCACTTGCGCATGGCGCGCGCGACGTTGTATTCGCCGCCGCCTTCCCAGACCTGGAAGCTGCGCGCGTTGCGCACGCGGCCAAAGCCGGGATCGAAGCGCAGCATCACCTCGCCGAACGAACAGCAGTCCCAGCGGGTCTCGGCGGCGGAGCGTATCTTGAGCACGTTGTCGTTCATGTCATTACTTCTGGGCCAGGGAACCGCGGATCGTCCTGATGAGCCTGACGGTGTCGCGCACCTTCGCCTCGATGCCGGCGTAGTCGGCCTTGGCCAGCAGCTCCTTGGTGATGAGGTTGCTGCCGATGCCGCACGCGACGATTCCGGCGCCATACCACTTGCGCAGCGATTCTTCGGTGGGCTCGACGCCACCTGTAGGCATGATGCGGGTCCACGGCATCGGGCCCAGCACGTTCTTCACGAACTCCGGACCGCCCACCGAACTGCCCGGGAACACCTTGACGATTTCGCAGCCGAGCTCGTGCGCGTACGAGATCTCGCTGGCCGAGCCGCAGCCGGGCGAGTAGGGGATGCAGCGGCGATTGCAGACCTTGGCGACGTCGGCGTTGAGGATGGGGCCGACCACGAACCTGGCGCCGTTGGCGATGTAGATACCGGCCGTGGGTGCGTCGACGATCGAGCCCACACCCATGATCACCGACGGATCGGCCTTGTCGAAATGGCGCGTAACTTCGAAGAACACGTGACTGGCGAAGTCGCCGCGGTTGGTGAACTCGATGCACTTGGCGCCGCCATTGGCGCAGGCCTGGATGACTTTCTTACAAACCTCGACATCGGGGTGATAGAAAACGGGAATCACGCCCTGTTCGATCATCGCGGCGAGCACGCTCATTCGGTCCTTGTTCATCCTGTTCTCCGGGAGGTTGCGCGTCGGCGGTTGGGTTGTTGCCGGAACGCTGCTGACAGCGCGCATTTTCGCGGAGTGGCCTCCACGGCCGCAAATCGAATCTGGGCCAGCGCCGTCTCCGAGTTCCGCCTCGGACCCGCAGTTGCCATATCGCGTGCACGCCTTGCGCTCGGCCACGGAGTCGTCTATAACGCCCCGACAAGGTAACCGGTGTCATTTCCACCCATGAAATGACCCCGGAAAAACAGATCAAACAGGTCGCGAGAGAGGGAGAGGGGGCTATGGCGAATTCAATCGGTACCAGGGGTGTTCTGCCCATGGTTCTGGGCTTTTTAGGCTTTGGCAGCGCAGTTGCGGCCGATCAGGACATCGCCGCCAATGGCGCCCCAGCATCCGAGACCACCGCCAGCGAAACTGAGCCGGAGAACGTCGGTGAAGTCGTGGTAACCGGTTTCCGGTTATCGCTGCGCAACGCGGTGGAACTGAAGAAGAACTCCGACGTGATGATGGATGCCATCAACGCCGAGGACATCGCCGATTTCCCGGACGCCAACCTGGCCGAGTCGCTGCAGCGGCTGCCGGGCATCTCGCTGGATCGGGACAACGGCGAGGGTCGCCAGATCACGGTGCGCGGCCTGTCGAGCGACTTCACTCGCGTGCGGCTCAATGGCCTCGAGACGCTGTCGACGGGCGCAGAAAGTGACTCCGGCACGGCACCCAATCGCACCCGCGGCTTCGACTTCAATGTATTTGCATCGGACCTGTTCAGCTCGCTGCAGGTGCTCAAGACCGCTTCCGCCAGCACCGACGAGGGTTCGTTGGGCGCGACCGTCGATCTCATCACCGGCAAGCCGCTCGACTACAAGGGCCGGCGCATGGCGCTGTCGCTCGAAGATGCCTATTACGAAAACGGCGGCACGCACAATCCGCGCGTCGCCGGGCTGTTCGCCGACCAGTTCTTCGAAAACCGGCTGGGCGTCTCCTTCTCGGTGGCGTACAGCGAGCGCGATTCGGAAGTCGACCGCTTCAAGCGTCAGGCGGGCCAGTCGGACTTTCTGTACCGCAGCTCCACTTTCGCCGGGTTGCCGGCCGCCAATGCGCGCGCCGGTTTTGCCGTTCCCACGCCGGCCGATATTCCGACCGTGACCAACCCCGCAGCGCGGGACGGGCTCTCGGGCTCGGATCCCGCCGCCTACGCGGCGCTGTATCCGGGCGCGCCGTTCAACACCACGTTCGCGAACAGCATCGTGAAGATTCCGTCGCTGATCAACATCGAGCAGCAGGACCTCTCGCAGGACCGCCTCGGCTTCACCGGCGCATTTCAGTGGAACCCGACCGATACCACGAAGATCGCGCTCGACGCGGTGTATTCGAAGTTTCACCAGAAAAGCGATGTGAACCAGATCCAGTCGGTGGGACTCAACCGCAACAACACCAACACCGCTTTCAACACCATTGCGAATACCGCAACGGCCGGCGCCAAGCGCGGCACCTACCAGATCTGCACTCCCCAGACCGCGAGTCCGTATCGCGATCCCATCGACTGCGGCGGTACGGAGGCCATGGCGGGCGGCGTGTTCGCGGGACTTGGCACCACGAGCTTCAGCATCAATCCAAACAACCTCGAACCCTACGACTATTACAACAACCCGGGCTCACCCGGTTTCCCGGGGCAACCCGCGGTTGATGCAGCGCGCGGCCTGTATTTCCGCGATGCATTCTTCGGCCGGCCCGGAGTCGAAGTGCTGGGGGCACACGTGAGTCCCGCAGGCAACGCCGACTTCCTGCAGCTACGCGGCGTGGACTGGCGGTCGGCCACCGATTCCTCGTACTTCACTACGCAGTTCCAGCAGGCCTCGCTGAGCGTCGAGCAACAGATTGGCGACCAGCTCACCGTGGACATGCTGTACGGCAAGTCGCGCTCGGCGAATGACAACCACGCCATGCTGGTCGAGTTCAACCGCATGGACTCGCCCGAGACCTTCACCTACGACGAACGCGATCATGGCTCCATGCCCATCGTGAATTACGGTTTCGATCTGGCGAACCCCAACAACTGGAGCCTGGTGAAAGGATTCTCGGTGTTGCGCAATTTCCAGCGCGAGACCGACAACGACTACGAGGGCGGCCACGTCGACTTCGACATCAAGATCGACGAGGGTTGGCACTTCGAGTTCGGCGTCACGCGGCGTGAATACAAGTTCAAGACCAACGAAGGCCGGCGCCTGTCCAATGAGCAGATCAACCCCACGCTCGCCGAGCTCGGGGTGACTGCCACGGACCTGGGACGCGTGTTCGACTTCGGCGACGGCCTGGATTTGCCCGCCGGCGTGCCCACGTCGTTCTTCGCGCCGGACATCGACGCGTTCCGCGAGGCCATCGGCTTCGACTGCAACTGCCTCAACAAGTACGGCGACTTCCGGCTGTCGTACGTCTCGTTCCCGGGCAGCCAGTTCGCCGTGAACGAATACGACACCAGCTACTTCGCCCAGCTCAACTTCGACATGGATCTCGCCGAACACCGCCTGTTCGGCAACCTCGGTATCCGCCAGGCGGATACCCGCGTGCGTGCCCTGGGCGCCACGCCGAGTCCCGCCGGGGCGACGACTCCGGGTCCGCGGCCGCTGGACGAGCGGCACACCTACAGCGACGACTTGCCTTCCATCAACGTCGCGTACGAAATCGTCGACAACCTGCTGTTGCGCGCGGGCTGGGCCAAGGTCATGTCGCGACCCTTGCTCAGCAATCTCTCGCCGACCATTTCACAGATGACCACGCCCACCACGAACGGCACCATCGGCACCATGACCATCGGCAACCCGGAGCTCTCGCCGTTCCGCGCCGAGAATTTCGACCTGAGCCTGGAGTGGTACTTCGCCGATGGTGGCCTCGTGTCGCTGGCGGTGTTCCGCAAGGACGTGAGCAACTACCCGCAGACCGTGGCGAGTTCCGCCACGCTGCAGGAAATCCTCACGCCCGAGCAGTACTCGGCGACGCTGCAGACGCAGACACCTCAGCAGCTGCTCTGGATCCTCGGCGGCAACTCCGGCCAGCCGGGCATCTACAACGTGCGCCAGTTCCAGGACGCGCCGGGCGGCCGCATCGACGGCTACGAGATCAGCTACCAGCAGAACTTCACCTTCCTGCCGAGCTTCTGGAAGAACTTCGGTGTGCAGGCCAACTACACGCACCTGAAGTCGAACCTCACCTACATCCTCGATCCGGGTTCGACGGTGGCGCCGGTGGCGCCGCAGGTGCTGGTGGATGGACCCTTCCTGGGTGCCTCGCCGAAATCGGCGAACGTCACGCTGTTCTACGAGACGCCGAAGTGGAGTGCGCGCGCCTCGTGGGCGTATCGCTCCGAGTACGTGAAGACCTACCCGATTGCCGCCGGCAGCTGCCAGCCCGGTGCCTGCGACTCGCCGCTGATCAACGACTTCCTGGGTAGCAAGGCGACCCGCAACCTCGACGCCTCGGTGAAGTACCAGATCACCGACTACCTGATTGCGACTCTCGAGGGTCTCAACCTCACCAACCAGACCGAGGATCGCTGGGCGTACCAGGACGAGCCGCTGGTCACGCAATACTCGGCCACCGGTCGCCAGGTGTTCATGGGTCTGCGGTTGAGTTTCTAGGCTGCGTTCCAAGGTCGGCGGTGGCGACCACGCGACGCGAAGCGCTCGGCGTACTCCTCGGCGCCGGCGCTTCGGTCGCGGCCGCGCGCGAGCGCTGTGGTGCGCCCGGGGCCGGCCTGAAGTGGGGGTCGGGCTTCGAGGGCCAGCGCAAGGCCGACCTCGGTGATGGCACCTTCCTCAACCCGGTGGTGGCCGGCGACCATCCGGATCCTTCGATCCTGCGCGCCGGCGCTAACTACTACCTGACCTTCTCGAGCTTCGACGCCTACCCGGGACTGCCGTTGTGGCGTTCCACCGATCTCGTGAACTGGCAGCCGCTCGGGCCGACGCTGCGCCAGCCGGTCGGCTCGGTGTGGGCGCCCGAGCTGGTGCAGCACGGCGGCCGGTTCTACAACTACTTCCATGCGCGCACGCCCGACTACCGTTCGCTGTACGTCATCAGCGCCCCGGCCATCGAAGGCCCGTGGAGCGATCCGGTCGACCTGAAGCTGCACGCCCACATCGATCCGGGCCACGCGGTCGGTGAAGACGGCCGCCGTTACCTGTTCCTGAGCGGCGGCGATCGTGTGCGGTTGACCGATGACGGCCTGGCCACCGATGGCGCCGTCGAGCACGTCTACGATCCCTGGCATTACCCGGAGAGCTGGGTGGTCGAGACCTTCGCGCCCGAAGGGCCCAAGGTCCTGCGCCGCGGCGACTGGTTCTACCTGATCCTCGCGGTGGGCGGAACCGCCGGTCCACCCACCGGCCACATGGTGATCGTGGCGCGCGCGCGTTCGATTCACGGACCCTGGGAGAACGCGCCCAACAATCCCATCGTGCGCACGGTCGCGGCCGCGGAGAAGTGGTGGTCACGCGGTCACGCCACGGCCGTGGAAGCGCCGGATGGATCCTGGTGGCTGGTGTATCACGGTTACGAAAACGGCTTCTGGACGCTGGGGCGGCAGACGCTGCTGGACCCGGCGCATTGGACGAAAGAGGGCTGGCTGGTCGCCGATGGTGGCGACCTGTCACGGCCGCTGCGCAAACCCGGTGGCGGCGGACGCGCCGGCGTGCACGGCGTGGCGCTCTCGGATGATTTCGCGGGCCCCGCATTGCGCCCGCAATGGTCGTTCTACGATCCCGGCCCGGGTGAGTCGCAGCGCCTGCGATTCGATGGCGGCGCGCTGGTCATGATCGGCAAAGGCACGCAGCCCCACGACTGTTCACCGCTCACTTTTGTCTCTGGCGATCTCGGCTACCAGTTCGAAGTGCAGGTCGAGGTGGTCGGCGACGCGCAGGCTGGCGTGCTGCTGTTCTACAACCGGCGTCTGTACTGCGGACTCGGTTTCGACGCGCAGCGCTTCACCATGCATCGCTACGGGCTGCAGCGGGCGCGCGGCGCGATTCCGGGCCAGCGCGCTTCCGGCGAGGCCGGCCCGGTGCGGGCGCTGCGCCTGCGGCTGACCAATCTGCGCAATATCCTCACCATCCACACCAGCGCCGATCGCGGCGCGACCTGGCAGAAGTTCGACGTCCAGATGGAGGTCTCCGGCTACCACCACAATGTCGCCTACGACTTCCTCAGCCTGCGGCCCGCGCTCTATGCGTCGGGTCGGGGCGAAGCGCGCTTCCGCGACTTCCGCTATGAGGCGCTGTCATGAGGAT
>Ga0207675_100003352_pt1 | contig 15664 bp, 13 predicted proteins | sample KBSSwiS42_FD_184305 | JGI IMG/M metagenome (GOLD analysis project Ga0207675, IMG submission 184305) | Switchgrass rhizosphere microbial communities from Kellogg Biological Station, Michigan, USA - KBS Switchgrass S4-2 (SPAdes) (version 2) | ecosystem: Host-associated > Plants > Roots >... | reverse complement strand
GTGGCCGTGATTATCGCGGTGGGCCACCTGCGTTATCACGAGGTTGATGAGATTAGAGCCGGCGTGAAACGCACGGTGGGCGATCGGCGTTTGCGCGTGGCGAATAACATTCGCGTGCGGCGTGCCGCGCTTGCGCTTTCGAAAGCTTCGGACCTGCACGATATGTTTGAAGCCGTGCGCCACATGCTCGACTTTGGGGAGTTTACTTTTGCGAACGCTCAGATTGGTCAAGCCGGACGCGCCGAGCTTAACGAGCGCACGTTCAAGGCGAGTCTGCAACGACACCCGAAGCAGACGGTGGAGTTTCGTAATGGACGGGTATCGTGGTGTTGGTCCAAAAATGGGGATGAAACGGAGCATGAGTTTCTGTCGCGAGCGGAGTGGTCGTTTCGCTTACCGCTGGTGAAGGATGGAGTTGAGTGGGGTTGGCTGAACTTCTACCACAGTCTGAATAGCGAGGCGCTATTGGTCGACACGAATTACTTGAGCGACCTCTTCCGGCGGGAGTTCACTGACGCGGCAGCGCGCATCTTCAGCGTTCACGAAGTCGAAGAGAGTGCGCCGGCGATGGCCATGCAGATGGCGGCGAAGGGATAGTTTGTTTGCTGAGTAAGATAGTCTTTGCGGCACTAGTGTGTGTCGTCTTAGTAACACCAGTACCGTACGGAACGATCGAGCCGTGGTGGAAGGCGGTTTTTATATGTGCGGTTTTCGCGGTGTGCGTAGTCGCAGTTATCGAGAGGGCAGTCCGAGGTTCGATCGGTGTAAATCCCCGCTCGCCAGTAGTCCCATTGCTGGCGCTGACCGCGCTTGCGTACCTCCAAACCTGGAGCGGAATTTCTGCGGATGGTTTTCAAACGAAATTTTTCGCGCTGCAACTGCTCGCGCTCACGGCGTTTCTCGCGCTGCTCTATCGTTACGCCGCAACAGAAACGCGCGTGCGCATACTTGTCTACGTTGTGATTAGCATTGCGATCGTTAGCGCAGTCTTTGGAATACTTCGCCAAACCAGCCAGCACGAGATCGGCTTTCTGCTGCCACTCCTGAGACCTAACGAGGGTTTCGCCCAGTTCATCAACAAAAACCATTTCGCTTACCTGATGGAAATGGCGTTTGGCCTGGCAGTCGGGCTCATTGTTGCCGAAAGCTCAAGGCAAAGACTCGTCTACTCAGCGTTCTTGTTACCACTGTGGGTCGCTCTGGGATTATCAAACTCACGCGGCGGGATACTCGCGATGTTCACGCAAGTCGTCATCGCGACACTGTTTTTGCTAAAGGCGAAGACTCTAAGAATAGTGCTGGTGCCCGTGCTGATCCTGGGAGTCGCGATCGGCACGTTGTGGCTTGGCGGCGATCGCCTCGTCAGCAACTTCGAAGCAGCGCGCCATGAGCTAACAACCAACACAAACGATTCGAGCGAGGGCGCCAGCCGGAACGAGATCTGGCGCGCCACGCTAAAAATGTTTGCGGCCCATCCGATACTCGGCGTCGGACTCGGTGCTTACTGGATTGGTGTCACTGCCTATCACGATGCGTCCGGTGAGTTGGTTCCGCAGGAAGCGCACAACGATTACCTGGAGTTGCTCGCGAGCGGCGGCGTGATCGCGTTCGCACTGGGTGTGTGGTTTGTGTTTAGCGTGATCGATCTCGCTCGCAAAAATCTCTGGTCCAGCAGCGGGTTCGTTCGTGCGGCGCGTTTCGGCGCTGTACTTGGTATCGCAGGTGTAGCAGTTCACAGTCTCGTTGATTTTGGGCTTCACCTGATGAGCAATGCAGTCGTGTTTTTAGTCTTGATTACGATCGCGACAGCGAAGATCGAGTCGAGAAAAGTCGTTGACCGGAACTTACAGGAACAGTAGACTTCCGCCCAACAGAAGGGTGCGTGGTCACTGAGTTTTTTCTTTTGACGAAGGAGACTTTGATGAACCTAAAACGACGTAAAGCTTCGAGAGCAATTGCGGCGTTACTACTCTTCTCAGTTTTACAAGTTGGTCTTCAGATCAGTTTCGCAGAGCCAAGCTCTACGAACACTGCGCCCGTCGTTCAGCAGCAGATCGTTGCACGATTGACGACGAGGAACAATCAATCGATCACGATCAATGGTCAAAGCGCCAGTAGCGGCGCCTCAGTTCTAACTGGAGCAACAATCGAAACCGGCGCGGATCAATTCGCGACGGTCAATGTTGGACCACTTGGCTCAGTCGACATCTATCCGAACACGAAAGTGGTCATCAGCTTCGAACAGGGCAGCCTCAAAGCAACGGTTCTCAATGGTTGCGTGAAGCTAACTGCCAAAAAGAACACGACGGGCGAAATCGCCACTGAACAGGCTTCGTTAGGAAAGACGGATCCGGCAACGGGTGGCGTCCTCGAGATGTGCAACAGGCCAGGCGCGCCTCCGGAGGTTGGCCCAGGCGTCGCAGGCGCTGGTGCTCCGGCGGCGGCCGCCGCAGGGACTGCCGGCGGACTGTTTGGCATCGGCTGGCCGGCGACGATCGCAATCATCGCCGCAGGCACAGGAGCAGGACTGACGCCACTGTTCTTCCCGGCGGACGTTACCAACCCGAGTCCTGCTACTCCATAATTCAATTCACGCCTGTTTGTGAATTTGCGCCACACACCTGTGGCCAGAGTTGCGTTCGCGCTGCTGGCAATCGCTGTTTGCTTGTTGCTTATGCGCGAAGCAGCGCGGATCGGTTTTTCCCGTCTGCTCACACGCTACGCTCTCGTCAGTAATTCGCTTCCGGCCGCCGACCAGGCCCTTCAACTCACACCTACAGATCCGGATGCGCATCGGGCGCGTGCGACCGTTCTGAAGCGGTTGGGCCGCACTGCCGAAGCGCAAACGTCGCTTCAATTCGCGACCGGCCTGCGCCCCCATGACAACCGCTTGTGGCTTGAACTGGGCGACACGCGCGATGAGTTGGGAGACAACGAAGGCGCACTCGCAGCCATGAATCAGGCTGTGCGTTGGGCGCCGTATTATGCGAAACCTCGTTGGCAACGCGGCAATCTACTCCTTCGAATCGGACGTTATAACGAAGCCTTTGCTGATTTGCGCTACGCGGCGACCAGGAACCGAAAGCTTATACCCACTCTGATTGACCTCGCCTGGGGACTAACCGGTGACGCGCAAGCGACTGAGGGTCTTCTTCAGATCAGCAACGACAATGATCGACTAACTTTCGCCCGTTTTCTTGCGGCGAAAGGAAAAGGAGTCGACGTAGACAACCAGGTTCGTTTGCTCACCACTCCGCTTTCCGACGAGAATAAGCAGGAGTTGAGCCGGCTACTGATGGCGAAGAGAGACTTCAGCACGGCGTACAGGCTGTGGGCAGGCGTTCAAAGCGTCGAACGGGTTGTTAATGGTGGATTCGAGCAGCCGCTCTTGCTTAACGGCTCGCCGTTAGGATGGGTGGTTGCTCATCCGCAAACTGAGCCGAAGTTTGCGATTGACGTTTCAGAGAAGGTCGGTGGTGAGAAGAGTTTGCAAGTTACTTTTGATGGTGAATGGGACGCGAGTTCGCCGTCGCTATCTCAGACAGTCGTCGTTAGGCCCGGACAACGGTATCGCTTGAACTTCGCTGTTGAGACAAAAGATCTCGTGACTGGCGGACCGCCTCGTATCGTACTGACTGACGCAACAAATGATCAGATACTGGCGAGGTCAGATACGTTTCCGCGCGACACGAACTCGTGGCGACAGATGGCTGTTGAGTTTACAGCTCCCGCGGACGCACTGGTCATTCGTCTGACAAGAGAGAATTGCACGTCCGCGCCTTGTCCTATCTTCGGTTTGCTGTGGCTCGATGAGTTCTCGCTCGAAAAGTTGTGAAGATGTCTTCTGAACCTACGATTCTTGCGATAGAGACGGCCGGCCTCGCGGGAAGCATCGCGATTATGCGCGGCGCGGAAGTGATTGGTGGTCTAAACGGTGATCCGCAAGTGTCGCACTCCAACACACTGCTCGCGGATCTGGACACGCTGTTGGCCCAAACTGAAGTTCAGCTTTCCGACGTCGATCTCTTTGCGGTCGCTGCCGGCCCCGGAAGCTTTACGGGTTTGCGAATCGGATTGGCAACAGTCAAGGCATTAGCTGCGACTCTCGACCGGCCTTGCGCCGCAATACCAACACTCCAGGCGGTGGCTCTTGCCGGCGGCGCGTCGAATACGTCAGTGGCGCTGTTGCCTGCGGGGCGTGGCGAGGTTTTTGCACAATCGTTCTCAGTCGCGGCAAATGGCGCCGTGGCTGCATTGGACGACGCATCACACATCTCGCCGCGAAAATTGATTGAGAGATACGGTTCGCTTGAGAATGTTTTATGGTGCGGCGAAGGAGCGCATGCGCAGCGTGAATTGATTGAGAGTGCTGCGGCCGGCAAATCCTGGCGTATTGCGCCGCGCGAAGAGAACCTCGCGAAGTACGTTGCCGCACTTGCTCGCGCGAGTTTCACTGCGAACCAAACGGTTGCGCCTGACGCGCTGCGCGCGATCTACGTTCGTCCGTCTGATGCCGAATTGAAAGTTTAATGGGTACCGCGGAACCACAAGGTGTGGCGAGAGAGATTTCCATTACCCGCATGTCCGAACACGATCTGCTGGAGGTAGTGGAAATCGAGGAGAAGTCAGGCCTGAGTCGCTGGGGTTGGCACGCCTACTACGCGGAATTGCAGGGTGGCAATCGTGACCTGATGCTCGTTGCTAAACCCGTTCGGGTGCGCAGCCTCGCTGCGCACCAGATCGTGGGTTACATCGTGGCGCGGGAAACAGCAGGAGAACTGCACATCAACAACGTCGCCGTCAGGGACCAGTATCGGCGGCGCGGTTACGGCGCGGCGCTACTGGGAAGGGTGCTCGGGGAAGCCAGAAAAAGACAGGCTACAGCCGCTTTTCTTGAGGTGCGCGCTGGAAATTCCGCGGCTCAGGCCCTTTATGAAAGGTGTGGGTTTAAGGCCATTGCAAAACGCTCGAACTACTATTCGGAGCCGCTTGAAGATGCGGTCGTAATGAGCCTGGATTTAAGATGAAATTAAGCAAACTACCAGCTTGCGTTGGCAAAGTTGTTGGGCTAACATTTTTGCGTGCGAGATAATTCAATGGAGGTCCCAGAGCTCGTTTTAACCTCCGCCACCCATCCTGCCCACTCCATCCGTCTGAAAGGAGACATGCACGAAATGGACATCGTAACCACGGATAGTCTGAAAGAAGAGTTGATAAGCCGCGACCCGGAGTTTAGAGAATTAGCGAGAGAACATCACAAATACGAAGAACGTCTTAGCGAGTTATCAGCTCTCACCTATCCGAGCGACGAAGAACAACTGGAGGAGATTACTCTTAAGAAGAAGAAGCTCGCAATTAAGGATCAAATGTACTCGATAATGTTGCAATACCAGAAGACGCAGAGTCTGAGTCACTGAAACTGCCGAGTCAGTTTCTCCGCAAAAAGTTTTGAAGGGGACGTGGAAACAAGAGTACACGTCCCTTTTTGATATAGGTAATTAAAACTGCTTGAGTATTGTTCGAGAAAGTATTCCGTACATCGTAGTGCCGCTTTTGCTGAGTGTAGCGGCGACCGTTGTTGGTCTATGGTACGTCGGCCTGCTTCTATTCTTAGTCGCTCTTTTCATGGCCTTCTTCTTCCGCGATCCGAAACGCACTCCACCAACCGATCCGGACGTAGTCGTCTCGCCGGCCGATGGACGCGTAACGCGCATCCAATCCACCGCTCCGGAAAAAGATGCGCCGACGGTAATCAGCATTTTTCTTTCGCCATTTGACGTCCACATCAATCGCTCGCCAATACCCGGCAAGATTGTTGATGTTGTTTACTCTCCCGGAAAGTTCCTGATGGCCACCAAGGACAAGGCCAGTTTGGTCAACGAACAGAATGCGTTGACGATTCAAGGTGAAAAGATCACAGTTGTGTGCAAACAGATCGCCGGCATTCTGGCGCGGCGTATCGTTTGCTGGAAAGCGACAGGGGATCGACTGAAACTAGGTGAGCGCTTCGGTATGATCAAGTTTAGTTCTCGCACTGACGTGTTACTGCCGTCCAACGTGAAGGTCACTGTCGCTGAGGGTGATCGCGTGCGTGGCGGCATCACCGTGATTGGGAGGATTTCCTGACTATGGCTAACGAAGATCAAGATCGTCCAAATCCTCCCCGGCGTGGTGTGCGCAAAGGACTGTACTTGATCCCGTCGTTCTTCACCGCCGCGAACATTGGCATGGGCTTCTTTTCCGTGATGGCTTCGCTGCGCGGTTTTCAATTACTTGGTAGCGCCACGCCTGATCTCGCCGGAGCTGCGGCACATTTCGACAGTGCCGCGGTTGCAATCGGTTGGGCCTTGTTGTTTGACATGCTTGACGGACGCATTGCGCGCATGACCAAAACGACGACTGAGATCGGAATTCAACTGGATTCGATCGCTGACGTGGTTACGTTTGGTCTGGCGCCCGCTGTATTGGCCTACACCTGGGGCTACGGAGCGAGCCTGATCGAAGGAAGCGATCTGCACCGGTTAGCGTGGTTTCTCTCGTTCATGTATCTAATCTGCGGCGCATTTCGTCTCGCGCGCTTTAATGTGCAAGCGTCGCGGCCTCGAATCCTCGCTGAAGGCACACCTAAGGTCGATAAGAAGAACTACGTTGGTCTTCCGATCCCTGTCGCGGGTGGTCTAGTCGCGGCGCTCGTCCATTTCTCACCGATGCCGCTGAGCTATTTCGGTCCTGAACGCGCCCGCATATACTCAGTTCTGTTGATGGTGCTGGTTGGGTTGCTGAGCGTGATGATGGTCAGCACGCTGCGGTTTTCGAGTTTCAAAACTGTGGGCACGCGGGTCCGCAGCATGCGGACGATCATTCTCGCGTTGTCAGTGGGAATGCTGATCTTTCTCTACTCGCAGTATGTGCTGCTGGGGATCGTGATCAGTTACATCTTGTATGGGCTACTCTCGCGCGTTGCGGCTGTTTTCTGGCGGCCGCGAAGTGAATCAACCGAAGTAAAGATCGAACCGAATCCTGTGAGCCGCTCGTCAGGAAGTTAGGAAGTTAGGATGGCGGCTAAGGCTTTGGCCTGGCTGTCGCCTCAGCAGGACGCGCAAACGCTAACAATCCGTGCTCTGTCGTGACGATTACTGCATCCGCTACCAGAATGGGAGATGCTGAACTCGTCAACTCCTCACCGGTCGGCAGTGTATTAACTTGTTTTCCGTCTCGTAGCGCCAACACCACTGCGGCGGAACTCGAAAGCGGTGTGAACAATGCGGTTTCCTCAACCGTCAACGGTTGAGCGGAGATCCTTCCCGGCAACTGTTTCTTCCAGAGCATCGTGCCTTTTAAATCCAGCAGATAGGCAAAGTTATCGAGCGACGCCGCTAGCAGTGTGTCGCCGGAAAGTGAAACTGCTTCAACGCCGGCTCCCGTTCGTTTGCGCCACTTCAAATGTCCTTTGTCGGCACTAATCGCGTAAACGTAACTATCGCCGGAACCGAAGAACACAGTGTTCTCAGCAACCGCAACTGGTCCTCGCACTGCGCCTTTTGTTCGATAGCGCCAGAGCACGCGACCCGTGGTTTCTTCAAGCGCGAGCAACGTTCCATCTTCGCTGCCGAAGTAAACACGTCCATTACTGAGCACTGGTTGGCCGTTGAACGGTGACGTGAAAGGAATCGACCACAAGACGCCGCCCGTGTTTTTGTCGAACGCGTATGCACGCCCGTCGCTGCCTCCAGCCAATAGTTTGCGGCCACTGACTGTCAACGCACCGCGCAGTGGACGAACGAGCGGTGTCATCCACTGCGTAACGCCACCTTCGCGGCCGAGCGCGCGCAAGGCGCCGGACGCGCCGCGAGAATCGCCGTTAGTCGGTGTAGTTTCTGAAGCGACGTAGATTGCTGATTCATCTGCGGCAGGCGAGGCGGAAAGTTCTCCACCCATATCGGAGCGCCAGTAAAGTTGCCCGTCGCGGGCTTTCAGCGCCACGATCGTTCCGCCCGCAAGCGGTAGATAAATACGTTCGTTGTCGAAAGCCGGCGTGAGATTGAGCGTAATGTTTGATTCGTAACGCCAGCGCACTGTGAGTGGTTGAGACAAGAGTGGTTCTTTATCGGTCTTGTCAGCAATAAAAACCGTTCCGAACGCAAGACTGTAAAGACAAAGTAGATGTATAATTTGCAACTTCATATCAATCAATGAACCAAGTCACGCAGCATGAAACCGTAATCATACTTGACTTCGGATCACAGTACACACAGCTTATCGCGCGCCGCGTTCGGGAAGCAGGGGTTTACTGCGAGATCCTGCCGTTTAACACGCCAGTCGAAACAATACGTTCCCGCGCGCCGAAAGGATTGATCTTTTCGGGAGGGCCGTCGTCTGTTTACGACGCAACGGCGCCAAAACCACAGCCGGAACTGCTGGAAGCCGTCGATTGTCCGACCCTCGGCATCTGTTATGGCTTTCAGGTCTTCGCGCGCGAACTCGGCGGAGACGTAGCAGCGTCGCCGAATCGCGAGTTTGGCTATGCGCGACTGAAAGTTCTCGATGTGACGAGTCGTTTGTTTCGCGGGTTGCCGGAAGAGATGGACGTCTGGATGAGCCACGGCGACCATGTCACCGAAGTTCCGCCGGGGTTTCATGTCACCGCACTCACCGACGATGCCTTAAATGCGATGGAGGATGAATCGCGCGGTATCTATGGCGTGCAATTTCATCCCGAAGTTGCGCACACGCCGCTCGGTGCTCATGTGCTGCGCAATTTTCTTTTTTCTGTGTGCGGGTGTCGTGGTGACTGGTCGCCCGAAGCGGTCATTGAAGAGCAGGTTGAAAGAATCCGCGGGCAGTTGGGTGATCACGGCCGCGCGGTTTCCGGATTGTCGGGCGGCGTCGATTCTACAGTCGCCGCGGCGCTGGTCCACAGGGCCGTTGGCGATCGACAGACGTGCATTTTCGTAGACAACGGCTTGCTGCGTGAAGGTGAGTTTGAATCGACGCTGGCGGTGCTGCGCCAGAGCATGAAACTGAACATCTCCGGCGTTCGTGCGGGGCATAAGTTTCTCGACGCACTGCGTGGCGTGACTGATCCCGAACAGAAGCGAAAGCGGATCGGGAAAATCTTTATCGACGTTTTTGAAGAAGAGGCGCGGCGGTTGGGTGACGTCGGCTATCTGGTGCAGGGCACGTTGTACCCGGATGTGATTGAATCGGTTTCCGTGCGTGGACCTTCGGCAGTCATCAAGAGCCATCACAACGTAGGTGGTTTGCCGGAAAAGATGAACCTGAAACTGATCGAGCCGCTGCGCGAGTTGTTCAAAGACGAAGTGCGGTTGATCGGAAGAGAACTGGGCGTGCCGGAAGAGATTCTTGGACGGCATCCTTTTCCGGGCCCGGGTTTGGCCGTGCGAATCATCGGCGAAGTTACCGAAGAAAAAATCGAACTCGTGCAAGCTGCGGATCGAATTCTTGACGAGGAGTTGCGGCTCGCGGAGTTATACAACTCAGTTTGGCAGGCTTTTCCCGTGCTGTTGCCGGTCTCGACGGTCGGTGTGATGGGCGACGAAAGAACTTACGAACGAGTAATTGCTATTCGCGCGGTGACGAGTGTCGACGGCATGACTGCGGATTGGGCGCGTCTGCCGCACGATCTACTCGGCCGCGTAGGAAGCCGCATAGTTTCAGAGATCAGGGGTGTTAACCGAGTTGTTTACGACATCAGTTCAAAACCGCCCTCAACCATTGAGTGGGAATAAGAATGCAGGACCGCCAATTCGTACATCTCCACCTTCATACTGATTACAGTCTTCTTGACGGCGCGATTCAGATCAAGCCGCTTTCAAACCGCATTGCAGAATTGGGAATGCCGGCGTGTGCCATGACCGACCACGGCAACATGTATGGCGCCATCTCCTTCTACAACGCGATGAAGAACAACGGCGTCAAGCCGATCATCGGTTGTGAGACTTACATCACGCGCGGCAGTCGCAGGGACAAAGCCGCGAGTGCGCCCGGTGAAAAAGCAAACTTCCATCTGATTTTGTTGGCGCAAAACTACGAGGGTTACCAGAACCTCGTGCGGCTTACTTCAAAAGCTTACACGGAAGGCTTCTACTACAAGCCACGCATCGACAAAGAACTGCTGGCCGAACACAGCAAAGGATTGATCGCGTTGTCGGCCTGCATGTCGGGTGTGCCGTCAGCGATGTTGGCGCAGGAGAGGTGTGATGAAGCGGCGAAGGCGGCGCTCGAGTTTGAGGAGATACTCGGGAAAGGGAACTACTTTCTCGAAATCCAGGAGCACGGTCTCGAACCGCAACAGCGAATTCGCAAATCGCTGGTTGATCTGTCGAAGAAAACCGGCGTGCCGTTGGTCGCCACAAACGACGCGCATTACCTGATGCCTGACGACTCGCGAGCCCACGACGTGCTGCTCTGCATCGGCTCGGGGAAAACGGTGAACGAGACGAACCGGCTGCGTTACGCCAGTCCAAATTTCTACGTTCGCTCGCCTGAGGAGATGTGGCGCATCTTCGGCGATGAGCTCCCCGAGGTGCTGACTCGGACGGTCGAAATCGCCGAGCGCTGCGAGATGAAGCTGCCGCAGAACGTCAACCACCTGCCGCAGTATCCGATTCCCGAATCCGAGCAGGGCCTGTCAGTCGGCGACTATTTCGAGAAGGTGGCGCGCCAGGGCTTTGAACGTCGACGCCAGCAGGTTTGGGATCCACTCGCCGCGCGCGGAGGGTTGAAGCAGCCTATCAGCGATTATCAGACCCGCCTGTCGAGCGAAATCGAGATGATCAAGCAGATGGGCTTCCCCGGTTACTTTCTAATCGTTTGGGACTTCGTTCGCTACGCAAAGGACCACGCGATTCCGGTCGGCCCGGGTCGCGGTTCAGCGGCGGGATCGCTGGTCGCCTATTGCCTCGATATCACTGACGTCGATCCTCTTCAGTACGACCTGCTTTTCGAGCGCTTTCTTAACCCGGGCCGCGTCTCTCTACCGGACATCGATATCGACTTCTGCGTGCGTGGCCGCGGTGACGTCATCAACCACGTCGCCAATCTCTACGGCCGCGATTCAGTCTGCCAGATCATCACGTTTGGAACACTGGCTTCGAAGGCCGCCATCAAGGACGTCGGCCGGGCGCTCGAAGTGCCGTACGCCGAGGTCGAGCGGATCGCCAAGCTAATCCCGCCGCCGGTGCGCGGTCGCAACGTTAGTCTTAGTCAGGCACTTGAACAAGTACCTGAACTAAAACGTGAGATGGAGACCAACCCTCAGGTTAAAGAGATACTTGAGATCGCCCGCAAGCTCGAAGGCTGTGCGCGCCATTCGTCGGTGCACGCGGCGGGCGTGGTTATCTCTCCGTTGCCGCTCCAGGAACTTATCCCGATAGCCGTCTCAGGCAAGGAAGAACTCACGACCCAGTACGTCATGTCGGACCTTGAAAAAACCGGCATGCTTAAGATGGATTTTTTAGCGCTTACCGCTTTAACTGTTATAAATGACTGCTTAATCAGCATTAAACAGTCGCTTGGGACGGAGATTAAGTGGTCCGATATAGCGCTTAACGACGATAAAGCACTTGCAGTATTCGCTGAAGGAAGGACTGAAGCCGTATTCCAGTTTGAGTCTTCGGGCATGCAGGAGATCTGCCGGAAACTCAAACCAAAAGGACTTGAAGATCTCGCTGCACTCAACGCTCTTTACCGCCCCGGTCCCCTCGACGGCGGCATGGTTGAAGAATTCATTTTGCGGCACCACGGAAAGAAAGCCGTTCGTTATCTGGTGCCGGAGATGAAGGATATTCTCAGCAACACCTACGGCATCATCGTCTATCAAGAGCAGATCATGCAGCTCGCACAGAAGCTTGCTGGTTATACACTTAGCGAAGCGGACCTGATGCGCCGCGCGATGGGTAAGAAGAAGCGCGAAGAGATGGCGGTGCACGAAGAGAAGTTCATCACCGGCGCGGTCGAGCGTGGCCTCAAGCGCGAAAAGGCCGAGAAGATCTTCTCGTTGATGGCACAGTTTTCAGACTATGGATTCAACCGGAGTCACAGCGTCGCCTATGCCTATCTGGCGTTCCAAACGGCCTACCTGAAGGCGCACTATCCCGAACATTTTTATGCGGCCGTGCTGTCGAGCGAAGCTCAGGATGCCGCTAAAGTGTTTAAGTACTCGAAGGAGCTCCGCGCGCAGAAGATTGCTTTACTGCCGCCCGACGTAAACGAAAGCAATGCGGGCTTCACACCGTTAAGCGGAGCTATCAGATACGGCCTCACGGCGATTAAGGGCTTGGGTCAGGGGATTGTTAAAGCGATTTCTGAGGCACGTGAGAGCGGTGCGTTCCGTTCGTTTTTTGATTTCGCTGAACGCGTCGAATCGTCAACTTTGAATAAGCGAGTGTTTGAGAGTTTGGTGAGCGCGGGCGCCTTCGATTCAATGAACGACGGCCGGGCAGTTCAGGCGTGGCGTGGCGCTTTGTTCAGTTGCATCGATGCCGCACTCTCTCGCGCACAGCGAGCTAAGCGCGAAAGGATCCAGGGACAAAATGGACTCTTCGGCTCCATGCCTGAAGAGATTGATTTCACGAAGGAGATCTCTCCGGCGCTCAAAGGCTGGACGGCCGGCGAAATGCTGGCAGCGGAAAAGGCAGCGCTCGGGTTTTACATTTCAGGACACCCGCTCGAGCGTTATCTCGAAGTGCTGCAAAACGTGAAGGCCGTCGGTTCGTCAGAGCTGCCTTCAATAAATACCGGAAGCCGCGTCACGTGCGGCGGAATCATCTCGGATCTACAAACGCGCACGACTAAGAAAGGCGACAAGTTTGCCCTGCTGCGGCTCGAAGACGAAGCCGGTGGGACGAAATGTGTGCTCTGGCCGGAGGTCTATCGCAAGCACTCGGCCCTGTTGCAGAATGAAGCGCCTATCGTGATTATGGGGCGGCTCGAACTAAGCGAGGACAATCCGCCGACCATCATCGTGGACCAGGTGCAGAGCATCGATGCGGCTTCGAGGGCCAATGAATTCCTTGTGTTGCACGCGCCGGCGGCAGACGATTTTCCAACGGTGTGCGACTCTATTCTCGACGTGCTGAACGCCAACCCCGGCAATTGCGAAGTCGCCATAGAAGCGGTAACGGACAACGGCGCCATAGTACGTATCAAAGCCAACCAGGCTTTGAAGGTTAAACGAAGTACCGAACTGGAAGACGCGCTTAAGAGACTGGGCTGTAGCGTAAGCGTAGAGACCAGCTCGAACGGCAACGGCACACGGGTCTGATAACGGCCGAAAATTTAAAATGTCAAAAGACGCAAAAGAGCAGGCCGGCCCGGTCAAACCAGAGGACGACAAGCGCAGCGCCTTTGAGCGCGTGCAGTTGGCGCGTCATGCGAATCGACCGTACACGTTGGATCTGATCGAGCGATTGTTTGAAGACTTCGTTGAGCTTCACGGCGACCAACGCTTCGGAGACGATCCGGCGATCGTCGCTGGATTCGCGCGCTTTCATGGTTTGCCGGTCATCGTCGTTGGTCATCAAAAGGGACGTGACACGAAGCAGCGCAGCTACCGCAACTTCGGCATGCCCAAACCCGAAGGCTATCGAAAGGCTTTGCGGGTGATGAAGTTGGGAGAGAAGTTTGGCCGGCCAATCTTTACCTTTATCGACACTCCCGGCGCGTATCCCGGAATTGACGCAGAAGAGCGCGGACAGGCTGAGGCGATCGCTTACAACCTGCGCGAGATGGCGAAGATCAAGGTGCCGATCATCGTGACGGTGATTGGTGAGGGTGGATCCGGCGGCGCACTCGCGATCGGTGTCGGCGATCAGGTGCTGATGCTCGAGAACTCGATCTATTCCGTGATCAGTCCTGAAGGATGCGCAGCGATTCTGTGGAAAGACTCTTCGAAAGCAGATCTCGCCGCAGAAGGTCTACGGCTGACGGCTCAAGACCTGTTCGATGCGGGCGTCATCGACAAGATCATTCCTGAACCTCCCGGTGGCGCGCACAACGACTACGATCAGACTGCTCGCTTTCTCGACTCGGCGTTGAGCGAGCGTCTAGCTGAAGCAGTTAGTTGTTCGCAGGAGGATCGACTTAGTCGTCGTTATAGTAAGTTGCGCTCTTTTGGCCGATGGGGGTCTTCGGATGGAAGCGAAGACAGCCCAAGCGGGTGATCTCAAAGAAACCAGATCTAGAACGGAATGTCGTCGTCCGTTAATTCGGGCTCTGAAGCTGCAGGCCCACTCTGTGATGCGCTCGCGGATGCTGCTTTCTCAACCGGCATGTCGTCGCCGCGCGCGCCGATGAACTGCATGTCTGTCGCGTGCACCTCGAGCGAATGACGTGGCTTGCCGTCGCGATCAACGTACTCTTCCACGCGCAGACGCCCTTCGATGTAAACCTGACGTCCTTTTTGCAGATACTGTGAGGCAGTTTCTGCCTGGCGGTTCCATAACGTGATGCGAAACCACGTCGTATGGTCCTGCATTTCACCGTTTCGATCTTTGCGCCTCTCATTCGTGGCCACGCTGAAGGAACAAACCGGGGTACCTTGAGCCGTGTAGCGCAACTCGGGATCGCGACCGAGATTTCCCACGATAATTACTTTGTTAAAGGACATGAGGAGCCTTTCTTTTCTCTGGGATTACGAACATTCGCGATACTACTAGCGCAACAACCAAGAATCAAGCAAGTGCCATTTCCGATGATGATTTATCTCAGCAAATGATTCTGGTAGACTGTCGGCCATCAAAACGCTTCGAGATTCATGAAGCCACGAGTTTACATCGAGACCTTCGGCTGCCAGATGAATGTTGCCGATTCCGAACGCGCCGCGACTGGTTTGCGCGCGTCCGGATACGATCTATCTGACTCAGCCGAAGACGCAGACGTGGTTCTGCTCAACACGTGTTCCGTGCGCGAGAAAGCCGAGCGAAAGGTTTACACGCGAATCGGTGAGGTGCGCGCCGCGCGCTCAGGTAAACAGGACGTGCTGGTCGGTGTGATGGGCTGCGTCGCGCAGCTCGAAGGCTCCTCGATCTTCGATCACGCGCCTTCAGTGAACATGGTCATCGGAACTCGCGCCACCGATCGCATACCCGAGTTGATCGAGCGCGCTCACAACGGCGAACGTAAAGTCCTCGACCTTGATGAACGCGGCGAAAGCGACACATGGGACGTTTCTCCGGCTGAGAGACACTCACCGCACGTTGCTTTCATTCCAATTATTGAAGGCTGCAACAAGTTCTGTTCGTTCTGCATCGTTCCGTATTCCCGGGGTCGCGAGCGCAGCCGTTTGGCGATCGAAATCATCGCCGAAGTAAAAAACCTCCAGGCGCTCGGCTACAAAGAGATTCACCTGATCGGCCAGCACGTGAATAGTTACCGGCCGCGAGTCGAAGACGGTTTGGAAGGATTCAAGGGAGCGACACCGTTCTGCCGGTTGTTGCGCGCCGTCGCCGCGTTCTTTGGAACCGAACGTCAGCGCCGTGGGCGCGGCGAACGGCGCGAGCACGCCCGGCGCGGCCGCGGCGGTCGCGAGCACCAGCCTCGTGACGCTGGGCGCCGGCTCAGTCGTCTACGCGGAGGGCGCCGATTGGGACAACACCACAGCTCACACCGTTGGGGCGGGCCAGACCAAAGTCCGCGAGTTCGT
>Ga0207675_100003351_pt1 | contig 15669 bp, 10 predicted proteins | sample KBSSwiS42_FD_184305 | JGI IMG/M metagenome (GOLD analysis project Ga0207675, IMG submission 184305) | Switchgrass rhizosphere microbial communities from Kellogg Biological Station, Michigan, USA - KBS Switchgrass S4-2 (SPAdes) (version 2) | ecosystem: Host-associated > Plants > Roots >... | reverse complement strand
AACGTGTAATCTCCGCGATTCGGCGGCGTGTAGTTAGTCAGCACTGACTGAACCGACCAGTCGACTTCTGTATCCGCCAGACCGCCGCCCGAGTAGTAGGCCGCCTTCATTGCCGCCGTCGCTCCAGAGCCGACAAAGTGTGGGCCTTCTGATATCTGCGTGGTGATTTCGAACTCGGGCCGACGAAACTCCTGAACCTTGAAGTGGTGATCGTGTCCCCATTGGTGCTCGCCGAAATGGAATTGGATTGAAGTGTCACCCAGATTCATGGTCGGTGGCAGCTTCACTTTTAGGTTGAAACCGGCGAGGGCATTTATTTTCACGCTACCCTTCGTGATTTCGTTGTCCAGGGAGTCTTTCAAAACATAGTTGAGAGTCTCCTCCGGATCACCCGTGTACATCTCGACATCGCCTGTCGGGGTGAGACTGATCTGACGAACCCAACCCTTAATATTCACTTCTTCTCCGGGGCGGTAGAGGTTGCGGTCGTCAAACACATACCAAATGATCCCTCCGCTCGCGCTGTTGTTGCGCCAGGAGTAGCGATTAGTGCTGTTGGGATAACTGGAATAGTCCTGGGAAAGGATGTCGACGTCTTTGCCGCGACGGGCAACAATTAGCGATGGCGCATTCTGTGTTGCCTTCGCGGGATCATTGAAAGGAAGAACGGCCAGACCGTTTGTACCGGTCGTACCCGTCAGGTTGTCAGGCGAAACGCTAAACTCGACGCCGGCGAGTGGTTTGCCATCCTGCAACGAATTCGTCCAAACGACAAGACTGTTCCTGTCGGAGAAAGCGTCCAGGCCAATCTCAGTTGATTGCACCCAGGCTTCGGCAATGTTCCGCCGGTAATTGAAATTGACCCCTGGCTGATCTTTGTTTTCCTGGCTATCGACAGGCTCGACCTTTAGGAAGACATGACCGTAGCCATCTTCGAGAGCCGGCGAAAGATCGATGGTGGTCTCAATCGCTTGATCCGGGTCTGCGTTGATTTCAATGATCTTATCCGAAACAAGCTTCCCCGGGAGTGGCAGAGTTTGTTTTGCGTTGCGTTGATCCATATAGCGCTGAAACTGTAACCAGTCGTCAGCGGTCACCTTGTTGAGGACCACTCTCAGCCGGGGATAGTTGACGCTATATACTGCGTAGGCCCTTGGTCCCGCAGGATCGAGCACCATAAACTCGCCGCCGCGAGCGAAAAGCCCGGGATCGCTCGTAGTCACTTTGAAGGTGAGCTCATTGTTGCCAGTTAGCGTCTGGCCGAAAATGTCTTTGGTGGCACGACTAAGGGTGATTGTGTAGGTGGTATTGGCGCGCTTGGTTCCCTCAATCGTGATCCCGTTGTAAGAGCCATTGATTCTGAGATTGGGAATCTCTGGCGTGATTTTGACTTGACCTGTTTGGATAGTCTGCAGATCGGGCTGATTGCTGAAAGTGACACGAAAACTATCAAACGAGGTGCAACGCTGGTAGCCACACTGCGTATTGATGACCCGCATGGGTCCGTACGTCTTGAAGGTAAAGCTTTGCTCGGCGACAGTTTTTCGCGCGCCTTCCGCTGAGGGTGTACCAGGCGGAACGACAACTTTGATGACAGTGTCAGATGGAAGCGCATTGTTGGTCCCACCACTTGCATCGACCGCGCGCACGGCTAGCCAGCGGCCTTCCATTGAGCGTTTGCTCAGCTCGCTGATCCATGCGTCAGCGGCGATCTCTTCAGCCGTTGCCATACGCAATCGCGCGGTTGCGTTGGCGTACTGAAGCCGGAGGTGATCGAGTACACGCGCGGGTTCAATACGCTGATCAAACTCCAGAAACATGAGCGGGTCGCGAGGTTTGCTTTCGCCTTCGGGGTACGACCTTTTGAGTTGCACCGGCGGTGTGGCAAAGGTCAAGGTTTTAGTTTCCCGAAGACTGTTGCCCAACGCGGATTTGGTGCCCGCAGGAACAGTGACCGTATAACTCGTCGCCATCGGTAGCCTGCCACCTTCTGCGTCCGGCTGAAACATCAGCGTCTGAGCGCCGAGCCAACGCCACTTGCCTTGCGGTTGCGGCGTGAGTATGACGGGGACGTTAGCTGCTGCTTCTGCTTGCGAAGCGACTGCTACCATCGGCTGTGAAAATGTGACGCTTAAGTTAGGAGCCAGAGCCACTTCACCGTCAGGCGCAAACCGAATGACCTCAAGAGGACTGTTGGTGACGCTGGCAGCCGCCGGGACGTCTGTCGTCGACATCGCAAACGGCCCTTGAATAGTTTCGCCAGTGCGCGGTGGTGGCAATGAACGCTCGCGCAGTTTGAAGTTTTGCTTGTCGCCAGGCTCCGAACTGAGGGCGGGCAAACGTGCCAGCAGCTTTCTCGTTTGCGCCGCTGGCAACATTGTTACCCCGGAGTCGTGATTGGGAGGCGGAGCTTGGACCACCTCTTTCTCTCCACTCAAACGCAAGCGCAGGCCATCAGGTCCGGTTGTTTCGTTGTCCTGAATGGTCACTGTCTGTGCGGCCGTTGGCGGAACAATCGCGACGAGGGTTATCCAAATTAGCAATAGTGAGAGCGCGGGCCGAAGGGACATGGGAGTGTGGCCTTTTGTTTAGGTGAAGCTTGAATCAATTAGGGAAGCTTGAATCAACAGATGCTTGTAGCATCCAAGCCGTTGTCCGTGTGGTCACGCATCCGACCGCTGATCGAATCGAGTCGGAGTCAGCTTTAGCCCGCGAAGCGGCCGTAAGCATAAAGCCTGGGGTGGAGCGGAGCGGAATCCCAGGACGCGTTGAGTAAAAGGAGGAGCCCGCGGAGCGGGCGTCAGTGGACCATCGTGAATGAATCCAAGCTTATCTGCTATTGGGCGCTCCGCGCGCTCGATGCTCTTACCTTCCGTTATCCTGGGGTTACGCTTCGCTCCACCCCAGGCTTTATGCTTACGGCCGCTTCGCGGGCTAAGCAACTGACTCCGCTGAACTTCTTTAGTCATGCGTTGCGATAAGCTAAAGCATGTCGGACATGAGGAAATCGGCGTGCGGTAATGTGGACAATTCAATTCTATGGCATCATTAGAACCAAGGTAATGGTTTGGGGGACTCCATGATTAGCTGCCGCAAGATGACTGCCGCCGATGTTGCCGATGCCTTTGAGATGCTCCGGGTATTTCTCCGTGAGGACGAACACTACCTCGCCAGCAGCAAGGCGTACGGCGACCGAGGATTTCAAGGACTCAACGATGCGCTCGATCTGTTTCTCGAGCAGCCTGAACTAGGATTTGTTTGGATGGCCCATGACGAGGCCGGCGTTTGCGGGATTTGCGTAGTTTGCTACGCAATCTCTACGTCGATGGGCGCAGTGGTGGCGAAGCTGGATGACGTTTCAGTGAAATCGGATCGCCGCGGCGGAGGTATCGGCACCGCTCTGCTGGAGCAATTGAAAGAACAACTGCGAAAAGAAGCCGTGACGCGAATTGATGTTGGCGTCCACCTTGAAAACCCGGACGCCCGCAGGTTTTATGAACGACTGGGCTTCATGGCCTTGAATGAAGAGCGCATGGCCTGCGTGATTTGACGTGTGGAGTGCGGCGGCAAGCGGAGCGCGACGCCGCTTTGGATTTGCAGTGCATAAAACCCAAGAAGTCCTCGACGGGTGCAGAAATCGAAAGCGGCGTCGCGCTCCGCTTGCCGCCGCACTCCAAAAAGAGCTCTACTTTGTCTGCGGGAATTTCGCGAGCTCCTCGAAGTATTTGGCAAATGCCACCATCCCGCCTGACGCTTGTTGCCAATCGAAGTTCTCATTAGGCGCGTGATAGCCATGCTCGGGAAGTGACAGCCCCAGGAACAACACCGGGCATTTCAAAACCTTCTCAATACTTGTCATCGCACCAATCGTACCGCCGTCGCGTACGAAGACCGGCTCGCGGTTAAACGCGAACTTAATCGCGCGCTTCAAGGCTTCCGGCAACGGGCCTTCGAGCACGGTGCGAAATGCGGGCGCGGCCGATTCAAACTGCAGTTTTACATCGGGGTTTAGTTCCTTTACCGCTGCCTTCAACTGCTTCTTGATCTTTTCTGTATCCTGCAGGGGCACCAGTCGAAACGACGCCTTGACTTCACCCCGAGGCGGCACAATCGACTTCACTCCAGGACCCTGGTACCCACCTACGACGCCATGAATTTCAAAGGTCGGCATGCCCCAGATCCGTTTCATTACTTCGAGCGCGTCTTCGCTGCGTATGAGCTTAAGGTGATGCGCCTTCTTGAATGCGCGCACGGTAAAGCCGGAGTTGGCCCAGTCGTTCAGTTCTTTTTTTGAAGGCGGAATTACGTCGTCGTAGAAGCCCTTGATCTTGATTCGTCCCGTGAGAGGATCATACAGATCGCAAACAAGTCGCATCAGCTCGGCAATCGGATTGCGGGAGGCGCCGCCTGTTTCTCCTGAATGGGTATCGACCTCTGCGGTTTCCAGCGTTAACAGAAAGCCGAGCAGTCCTCGCAAACCGGCGGAGCTCGCAGGCCTGTTTCTCGACACCCAAACGGTGTCAGAAACCACCACTGAATCCGTACGCAGACTGGATGCGGCTTTGGAAATAATACTCTCGAAATTCGGCGAGCCGATCTCCTCTTCAAACTCCCACAGAAAACGGATGTTAATGGGAACGTCCGCTTCCAGCGCGGCCCGGGCACCGTAAAGCGCGGCTAGCGCCGGTCCCTTGTCGTCCGTCGTGCCACGCCCGTAATAACTGTCACCCTTCTTTGTCATTACGAAAGGCTCGGTGTCCCAGGGTTCAGTTTCTTTGGACGCCGGTTGCACATCGATATGGTTGTAGACCGTCACGGTCGGTACGCTCTTGCTGGAACCGAAAACAGCATGCACCAGTGGGTTGCCCTTGCTGACCTTATGGACTTCCACTTTGCCGCCAAACTTCTGCAGCGTTTCCACAGTCAGGTCCAGACCGGCGCGAATGTCCGCGGCATGAGCCGGATCGCAGGACACAGTCGGTGTTTCTACAAAACGCTTTAGTAAGGCCTCGTAATCCGCGCGGTGATTTTGGGCAAATGAGAAGAGTTGGTCGCGGTCAAGGGCGTTCGCCATTCAGAGATCCCTCCGATCGTTTCTGTCTGGTCATAGTGGCCGGAAGGCCGCTGATTTGGCAGCCATAACCACATCTGACTCTTTACTAAAGGCAATTTGGCCGGAAAGTGTAACACGTACTTTGGAGAGGGACGTAACACGGAATAATCGGGTGCTGCTCCGTTAGAAAGACAGTAAGAAAAGGGACGGTTCGAAGGCAAAGCATATCCTAGGGGTCGGAACAAGAAGTTCAACTACAGGGGCAACGTTTTCGAACCCTTAACTCACTAACCCGGAAGATTGAGTAACGATTTTAGGTCGGAAATCTGTCGCGATTTCCCAACATAGTTGGCAAAACCTGACTTGGCTACAAGTTCGGCCCCTGCCGAAGGCAGATTGTTGGAAGATCTTCGGAATTCCGCAGAGAAACAACTCAGTGCTCGTTTTCGTAACTACTCCGGGTTTACGTTCAGTTCGTGCGGGTCTTCGTGTTATTCTGACAGAACGCCCTCGACCCGGGCGGTGAAGCAAGGTCAAGAGCGGCGGTTAGAACCAGGGACTTTAGGAGGCTTTGTGAGAACAAGATTTCATTCCGCGGCAGCCATATTATTCATTTTCGTGCTCTCTTTCTCAGGAAACATCTATTCACAACAGAATGGTTCCGCACGCCGGCAGCCCGGCAATCCATCCGAACTTTCCGCGTCAGGTGGCGCCAAGGCCAGCCCGAACTCGCGTGTGACCGGCGCAGTCGTCAAGAGTGATCTCTCTGAAGCCCTGTCAGTAATCCAGGAAAACTACATCGACGGCAAAAAACTGGACTACAACTCGATCTTCAAATCATCTATTAGCGGCATGCTAAACGTGCTCGACCCGCATTCGACTTATCTCGATGCGGCTGATTTTGCCGCCTTCAAGACCGAACAGCGCTCGGAGTATTTCGGGATTGGCGCAACCATTGGCGACTTGCATCAGGGCGATCAGCTCAACACTTACATTCGTGCCACTTTCCAAAATGCCCCGGCCGCCCGCGCTGGTCTTCGATTTGGCGACAAGATTGTTGCCGTTGACGGCCAGTCAATGAAGGGCAAGAGCTACGCTGAAGTTCGCAAGTTCTTGCTGGGACCACTTGGGACGGTTGTTAAAGTCTCTGTCGAGCACTCTGCGACCGGACAAACCGAAACTGTCACCATCACCCGTGATGCAGTGCCTTTGCCTTCGATCCCGCAGGCCTACATGGTCCGGCCCGGCGTCGGCTATGTGGCGATGACTGGCGGCTTCAACACCACCACCGCTGACGAATTTCAGGCTGCGCTCCAGGATCTTCATTCAAAGGGAATGAACATGCTGGTGCTCGATCTGCGCGGCAATCGCGGCGGCCTATTAATCCAGGCAGTGCGCGTTGCTAACACCTTCCTGCAGCGCGGTCAACTGATCGTCACCCAGAAAGGAAGAATCCCGGGAAGCACAGAGCCTTTTGCCGCACTTAATGACACTCCGGATCCGGTTCCTTTAGTTGTTTTGGTAAACGGCGAGACTGCCTCTGCGGCTGAAATCGTAGCGGGTGCCTTGCAGGATCACGATCGCGCGCTGATCGTAGGTGAGAGTACTTTTGGTAAGGGACTGGTGCAACTTCCTATTACGCTCCAGTACGATTCCGCGCTGCTATTGACCATCGCCAAATATTTCACGCCGTCGGGACGCCTGATTCAGCGTGACTATTCGAATGGTGCCAACTACGACTATTACACAAAGGGTGGATTGTCGGGTAACAAAGACTCCGCGCCTGCGACACCTGTGGGGCCACAGAGTCACACTGATACTGGACGTGCGGTCTATGGTGGTGGTGGAATTTCGCCTGACGAGATTGCTAAGCCGACCAGGGTCACGCTGGCTGAGAATCATCTCGTAGATTCAATCTTCGCTTTTGCGCTGGAACTGACAACCGGACGCGTGGCGGGTTTTGAAAACTACAAAGTCCAGCGCGCGATCGAATATGACCACGATCTTCAGTCAACGGATTTTCCTGTTACCGAAGCGCTCTTCAAGGAATTCAAGAAGTTCGTGGCCGCCAAGCCGGTTTTCAAAGTGACGTCGGAACAGCTGGATCGAATGCGCCCATTTGCCGAGCGCCAGTTGCGTTACGATCTGGCCACAGCAGCCTATGGTTCGATGGCAGCGCTGCAAGTTTTCAATGAGAGCGATCCGCAGATCGCCCGCGCTGTGGATGCCATGCCCCGCGCACGCGAACTTGCTCTGGCCGCCAGACGCGCCCGAGCACGTTCCTGATACTTGATCATCGAAACGCTGTAGGGGTGGCACTCTGTGGCCACCCCTTTTTCGTGGGCATCACTCCGACTGCATAAGAGTCAAAACATTCTCCATATAAGATTTGACATTCATCATTTGTCATTTGCCTAACTTCGACTCCAGACCCGTTTAGAAAGGACACTTGTGTCCAGCCGCGCGCGGCAGACAAGTCTGCTCTCTAAACGATGTACGTGGGTTGTTGTCCGGCGATGACAAATGAAAAATGTCAAATCTTATATGGAAAATGGTTCGACATTATTCACAATTCGAGTTTTTCAGCGGAGGGGTGGCCACGGAGTGCCATCCCTACAATCCTGCACGCAAATCCCGTCACTCAATCAACAGGATTATCTTGCCAAAGCTTTCGTTAGATTCCATGCGCGTGTGGGCTTCGCGAATCGCTTCCATTTTGTAAACCCGATCGACTATCGGTTTTATCGTTCCGGCTGCCAAAAGTGGCACCACTTGCTCGGCAAACAGCCTCGTTGCGGTTGCCTTCTCTTCAGTTGAACGCGCGCGCAGCACAGTTCCGATAATAGTTAGTCGCTTCCTCATCACTATTGAGAAATCAAACTTTGCCTGCGAGCCGGCAGTCGTACCGACGAGGATCAGGCGGCCTTGTGCCGCCAGTGCGTTGAGGTTGGCTTCAAGGTAATTCGCGCCGACAAGGTCGATGATCACGTTGACGCCACGTCCGCTGGTCCAACTCGCGACCGGTTCAACTACCACCTGCGGATCGCTACCCACAACCACCGAGCCACTTAAGCCATACTCCGTCGCGCGCTCGAGTTTGTCAGCTGTTCGAGAGGTTCCAAAGGCCGTGGCGCCCGTCGCCCGCGTGAGTTGAATGGCAGCAGTGCCTACGCCGGATCCCGCCGCATGCACCAGCACCGTTTGGCCAGGGCGAAGGTTTGCGCGCGTGAAAAGTGCGTCATGGGCGGTGATGAAAACTTCGGGCACTGCGGCCGCTTCCTCCCATCCCAGATTTTCGGGAATCTCTGCCAGATGATTTTCAGGGACCACCACATATTCCGCGTGCGCACCGCCGCCTGTAATTCCGAAGACGCGTTGGCCGCGTTTCCACTTCTGCACTGCCTCGCCCACTTGGTCAACCTCACCGGCAAACTCCAATCCGGGAATATCCTGCAGGTAACCAGGAGGCGCCGGGTAGTAACCCATGCGCTGGTATACATCCGCGCGATTCAGTCCCGCGGCTCGCACGCGAACACGCACTCGATCTGCCGTGGGTTTCGGGGGAGTCTCGACTTCACGAATCTCAAGCCCTTCAATGCCACCGTGCTTTGCAATTATGACTGCTTTCATGCCATGGATAGTAAAGACTAAATTCCATCTCGTAAATGGGCCACCAAAATTGGATTAATGAAGACGAGACGATAATGTAGGAGCGGCACTCCGTGGCCGCCCCTCTGGGGAACCACTCAATCCCATGAATAAACGTCAACCCATTTTCCGTATATCATTTGACGCTTACTCAAGATGTTGAGTACTTCTCCACCCGGGGCGGCCACGGAGTGCCGCCCCTACAATCCCTGTCATGAACCAAAAGCCTCTGATCATCATCAACGGCGCGGCCGCAAAGGCGGTACGGGCGTGGCCTATTCTTCAAACCAGGTTGTTAGAAAAGCGAATCGAATTTGATTTTCATGAGACCTCCATGGCGGGCGACGCGACGACACGGACTCGAGCAGCATTAGTCTCCGGAACTACCACCATCGCCGTGGTCGGCGGCGACGGCACGTTGAGCGAAGCCGCGCAGGGGTTTTTCGAGTTCAGTGAGCGCCTAACGGATCTTCCCGCACAAATTAACAAGCAGGCTCGGCTGGCAATAATCCCCGCTGGCACCGGCGATGACTTCGCTCGCAGTCAGATGGGCCGCCGGGAGTCGCTGGAAAAGTGGATCGATATTTTCATTTCCCACTGTAAGGCGCCGGACGAGAAAAATATGCGCCTGGTGGATGTTCTCTACGGTCTCTGCGACGGTTATCAAACACCCTTCATTTGCCTAAACGCCTCCACGATGGGAATTGGTGGTGAGACTGCGGGTCGGGTCGCGGCTCAGGGAGATTTCATGCGTCGGTTTTCTGGCGAAACCAGGTTTGCAACCGCGGCACTGGGGGCCCTGGCGGGCTGGCGCGAACGTCGCGTGCGCGTCTCGATAGACAATCGCGAGGTTATAGAGGGGCCGATGAACCTTGCCGCCGTCGCAAATGCGCTTTATGCGGGCGGGGGCATGATGCTTTCTCCGCAAGCGAAAATCGATGATGGGAAGCTAGACGTCGTGACTGCTACGGGACTGAGTCGCGCGAGCATCGTGCGCGAACTAGCGCGAATACATAAGGGCGGACACATCGCCAACCGGAAAGTGAGGTTCGCTCAAGGCGAAGAAGTCACGATCGAAACTTTTTCTGCGGAAGATGCGATGCCGATTGAGGCTGATGGAAACGTGCGTGGGGTGACTCCAGTTCAGTTTCGGATCATGCCGAAGGCGCTACGCTTTGTCGTAGGGGAAGGATGACAAATCCATTGGGGGGAGGCTCAACCAAAAGATTTTCCATTTCTGATTGGTCATTTCTCATTTTCCATTGGCGGAATTTTTGTGTGTGGGGTTCGAATCGCAGGATCGATGACAAATGTAAAATGACCAATCAGAAATGGAAAATGTTTCTATCTCTTCTGCTCAATCAAGGTTACCTTTGCCAGCCGCCGCAGGTGGCGTTCCTCGCCAGTGAATCGAGCCGCGACAAATGCACGTACAATCTCGAGCGCGAGTTCTTCGCCGGTTACACGCGAACCTAAACAAAGCACGTTGCAGTCATCATGTTCTCGGGATTGATGAGCGGAGTAAGTATCACCGCAAAGCGCGGCGCGAATCCCGGTGAGCTTATTAGCAGCAACTGAGGCCCCTACGCCGCTGCCACAAATCAGAATTCCAATTTCGGCCTGGTTGCCGCGAACAGCCTCGCCGACCTTGACCACGTAATCCGGATAGTCATCCGGCCGCGACCCGTCATGGGTGCCGAAATCGAGGATTTCATTTCCCACAGCATTTAGTTCGCTAATCACTTTTTCGTTGAGCGGGTACCCCGCGTGATCAGCGCCGATTGCAATTCGCATGGTTTCACGCTTGATAACTCACACTCCTTAAACGCTCACGTGCAACACGAAGCACTTCGTCTGCGGGTCTTGCCTCTGCTCTTCCACTTCGCAGTTCTTCATCCCGTCTTCGGATTTCGTCAATCCACCAACCTGCAGCATTTCGTCTGCCGACTCGTCCAGGCTTTCAATCAAAGTCCGAGCCAGGGACGCTCGCGAGTTAGGCGGAAGAGCTAACAAATCAGCCGCAAGCTTTTCTAATTCGTTCATGAGGCTTCCTCTTAGAGCAGTGCTTTTGCGTGCTTCAAAACATTATCCAGATTGAAGCCGAGCTCTCGCATCGCCACATCACCCGGCGCTGAGGCGCCAAAGCGATCGAGACAGATGACATCACCCTGCGGTCCAACGTAACGGTCCCAACCCTGACGAACTCCGGCTTCAATTCCCAATCGTGCCTTCACCGCTGGCGGCAGAACTTCGTTGCGATACTCGTCCGGCTGCTGTTCGAAAAGTTCCCAGCAAGGCAGGGAGACAACGCGCGTGGCAATCCCTTCTGCCTGTAATTTCTCGTGTGCCTCGAGCGCGAGGCCCACCTCGGAACCGGTGGCAATGAGTATTAGTTGCGGTGTAGGGTCTTGAGGCACCACTGAGGGTTGGGCTCCTTCCTCGGCTACCGGTTCGCTCAAGCTTCTGACACCGGACCCAGCCTCAGCGAGAATATAGCCACCGCGGCGCAAGCCATCAGCGGAGCTGTAACGCGTCCGATCGATCACCGCCACCTTTTGCCGTGTCAGCAAGAGCGCCGTTGGTGCATTCCGTCGGAGGATAGCCAGGCGCCAGGCTTCACTCACCTCGTGAGGGTCAGCCGGACGAATCACAAACAAATGTGGAATTGCGCGCAGTGCTGCCGCATGTTCAATTGGTTGGTGCGTTGGGCCGTCTTCGCCCAGCCCGATGGAGTCGTGGGTGAAGACATAGATCACCTGCACCTCAGACAGCGCCGCGAGTCGAATCGCCGGGCGCATGTAATCTGAAAAAGTCAGAAACGTGCCGCCATATGGAATCAAGCCGCCATTCAAGGAGATACCCGTAAGGGTCGAGCCCATGGCATGCTCGCGCACTCCGAAGTGGATAATCCGTCCGTCGTAAGAACCTGCCTCAAAATCGCCGCCGCCTTTGATGTCCGTATTATTTGAAACGCCCAGATCAGCCGAGCCACCGATCAACATCGGCAGGTGCGGCGCCAGCGCATTAATGACTTCGCCGCTCGCAACTCGTGTGGCTACCGGCTTCGCATCTTTAAAGTCCGGCAGGTGCGTTTCCCAGTCCGCAGGCAACTCACCGTTCATCATCGAGCGCCAGAGACGACCCGCTTCGGGATTTTGTTGCTCATATTTCTCCACCAGCGCATTCCATTCACCTTCCAGACGGCTGCCACGTTCTATTGCTTCGCGAAAGTGGTTCAGCGCCTCGTCAGGAATGTAGAACTGCTTATCTTCCGGCCAACCGAGATGGCGTTTTGTCTCGCGCACTGCCTCTTCGCCGGGCGCATCGCTGTGGGCTTTCCGAGTACCTGCGGTCGGCATGCCGTAGCCAATTATGGTCTTCACTGAAATCAACGACGGTTTGTTGCCTACCGACTGTGCTTCGCGAATCGCGGCCTCGATCAAATCCAGATTGTTACCGTCTTCAACCGTCACGGTGTGCCAGCCGTAGGCCTCGAAACGCTTGGGCACGTCTTCACTGAAGGCAAGCTTGGTGAAGCCTTCAATAGTTACGTTGTTGTCGTCGTAGAGGTAGATCAGTTTACCGAGTTGCAGATGGCCGGCGAGTGATGCCGCTTCCGATGCGACACCTTCCATCAAATCGCCATCGGAGACAATCGCGTAGACATAATGATCAATCAGCGGAAAACCTTCTTTGTTGAATTTCGCACCGAGGTGCGCTGAGCCCATCGCCATGCCAACTCCATTCGCGAAGCCCTGGCCCAACGGACCGGTAGTGATCTCAACGCCAGGCGTCAGTCCATACTCGGGATGTCCGGGGGTCTTCGAACCCCACTGGCGAAAGCTCTTAAGCTGATCAAGGTCAAGATCGTAGCCGGTAAGATGCAACAGGGAGTAAAGCAGCATCGAACCATGTCCGGCAGACAGCAGAAAGCGATCGCGATTCTCCCATTTTGCGTTCAGCGGATTGTGGCGCAGAAAACGCGTCCAGAGCACGTAGGCCATCGGCGCGGCGCCCAGCGGCAGACCAGGGTGACCTGATTCGGCCTTTTGCACGGCGTCAAGCGCGAGCGTCCGGATTGTGTTAATGCAAAGTTGATCGAGATCGGGAGTTGGTGTGATGTTTTCCTGTTGCACTGGGGTGCTCATTTCGCCGTCCTGTTAAGTTCTGAAATTATTCTTCGTTTCGTATTTTGCCCGTGCGTTCAGCCGCAAGCAAGGTAACACATGAGAGCAGTAGGCTCCCGTTGGGAATTAATCCGTTTTCTTTGCGGAACTTTGCGAATCCTTTGCGATCTTTGCGGTTTCGGGTGGTCGGTTTTAACGCAAAGGACGCAAAGGAATCGCAAAGTTCCGCAAAGGAAACCGAACACTGCTAGAATGTCGCTAATGCAGGCAGGAACCCTCAACTGTCCGAATTGCGGCGCAGCCACTTCAACCGACGCACCGCTATGCCAGTTTTGCGAATCGCGTTTGGCGACTGTTGCCTGTCCCTCATGCTTCGCAATGATGTTCCTTGGCAGCAAGCATTGCCAGCGCTGTGGCGCTAAGGCCGCGGTTCCTGAGATCGGTGATGCGCAAGATCGCAAGTGTCCCCGTTGCCAGACTGTAATGTCGTCAGTGACAGTCGGCTCAACCGCGGTGCTTGAGTGTGACCGCTGCCTTGGGCTTTGGCTCAACGTGTCTTCATTTGAACAGATCTGCGCCGATCGCGAACAGCAGTCCGCGGTAATGGGTTTAGCCTCGCCTGTGCCGACGCATGCAGTCGAGGAAACAAGCAAAGTAAAGTATGTACGATGTCCGCAGTGTTCGCAGATGATGAATCGTCTCAATTTCGCGCGCTGCTCGGGCGTGATTGTGGATGTTTGCAAAGGACACGGTACCTGGTTTGATCGCGACGAACTGAGCAGAATCGTCGAGTTTATTCGCCAGGGCGGTCTGGAGGCTTCTCGAAACAGAGAGAAAGCCTCACTCGAGGAAGAACGGCGACGCCTCCGCGAGGCGCAACTTACCGCGAACATTCATCACCCGGTAACTTTCGGAGTGGCGGAAAGTGACGACGACGATCGACTCACAGGAATCGCTTCCGCACGCGGGCTGCTAAAGTTCTTGCTGGATTAATTCGAAGATCCCATCAGAACCGGGAGCGGTAGCGACCGGCCAAAGATTCAACCCGCATCTAACTTTATCCAGCGATTAGGATGATTCCTCAAACGACCCTTGGAGTCATGGCGTGAGCTTTTGGCCCGTCGCTACCGCTCCGGTTCTGATGGGCCATCGCTTTAGTCGTAAGGTTGACCTTGTGGCCGGTCGCTACCGCTCCCGGTTCTGATAGCTTTAATCGTAAGGTTGAGCTTGTGCCCGTCGCTACCGCTCCCGGTTCTGATGGGAATAGGATTAGCGATCACCGAACAATCTTTTTTACCAAGCCCACAAAGTTCGCGATGTCAGCTTCGGTGGTATCAAACGAAGTCATCAGCCTGATCTCGGAAATCTCTTCATTCCAAACATAGAAGAAGTATTGCTCTTGCAGGACTGGAATATATTTCTTCGGCATTACGACATATACCCCATTCGATTCAACCTTCTGAGTAAAGGTAAGCGAGGGAATCTTCGTGAGTTCTTGCGCCAGCAATTTGGCCATTTGATTAGCATGGAGGGCGTTCTTGCGCCAGAGATTATCAGTCAACAGTGCCTCAAACTGCGCTGAGATGAAGCGCATCTTTGAGGGCAGATGTGTGCCTTGTTTCCGAGTGTATTTGAAATCCCTGGCGAGGTCCTTATCGAAGAAAACCACCGCCTCTCCATACATCATTCCGTTTTTCGCGCCGCCGAAAGAAAGAACATCTACTCCCGCATCTCTGGTGATTTCTTTAAGACTGACGTTGAGACTCGCAGCAGCGTTGGCAACGCGGGCGCCGTCCATGTGAAGCAACATGCCATGATCGTGTGCGAAGCTCGAAAGAATTTTCAGTTCGCGCGGCGTGTAGACCGTTCCCATTTCGGTAGCTTGCGAAACAGAAATTACTCTCGGTTGCACGTGATGTTCAAAACCGACCTCATGAAGCAGCGGCGGGATTTGCTCGACCCTGATCTTCCCGTCCGGCGTGCTCAGAGAGATAAGTTTGCAGCCGGTGAACTTCTCCGGGGCGCCGCATTCATCAACGTTGATGTGGGCCGTCTCGGCGCAGATGATTGCATGATGCGACGCAGTAGCTGCTTTCAACCCCAGGACATTCGCACCGGTGCCGCCGAAAACAAAAAACACTTCCGCATCGCGACCAAGATGGTTTCGAAAGAGTTTGATCGCGCGCGCTGTGTAAGGGTCGTCGCCATAGGCAATGACGTGCCCATCGTTGGCGGCTGTTATCGCCTCCATGATCTTCGGATGAACACCGGCGTTGTTATCGCTGGCAAAGCTTCGACTGGGTTTGCTTTTCTTGGTCACGACGGGCAGCACTTCTCCTTTTTATCTTGAGATTTCAGTTTTAAGAAAGTGTGGCGAGCAGTCTAAGGCAGCCCATGAGGAATTCAAAGTTTCAGTAATTGGGTAGTAATGAAGTTGGAATCGCCAGGCGGCAACCCACTCTGATTCACACGGCGGCTTCAACCCATGGAACGTCGAAACCGTGAAACGGCAACCAATATAATTGACGCATCAGCAGAACCTTTTCGCACGACGCCAATGCAAGTTTGATTGCTGGAAGCTTCGAGCTGACGGCTTCGCCGCCGGAGGTGAGGCGGCGAAGCCGTGATCCTGAGGAATGCGCTAGCTTAGTTCGAGCGAAAGGGGAGTTTGATTCTTCAAATATATTGGTGTACGGAAGGGCAGAGCCGCTTCGCACATCAAACTGCGAAGCCGCAACCAAAAACGAATAAGGCCGGCGGATGGATACCCGCCGGCCTTGTGTTGTTTGAATCGAAGTTCAGTGAGAGCGCTTAGGATTAGCCTAAGGTGCTTTCTGCCTT
>Ga0207675_100003349_pt1 | contig 15674 bp, 12 predicted proteins | sample KBSSwiS42_FD_184305 | JGI IMG/M metagenome (GOLD analysis project Ga0207675, IMG submission 184305) | Switchgrass rhizosphere microbial communities from Kellogg Biological Station, Michigan, USA - KBS Switchgrass S4-2 (SPAdes) (version 2) | ecosystem: Host-associated > Plants > Roots >... | reverse complement strand
AGCAGAACCACGAATACATATCAAGCTAACGCGTTGCATAATCAAGACGATCAGCGTGTGCACGCGGCACAATCACAGTTCATAGATCGAAACTATTTAAGTCCGATCTCGCTGCGATGGCCCATTCTGGAACCGAACTGCGTGAAAATTTGCCTGCCTGGGTGGGGTGGTCACTGCCGCTGGATCTGCTTTTGAGCTGAGCTCTCAAACCTTTCACCGTTCATCAATCGGCACATACGGCACGTTGCGCGGCCCGATGTATTCTGCGCGTGGGCGAATCAACTTGTTGTCGGCGTACTGCTCGAGAATGTGTGCAGTCCAACCGCTAATGCGACTGATCGCGAAAATCGGCGTGTACAGGTCGAGCGGAATTCCCATCATGTAATAGGTCGAAGCTGAATACGCATCCACGTTTGGCAGAAGATTCTTCTCGCGCTTCATGATCTCTTCCAGCTTCGCGGTGATGTCGTACCACTTCGTGTTGCGTTTGCGTTCGCCCATCTCTTTCGAGAAACGACGGAGATGAGTCGCGCGCGGATCTTCCGTTTTGTAGACGGCGTGACCGAAGCCCATGATCTTTTTCTTCTTTGACAGAGCATCTTTCACGTAGTCTTCGACCTTATTCACGTCATCGATCTCAAGCAGGATTTTCATGATGGCGGTGTTCGCGCCGCCGTGCAGCGGACCCGACAATGCGCCAATTGCCGCAGTCACTGCGCTGTACATGTCGGCCAGCGTTCCCGCCACGACGCGCGCGGTAAAGGTCGAAGCATTCAGTTCATGGTCAGCCTGCAAGATCAACGCGACGTCGAGAACATGCGCGTCAAACTCATCCGGCATTTCGCCCGTCAGCATGTAGAGAAAGTTCGTGGCGATGTTCAATTCGGGTTTCGCCTGGATAATTTCCTTGCCATTTCGCGCGCGATCGATGGCCGCCACAATTGCGGGAAAGCGCGCAGTCAAGCGCGTCGCAACTCTGATGCTGGCGTCGCGTGACAGATCACGCTTTTCGTTATCAAATAGCGCGATAGCTGAAATCACGGTACGCAGCATGTCCATCGGGTCGGCTTTCGGCGCGCGTGAGGCCATTCCTTTAATTAATTCAACTCCTTGCCACGGAAGTTCGTAGGATGCGGCGAGGTTCTTCTTCAACTCATCTAATTCCGGGCGTTTTGGTAGACGCCCGTTCCACAACAGGAACACGACCTCTTCGAAAGTCGACTGCGTCGCGAGGTCGTGAATGTTCACGCCCTGATAAATCAACTCGCCTTTTTCGCCGTTAACGTCGCCAATCGATGAGGACGCGGCAACCACGCCGCGCAGTCCCGTGGCAACTGCGCTGGCGGCGCCGCCTTGCTTCGCTTTGTCCATTGTTGTGTCCTTCAGAGTTTGAATTAAAGTCGAAGATATCAGAGCAGTTGGGGAGTGACAAGCGGGCAACCTGTGACGATTGTCACATCGAACGCGCGCGAATTTCGCGCAGAGCGCTACCCCGCAATTGCACGCTTTGTCCCCGCTGAAGATTCAATAGATTTGCCGCGGAGCTGTTGCGCACACAGATTTCAATGAAGCCTGCGCTACCGAGAATCGCGAACACTTCGTTTGGTTGTGAATCCGCAAAAAAGTCGCGAAACGAATCAATTTCGCGGTCGTTCAAGATGATGCGCCACGACGTCGCCGCGCCGCGCAATGCAAGCGTCTCGCGCGTAAAATTCGTCACGCAGTTGCCAAAGCGATCAATGTGGATGATGCGACCGTCGACTGTGTTTTCATTAAGCGTCGTGGGTTCGAGCGATGGTAGTTTCGTTAAGTCAGTTAACGCCGGCCCGAATTCGTGTGGCTCATGACCCGCTGACAGCGCCGCTGCCACGGGTGCAAAAATGTCACGACCATGGAACGTGTGGCTAATGGGCTTTCGAAAGAACTTGTGGTTGGTGATCTGCGTCGCAGTCCAATCCTTTTCACGTTCGCAAATCCAGCTAAATAGTCCGTTGTCGGGGCCAATCAAAAGTTGACCGGCACACTCGATGACAATCGCGCGACGATCGGATCCGACGCCGGGATCGACCACGGCGACGTGGATCGTTCCCGCCGGAAACTGGCGATAACAACTCAACAGATTAAAAGCGCCAGTTTCAATATCCTGTGGGGGAATCTCGTGAGTGATATCGACGATCGTGGCGTCCGGATTGATCGAAAGGATGACACCTTTCATGGCGCCGACGAAGTAGTCCGCGCTTCCGAAATCGGTTAGGAGAGTGATGACTGGCATCGGGTGTCGGGTTTCGGGTGTCAGGTGTCGGCGAAATTCACAACCCCGTCACCCGACACCCAACACCCAACACCCTGCTATTGAATTTCAGTGTTACCGGCGGTGCGGATGCGCATCTGCTGTCCTTGATAGAGGTAAATGTCTTTTCCGCGTTCGCGCAGAACGCCCGCAGTACCGGCGCCCGCACCGATGGTCGCGCCTATTGCGGCGCCACTGCCGCCGCCGAAAATCGCCCCGATCACCGCGCCCACACCGGCACCGATGCCGACTTTCTTAACATCGTTCTTTGTGGAATCAGTACCCTGCACGCCACCTTCGGAATCAACTTTGCCGACGCCGTCGCTGGTTCCAGTTCGCAGAACTTCAATTAACTGCGCGCTCATTTTCGCGGAACGGCCATCGGTCATGCGAATTTCGTCAAAGGATAATTGCAGCTCAGCAGTTCCCTTCACTTTTCCCGGACGCTGCACACGCACGACTGAGCCTTGCAACATGGCGCCTTCGTATTCTTTTGGCTCCAGCACCTTCGCTTCGAAGCGATCTCCCTGCCGTGACGCGTCAGTCGAGAGATTCGACATCAGCTCCACACGCATTACGGTGTCGTGCGGAATGGTCAGCACAGTCGGAGTTCCGGCGTTGTCGGTTGTATTCGTGCTGTTGTCCGGAACGTTGCTTCTGTTGTCAGGCGGCCGGCTTGTGTTGTCCGCCGGCCGGCTCGTGCTGGTCATAACGGGCGCCTGGGAATCGTCGTTCGACTCACGCACCTTCAAATCATTCGGGATGCTCGAATCGAAATCGCGCCGATCGAATCCATCGCCGTAGCCGACTTCGAATCCCTGCTTATAACCGTTGCGGTATTCGTCGAGACTTCCAAAGTTTGGAGAATACGCGCGATCGGCCTGCTGGTATGCGGGCTTCGAATGAAAGTCTTTGTCAGCCTGATTTGTCGCATCGCGCACGCCCGCCGGATAGCCGTCCGAATAACCGGCGCGATAGCCACGCATCAGCGCGCTGGCTTGCGTCTGCGCCTGTGGGTCCTGTGCGGCGACGGAAATCGAAAGCACCGGCAACGCCGCCATCAACACCGCCAAAACAACACTTAGGGAAACTTGCTTCGTCATAAGGGTGAACCTTTCATGCCGGCAACCCGGCAACCTGAAAGGGAGAGACTTTGTTAGGAACCGGCGACGGTCCCGCTGCGAATGAATGCTAACACTGGGTGTCGTGCGCGAACAATGGGGGTTTCTGAGAATTCTTTAACGCCAATTCGCTGAATTCGGTCTTCTGATGCGATAAAATGGCGTCCAGTTGTAAGTTGCGGCCTTTATCGATGCAGAAAGTCTATCTCGATCATTGTGCGACAACGCCGCTCGATTCGCGCGTGCTGGCGGTGATGATCCCGTATCTCACTGAGAACTATGGCAACGCCTCGAGTGTCCATCTGTTTGGTCAGCAGGCGCGCGCCGCCGTCGATAAGGCACGACGGCAAGTCGCCTCGTTAATCGGCGGTGCCGCAAAAGAAGTCGTTTTCACGTCGGGCGGAACCGAAGCAAACAATCTCGCGATTCGAGGAGTTTGTGAAGCTGCATCCCACGGCCGTCACATCATTACGTCCGCGATCGAGCATCCGTCGGTTCGTGGACCAATCGAAGAATTTGAGAAGAACGGTTGGGACGTTACGCGATTGCCGGTTTATGAAGACGGTATAGTGCGGGTTGAAGATGTCGGTGCTGCGATTCGTCCAGACACGGTTCTAATTAGCGTGATGCTCGCAAATAATGAAATTGGAACGATCCAACCCATCGCTGAGATCGGTGCGTTTGTTCGCGAAACGCGCGGAGCGGGGCGAAAGCATTTGCGCTTTCACACGGATGCTGTGCAGGCTGGAGGTCGCATTCCTATCGATGTCGAAGCGCTCGGCTGCGATATGTTGACGCTGTCGGCGCATAAGCTTTATGGACCAAAAGGAATGGGCGCGCTCTTCATCCGGCGCGGGGTGCGCATCCTCGCGCAGCAAGTCGGCGGTCATCAGGAGCGTGAGCGGCGCGCGGGCACTGAATCTGTCGCAAACATCGTTGGTTTTGGAGCCGCCGCCGAATTCGCAAAAAAGGAAATGAACGATCGGAACGAACACGTGCAAGGTCTACGCGATCGATTCGAATCCGAAATCGAGAAACAAATCGACAATATTGTCTTCAACGGCAAACGCGATCAGCGGCTGCCACACGTGTCAAATATTTCGTTTCGCTTTATTGAAGGCGAAGGACTGCTGATTCACCTCGACCTGCAAGGTATCGCAGTCTCGACTGGCTCGGCTTGTTCATCCGGCACGCTCGAGCCATCTCCCGTGATTCGTGCGCTCGGTCGAAATGAAGAACTCGCACGCGGCGCAATCCGATTCAGCTTTGGCAAGGACAACCTCGATAACGATGTCGATTACGTGTTGGAAGTCTTACCGCGCGCGGTGGAAAGTCTGCGCAATCTTTCGCCTTTGCAGCGCGAACCCGTAGCAATATGAAGCAGTACCATCCGCGTAAGCGGATGGGTTAAAGGCTCAACCCTTGCCTTATTCGGACGCATTTCAGGATCACATCGCACATCCTCGCAACGCCGGCGAGCTAACTGACGCTACCGCGGTCGTCGAAGAAACAAACCCTGTGTGTGGCGATCGACTACGCCTGAGTTTGCGCATTTGTGACGGCCGCATCGAAGCGGCACGTTTCCTCGCATATGGTTGCCCTCCCACACTCGCGTGCGGTTCGGCTCTCGCAGAACTTTTGGAAGGAATGGCGGTTTCGGAAGCGAGCGCAGTAACGCGAGACGAAATTATTAAGGCTGTCGGTGGATTGCCAACGCGAAAGCATCACGCGGCAGCGTTGGCGATCGAGACCATGCACGCCGCCCTGGCCAGTTACGATTAGTCGCGCCGTCAGGACCTGCCAGGTGTCATTCATTCGCTGCATATAAAGTGTCGCGCGGTCGTGTTTCTAAGTTGTTTTGGGCGTCAAGTGGCCGGCCTGTGTCTGGCAGGCTTTGGATCTAATGATGCATTGGCTTCCTTGATTGCAGACTCTCTTTAAAGGAGACAGCCCGGTGAGAATCTACCTCCTGTTGTTCTGCTTATTGGTTACGTGCTTGCAAGCTCCGGCGCAGACGAAGACATCAAAGGCTGATGCGGCTGAGAAGATCTGGGAGAAGGTTTTCAAACTCGGAGTTGGCCACGATATCACCGTCAAGACCGTGAGTGGCGCAAGCTACCATGGGCAGCTTTCGCGCGTCGCTGACAACGAGTTCGAAATCCGCGAAGTAGATCTGAAACAGACGATGCGTTGGTATTACTCCGAGGTGCAAAGTGTGCGCGGCGATTACGGATCGAAGAATATTTTCGGCAAGCGGCATAACCCACGGACTGACGAGATAGTCACCGCGGGCGGCCTGGGCGGAATTTTGCTCTTGATGCTGCTCTTCGTTCCGAAGACTTGACCCAAGGGGAGAACGATCCGATTTCAAGGCTTCGGCTTTTTGTGATACTCGGGCCCGCAGTACTTCTTTGGCTCCTGCCCGATGATGAACGTCTTCGTGCGGATCACGGGACAACTATCCACCGCGATCAAACCTGTAGTCGGATCGATATCGAGTGTGATTGTGCCCTGAAGCTTAGTTGCTGACTCGTCGTCGTCGTAGATCTCTTTCGGCTTTGGCGTCGACTTCGGCTTCGGAGGCTCAGGCGGAAGTTCAGGCGGCAAGCTCGCAGGCTCAGTCTGCCGATTCGTTTCATCTTCCGTGCCGTCGCTCGTTTGATCGGCCATGTCCTCGTTAGTCTCGGCGCTCTCCGAACCCGGGGCCGTGCCGTTGATAAAAAATTCACTGCGCTTACTCTCGCTGTCAGCTTTCGCCAGCAGACCTGTTGCCGGATCGATATCCTCCTGCTGAATTCCGGCCGGCGTTTGCCAATCTCCGGTCCATTCAGGGTGGTTCGTCAACGCGGCATTCATGAAGTCCGCCCAAATCGGCAACGCCGAAGCCGCACCCGTTAGTCCCAACTGGGATCCGTCATCGAAGCCAACCCATACGACACACACCAGGTGCGGGGTATAACCGGCAAACCATCCATCGCGCGACGTGCCGGTTTTGCCCGCGACGTTCCATTTGAAGCCGCGCGCGCGAACCGGTGCGGCGGTGCCGCGATTCACCACGTCCTTCATGAACGAAGTCATCACGTAAGCGACTTCGGGACGCAGCACTTCGTTCTTTTGCGCAGTCGGTTGTGCGAGTGTCGATCCATTGCCGGTGGTGATGCGATTGATCGCGATGGGCGCGGTGCGCATTCCGTTTGACGCGAACGCTGTGTAAGCGGACGCAATTTGCAACGGCGTCGCCTCAGCAGTCCCCAACGCCATCGCCGGATACGCACGCGGCACGCGCGGCAGGCCCGCCTTCGCCGCCAGATTCATCACGCGTCCGATCGTCACTTCCATTGCGACATCGACGGTGACGACGTTGAGGCTGTGAACCATCGCGTCGCGCAACGTGACGGGCTGCATCGAGTACTTGTCACCCATGTTGCCGGGCGAATATTCCTGTCCATCGTACGTGAACGTCTTCGGCTCGTCCTTGAAAATGCTTGCCGGCGTAATCACTCGCGGAACTGGATCGTAAGCTGTGTTCAACGCCGTCGCGTATACAAACGGCTTGAAGGCAGAGCCAGGCTGTCGTAATGCTTCGACGCGGTTCAGTTGACTCTTCGAATAGTCTCGTCCGCCGACCATCGCCACGATTTCACCGGTCTGTGCGTTCATCGCGACAAGCGAGGCCTGGACGGTGCCTTCGGGCGCGCGCTTCGCTTCAATCTTATCGAGCGCCGCCAATTGCCTGGTGACTGCCGCGTACGCTGCCCGCTGCAAGTCCATGTCGATCGTCGTATAGATGCGCAGGTGATCGGCCCCTTCGCCCGTAATGACGTCGCTCAGTTGGTTCTGCACATAGTCGGCAAAGTACGGCGCGTCGGAAATGTCTATGCGACCTTTCGTCGGCGCGATCTTCAGGTCGCTGGATTCGGCGGCCTGCGCTTCGGCTTGAGTGATCGTGCCGGTTTCCGCCATCGATTGAAGTACCTGATTGCGTCGCGCGCGCGCGGTTTCCAAATCGTGATATGGATTGTAGCGGTTCGGACTGCGGATCAAACCGGCAAGAAACGCCGATTCCTGCAGATTCAACGCGGTTACATCTTTGTTGAAGTATGCCGTCGAAGCCTCGCCGAATCCGTTGATCGAAAATCCGGCCTGCTGACCGAGATAAACCTGATTACAGTAAAGCGCAAAAATTTCCTGTTTCGACAGACGCGTCTCGAGAATCACCGACATGTAGGCTTCCGCGACTTTTCTGCGCAGCGAATATTCAGGCGACAGCAGCAAATTCTTCACGAGCTGTTGGGTGATGCTCGATCCGCCCTGTCGCGCGATCGGCGAATTCGGATCCGAGTCGTACCGCCGCAGCAACGCCCGAATGATCCCGCGAACATTCACGCCGTAGTGCTCGAAGAAAGATCGATCTTCAGTCACTACAATCGCGTTCTTCAGATTCTCCGGAACGTCGTTAAAGCCAATTACGCGGCGCTTCGCACGCTCGCGCCCTGTCACCGAACTAATAAGCTCAGGTTCGATCTGCGCGCGAGCGAGATGCGCGCCTGTATCTTTGTCAGCGATGGACGCGATCGATTTACCGTCGCGTGTGAATTGGACGCGCAACGCCGCAAATGCCTGGGCGTGATCGAGCATGGAATCGTTGCCTGGCTGTACCTCGATCGTTGACCCATCGATTGCGTAACGTCCGCGCGCCGTGTCCGCCTGCTGACCTCGCTCGACGTAGCCCGCCCTTTTCAAATACTCGACCAGATCTTGCGTCGAAATGCTCTGTCCATCACGAATCTGCTTTGGCGCGGCGTAGATGCCCGCCGAACGTGTGAAAACTTCACCCTTCAGAAGATTGTCGATACGCGCTGAGAAAACGAACCAGTAGTAAATCAGCACCGTTGCACACAAGACGATCGCGACCACGGCCGGAATCGCGATGTAGGGCCGCGTGAGAAATCTCAAAAGGCGTCGACCGAAACTGCGTTTAGGTTCTTCGTAGCGAATGACTTGCGGAGGCGGTTGCGGGACGCGCCGAATAATGCGCGGGATATGTTCGTCTGGTGGCCGCCGCTGTGGCATGGTAAATCACGAGGACGCTCAGTCTGGAGGCGCGCCGTCAGTTCAGATGCTAAACGCTTAGGCTGGTACTGTCTAGAAACAATTGGCATGGTTTACTGGCATCGGCTGGTTTTGGGCGCCAATTTCCCGACCGCCGCAACCACAGGCAACAACTCACCGACTTCGGTTCAGCAAGGAGTCTTATGAAAGCCCCATTTCTCGCCCTCCTATTTTTTATTGGTTGAAACCATTGATCAGCATTGCCCAAACAACAAATACGCAAGCGCAAAGTAGATCAAGCGAGGCGACTAGTCCGTTGTCCGCGCCCGAACGTGATCTCCTGAACGAGATCAATGACGCGCGCGCGCATCCTCAGATCTACGCTTCGTATTTGGAGAAACTTAAGCGCTGTTCGGTGGAAAGGAATATTGGCCCACGGGCCACCGCATTGGGGTGTGTTGATTAACTAGCCAGCGACCTAGGTCTATCTCACTTGTGGGCTGTTCAATTCGGCCTGTCAACAATGACAGTATTGAGTCTTCCCATCTATCGGTAAAATTTCACCTTAGAACTGAGCGGGTGAAGCCCTCTTTAGTTAACCACCCATAGGTTTCAATGGTCCGGGCGTAGTTTTGGACGTATCACGAAAAGGAGCGTCGTTCTATGGAGATAAAGCCGCAGGCGATGGCCATGCCTGGAAATACTACGACTTTGCCACAAGGCAAATATGGCCCCATCTTCCCGAAGTCTCCCGCCTGTCACGGATTCACCATCATCGCGAAGGTAAAGGAGGGTCGCGAAGCGACTGTCCGAGAATACGGAAACACGATTGAAAAAGCGGTGGCGGCCCACCCCGACTGTCTTGCGCCGCTCAAGCTTCACTACCTGCGTTGGGTGCTGTTCGACATCGGCTCGGGATTGCACTTTATGTATCAGGGAATCTTCGACACGGACTTCGACAAATACACCGAAGACGCAGTCGCCCTGTTCCTCAGCCTGGGAGTGAACACCGTGTTTGAAAACCTTGAAGGGTTTCCTATGGATTGGAAGACCAACCCGGACGCATTCGTAAATTTCGTCAGAAAACATCAGCGTCCAAGCTTCCTCGAGTACGGCGAGTACCCATTCTTCAGCGCCGACGAGATCAAAAAGGCCTTACAGTTGAAGAGTGCATTCACCGAGATGGTCGATCAGTTGCAATGATTCCGCACCGCCGCACGCGCAATTGAAACCATTTACAAGTGAACGAGAATTGAGGAAAACAAGTCAATGAGCAACGCGGCACGCACTTACAATCAAGATCATATTGCGCGTAAGTACACGCCGGGCAAACGCCGCCTGAGCATTTACTGGTCGTGGAGTTATCCGTGGGAGACCCAACGCGATCCGGCGGAGATGGAGAATCGCTTCTCGACGATGACTGAGGTGCGCAATGTACTCTGGCCGGCTTATGAGAAGCCAGAATGGAGCTCAGAGAATTTTCTGCAAGGCATTGCCGGCACACTGGAACTTTTTCACCGATCGGCTCTAAGTTTTCAGCAAATAGTAGGCGAAGTTACCGGCCATCCGGTCGCGGTTTTCCAGCGGGTCGACCAGGCCGGCTACCCGCAACTGATCGACGAGCGCATCCTGGACGACTGTGACACCTTGCTGGTGTTTGGCCTGGACCATTTGCCTTCGGAACAAGACGCAAAACCAGAAGAAATTGCAGCGATCAAGGCATGGTTGAAACGCGAAGGGACCTGCCTGTTGGTCGCGCCGCATCACGACGTGGGCTTCACTGATGATTTCGATCAGCGGCAGATGGAGTACAAGCATCACGGCGATAGGCTGGTACCGCGGCAGCAACGATTCAGCCAATACACTCGCTCGCTGATGAAAGCCCTGGACATTCCTGTCTGGAACCAGTGGGGCTTGCGGCCGGCACTGGTTAAAGGCACCAAAGAAATTGCTCCACTCACAGCGTTTCGCGATCTCGACAAGTTAAACCTCCTAAACAATGTCCCGACGCTCAACTTTCACCCGCACCTGCCGCATTACGGACTGACCGAGGAAGACGGCAAGACCGTGCATGTGCTCGCCAGACAGCCGATCGATCCCGACCGGCCGCATCCGTTCACGGCAGCGGGGAACACTGAATTCAATTGCCTGCTTTGGATGCCGCCAAACGGCGAGCGCGCGGGTGACATTGTTTTGGTCGATTCGACAAATTTCACGACACTCTTCGGCGGCACCGACAGCCTCAAGAATTTCTGGAAAAACCTCGCGACAGCTTGATGCTTTCATAAAGCGTGAGACCAGTGAGCGCAGAACCAAACCCTTCACTTGAACTCGACGATATTCAGAGCGGCGTTCTGCGTCCGCGGCCCGCGCCTTACGTAGCCACGTATATCGCGCTTCGCATTGATGAGCGCAACGCCGGGCGGGAGTTGATGCGGCGTGTCAGCCGTGTGGTGACCTCGGCCGCTAACCCGACGAGCCCCCTTGCCAATACCTGGGTCAGCGTCGCTCTCAGTTATGAAGGCTTCAAAGCTTTGGGCATGCCGCAAGAATCGCTGGATAGCTTTTCGTGGGAGTTCCGTCAGGGAATGGCGGCACGCGCGAATGATTTGGGCGACACGGGTGAGAGCGCGCCTGGAAATTGGGAGAAGCCGCTCGGAAGCAAAAATGTACACGTCATCATCGTCGCGGTCTCGCCCGACGAGGAACACCTTGAGACCGTCCTGGAACGCGCGCGGAAGTCCTATCGTGAGATGTCAGGAATTGAGGCCATCTGGCGCCAGAACTGTCACGCATTGCCTACAGAGACCGAGCCGTTTGGATTTAGAGACGGCATCAGCCACCCCGCCATCGAAGGAAGCGGCATTCCCGGAAGTAATCCTAAAGAGCAACCGCTCAAGGCTGGCGAGCTGGTACTCGGCTATTCAGACGAGATGGGCGGCATTCAGAAGATGGTGCCGGAAGTCCTGGGGCGGAACGGGACATACATCGTCTTTCGTAAGCTGCATCAGCGCGTAGCCGAGTTCCGTCGCTACCTGAAAGCTAACTCAAAAGGTCCCGAAGATGAGGAGTTGACGGCAGCTAAGATGATGGGTCGCTGGCGCAGCGGAGCGCCTCTTGCTCTCTGCCCGCTCCACGATGATCCGGAGTTAGGCGCAGACTCGCGACGCAACAACAATTTCCTCTTTCGTGAGGACGACCCGACTGGCTTCAAGACTCCGTGCGGCTCGCACATCCGGCGCACGAACCCGCGCGATGCACAGATAGCAGGAGTTCCCAGAATACATAGAATGATTCGGCGCGGAACTGCCTACGGTCCGCTTCTGCCGGAGGGCGTGTTCGAAGATGATGGCGCTGACCGAGGTCTAATGTTCGCCTTCGTCGGAGCGCACCTTGGTAGACAGTTCGAGTTTGTCCAGTCTCAGTGGATTAACGACGGCATCTTCTTTGGCGGCGGAGAAGACAAAGACCCAATCACCGGCTCGAATGGCGGCAGTGGCGCATTCACTCTGCCCCGGAGGCCGGTTCGCAAACGCTTCCAGGGACTCCCGAACTTCGTTGTCACGCGTGGCGGCGAATACTGCTTCATGCCCAGCTTGAGCGCGCTGCGCTGGCTCGCCGACCTTCGAACATAGAAGGCGTGCTCATGACGGGAACTATCAGTCTCGGATGGGTCATGTCAGTCACGCTAGGGCTGGCGCTGTGTGTCTTCGTTCTTAACGGGCAGGCGCGGGCTCAGAACAGGGGCGTCTACCCCCTCGGCATGAGTGCCACGAATTCCGGTGTCACACCCGAGCCGGGCTTCAGCTACGTGAACCAACTTCTGATCTACTCGCGTGATAGATCGAAGGGACCTAACGGTGAGGTGTTGGCTACTGGCAGCAACTCTGTCGTGATGGACATGAATACTCTGGCGTGGGTGAGCAAGAAGAAGATTCTGGGCGGCGCAAAGTTTTCGATGTCGGCCACGCTGCCCTTCGCCAAAAACTCCCTCGAGTCTGACATCACCGGCACGGTCAGCGGGGGAGGCGGTTTTGCCGACTCGTACTATCAGCCATTCATCCTGGGCTGGGAAAAGAAGCGTGCCGCCGTGCGCGCTGTTTACGGGTTCCTGGCCCCAACCGGAAGGTTCAAGGCCGGAGCCAACGACAACGTTGGCTCGGGCTATTGGACGCACGCCTTCTCTTCGGGCCAGACGTTTTATTTGACGAAGGACAAGGCAACGTCCTTCTCGGCCTTCCAGATGTACGAGGTTCACACCACGCAGAACGGCACGGGCAACCACCCGGGGCAGACTTTCGACCTCGACTACTCATTAATGCGTGCGCTGCGGTTCAGCGACAAGCCGTGGCTGCAAGTCGGGCTGGTCGGCTACAACGCGCGACAGACCACAGCTAAGCGAGGGCCGAGCGTGACGACGGAACAAGCCGCGACACGTTACAAGGTCAACGCGCTCGGATTCGCAACCAGCTTCCGCTTGCCCCGCAAAATAAATTTAGGCATCAAGTATTTTCAGGAATTCTCGAACAGATCTACTTTCCAAGGGCACTCGATACAGATTTCTGGCTCGATCAAGTTGTAGGTCTTCCGAAAGAGATGACTGATGTTGTAGTAATCGGTGGCGGACCCGCGGGCATGATTGCAGCGCTTCGCGCCGCGGACTTAGGCGCGAAAACTGTGCTCGTCACCCGCGATGGGTTCGGCGGCATGGCGGCGAATGATGGCCCGGTGCCGGTGAGGACGCTTGCTCACGCCGCGCGTTTGCTGCGCGATGCACGCCAACTCGATCGGTATGGAATTGCTGTCGGCGAGCCGATTCTCGACTATACACGGCTGCTGGCTCGCGTGCGGGAAGTAGTCGAAGACGTGCGAGCGCACTCGACCTTTCGCGTACAGTTGGACCAACTTGGCGTTGTCGTTAATGAACATTGCGGCATCGTGCGTTTCACCGACCGGCACACTGTCGAGGTCGGGAATGGTCTGCGGCTGAACGCCGACAGGTTTATCATCTGCACGGGAGGTACCAGCCGTAAGCTCTCGGTTCCCGGCGCGGAACTCACCGCCACACACAGCGACGCATGGGCTCTAACTGTGGTTCCCCCTTCGATGGTAGTTATTGGTGGCGGAGCCACCGGGGCGCAGGTTGCTTCGGTTTTCAACGCTTTCGGTTCGCGCATCCAACTCTTTCAGGCTGGTCCACGCATTCTCCCGGCTGAAGACGAAGAGGTGTCGGGCACGATGGCGGATGCCTTCCGTGAGTCAGGAATCGAAGTTAGGGAAAATTTCGGGGTCATCGAGTCGTTCGAGAAAACACCGGAAGGAATCCGTATGCGGTTCTCGAAAGACGGAGAGCAGCAAAGCACGGAAGCCTCACTCGCCGTGATCGCGATCGGCTGGACCGCTAACACGGCCGGTTTGGATCTCGCCCGCGCAGGCATTGAAACGGATAAGAGAGATTTCGTTCGTGTTGACGAGTTCCTGAGAACCTCCGCGCAGCACGTCTTCGCTGCCGGCGACGTCACTGGCCGGATGATGCTCGTGCCACAGGCGATTCAGGCAGGATTTGTCGCAGCCACCAACGCCTTGCGCGGCGCGACGATGAAAGAACTCAACGCGCCTGCTCCGATCGGGAGTTTCACCGAGCCTGAGTACGCACAGGTTGGATTGACCGAGGCGCGAGCGCAGGCAAATGGTGAAATCGTCGTGGCCAGAGTCAGCTTCGATTCCACTACCCGTACGATCATCGACGGCAGGACGCACGGCTTTTGTAAGTTGATCGTGGACAGTAATAACCGCCAGATCTTAGGTTGCCACGTTGTTGGAGAGCGCGCAGTCGAAATCACTCAAGTCGCCGCTGTGTGTATGGCCGCACACATGCGCGTTGATGATCTGGCCCAGGTGCCACTCTCTTTCCCTACCTACGCGGGAGTCCTCGGCCGCGTCGCCGCGCAGGCATCTCGCACGCTAAATTTGAAGTTGAATTGGCAGGCCAACTAGCTCAGTAAGTGTGGAGACTGTTTGTTAGGTCGGGAGTGTTTCCACTTGCACCTTGTTGTCGCGACTCAGCATTTTCGCGATGACTAAAAGCAACACGATCCCGAATATGTTCGCCAGCGTCAGCATGACGAATACGTTTGGGTCCTTGAAGTTTTGGATGGCCACGATCACACCGGCCGCAGTGTTACGTTGCGCCGTACCGAGTCCGCCGACATCCTCAAGATGATCTTTTCCCCAGCCCGCAAGGTAACCCAAACCGAACGCCGCCAGGACAAACAGCAGGCCGACCAGAAATGCACCGGTGCCAAGAATTTTGAGCAGGTTTGGAAAGTATCCAATAAGTGTCGCGACCACCATGGCGTACATCGCGAGGTTTCCAACTGTACCTATCCACGGCTGCACCTTCTTCGATAATCCAGGCAGAGACTGGGCAGCCAGCACGCCGACTCCGATTGGCAGAAGCATTTGCAGGATCAGTGCCTTGGCGATCGCCAAAGCGTCCACACTGATACCTGACAGCAGCCGCGGCAGTACTACTGGTATGTAACCGACCGTTACAACCATCAAGACCATCATTACCGCTGCGCCAAGAGACAGGTCATGCTCTGCCGTCTGCGTCAGCTTAATGAGAAACGGCGCACCCGCGCCCAGGCAGAAGATGAGCAACCCCGCTTTGAGTGCCGGATCGAAGGGCGCGAAGTACAGCGCGATGACCATTAACAGGGGCGCGAGGACGAAATTTGCGAGCAGCATCCTGAGAACGAAGGACCAGTTCTTCAAATGCCTGGCAATGGCCGCAGGCTTCTGCGTCAGCCCCACGTTCAGCATCGTGCAGATCACAAAAATCGGAGCGATGTACTGAACGGCGCTTTTAAGAAACTGAAACATTCTGCCTCCCTTGCGCTGGGTTCAAGTGACTTGGTTGAAGATTAACAACAGGACTGTTGGTGGGACACTGGCACTTTTAACAGGCTTGCTTAATGCCGATCAATAGCACTTATTCGTACATCAAGGACTAAACGAGTAGCTCTCGCGGTGGCTCTCCACTCCACCTCACGTTCGTGTTCGTGCGATTGCACGATCGGCACTTCGAGTTTCAACTTTCGGCCGGTTATCTCAGATGGTAAGCGAGCTTGGTACGCGTGAGTTCTGCTTACAATTAGAGTTTTCTGCCACAAACGTAGCACACAGAAAACGAGCCGCCAATTCGTGGC
>Ga0207675_100003348_pt1 | contig 15677 bp, 11 predicted proteins | sample KBSSwiS42_FD_184305 | JGI IMG/M metagenome (GOLD analysis project Ga0207675, IMG submission 184305) | Switchgrass rhizosphere microbial communities from Kellogg Biological Station, Michigan, USA - KBS Switchgrass S4-2 (SPAdes) (version 2) | ecosystem: Host-associated > Plants > Roots >... | reverse complement strand
GCGCAGCGCGGCGAAGAACAGCGCCGCCGACTGCGCCCAGGTCGGCCGGATGGCCGCCCGCCGGCCGGCGGCCACCGCCATCCTCCCTCGTAGCTCTTCGTCCCCGGCGAGGCGCGCCAGGGCGGCGCTCAGGCCGGCCACGTCGCCCGGGCTGGCCATGAGCCCCTCCCGGCCATGCTCGGCCAGGTGGGGTAGGTTGGCGGCCCGCCAGCCGACCACCGGCAGCCCCGCGGCCATGGCTTCCCCCCAGACGGTCCCATAGGTCTCCCGCAGGCTGGGGAGCACGAAGACGTCGGCCGCCCGGTACAGGGCGGCCACCCGCTCCGCGGGCAGGGGACCGTGGAAGACCACCCGCCCGGCCAGATCCGGCCGGGACAGCCTGGCTCGCACGCGGGCGCCGTGGCGGGGGTCGGCGCGGTCGTCCCCGGCCAGGTGCAGGGTGGCCAGCCCGGCCGGGAGCCGGGCCACGGCCTCGAGGAGGTCGAGGAGGCCCTTGTGCTTTACCCAGTTGGCCACGCACAGCAGGCTCGCCCGGCGACCCTGGCGCAGGTCGGGCGGCGGGCCGGCCGGAGCGGCGGGCAGGTCGTGGCCCGGAGGCACCACCCGGATCCGCTCGGGCGGGAACCCCTGGCCGGCCAGCTCGTCACCGAGGGCCTGGCTGGCCACCACGAGCAGGCGGGCGCGGCGGTAGGCCAGCCGGTCCACCGGGGCCTGGACGCCCCGCCGCAGCGGCCCGTGGTCGACCCCACCCGGCGGCTGGTGCAGGCTGCCCACCAGCGGTGCCGCGCGGTGCAGGGGCAGCCACGGCCCGAGGAAGGCGGCGGCGATGCTGTCCAGCACCAGGACGTCGCTGCGCGATTGCCGCAGCACTGCCGGGCCAGCCAGGGTGGGCAGGGGGAAGGGGCGGTCGGGGAAGGAGAGGAAGCGGACGGCGGCGCCGCAGTCCGGCGCCAGCTCGGCCATGCGGCGGTGGTAGCGGTAGCCGCCGGTCAGGCGGCCGGGGTCACCGAGTGTGACCAGGGAGACGGTGAGGGTCATGTGCGCCCGGCCGCGGCCAGGGCGGCGGTGAGGGTGTCGACCACCGGCACGCCGGTCGCCTCGAGCGCGTCCCGGTGGTGGGAGCCCCCGTCGTACAGCACGCAGCGGGCGCCGACCGCCCGGGCGGCCGCCAGGTCGTCGAGCGAGTCGCCGACCAGCAGCGCCGCCGGGGCGGCAACCTCCAGCGCGGCCAGGTGCTCGACCAGGTGCCCGGTCTTGGCTTCGCCCCCCGGCACCCGCAGCCCGTCCACGCGGACGAAGAAATGGCCAATCCCGAGGCGCTCGACCAGCGGCACCAGGTCCTGGTGGCGCCACATCGACAGCAGCGACTGGGTGAGGCCGGCCGCCTCGGCCGCCGCCAGCGCCGCCACGGCGTCGGGGGCCAGCTCGAGCCGCTCCACCCAGGCGCCGTAGCTCACGTGGTAGGCCTCGTCGAGGGCCCGCCACTCGGCCGGCTCGATGGGCCGGCCGGCCACCACCTCGTAGAACCGCTGGACCGGCCGGGTGTAGTGGCTGCGGTAGGTGTCGGAGTCGATCGGGCGGAGGCGCAGCACCCCGAGCGCGTCGTTGATGGCCGCCACCACCGCGGCATGGTCGTCGAACAAGGTGCCGTTCCAGTCCCACACCACGTGGCGGACGCCATCGCACTGGCTCATGCGGGTCAGTGTAGGGCGGCAACCGGCGAGGCCGGCTACCGGCCGGCCGCACCCCGGGCGAGCGTCACCGCCTCGGGGACACTCATCGTCAGGCCCTCCTCCCAGGCCCGCCGGGCCGCGTCCTCGCTGAGGTGGGCGCCGGCCTCGGCCAACGGGTCTCCCTCGAGCATCCCGCCGAAGCCGGGGGTGGGGCCGCCGCCGGCCCGGTCGCGGTGGGACTTGGAGACAGCGGCCATCCGGATGGCGTCCTCGTGACGGCCCTCCCAGGTCAGCAGGAACGCCAGGTCCAGGAAGGTGAGGGCGATCCCGGTGGCGTCGTCGGCCTCGCGGAACAGGTCAAGGGCCTCGAGGGCGGTGGCCCGGGCGTCGTCCGGGCGTCCGGCGCGCCCGTGGGCGAACGCCAGCCAGATCAGGCCGAAGGCGAGGTTGAGGCGGTCGCCGAGCCGGCGCCAGATCGCCGTGACCTCCTCGATCCTGGCCACCACGAGGTCCCAGGCGCCGGCCATCGCGTCCCGGACCACCAGCATCACCTGGGCCCTGGCCACCCCGGCCTCGTCCCCGACCTGACGGAACAGCTCGAGGCTCTCGTCCAGGAGGCGGGCGGCGGCCTCGACGTCCTGCTCGGCGGCGACGACGAACGCCTGGTTGTACAGGGCCTCGGCGAGGCGGGCGGGGTCGCCGAGCCCGCGTGCGATCGCCAGGGCCTCGCCGTACAGGGCACGGGAGGCCTCCCGGTCGCTCCACCAGGCGATCCCACCCGCTCCCGCCAGGGCCTTCGCCCTGGCCGCGGTTGGCCCCTGCCCCGACGGCATGGCCAGGACCTCCTCGAGCCACCGCCGGCCCTCGGCCAGGTGCCCGCGCTGCTGCCAGAACCGCCACAGGCCGCCGGCGGCCGACTGGGCCCGTCCGGCGTCGCCGGTCTCGATGGCCCAGCGGAGGGCGGCGCGGATGTTGGCGTGCTCCTGGTCGCAGCGGTCCAGCCATTCGCCCTGGTCTTTGCCGGTCAGGTGGGGTTCGGCCTCCTCGGCCAGGCCGAGGAAGTGCTCGGCGTGGCGCCGACGGACCGGCTCGAGCTCGCCGGTGTCCTCGAGCTGCTCGAGCCCGAACTCCCGGATTGTCTCCAGCATCGAGAACCGCGCCGGGCGCCCAGGCGGCTCGACCCTGCGGATCAGCGACTTGTCCACCAGCGAGGTCAGCCCGTCGAGGGCGTCAACCCCCAGTCCATCGGGGTCGCACACCGCCTCGGCCGACTCGAAGGTCCAGCCGCCGGTGAAGATCGACAGGCGCGCGAACAGGCGCCGGTCGACCGGGTCGAGCAGGTCGTAGCTCCAGGCGATGGCGGCCCGCAGGGTCCGCTGGCGCTCGGGCAGGCTCCGCGACCCCGAGGTGAGGATCGACAGCCGCCGCTTGAGCCGGGACAGGATCTGCTCGGGCGTCAGCACCTTGGTCCGAGTGGCGGCGAGCTCGATCGCCAGGGGCAGGCCGTCCAGCCGGGCGGTGATCTCGGCCACCACCGGGGCGTTCTGCTCGGTCAGCGCGAACCGGGGACTGGCCGCCTGGGCCCGCTCGGTGAACAGCCGCACCGCCTCGACCCCGGTGAGCGCGGACAGGTCGAGGGGGAGCCGTCCCGGGTCGGGGACGTGGAGCGGCGGGACGGCGTACTCCTGCTCGCCCCGGAGCGACAGCACGACCCGGGAGGTGACCATCGTCCGCAGCCTCGGGGCGGCCGTGAGCAGCTCCTCGATCACCGGGCCGGCCTCGGCCACCTGCTCGAAGTTGTCGACCACCTGGAGGAGCTCACGGTTGCGGAGATGGTCCTTGACCTCGTCGAGGATGGGCCGCCCGGCCGACTCCGGGACCCCGAGGGCGTTGGCCACCGCCGCCGGGACCAGGGCGGGGTCGGTCACCGGGGCCAGGTCGACGAAGCAGGAGCCGTCCCGGTACTGGGGGAGCAGGTCGGCGGCGACCCGGAGGGCCAGCCGGGACTTCCCGGACCCTCCCGGCCCGGTGAGGGTGAGCAGGCGGGTCTGGCCGAGGAGCCGCTCCACCTCGGTGATCTCCTCCTCCCGGCCCACGAACGAGGTGAGCTGCGGCGGGAGGTTGCTCGGCCGGGCGTCGAGGGTCCGGGGCGGCGGGAAGTCCGACTCGAGCCCCGCGACGACCAGCTGGTGGAGGCGCTCGGGGTCGGTGAGGCCCCGCAGGTGGTGCAGCCCCAGGTCGAGGAGGGAGGCGCCCTCGGGGAGCGTGTGCTCGACGAGTCCCCGGGTGGCGTCGGACACGATCACCTGGCCGCCGTGGGCCGCGTCGGCGATCCGGGCCGCCCGGTGCACGTCGATGCCGACGTAGTCGTCCCCGCCGAGGGTCCCTTCCCCGGTGTGGACGCCCATCCGGACCCGCAGCGGCGGGCCGGGCGACCAGTCGTGGGAGGCGAGGCCCCGCTGGGCGGCGGCCGCCGCCCGGACGGCCGCCAGCGGGCTGCGGAAGGCGACGAAGATCGCGTCCCCGTGGGTGCTGACCTCGACCCCGCCGTCGTCGGCGACGGCTCGCCGGACGATCGCCGCATGCTCGTCCAGGACCGCCGCGTACCGGGCACCGAGTGTCTGGAGCAGACCGGTGGAGCCCTCGATGTCGGTGAACAGGAAGGTGACGGTCCCGGTCGGCAGCTCGGTCATCCGCTGACTCTATGCTGCCTGCCATCGATCGAGCACTCGACCTCGAGGAGGACAACGATGCTGCTGGAGGACAAGAAGGCCGTGGTCTATGGAGGGGCCGGGTCGGTGGGTCGCGCCGTGGCCCACGCCTTCGCCCGCGAGGGCGCGAGCGTCTTTCTCGCCGGCCGCACCCGGGCCACCCTCGACGAGGTGGCCCGCGAGATCGCCGGCTCCGGAGGAACGGTCGAGACGGCCCAGGTCGACGCACTCGACCAGCGGGCCGTCGACGAGCACGCCGACGCCGTGGCCGCCAAGGCTGGAGGCATCGACGTGTCCTTCAACGCCATCGGCCACGGAGATGTCCACGGCGCGCCGCTGCTCGAGATGTCGTTCGAGGACTTCGCCCGGCCGATCACGACGGCCATGCGGTCGCAGTTCCTGACCACCAGGGCGGCCGCGCGGCACATGACCAGGCAGGGGTCGGGCGTGGTCATGGCGATCACGGCGGCCACCGCCCGCCTGGCCATCCCCGAGGTCGGCGGGACCGGCGTCACCTTCGACGCCATCGAGAGCCAGTGCCGCCAGTGGGCGTGCGAGCTGGGCAGGCACGGCGTCCGGGTCGTCTGGCTGCAGACGACCGGCCTTCCCGAGGCCCTCGCCGACATCGACCTGTTCCCCGGCTACGGCACCGGGTCCGGCGACGGCATGACGCGAGCCGAGCTGATCGCCTGGATGCGGGGAAGCAGCCAGCTGGACCGGTTGACGTCGCTGGCCGAGGTGGGCAACGCGGCCGCCTTCATGGCCTCCGACCACGCCAGCGCCATGACCGCGACCGCCGCCAACCTCACCTGCGGTCAGGTCCCGGCGAGGTGAACGTGCCCGTGGCCTCGGTCACAGCCGTCGCGAGCAGGGCCACGGCCTCCTCGACTGGCCATCGGCCGGCCCCGGCGGGCGCGACCGCGCCTGGCACCCCGACGGTGTGGCACCGTGGAGGGGTGACCTTCATGGTCGTCACCCCGAAGCGAGACGGCGGTCGTGCCCATGTCCCAGCGCTCCACCCGCCCGCGGCCGGCCAGTATCCGGCCCGGGTTGGGGCTGCTGGTGGTCGTGGTCGCGGTCGCGGTGAACCTGCGGCCGGCCATCACCGCCGTGCCGCCGGTGCTGGACGCCATCCAGACCGACCTCGGGCTGTCGGCCACCGGGGCCGGGCTCCTCACCGCCCTGCCGGTGCTCTGCATGGGGGTGTTCGCCCCGGTCGGGGCGGCCCTGGCACGGCGGGTCGGGCGGGAGGCGGCCGTGTCCTGCGCGCTCATCCTGGTCGTCGGCGGCACCCTGGTCCGGGGCGTCGACGACTCGGCGGTGGTGCTGTACGGCGGGACCCTGCTCGCCGGGATCGGGATCGCGATCGGCGGGGCGCTGCTCCCCGGGGTGGTGAAGGCCTGGTTCCCGGCCCGCCCGGGCGCGGTCACCGGCCTCTACACCGCCGGCCTGGTCGCCGGGGCGATGCTCGCCTCCGTGGCCACCGTGCCCCTGATGGACGCGCTGGGCGTCGGCTGGCCGCCCGCGATCGCCGCCTGGGCGCTGCTGGCGGCGGCCGCGCTGGCCGCCTGGGTGCCGGTGACCCGGCGGCTGCGGGTCGCGGCCGAGCCGGCCCCGGGGCGGGTCCGGCTTCCCTGGGGCAGCGCCGTCGCCTGGCGGGTCACCCTCTACATGGGACTCCAGTCGCTGCTCTACTACGCCGCCCTCACCTGGCTGGCGCCGCTGTATGTGGACGCCGGGTGGAGCGCCGGCCGGGCCGGGCTGCTGCTCGGGCTCTTCAGCTTCACCCAGATCTTCTCGGCCCTGGCCGTCCCCGCCCTGGCCGACCGCACCGGCGACCACCGGCCGTGGCTGGCCCTGTGCGTCGGCACGGCCACGGTCATGCTGGCCGCCTTCGGCCTGGCCCCGACCGCCGCCCCGTGGCTGTGGGCGGCCCTCCTCGGCCTTGGCGTCGGCGGGATGTTCGCCCTCGCCCTCACCCTGCTGGTCAAGCTGGCCCCGACCCCGGCGGAGGCGGCCAGCCTTTCCGGCATGGCCCTGCTGGTCGGCTACCTGCTGGCCGCCACCGGCCCGGTCCTGGCCGGCGCGCTGTATGACGCGGCCGGGTCCTACCGCGTCCCGTTCCTGGCCCTGGCCGGGATCGGTGTCGCCACGCTGGCCATCGGCGTGTCGGTCCCCCCGGCGGCCACGACCTCCCGGGAGGTCCTGGAACCCAGGGGTGGCTGAGCCGGTGCCGATCAGCGAAGCTCAGCCTGCAACGCCGGAGCGTCAGGGCAGGGAGGTGCCGAGGTCATGGACGTCTGGTTGGTAGCCGGCGGCGGCGTCGAGCAACGACCTGCCGAAGAGCTCGACATGCTGATCGCCCTGCAGGAGGGGATCGTGTGGGTGGACATCCCCACCTGTGACGAGGAGAGCGTCCGGGTGCTCACCGAGGTGTTCGGGTTCCACCGGCTGGCCGTCCAGGACTGCGTGGAGCGCAGCCAGGTCCCCAAGCTCCACGCCTACTCCGACCACGTGTTCATCATCCTGCACGCCCCCGAGCGCGGCCGGGGCGGCACCGTCCACTACGTCGAGCTCGACCAGTTCGTCGGGCCCGGGTTCCTGGTCACCGTGCACGGGCCGCTCGACCCGGCGGTCCCTCCCGAGGCCGCCCTTCGCGAGACCAGCGCGGTGCGCAAGCGGGTGGAGTCGGGGCGGTTGCGTGTGTCCTCGTCGTTCGAGCTGTCGTACGCGATCGTCTCCGCCGTGGCCCGCCACCAGGAGTCCTTCGTGGCGACCCTCGCCCAGGAGGCGGGGCTCCTGGAGCAGCGGCTGATGCGCGACGAGATCTCCGACCCCGAGGAGTTCCTCGAGGAGCTGTTCCGCGCCCGGCACGAGCTGCTCGTGGTCCGGACGATGGCCACCCTGAGCCGGGAGATCTACGGTCGCATGGTGGCCCTGGAACGCTTCGTCCCCGGGGCGTCCCAGGCGCTGGTGGCGGACCTGGCCGACCAGTTCGCGCGGGTCAGTGGCATGGCCGACGGGCAAAAGGAGTTCCTGTACGGCGTGATCGAGTTCTACCAGACCCGGACCGACACCAAGATGACGATCGCCGCCGAGCGACTGGCGGTGATCGCCGCCGTCACCCTGCCCATCACCGCGCTGTCGTCGGTCTACGGGATGAACCTGATCGTCAACGACCACACCGACGTCCCCCACCTCGCCGTGGTGCTGGCGGTGATGGTCGCCATGTCGTTGATCCTGCTCCGATGGACCAAACGCCAAGGATGGTGGTAACCCATGATCGACGGCGCCCACGCGATCCTCTACAGCGACGACCCCGACGCCACCCGGGCGGTGCTGGCCAAGGTGCTGGGGACCCGGTCGGTCGACGCCGGCGGCGGCTGGCTGATCTTCGCGCTGCCCCCGGCCGAGATCGCCGTCCACCCGGCCGAGCAGGGCGGCCGGGCCGAGCTCTACCTGATGACCGACGACGTCGCCGCCACCGTGGCCACCCTCCAGGCCGAGGGGATCGAGGTCGCCCGGCCGGTCAGCGACCAGGGGTGGGGGCTGCTGACGGCCATCATCCTTCCCGGCGGGGTCGAGCTCGGCCTCTACCAGCCGCGCCACCCGACCGCGACCCAGCCGAGCTGAGCGCAGCCGCCGCCAGCTGGGCGGCTAGTGGTGGAAGCTGGAGGCTGTGGTGACGTCGTGGGCGGGGGCGGCCTGCTTCTCCAGGCGGGGCAGTTGGCGCTTGAGGTCCTTGATGAGCAGGTCGGCGGTGTCGTGGGTGAAGCCCCGGCGGACGACCACGCGGAGGGCGGCCAGGTCGGTGCGGTTGTCGGGGAAGGTGTAGGCCGGCACCTGCCAGCCACGTTCGCGGAGCGCCGCCGAGACGTCGAAGACGGTGAAGTTGTCGATGTCGTCCTTGACCGTGAAGGCGAACACCGGCAGCTCGTCGCCCCGCGTGAGCAGCTCGAAGGGTCCGAGCGCTTCGATCTGGGACGAGAGCTGGGTGGCCACCTCGCGGGCGTAGCCCTGCACCGCCCGGTAGCCCTCGAACCCGAGGCGGAGGAAGTTGTAGTACTGGGCGACCACCTGCGCGCCGGGCCGGGAGAAGTTGAGCGCGAACGTCGGCATGTTGTCGCCCAGGTAGTTGACCCAGAAGATCAGGTCCTCGGGCAGCGCCTCGGCGTCCCGCCAGATAACCCAGCCGACGCCCGGGTGCACCAGCCCGTACTTGTGACCCGAGGCGTTGATCGAGGCGACGCGGGGCAGGCGGAAGTCCCACTCGAGGTCGGGGTCGACGAACGGGGCCACGAAGGCCCCGGAGGCGCCGTCGACATGCACCGGGATGTCGAGCCCGGTCCGGTCCTGGAGCTCGTCGAGAGCGTCGCAGATCTCCTTCACCGGTTCGTAGGAGCCGTCGAACGTGGACCCGAGGATGGCGACCACGCCAATCGTGTTCTCGTCGCAGCGCGCCACCGCCTCCTCGGCCGAGAGGTGGAAACGGTCCCCTTCCATCGGGACCAGGCGCATCTCGACGTCCCAGTAGTTCGCGAACTTCTCCCAGCACACCTGGACGTTGATGCCCATGACGATGTTCGGCTTGCCGGCCGGCTTGCCCTCGGCGCGACGCCGCTGCTGCCAGTGGCGCTTGAACGCCAGCCCGCCGAGCATCGCCGCCTCGCTGGACCCGGTGGTCGAGCAGCCGGTGGCGTGCTGGGCGTCCGGGGCGTGCCACAGACGGCTGAGGATGTCGACGCAGCGCATCTCCAGCGCGGCCGTCTGCGGGTACTCGTCCTTGTCGATCATGTTCTTGTCGAGGCACTCGGCCATGAGCAACTCCGCCTGGGGCTCCATCCAGGTGGTGACGAAGGTCGCCAGGTTGAGGCGCGCGTTGCCGTCGAGCATCAGCTCGTCGTGGATGATCTGGTAGGCGATGTCGGGCGCCAGCTCGCCCTCGGCCAGGTGGTGGCGCGGGATGCGCGTGGCCTCCAGGGTGAAGAGCGGGGCCACCGACACGTCTTCCGCGGGCGGCTGCGGCCCCTTGGGGTGCTTGAGGGTCATCGCGCGCACTCCTTGCGCTAAGGGCTTCGGGCTGCCACCGTCCCACCGGGCCGGGTGGCGGGCATCACCCGGTTGGGATGAGGTTTCGCCCCGGCACAGATCATCCAATCCGGAGGATGCACGGACGACCCGGCCGGGAGGTACTGGAGCCCGGAGGAAGCGGCCAGAGAGGCGACCAGCACATGACGCAGGGGCCTGCCGGGGCCGAGCACCCGGGCTCGGGCCAGCGGCTCCGGCCCTTCGACCGGCGGCTGCTCGGCCGGGTGGCGGTCGCCCGGTGGGCACTGGCCGTCAACCTGGCCGCCGGGCTCACCGGGGCGCTGCTGCTGCTGGCCCAGATGACGCTGCTCGCCGGGATCGTCGCCGACGCCGCCCAGGGGCGCCTGCGGCAGGTCCCCGCGGCTCTGGCGCTGGCCCTGGCGGCGGTCATCATGGCCCGGGCCGGTCTGGCCTACGTGGTCGAGCTGAGCGGCCGGCGGACGGCGGCAAGGGTGATGTCGGCGCTGCGGGCCGAGCTGGTCAAGCGCCGCCTGTCCGGTGGTGGCGCGGCCGGCCTGGAGACCAGCGACAGCGCCGAGCTCGCGACCAGCGCCGTCCAGGGTGTCGACGGCCTCGAGACCTACTTCGCCCGCTACCTGCCCCAGGTCGTCCTGGCGTGCACGGTGCCCGTGGCCGTCCTGCTCTGGAGCGCCGTCGTCGACCTGCGGTCGGCCGTGGTCATGGTCGTCACCCTGCCCGTCATCCCGGTGTTCCTGGCCCTCATCGGCCGGTCCGCCGGCGCCCGGTCCCGGGCCAACTGGCAGGCGCTGGCCGGGCTCTCGTCGTACTTCCTGGACGTCGTGCGGGGGCTCCCGACCCTGCGGGCCTTCAACCGGGGCACCGCCCAGATCCCCCACATCCGCGAGGTCACCGACCGGTACCGGCGGACCACCTTGGCCACGCTGCGGCTGTCGTTCCTGTCCGGGGTCGTGCTCGACCTGGCCACGACGCTGTCCACGGCGCTGGTGGCCGTGACCCTCGGCGTGCGACTGGTCGGCGGGACGATAGGGCTGCGGCCGGCCCTGACGGTGCTGCTGCTGGTCCCGGAGCTCTATGCGCCGGTCCGCCGGGTCGGCAGCCTGTTCCACGCCAGCGCCGACGGGCTGGCCGCCACCGAGCGGATCCTCGCCACCCTGGAGCGGGACCCGCCAACGGCCGGCCCGGTGGCCGGCGGTGTCGCGGTCAGGGACCGAGGAACGGCGTCCCCGGACCCGGCGGCCGTGCCCGTCAGGGTCCGCTCGGTCACCGTCCGCTTCCCGGGCCGCCCCGGCCGCGCCCTGGACCGCGTCGACCTCGACCTCCAGCCGGGCCAGCTGGTGGCGGTGGTGGGCGCCAGCGGGGCGGGCAAGACCACCCTCGGCCGGGTGGTGCTCGGGCTCACCCGACCGGACGAGGGCGTGGTGCTCGCCGGCGGCCGGCCGCTGGCCGACATCGGCCTCGACAACTGGCGTGGCCAGGTCGCCTGGGCCCCGCAGCACCCCACCCTCGTGCCGGGGACGGTCGCGGACAACATCGCCCTTGGCCGCCCGGACGCCGGCGCCGAGGCGGTCGCGGGCGCCGCCCGACGGGCGGCCGCCGACCGCTTCATCGAGCGCCTGCCCGAGGGGTACGACACGCTGGTCGGGCCCGGCGGCCGGGGGCTGTCGGCCGGCCAGCGCCAACGCCTCGGGCTGGCCCGGGCGCTGCTGCGAGGCGCCCGGCTGCTCGTGCTGGACGAGCCGACCGTCCACCTGGACGAGGCCGCCGCCGGCCAGGTGGCCGCCAGCATCGAGGCGCTGCGCGGGTCGGCCACGGTCCTGCTGCTCACCCACGACCGGGACCTGGCGGCCCGGGCGGACCGGCGGGTCCTGCTCGATCGCGGGCGGACGGCCGGCCCGGCCGGCCGGGCCGACGGGCCCGGCGCCAAGGTCCCCGGCGTCCCGGCGGTCGCGGAGCGGGTGCGATGACCCGGGCGCCCGCCGCACCGGACGGCGACACCACCCGGCCCCTCGCCGCCGTGTCGTCGCCGCGGGTGCTCGCCCGGCTGACGGGGCTGCTGGGCCTGCGGCCCGGCCAGCTGGCCCTGCCGGTCGGCCTCGGCACCGTGGCCGTCGTGGCCGGCGCCGCCCTGGCCGGCCTGGCCGGCTATCTCATCTGCCGCGCCGCCCAGCAGCCCCCGATCCTGTCGCTGACGGTGCTCATGGTCGGCGTCCGCCTGGCCGCCCTGACCCGGCCGGTGGCCAGGTACGGCGAGCGGCTGGCGGCCCACGACCTCGCCTTCCGCGCCCTCGGCCGCCTGCGTGCCGCTGTCTTCGCCAGGATCGAGCCGCTGGCCCCGGCCGGGCTGGAAGCCTACCGGGACGGCGACCTGCTCAGCGGCATGGTGGCCGACATCGACCAGCTCCAGGATGTGGCGCTGCGCCTGCTGGTCCCCCTGGGGGTCGCCGTGGCCGCCGGTACGGTCGTCGTGGCCGCCGTGGCCGGGATCTCGCCGGATGCCGGCCTCGTCCTCGGCGCCGGCCTGCTCGCTGCCGCGGTCGCGCCGCCGCTGCTGGCGGCGCGCCTGGTGGCGCGCTCCCAGCGCCGCCAGGCGGCACTCCGGGCGCGGCTCACGGCCAACCTCGTGGACACGTTCGGCGCGGCCGAGGAGCTGTGGCTGAACGGCGCCGACGACCGCGCCGCCGCCGTCCTCGCCGCCGACGACCGGGCCCTGGTCGAGGTCGCCCTCCGCGACGCCCGCGCCGCCGGCGCCGCCGACGCCCTCGGCGTCGCGATCAGCGGGCTGACGGCGGTGGGCGTCCTGATGGCCAGCACCGCGGCGGCGGGGCGGGGCGCCCTCGACCCACTGCTGGTCGCCCCCCTCACCCTCGTCGCCCTTGGCGTGTTCGAGGCGGTCCTGCCGCTGTCGGCGGCGGCCCGTCACCTGCCGCTGATCCTGTCGGCCGGGCGGCGGGTGCTCGACCTGGCCGGCCGGGAGCCGGAGGTGGCCGACCCCGGCGAGCCGGCGGCCGTCCCGCCGCGGTTCGAGATCGCGCTCCACCAGGTGGCCGTGGCCCGCGGGCCACGGCGGACGCGCGTGCTCGACGGGCTCGACCTCAGGCTGGAGGAGGGCGCGTCCATGGTCGTGACCGGCCCCTCCGGCGCCGGCAAGACGACCCTCGCCCTGCTGCTGGCCCGGTTCCTGGAACGCCAGGCCGGGGAGGCCCGGCTGGGGCCGCGCGACCTGCGCGACTACCGCCAGGACGACGTCCGGGCGGCCGTGCTCCTCAGCGCCCAGGACCCGCACGTGTTCGACACCACCATCCGCGAGAACCTCACCTTCGCCCGGCCCGGAGCCACCGATGCCGAGCTCGGCGCGGCCCTGGCCCAGGCTCGCCTCGGGGACTGGGTGGCGTCACTCCCGGCCGGGCTCGACACCCGGGTCGGCGAGCGGGGCCGGGCCCTGTCGGGCGGGCAGCGCCAGCGCCTCGCCCTGGCCCGCGTGTTCCTGGCCGACCCGGCGGTGCTCGTCCTGGACGAGCCGACCGCCCACCTCGACGTCGAGACGGCCGGCGCCCTGCTCGACGACCTCTGGCGGGTGGCCGGCCGGCGGTCGGTGCTGCTGGTCACCCACGGCAGCCCCGGGCCGTTCGAGCGGTGCCCGAGGGTGGTGCTCCAGCGGCCGGGACCGGCCCCAGCCGACTTCATCCCATCCGGGTGATGTGGCCGGCCGCCGCATCCGGCTCCATGCAGTAGCAGGGAACTCGGGTACAGGGAGGTGGGCGTGTCAGCGGTCGACCTGTCGCGGCTGCAGTTCGCCACCACCTCGATCTACCACTTCCTGTTCGTGCCCCTGACGATCGGGCTGGCCTTCCTGACCGCGATCCTGCAGACGCTGTGGTACCGCAAGGGCCACCCCGAGCACCTGCGGCTGACCCGGCTCTTCGGCACCCTGCTGGTCATCAACGTCGCCGTTGGCGTGGTCACCGGGCTGGTCCAGGAGTTCCAGTTCGGGATGAACTGGTCGGTCTACTCGCGCTTCGTCGGGGACGTGTTCGGCGCCCCCCTGGCCATGGAGGGCCTGGCCGCGTTCTTCCTCGAGTCGGTCTTCCTGGGGCTGTGGCTGTTCGGCTGGGACCGGCTGTCCAAGCGTGTGCACCTGGCCACCATCTGGGCGGTCGCGGCCGGTGGGGTGCTGTCGGCGGCGTTCATCATGGCCGCCAACTCCTGGATGCAGCGTCCGGTCGGCTACCAGCTGAATGCGGCCGGGGACCGCGCCCAGCTCACCGACATCTGGGCTGTCCTCACCAACATCGTGTTCCTCTGGGCGTATCTGCATGTCCTGGCGGCCTCGCTGGTCACCGGCGCCGCCGTCATGCTGGCGGTGTCGGCCTGGCATCTGCGTCGCGGCACCAGCACCGAGATGTTCCAGCGGTCGGCCAAGCTCGCCATCGTGGTGCTGATCCCGGCGGCGATGTTGGCGTTGTTCTTCGGGGGCCGCCTCGGCATCAACGAGACGAAGTACCAGCCGATGAAGATCGCCGCCGCCGAAGGCCAGTGGACCACCTGCCAGCCGTGCTCGTTCTCGGTGTTCCAGATCGGCGGCGGCAACAACGACCAGACCCCCAAGAAGATCATCGAGGTCCCGCACCTGCTGTCGGTGCTGGCCACCGGCACCTGGAATGGCCAGGTGGTCGGCCTCAACCCGCTCCAGACCCAATACGCCCAGCAGTACGGCGCCGGCAACTACGTGCCCAACGTCTTCATCCAGTACTGGTCGATGCGGGCCATGGCGTATGGGGGCGTCCTGGTGCTGCTCGTGGCGCTATGGGGGGCGTGGCTGATCTGGCGGAAGAGGCTGGCGACGGCCAGGTGGTACCTGCGGGTCGCCATCTGGGTGGCCGTGCTGCCGTTCCTGATGAACACCGCCGGCTGGATGCTGACCGAGAACGGTCGCCAGCCGTGGATCGTCCAGGGCCTGCAGCTGGTCAGGGACGCCGTCTCGCCGTCGAACAGCGTCACCACGATCGTCATCAGCCTCAGCGTGTTCGTCCTGCTCTACGCGACGCTGGGCGTGGTTGACTTCCTGTTGATGACCCATTTCGCCCGCAAGGAGCTTGCTCCCGACCCCGACCCGGCCCCGGCCGAAGACGCACAATCCGCCCTCCACTTCACCTACTGAGGTCGCCATGACCCTGGTCAGCTTCTGGTTCATCGTCCTCGTCGTGTTCTGGACGGGGTTCCTGGTGCTGGAGGGGTTCGACTTCGGGGTCGGCATGCTCCACGGCCTGGTCGGACGGGACGAGCAGGGCCGCCGGGTCGCCCTCGGCGCCATCGGGCCGCTGTGGGACGGCAACGAGGTCTGGCTGATCGTCGCCGCGGCCGGGATGTTCGCCGCCTTCCCCGGCTGGTACGCGACCATGTTCTCGGGGTTCTACCTGGCCTTCGTGCTGCTGCTGGTGGCGCTCATCGCCCGCGGGGTGTCGTTCGAGTTCCGCGACCGGCGTGACAGCCGCCGCTGGCGCCGGACGTGGGCCGCGGCCACCACGGGTGGGAGCCTGCTCGCCCCCCTGCTCATCGGCGTGGCCCTCGGCAACCTGCTGCACGGGGTGCCGATCGGGACCGACCAGGAGTACGCCGGGACCTTCGCCGACCTGCTCAACCCCTACTCGTTGTTCACCGGGGCCACGGTGGTGCTGCTCTGCCTGCTCCATGGGGCCAGCTTCCTCGCGCTCAAGACGGCCGGCGAGGTCCGACGGCGATCGCTGCGCGCCGGCCGCCGGATCGCCCCGCTGGCCGCGGCCGCCGTGCTCGGGTTCGCGGTCTGGACCCAGGTCATGGCCGGCAACGGGGTCGCGCCGCTGCTGGTCGAGGCGGTCGCCGTTGTCGCGTCCGTGGCCGCCGCCTTGCTCCTCGGCCGAGGCCGGGACGGGCGCGCCTTCGCGGCCACCTCGGTCGCGATGGCCGCCGTGGTCGTGTCGATCTTCGTCAACCTCTACCCGAGGGTGATGGTCTCCACGCTCGGCCCGTCGGCCGACCTGACGGTGAGCAACACCGCGTCGTCGCCGTACGCGCTGAAGGTGATGACCGTCGCCGCGGTGGCCCTGTTCCCGGTCGTGCTCGCCTACCAGGCATGGACCTACTACACCTTCCGACGCCGGATCGCGTGACACGCCGGCTCGGAGCCCCCGGGCCCGGGCCGTGATCCTCGGCGTCGGGTGCGCCGTCCTGCTCGGCACGATCGCCT
>Ga0207675_100003345_pt1 | contig 15690 bp, 13 predicted proteins | sample KBSSwiS42_FD_184305 | JGI IMG/M metagenome (GOLD analysis project Ga0207675, IMG submission 184305) | Switchgrass rhizosphere microbial communities from Kellogg Biological Station, Michigan, USA - KBS Switchgrass S4-2 (SPAdes) (version 2) | ecosystem: Host-associated > Plants > Roots >... | reverse complement strand
GCTCGAGTCGCTCATGCTCGGCCTGTTCGCGACGCTGACGGGGGTGGCCATGGGGGCGGCGATCGCGGCGGGTGTGAACGCGCTGCACCTTCACGTCCCGACGGGCCTGCAGTTCTTCCTGATGTCGCCTTACCTGCACATCTCCGTCCACGGCTCGGCGCTGTTCTGGTCGGTCTTCGGGATCACGCTGGTGACGGTGATCGCCGCGTTCTACCCGTCGCTGCGCGCCGCGCGCCTCCGTCCCGTGGTCGCGATGTCCCATTTCGGATGAACCCATGAAACACAACACCAGATCGACAACGTTCGTCGCAGCGCTGCTGGCTGGCTTCGCCGTCGTATCGGCCGTTCCCGGCCGCGCGGCCGCCGCCCTCACCACCCCGCAGATGGTCGACATCCTGAAGATCGTCGACGATCGCCAGAAGAACAACGGTGACTGGCGCGCCAGCGCGTACATCGAGCAGAAGGAACGGGACAAGGTCGACGTCGTCTACGAGACCGAGTACTACCGGCGCTCGTCCGACCAGAAGTTCATGATCCTGTTCCTCAAGCCCAAGTCTTCGGCGGGGCAGGGCTACCTGCGCATCGACAAGAACCTGTGGTTCTACGATCCCAGCGTGGGGAAGTGGGAGCGCCGAACCGAGCGTGAGCGCATCGGCGGCACGAACTCGCGGCGGTCCGACTTCGACGAGTCGCGCCTCGCGGAGGAATACGACCCGACCGACGAGGGCGAGGAGAAGCTGGGCGCGTACACGGCGCAGAAGCTGCTGCTCAAGGGCAAGGGCGGAATCGATCTGGCGTTCCCGATGATCCGCATCTGGATCGACAAGGAGACGAAGAACGTGCTCAAGCGGCAGGAGTACGCGCTGTCGGGCCGGCTGCTGCGGACGTCGTACTACCCGAAGTGGAAGAAGGTCCACAGCGAATCCAAGGGCGGCGACGTCTATTACCCGGAGGAGATCCGCTTCTACGACGAGGTCGAGAAGGCGAACCAGACGCTGGTGATGATCAAGGCCGTCGACCTGAAGTCTTTGCCCGCGAACCTCTTCACGAAGGCCTGGCTCGAGAGCAAGAGTCGTTGAAATGGGAACCCTAAGAGGGTTCCCAAACCCTCCCGCGATGGGACGCGGCGAGCAAAGCTCGCCGGCTCCCCACGCGATCCGACGCCTGGCGGCCGGCGGTTTCGCGGCGCTGCTGGCCGCGTGGACCGCGTCGGCGTGGGCGCAGGATCGGCCCAGCGAGCAAGACATCTTCGGCGGCACCGCGCCCACGCCGGCGACGCCGGACAACTCGGCGACACCGCCCTCTCCCGACGCCAACCAGCCGCCGTCGTCGACACCTCCTGCCGCGGCCGCCGACGCGACGGGCGGAACCGATCGCGATCGGTCGGTCCTGAACGCGACCGGCGAGACGCAGCACCTCTCCGACTATCAGGCGCCCGAGAACCCGCTCCAGATCGGCGGCCAGATCTACTTGCGCGCGCAGAGCACCGCCTTCCAGAACGACTACCCGGACAGGTGGACGCTGACGACGCCCGCCCTCGTCGACGCCTACTTCGACGCGCGTCCGAACCCGCGCGTGCGCGCCTTCATCCTCGGTCGCATGAGCTACAACGCGACCGCCACGCCGGCTGGGCCGGCCCAGCCGTTGGTCAACGGTCTGCCGGTGGGCGGCATGGGGGCGTTCGCGGGCGGCTCGCCGACCGGGTTCACGACGTTCAGCGCCTCGCGCGGGCCGACGTCGATCCTCGATCAGATGTGGATCCGCTTCGACATCCTCGAACGCGTGTTCGTGACCGTCGGCAAGCAACACGTGCGCTGGGGGACGGGGCGGTTCTGGCAGCCGACCGACTACCTGCACCCGGTCAAGCGCAACCCGCTGGACGTGTTCGACGCGCGCCCGGGTACGTCGATGGTGAAGCTGCACTTTCCCTGGGAAGAGCGGGCCTGGAACTTCTACGCGTTCGGCGTCGCCGAGGATCCCAACACCTCGACGCCGACGCTGCGCCAGGTCGCGGGCGGCGGGCGCGCCGAGATCGTCGTGGGCGGCGCCGAGATCGGCCTCGACGCTCTGGTCAAGCGCGACGCCAAACCGCGTTTCGGCATCGACGTCTCGACCGGGATCTACGACTTCGACGTCTACGCCGACGTCGGCATCCGCTCGGGCGAGGACTTCACCGTGGTCGAGAAGGTGCCGCCGCAGACGTGCACGGTCCCGGGCACCAGCCCGCCCCAGACGATGGAGACCGACGACATCGCCGCGCAGTACCAGGTCCACCCGCTTTCGGGGATCAAGACCCAGGCGGTCGGCGGGCTCAACTACTCCCGCAAGTACAACGACAACGACGTCTGGACCGTCGGTGCCGAGTACTTCTACAACCAGCCCGGCTATCCGGACGCGACGCTGTATCCGGGCCTGTTGCTCAACCAGTCCGGCACGCCGATGCTGAACTTCTTCTACACGGGCCGGCACTACGCAGCGCTGTTCGCGTCGCTTCCGGCCCCGTACTCGTGGAACTACACGACGTTCACGTTCTCGACGCTGGGTAACCTGTCGGACATGTCATTCGTGTCGCGGCTCGACTACTCCGTCACGGTCCTCACCCACCTGACCTTCGAAGCGTTCGCGGGCGTCCACTGGGGAACGCGCGGCGGCGAGTTCCGCATCGCGATCGACATCGATCAGGGCACGACCCGTGACGCTGCCGGCAATTGCGCGCCGGCGCCGCTCTCGATCCACCAGGGCCCGCCCCTCGTGGATCTCGGCGTCGCGCTGCGAATGAAGATGTAACGGGCCGCTCTCGCGCGACGCGCGCGTGCGGAGTGCCTATTCTTCGGGCGGCTTCTGCGGGCCGCGTCCGGGGCCGCGCATGGGCGAGCTGCCCCAGCTGGTGCGTCGCTTGCGCGGCGAAGGCGTCGGTCCCGCGGCCGCACGCGCCGCCTTCTCGGCCGCTTCTCGCGCCGCCTGCGCCGCCAGAATCGCCGCTCGCTTTTCTTCAGCTTTTCCCACCGTGTCTCTCCTCTCGCATTCCGCCGCGCGGTTTCGCGAACGGATGATCCTGGACGACGCGCACGGTCGCCCGCGTCAGCTGCTCGATGGCGCGCAAGGCGGACCGTTCCTCGCGGTCGCAGAACGACAACGCGACGCCGGATGCGCCCGCCCGCGCCGTGCGGCCGATCCGGTGGACGTAGCTCTCGGGCTCCACCGGCAGCTCGAAGTTGATGACGTGCGTGACGCCGTCGACGTCGATGCCGCGCGCGGCGATGTCCGTCGCGACCAGAACGCGGATGCCGCCGCGCTTGAACGAATCCAGCGCGCGCTGGCGCGCCCCTTGCGACTTGTTGCCGTGAATCGCGTCGGCGCGCACGCCGTTGCGATCCAGTTCCTGGGCCACCTTGTTCGCGCCGCGCTTCGTCCGCGTGAACACCAGGACGCGACTCATCTTCGGATCGCGGAGCACCTCGCGCAGCAGGGCGCGCTTGTCGCCGCGATCGACGTGAAGCACCCACTGCGTGACCTTGTCGACGGTGCTCGACACCGGCGCGACCGCGATGTTGACGGGATTGACCAGGATGCTGTGGGCCAGCTGCGAGATCTCGCGCGGCATCGTCGCCGAGAACATCAGGTTCTGCCGCCGTCGCGGCAGGGCGCTGATGATGCGGCGGATCGGGTCGATGAAGCCCATGTCCAGCATGCGATCGGCCTCGTCCAGCACCAGCACCTCGCAGGCTTCGAAGCGTGCGTGGCCCTGCGCCATCAGATCCAGCAGCCGCCCCGGGGTCGCCACCACGATGTCCACGTTGCGCCGCAGCGCCTCCACCTGCGGGCCCTGGCCGACGCCACCGAACACGACCGCGCATCGGCTGGCGACGTTCACGCCGTAGTCCTCGAACCCCTCGGCGATCTGCGTGGCCAGCTCGCGGGTAGGCGTCAGCACCAGCGCGCGCGGACCCCGCCCGGACCGGCGCGGTTCACGCGCGAGCCGGTCCAGGATCGGAAGCGCGAACGCCGCCGTCTTGCCCGTCCCGGTCTGCGCGCAGCCGAGCACGTCGCGTCCCGCCAGCAGGTGCGGGATCGCCTGCGCCTGGATCGGCGTGGGCTTCACGTAACCCGCGGCCGCGACCGCGCGCTGGAGGGGATCGATCAAACCCAGCGTCGCGAACGACGCCGGTATGGGCGATGTTTCAAATGATGGAGCAAAGGATGTGGTCACGATCGGAATCTCTTTCGTCGGGCCGCGTCTCGGTCTTTGCGCCTCCGTCGCTGCGCGACGGGTGCCGAAAAAGCTGCGGCCTGTTGTCTGGTTGGGTGGCTGTCCGTGCGAAAACCGTTCAGACAGCGACGCCGCCAACCGGTCCCTGGCGCTCTCCGCGCGACGCGCGGAGGCAGGACGAACTCTCTATTGGATGCCCAAGACTGCGCGACGCCGCTCGAAAAGTCAAGCACGACGCGGAGTTATAAAGCGCCCCGCCTCGTGCGCGAGCGCTACGCGTTCTTCTTCGGGCGCGGGATCCGGTATGAGTCCAGCTTCGTCACGAACGTCCGGCGCGGGATGCCGAGCATCTTCGCGGCGCGGCTCTGGTTGCCCGCGCACGCCGCCAGCGCCTCGACGATCTTGTCGCGCTCGCTGCGCGCCGGGCTCGCGCCCGACGACGTCAGCTTCTGGCTCTCGGTCAGCGGCCGCTCCAGCGGCATGTGATCGGGCTCGAGCATCGGCCCTTCGCACAGCAGCACCGCCCGTTCGATGACGTTCTTCAGCTCGCGGATGTTGCCCGGCCAGGCGTACGCTTCCAGGTGCGCCACGCTGGCCGGCGGCAGCAGCGGCGGCTGCCGCCCGAGATCGCGGCAGATCTGGCGCAGGAACGTCTCCGCCAGCGGACGGATCTCCTCCAGCCGCGACCGCAGCGGCGGGATGGTCAGCGTGATCCCGTTCAACCGGTAGTACAGATCGGCGCGGAACGCGCCGCGCGCGACCTCGGCCTCCAGATCGCGGTTGGTGGCGGCGATGAACCGCACGTCGATCCGGTGCGGCCGCACGCTGCCCAGGCGCGCCACCTCGCGCGTCTCGATCACGCGCAGCAGCTTCGCCTGCGTCGACAGCGGCAGCTCGCCCACCTCGTCGAGAAACAGCGAGCCGCGCGCCGCGGTCTCCAGCAGGCCCGGCTTCGCCTGCACCGCGCCCGTGAACGCGCCGCGCTCGTGCCCGAACAGCTCGCTCTCCAGCAGCGTCTCCGACAGGGCCGCGCAGTTGAGGCAGACGTACGGCCCGCCCCGGCGCGGCGACGCGCGGTGAACCGTCTCGGCGAGCAGCTCCTTGCCCACGCCGGTCTCGCCCGTGATCAGAACGTTGATGGTGCCGGCCGCCGCCCGCTCGGCCAGCTCGTGCACGCGGCGCATCGCCTCGCCCGAGCGCGCGGCCGACGCCGGCGACAGCGTGCTCGCCGCCTCGTCGCGCAGCGTCTCCGGGCGAAGCAGATCCGCCTGCGCAGCGCGCCGCTGCACGATCAACACCGACGATCCGATCTGGATCGTCTCGCCGACCTTGATGCGGACCCGCTCGCCCGGTTTGACGATGCGGTCCTTGACGCGCGTTCCGTTCACGCTACCGACGTCTTCGAGGTACATGGCGTCGCCCACGTGCAGACAGGCGTGCGTGCGCGACGCCAGCGGATCGTCGACGCGAACGGCGTTGCTCTCGCCGCGGCCGATGGTGAGGGCGCCGGACGCCGGCAGGTCGTACGTCGCGTAGGCGTCGCGCCCGACCACCAGCAGGAACGCGCCCGCGGTGTCGCTGGCGGTTTCGGACTCCCGGGCCTTGGCCGTTTCCCTCACGCTCACAGCGGCCGAGTATGCGGACGGAAGGGCCGTCGCGGCAAGACGATTGCTCAACTTGTGCAAAACGGCACAACTCGCGCACAAGTTGGCCTGGTTAATTCAAATGAATACAGCTACTTGCGATGGCACATCGGTTGCCTAAACGACGCGCAAATGCAAACCACGGAAGAACGGGTCTCGGATTACGAAGGTGTCCTTTTCGCCCGGGCGATGCGGCTGGCGCGCAGCCAGTCGGACGCCTGGGATCTGGTCCAGGACACCTATGAGCGGGCGTTGCGGGGACAGGCCTCGTTCCAGCCCGGAACCAACCTCCGGTTGTGGCTGATGACCATCATGTACAACCTGTTCCTCGATCGCTGCCGGAAGCAGACGCGCGAGCCGCGCGTGATCGCGATCGACGAGGGCGACATTCCCAATCCCGAGGCCGATTCCCCCGAGCCGTGGGAGAGCATCACCGCCGAGCAGGTGCACGCGGCGGTCGCCGATCTGGAGGGTCCGTTCCGCGAGGTCTACGAGCTGCGCCTGATCAGCAACTGCAGCTACGACGAGATCGCGGACAAGCTCACGATCCCGCGCTCGACGGTCGGCACGCGCCTGCTGCGGGCGCGCCAGAAGCTGAAGAACCGCCTCCTCGACCTGGCCGCCTGAGGCTAGTCGCTCCGCGCCGCAGGCGCGGTGTGCGACTATTGTTTTTTCAGGTAGCCGCGATCCCGCGCTTCGCGCGGGGGCGGCTAGAGACGATCGCCGTCGGTGTTGTAGAGGACCGGCGCCGGCAGGCCGAGCTCGCGTAGACCTGGCTCGATGGCCGCGCGGTCGCCCACGATCGCGATGCACGCCGCCTCGGGGTCGACGTAACGCGCGGCGAACGCGCGCAGATCGTCGGCGGTCGTGCGCTGGAGGGCGGCGACGAAGCGCATCGGCTCGTCGAGCGGAAGCCCGTAGAGGCCCAGCTCGCCGAAGGTCGTGGCCATCCCGCCCGTCGTGGCCAGGCCCTCCGCCACGCGCATCAGCAGCGTGGCGTGCGCCTTCGCGTGCTCCTCGGTGGTGATCGGGCGTTCGCGCAGTCCCGCCAGCTCGCCCAGCATCTCGCGCACGGCGGGCGCGGTCGACTCGACGAAGACGGCGGCGCGCGCGGCGAAGCTGCCGGCGTGGCGCAGGAACCCGAAGCTGGACGCGGCGCCGTAGGTGAACCCGTGCTTCTCGCGCAGGTTGAAGTTCAGCCGGCTGGTGAAGCTGCCGCCCAGGATCGCGTTCAGCATCGACAAGCCGGGTCGGTCCGCCGAGAAGCGATCGATCCCGGGCGCGACCATCCGCACGATACTCTGGGGCGCGCCCGGACGATCGACGATCACCAGGCGGGGCCGCGCCGGCCAGGACGGAATGCGCGGCGCGGGCGCTGCGGGGACAGCCTTCCAGTCCGCCAGCATCGCGTCCAGCTCGGCCTGCAAGATCGCCTCGTCGAAGTCGCCCGCGACGACCAGCGACGCATTGCCGGGGTGATAGTGGGCGGCGTGGAACGCGCGCACGTCATCCAGCGTGAGCGCGTCGATGGTCCGCTCCAGCCCGTCGACCGGCTGTCCGTACGGATGGTCGTCGCCGAACAGGATGCGATCCGACATGACGTTCACCACCGCTTCGGGCTGATCGCGGCGCTGTACGACACCGGTGCGCCGGTCGTTGTGAACGCGTTGCCAGTCCGCCGTCTCCAGGCGCGGGCGCATCAGGACGTCGGCGGCGATCGCCATCGCGGCGCCGAACGTGTCGCGCGGCGCCTGCACCGAAAGCTGCGAGCCGTCGCGTCCGCTCGCCAGCCACAGGTCCGCCCCCAGCTGTTCCAGCTCGGCGGCGATGGCGAGCGCGTCGCGCGGGCCGGCGCCCTCGTCCAGCATCTCGGCGGTGATCGACGCGACCCCGGTCCGGCCGGCGGGATCGTAAGCGGCGCCGCTGCGGAACATGAACGCCGCCGAAACGATGGGCGCGACGTTGCGGCGCACCGCGACCACATCGAGGCCGCTGGACAGCTTGAAGCGCGTCGCGCGCGGCAGGGCGACTGCCGGCAGCGGCCCGACCGCCGGCGCCTGCCCCATCGCCGCCGGCGTCTCGATCACGCGGTCACCGGTGCCGCGGCGGCCGTCGAAGGCTCGGGCGAGATGCGCAGGTCCAGGTGGCGTGCGGCGGCCACGCGCGCGAAGGCTTCGCGCACGGACTCGGCCGTCGTTCGTTCGTACCGCGCGACGTCGCGGGCCACGCCGTCGGGATCACCCAGCACGTGCTGGTAGTGATTGAGCAGGTCGGCGCGCGTCTGTAGATGATCGAGGCTCTTGTAGAAGTCGGCGAGGTGCGTGTTGCGCGCGCGCGCCAGCTCGGCCTCGGTCGGGCCGTCGCTGGCCAGCCGATCGATCTCCGCCGTCACGGCGGCGGTGATCTCGTCCAGGTTGTGCCCAGGCTTCGCCGTCGCGCCGACCTGGAACAGGCTGCCGAGGATCTGCGAGCTCTGGTAGGCGAATGCGTCCTGCGCGATGCGCTGGTCGAACACCAGCGCCTTGTAGAGACGGCTGGACTTGCCGCCGCCCAGCACGTGCGCGGCCATATCCAGATCCGCGTCGCCCGGCGCGAACAGCGCCGGCGAATGCCAGGTGAGGCGCAGGCGCGGCAGCTGCACGCGGTCGGTCAGCGCGATCTCCACGTCGCGTTCAAGCACGGGCGTCGCCGGCTGGGGCGCGCGCGTCGGGCGTGGCCGCTTCGGCTGCCAGCCGAAGTACTTCTCGACCAGCGCGCGCGCCGCCGCTGGATCGAAGTCACCGGCGATGACGAGGCTGGCGTTGGACGGTCGGTAGAAGCTTTCGAAGAACGCGCGCACGTCGGTGACCGTCGCCGCTTCCAGGTCTGCGTGCGATCCGATCGTGGGCCAGTGGTACGGGTGATTCGGCAGGTACATCGCCTCCGGCACGACGAGCTCGGCGCGGCCGTAGGGGCGGTTCTCGTACGACTGGCGGCGCTCGTTCTGCACCACCTTGCGCTGCCGCTCCAGCTCCTCGTCAGTGATCACGTCGGGCAGGGTCGCCAGACGATCCGCCTCCAGCCAGAGGAAAGTCTCCAGCAGGTTGCGCGGACCGATCTCGTAATAGTTCGTGCGGTCGTTGCTGGTGGTGCCGTTGTTGTGGCCGCCCCAGCTCTCCATGATCGCGTCGAACGCCGGATAGGGCGCGTTGCGCGAGCCCATGAACATCAAATGCTCGAACAGGTGCGCGAAGCCGGTCCGCCCGGGCGACTCGTCCTTCGATCCCACGTGGTACCATACGTCGACGGCAACGAGCGGGCTCGAGCGGTCCACGTGGAGGATCACGGGCAGCCCGTTCTCGAGCACGAACGTGTCGAACGCTATCGTCAGCATCGGGGGGCCGGAAGAGCGGGCATCTTTGCACGAAAGCGCGTCGGCCCGGTGGGCAAACCGTCGCAAACCGATAGTAAGACCGGCGCGGATCGCCGGCACGGTTGCGCTTCTGACGCTGTTGACCGGAGCGGGGCGCGCCCTGGCCAACGGCGCGCTGCCCGCCTCGTACGGGATCCTCCTGCCCGCCGACAAGCCGCAGGAGATCGTGCTGGCGACCAACTTCGGGATGATCATCTCCGAGGACGCCGGAAAGAGCTGGCTGTGGTCGTGCGAGCGGCCCGAGACGTCGTTCGGCTACCTCTACGCGGTCGGGCCGGCGCCGCGTGATCGTTTCTACGCGCTGTCGCCGGACGCGGGGCTGGGGCTGTCGGATGACCACTCGTGCACCTGGCAGACAGCCGGCGGCGTGCTGGCGAACCTCGTCGCCAGCGACTTCTTCGTCGATCGTGCGAACGGCGATCGCGTCCTGGCCATCGCCGCCTCGATCGACGCGGATTCAGGGAACATCGGCCCGCCATCCCTCTTCCAGTCGATGGACGCGGGCACGACGTTCTCGGACACACCGCTGTTCACCGCGCCGGTGGGGGCGAACATCGTCAGCGTGGAGATCGCGCGCAGCAACCCGATGGTCATCTACATGGCGATGTACACGACGCCCGATCGGCATCCGCGCCTGCTGCGGTCCGCTGACGGCGGCCAGACCTGGATGGACCGCGACGTCGAGCCCAGCCTGGGCGCGAACGAGTTCCGCATCCTGACGGTCGATCCGGACGACGCGAACGTGCTCTATCTGCGCGTCATCGCGCTGGGCATGGAGAGCGTCGCGGTGTCGCGTGACGCGGGCGTGACGTTCACGATGCCGATCACCGTCGCGAAGGGGACGCTGAGCGCGTTCCTGCGGCTGGCCAGCGGGACCGTGCTGGTGGGCGGCCTCATCAACCTGGACACGGGCGGCATGAACGGCACGGGGTTCCGCTCGACGGACGGCGGCAAAACTTTCGGGCCGTGGACGTTGTCACCGCAGCCACACATTCTCGGCATGGCAGAACGCGAAGGCGTCCTCTACCTCGCGGGCAAGAACTACAGCGACGGCTGGGCGCTGGCGACGTCGCGCGACGAGGGGATGACGATCCAGCCGCTGTCGACCTACTCCGACGTGCACGGCATCAAGCCGTGCGCGATGTCGATGTGCGGCGATCAGTGCAAGCTCGTGTCATCGCAGGCGGTCTGGACCAACGACGTGTGCTTGTGGGTCCCCGGAGGGGAGACGCCGCCGAAATCGGGCTGCCACTGCGCGGCAGCGGCGGGCAGCGGTGGCGCGGCCGCGCTGCTGGCGCTGCTGAGCGTCGCCCTGGCAGCTCACCGTCGGCGCCGGCGCGGTTGACGCACGCCGCGGACGCGGCGATCCGCTCGACAGTCGACGGCGTGCGGTGTAAGTTTGGTTTTCTTTGCACACGGTTTTGCAAACGGCGCACCCGTACAAAGCTGGGCCCATAGCTCAGCGGTCAGAGCTGGCGGCTCATAACCGCCTGGTCCCTGGTTCGAATCCAGGTGGGCCCACCACCCTCGACCCGACGACGGACGCACCGATATGCGAGATACGCGTGACGAAACGCCACGGAGGAACCGGAATTGCGCGATCAGCTTAAGCGACTCGAGGATCTTCAAAGACACGACGCAAAGATTCAGGAACTCGAAAACTCGCTTCGCGCGATTCCGATGAAGCTTGCGGCGACCGAGAACGACCTCGCGCGCGTCGAAGGACTGCTGAGCAGCGAGCGGACGGCGCTGGGCGAGACCGAGCGCTACTACGCCGAGCAGAAGGGCCTGATGACCGACGACGAGGTCCAGGTCGCGGGCGCCAAGCACAAGCTGGCGCAGGCCAAGAACTCGAAGGAGTACATGGCCGCGCAGCGCGAGATCGAACAGCGCCGCGAGGCGCTGACCTCGCGCGAGGGAGAGATCACGAAGCTGAACGAAGCGGTCGACGCCAAGAAGAAACTGCTCGCCGACCGCGCGACCGACGTCGAGCAGCTGAAGGAGTCGATCTTGAAGGACCGTGACGCCGCCAAGGAGCGCATGGCCGAGATCGAGGGGAAGATCGCCGAGCTGCGCGTCGAGCGCGACAAGCTGGCCGCCGACGTGAAGCCCGACGTGCTCAAGCGCTACAGCAACATCCGCATGCGGCGCGGCCTGGCGGTCGTCAGCGTCCGTAACGGCACCTGCCAGGGCTGCAACATGAACATCCCGCCCCAGCTCTACAACGTCCTTCAGCGCGGCCAGACGGTCGAGACCTGTCCCTCCTGCCACCGCATCATCTACTGGGAGGAGATCATGAAGGACCCGGCCGCCGCGAACGCGACCACGACGCCGACCAACGGCTAGTTCAGGTTCCGCGAGAGCTTGAGGCTCTTCGCAGCGGCGCGCATCTGGGCTTTCACGTCGGCGAAGGTATGCGTGGCGTTCGGGAACACGCGCTCGATCGTCATGATCACGCAGACGTCGCCGTACAGGCCGACGAGCCGCCACGATTCGTCGCGGATTGTGTAGTTCATCTCGAGCAGGTCGTCGTTCACCTGCATCTCGGGCGACAGCTTGTCGTCGTCGCCGATCTTCTGCCCGCTCGCCAGCTCGTGCAGCCGCAGCATCGCCGGCACCTCATTGCCCAGCGTCAAACGCTCAGCCGCCATTTCGGGGCCCTGGCGCATGAGATCGAACATTTGATCGAAAATCCCGGTGATGCCGCCGCGGTGGCGTTGCTCCGACTCGGGTCGCTCGGGTCGATCGGCCGGATCGTGTACCCGCGCCATCAGCGCCGCGCCCGGCGGTGATCCGGGCGGGACGATCGTCAGCTCGTTCTTTCCGTTCAGGCGGGCGGCGGAAGCGAGCTCCTCGGAAACCGTGACGTTGGCCTGACCGCAGGCGATCTTGCGTGTCCCGGCGTCCCACCCGATACCGAAGGGCTTGTAGGTGGACGGGGTGTCGGCGTAGGGCGCCGGTGGCGGCGGTTGCTCGGGTGGCGGCTTCCACGTCGAGGCGCAGCCCAACGTGAGACCGACACAGGCCGCCAGGCCCACGCAGGCGCCGCCGACAAACCGCATCCACTGCGTACGATACAGCAGGTCAGCCGGCCGCCGTGGTGACGCGCGTCGCGCGGGGGTATAGTGAAGGCGCTTCTCGCTCGAGCCGGACAGGTGGTCGCGGCGGTCGCCTTCGGGCGGCCGTCGAGGAAAGTCCGGGCTCCGCAGGGCAGGGTGCTGGCTAACGGCCAGTCGAGGTGACTCGAAGGAAAGTGCAACAGAGAACAGACCGCCTGGCGCCGCAAGGCGTCGGGCACGGGTGAAAAGGTGCGGTAAAAGCGCACCGCCCCCTCGGTGACGAGGGGGGCTGGCAAACCCCACCTGGAGCAAGACCGGTCCGAGATCGCGAGGCCAATCGCAAGGTTGGCCGCGCCGGCGTGGCCCGCGCCGATCCCAGATCTCGAGTTGGTCGCACGAGCCGTCCGGCAACGGGCGGCCCAGAGGAATGACCGCCACCGGCGGAAACGCCGGAACAGAACCCGGCTTACGGCCGGCTCGAGCGAGAAGTTTCATTGATAGAATGATCGGAACGAAGCCTTCCCTCGATCGTCGATCTGGGTGGAGGTGATGAGCATGGACCGGAAGCTCTGGACCGAGGCTCGGGCGATTGCGGCGCGGCGCGACCCGCGCGCGGCTGACGATCTGGCGCAGGATCTGGCGTGCGCGATGCTGGAGAACGGCGCGCAGGCTCAGCGGCCTGCGGCCTGGATGGAACGGGTGGGACGCAACGCCGCCATCGATCGCGCGCGCGTCGAGCAGCGGCGCGCCGAGCTGGCGCCGGAGATCGAGCCGCCCGCCGCGCCCACGGATCCAGAGACGGCGCTGCTGGCGCGCGAGCGCCGCGGGCTGGTCCGGCGCGCGCTGGCGTTGCTGCCGCGGCCCCAGCGGCGCGCGGCCCTGCTGCGCTTTCACGGCGAGCTGCCGTTCCAGACGGTCGCTGCCCGGCTGGGCACGCCCGAGGTCACGGCGCGCACGCGCGTCCAGCGCGCCCTGACCAGCTTGCGCGAGCGGCTCGGATCGCTGCGCGCGCTGGTCCTGGTGCCCGGCGGGCAGGCGGCGGTCCTGGCGATCACCGTCGTGGCGGTGCAGTTCCCCACGGCGCCCAGCCCGCTGGCGATCGCGGGCGAGGAGATCACCGTCCAGCGCCCGCACCGCCGGCCGGTGCGGCTGATCGCGCGCCCGGCCGCCGTGACCGCGGAGAAGGCGGACAAGGTGGAGAAGGCGCAGAAGGCGCCACCGGCGGAAGAACGCGCGGACGTCACGACTTACTCGGCCGTCCAGCGTTTCAACTTCGAGGACGAGAATGTCATCGCCGACGTGCTCAGCCCGGACGAAGTTCCGCTGCTCGTGGTGCGCAAGGCGGAGCATTCGTCGCTGATCGAGATCCGGCAGAACTTCGTGCCGGAGATGGTGAAGACGCTCGAGGAGTACTAGCCGCCCCCGCGCGAAGCGCGGGATCGCGGCTACCAGAAAAAACAGTCGTCGCACACCGCGCCTGCGGCGCGGAGCGACGAGTCACCACACCTCGTAGCCGCCGTGGTCGGCGGCGGTCTGGTTGAAGCGCGCGAAGCGTTCGACGAAATCGAGCGGCCCTTCTTCTTCGGGCGTCACGGTGAGCTTCTCGCGCGTGTCGCGCGCGACCTGCATCAACGCGGCGGCGATCAGGCGGCACTCGTCGGGCACGATGATGTAGCCGCTGTTCGACGAGAGCTTGAAGGCGGGGACCAGCGTGGCGTCGGGTGAGCGCACCGACCGGAACGCCTCCCACTCGGCTCCATCGAGCGGCCGTTCCCGCATGCTCTCGTCGAGGACGCCGATCGCCCGAATCGTGTGGAAGAGCACCGGGTAGGCGTGGACGTTGGATCGGAAGTAGCGATCATCGTCGTACGACCGCGGGTCGCCCAGGTTGTCGCGCCGGTAGAAGTCGAATCCCATCAGCGCCTACAGGACGTCGTCCGGGATGATGGACTTGGGCTCGTTGATGCGGGCGAAGCGTGCGGTCGCCCTGCCGGGCAGACCGCGCACGAAGCGCCGCAGCCGCGCCTTGACCGTCTCGGCCGGGATGAAGAGCCGGAACGCCGCAACCCGATAGACGTCGTCTTCTACCGCCGGCGCCAGCCAGAGGAGGGCAACCTGCTGCTCGACGATGTTTTCGATCTGCGTGCGGCTCGCGTCCCAGCTCATGATCCTGAAGGTGGCTTGCAGAAAGTCGTCGCCTGATTCCTCGAGCGGTGTGACCGCCAGACCGCAGTACGTGAGGTCGTGAACGCCCAGGCTGACCGGGAAGGCGGCGGCAAAAAGGTCGTCCAGCTCGCCCTCGGGCGCGAAGAATGCCTCCAGGGACCTCGACTGTGCCATCGCGCCCTCGCCCCGGATGGTAGCCGATCCGCGCGCCGGGGGCGGGCGCTGAACCGTCCGGGGCGGCTCGGGCAACCTGTCTGGCCGAATGAAGGCCCTCGTCCGTCCGCTGCTTGCCCTGGCGCTGCTGGCCGGCTGTTCGTCCGGCGCTAACAAGCCGACGCCCGGCGGCGGCGGGAATGGCGGCAGTACGGGAATGGCGGGCGCGAGTGCCGGGACGGGCGGCGCGGGCGGGATGGGCGGCTCGTCGGAGCCGGACGCGGCGGCCGGGACGGGCGGGGGTGGCAGCGGGGGTGGCGCCGACGCGGCGGCCGGAACCGGCGGCAGCGGAAGGACAGACGCCGCGCCCGACATTCCGGTCGGACCGGGCATCACGATCATCCAGGAGGATCAGCCGGGGTTCGCGGCCGTCGACGGCAAGATCTACCCGCGCCAGGGGAGCACCAGCGTCACCGGCTACAGCGGCACGGGCTTCGCGGACGGCGATCCGGGCATGGGCAAGACCATCGCCTGGAGCGTGAAGGCCGAGACGGCCGGGACGTACAAGCTGATCTGGCGATATGCGTTCGGCGGGCTGGCGGCGAACACGCGCGACGGCCGGCTGTTGATCAACGGCGTCGCGGCCGCCGACACCGTCACGTTCGCGTACACGACCGACTGGAACAACTGGCAGGAGACGCCGGCGCTGGACGTGCAACTGGCGGCCGGGTCGAACTTCATCCAGCTGGCGGCGCTGGGCGCGAGCGGCCTCGCCAACATCGACTACCTCGAGATCGTCGGCGAGGGGATCACGCCGGACAATCCCAGCTTCTCGCTGACGGTGGCCGCCAGTGATCCCGCCGCCGGCAGCGTGACCTGGACGCCGATGCAGGCGTTCTATCCGGCCGGCGCGTCGGTGATGCTGACGGCGACGGCGAACGCCGGCTACTTCTTCCAGAGCTGGGCCGGCGACTCGCCGAGCGCGACGGCCGCCACGGTCATCACGATGACGAAGAACATGGTGATGACCGCGCGCTTCCTGCCCAC
>Ga0207675_100003344_pt1 | contig 15691 bp, 9 predicted proteins | sample KBSSwiS42_FD_184305 | JGI IMG/M metagenome (GOLD analysis project Ga0207675, IMG submission 184305) | Switchgrass rhizosphere microbial communities from Kellogg Biological Station, Michigan, USA - KBS Switchgrass S4-2 (SPAdes) (version 2) | ecosystem: Host-associated > Plants > Roots >... | reverse complement strand
CGACCAGTTCGAGCGGATGGCGGCCGAGGCGGCGCTCGACTACTTCCCGTGGTACCTGCTCGCCCAGCCCGCGCCGTTCGCCGAGCGCGTCGTGAGCGCGAGCGCGGAGTACGTCGTCCGTCACCTGCTCGAATCGTGGGCCGCGACCCCGGGTGCGATCACGCCGGAGGCGGCCGACCGCTACGCGCGCGCGTTCACCGCGGAGGCGATCTCCGGCATCTGCGCCGAGTTCCGCGCGGCGTTCCATCTGGACCGCGCGATGGACGCCGCGGACCGCGAGGCGGGGGCGCGGATCGGATGCCCGGTGCTCGTCCACTGGGGCGCCGAGGAGGGCTCGATGTCCGACGGACCGCTGCTCGTCTGGCGGCGGTGGGCCGATGCGGTCGAGGGCGGCCCGCTCGCGTCGGGACACTTCGTGCCGGAGGAGGCCGCGGGCGCCCTCGCGGCCTCGCTGGAGCGGTTCCTGGCCGGCGCTGCTTGATCGTCCCGGTGATCCGATCGGACGGTGAGCGAGCGCTGACGTGCCAGCCGTGGCAGGCTGGTGGAGTTCGACGGCTGACACGTCGACGCCCGGCGCCGGCCGTTCGGCGCCCGGCGGGCGTCTGCTCGGTGGTGCGCACGTCGCGCCGCAAGGCGGATCCCGCGGATCCAGACGGTCGCATCCGCGCGCCAGCGCATGGAACCGCAGTTCCGGGCGTCGCGTTCGACGGTCGACACACCGTCGAGTCGCTCTGTGACAGGCCGTTCAGGTTCGTGTCTGTACTGAGGACGGGCCGTTCACACGCCCGTTTGTGCAGTCCCGGGCAATGACGCCACAGCCGTTCCGGCACGGATCCGCCCCTTCCCCCCAACCAAAGGAGATGTCTCGATGCGCTTCTTCGATGCGCGCCGCTTGACAGCCCTCGCCTTCAGCGCGGGCGCCATCGCGGCACTTGCCGCCGGACCCGCCCAGGCCGCCAACTCGGCCGGCTGCGACGGTGGCGCCTTCAGCGTCATCGCGCCGGGTCAGACGGTCACCGGTACCCCGACCGCCACCACGAACGCCACGATCCCGGCGAGCGCGCTGGGCACCAACATCCAGGTCCGCGGCAAGTTCCAGACCTGGGACGTCGATCCTGCGACCCTCGGCGTCAAGAACTACACCTTCACCAGCGTCGCCAACAAGCTCTCGATGACGGGCGGCAAGAACCTCGTCGCGTTCGCGTCCAAGACGCCGGACCTCAAGGGCTCGACGCTGACCAGCCCGCTCACCGTCCAGCTCGACAAGGGCAACATCCTGCTGTCGCGCACGGGCACCGGCGTGTCGATGAAGATCACGTCGAAGGACTGCGCCGCCGGCGGCATCTTCCAGATGGAGCCCGAGCGCGCCGACGGCCAGGCGACCGTGTTCACGCACACGCTCGGCCCGGACGCCTTCTACTACGACAACCCGAACTTCCGCGCGCGCATCGGCGAGGTGCTGAACGGCACGACGGTCACCGCGCGCACGAACATCGGCATCGAGGGCGCGTCGCGCTTCGTCGGCCGAGACAGCACGCAGGAGGCCACCAGGCTCTCCCAGTTCGGCAAGGTCGCCACGTTCAGCGTCAAGAGCGGCGGCCGGATGGGCCAGGTCATGGGCGAGGACGCCGTCGAGGTCGCTCCCGCCGCGACCGCCTGCACGCATCAGTGCGGCGCCCAGAACCAGACCCAGGGTGCCGCGGTCGTGCTCGGCTTCCCGTTCCCGGTGCCGGCGGCCAGCCGGATCACCCCCGCGTTCCCCGCCTAGGGAACCGTTCGGCTCTCCCGCGCGTCGCCGTTTCTTGCGCGCGCGGGGCTGCGCCTCGTCGTTCGCCGGCCGGCCGCGCACCGAGGCCGGCCGGTCTGCGTTCTGCGGCCCGCGGTTCGTGGCACGAGTGGACGGAAGGTGTCCCAACTCCGTGACATCCGCGGGTTCCGCCGCCGGCCGCACCTATCCTCGGACGATGCCTTCCGCCCCGCCCGAGACGATCGAGTCAGAAGCCCTCGAACTGCTGCGCGAGCTTGCGGGCCCGGACGCGGTCTTCCGCGAGCACCAGCTCGACGCGGTGGCCGATCTCGTCGTCGGGCGCAGACGCGTCCTCTGCGTCCAGCGCACCGGGTGGGGCAAGAGCGCCGTGTACTTCCTCGCGACCGCCCTGATGCGCCGCCAGGGCGCCGGGCCCACGGTCCTCATCAGCCCGCTGCTCGCCCTCATGCGCAACCAGATCGCGGCCGCCGAACGGCTCGGGATCCGCGCGGTCACGGTGAACTCCACGAACCGCGACGAGTGGGACGCGGTCCGCGAACGCCTGGACGCGGACGACGTCGACCTCCTGCTCATCAGCCCCGAGCGCCTCAACAACGTCCAGTTCCGCGAGCGGATGCTGCCCCTGTTCATTGAGCGGGTCGGCCTGCTCGTCGTGGACGAGGCGCACTGCGTCTCGGACTGGGGGCACGACTTCCGCCCGGACTACCGGCGCATTCGCGACGTGCTCGCGAGCCTGCCGGCGGACGTCGCCGTCCTCGGCACGACGGCGACGGCGAACGACCGGGTCGTCGCCGACGTCAGCGAGCAGTTCAAGGTCGGCTCCGACGCGGCCCACCTGACCGTCTACCGCGGCCCGCTCGCCCGCGAGTCGCTGCGCCTCGAGGTGGTGAAGCTGCCCGGTGCGGCGGAGCGGCTCGCCTGGCTGGCGACCTGGCTGCCGGAGTTCCCCGGCTCCGGGATCGTGTACTGCCTCACCAAGCGCGATACGGAGACCGTGGCCGAGTGGCTCGTGAGCCGCGGCCTCAGCGCCGTCGCGTACTCGGGCGAGGTGACGGACGAGGAGCGCGTCGAGGCGGAGGGCCGCCTCCTGCGCAACGAGGTCAAGGCCGTGGTGGCGACGAGCGCGCTCGGGATGGGCTACGACAAGCCCGATCTCGGCTTCGTCGTCCACTTCCAGGCGCCGTCCTCGGCGATCGCCTACTACCAGCAGGTCGGCCGCGCGGGGCGCGGCGTCGCGGAGGCGCAGGTCGTGCTGCTGCGCGGCCACGAGGACCGCGCCATCCAGGACTTCTTCATCGAGACCGCCTTCCCGCCCAAGGCGCTCGTCGATGACGTGCTCGGGATCGTCGGCGGGTCGGGCGGGCCCGTCTCGATCCCGGCGCTCCAGGCCGACGTCAACCTCGGCCGCGGACGCCTCGAGGCGATGCTGAAGGTGCTCGACGTCGAGGGCGCGGTTCGGCGCGAGGGCTCCGGGTGGGTGCGGACCGGCGAGCCGTGGGCGTACGACGAGGAGCGTTACGCCGAGGTCACGGCGATGCGCCGCGCCGAGCAGGCGGCGATGTTCGCCTACGGTGAGGACGGGCGCTGCCTCATGCAGGCGCTGCAGAGCGAGCTCGACGACCCGCGCGCCGAGCCGTGCGGCCGGTGCTCGGTCTGCGCCGCTCCGCGCTTCGATGCGCCGGTCGACGCGGGACTGGCGCGCGAGGCGTACGCGATCGTGCGCTCGCGGCCGATCGTCCTGACCGTCCGGCGTCAGACGCCGCGGACGGCGGACCAGGCGGGCAAGAAGATCGCGCCCGAGCTCCAGCTCGGGGAGGGACGAGCGCTCGCGCGAGCCGGCGACGGCGGCTGGGACGGGCTCGTCCGGCAGGGTCGCCGCGACGGCCGGTTCGACGACGAGCTCGTGCAGGCGTGCGCCGACCTGCTCGGCCGCTGGCACCCGGCGCCTGCGCCGGAGTGGGTCACGGCGGTCCCGTCGCGCCGCTCGGGCGCGCTCGTGCCCGACTTCGCGGAGCGTCTCGCCGGCGTCCTCGGCCTCCCGTACGCGACGGTGCTCGAGCGCGTCGGGGACAACCCGCCGCAGCGCGAGATGGCCAACTCGGCGCAGCAGGTCGCGAACGTCCGCGGCGAGTTCCGGGTCCTGGATGACGTTCCGGGCGGTCCCGCGCTCCTCGTCGACGACGTCCGCTACTCCGGCTGGACGCTCGCCATGATCGGCGCGCAGCTGCGGATGAAGGGGGCCGGGCCCGTGCATCCGCTGGTCCTGTCGCTCGCCGGCGCCTGAGGCGGCCGTCGTCGGGCACGCGCGAGGGCCGCCGGGAGGCGGCCCTCGGAACGTCGGCGGGGTCGTTGCCGGCGGTGGCGTGTCACGCCGGTACCGGCGCCGGGACGGCCGCCCGGCGTCGGGGGCGCAGAGCCGCGGCGAACAGCAGTCCGAGCCCGGCGGCCGCCCATGCGGCGAGGACCGCGACGTGGAAGCCCGCCCCGGTGCCGTCGAAGAACCCTGTGCTGCGCAGCAGGTTCCCACCGGCGCCCGGCGGCATCAGGCGGCCGATCGCGCCCGCCGGCTCCGGGAGCATCTCCGGCGCGCTGCCGATCCCCGAGAACGGGTTGCCGATGAGGATCATCGTCAGCGCGCCGACGGCGACACCCGCGGGGCCGAGCAGCGCCTGGAGGCCGGCGACGACGGAGGCGAGCGCCAGCACGACCAGGCTCAGCCCGGCCGCGTTCGCGACCCAGTCGCCGTCGACGACGCCGAGCCAGCCCTGGATGATGGCCGTCGCGGTAAGAGCGGCGAGGATGGATCCGGTGACGAGCAGGCCCGTGCGGCGCAGCGCGCCCGAGGCGAGCGCCCCGCTGAGGACGCCGGTGAGGATGCCCGCGATGATCAGCGGGAGGACGGACGAGGGGATCGCGGCGCCGCTGCGGCCGGAGGCGACGACGTCATCGACCGGCACGATCGTGCCCGCGCGCGACTGGTGGCTCGCGGCGGTCGTCAGCATCTGCGCGACGGCGGGGCTCGCGGCCGACGCGGTGAGCACCTTGGGGCCGGCCGCTGTCGCGACGAACGCGCCGTAGACCTCGCGATCGGCGACGGCCCGGCGGGCGGCGGGCTCATCGGCGTAGCGGCGGACGTCGAACGCGTCGCCGCCGATGGGCTGCTCAATCGCGTGGGTGGCGACGGGCGCGCCGGCGACGCCGATCGGCAGGTCGTGCGGTGCGAGGCGCGCGCTGGGCCACGCGAACAGCGCGAGCACCACCGCGACGACGACGGGGACGATCGCGATCGCCGCGGGCGGCAGACGGTGGTGGGGGGTCGCGGCGCGGGAGTCGGGGGGCGAGGAAGGGGAGTCGAGGGTCATGTCGGTCCTCCGGGCTTGGCGGACGGGGGCCGGTGAGTGCGGGCCGGCCCCCGTCCGGACGGGAACGGGACGCCTCGCAGGCTCGCCGTTCGGCGCGGGCGTGGAATCCGTGATCTGCCTAGTCGTGCCCCGCGCGCGCCGGCGGCCGGGCCGGCGCTTTGTCGCTGGGGCGGACGGGCCTGGCCCCGGCGTCGCCCAGCGGGCATGGCCGTGCCCGGCGGGCGTCGGCGCGCCGGAGGGTCGCGCACGGTCGGCGGGCGGCGCCCGAGCGACGTCGGCGCACAGCTGCGGCCGTCCAACGTCGACGCAGCTTGTCGGCGTGGCGGGTAGCGTGTCGCCCGTGTTCGCCCCTCCCGCTGTCGCGGGCAGCGCCGCGGACCGCCTGATCGACGCCGTCGCCGGCGCCCATACCGGCCTGCTCGTCGCCGCGGTCGCGCTCCACGTCGCTGCGCAGGCGTCGCGCGGGATCGCGTGGCGCGGCGTGCTGGCGGCGTCCTGGCCCGCGGTCACCCGGCGGCGGGCATGCGCCTGGCACGTGTGCGGCGCCGGGCTCGGCGGGGTGCTCTCGGCCCGCGGCGGCGACGCCGTCCGCATCGCGCTCGCCAAGCGCGACCTGCGTGACGCGACCTGGCCCGCCCTGGCGGGAACGCTCGCCGCCGAGGGGTCGTTCGAGACCCTGTGCGGCCTGCTGCTCGCCGCTGTCGCGGTGCACCTCGGCGTCAGCACGCTGCATCTGCCGTCCGTCGAGCTGCTGGCCGCGGCCGTGGTGATCGTGCCGCTCGGCGTGCTGCTCGCCTCGCGGTGCGGACGGATCCGGCGCCTCGCGCGCGAGGTCGCCCGCGGTGTCGCGATCCTCGCGCACCCGCGCCGGTGGGTGGGTCAGGTGCTCCCGTTCCAGGTCGGCGCACGGCTGCTCCGCCTTGGCGCGGCCACGTGCTTCCTGCTCGCGTTCGGCCTCCCGATCGGGCCGACGATCGTGATCGCGGCGTGCGCGGCGCAGGGGTCCGGTGCGGTGCTGCCGGTTCCGGGCGCCGGGCCGGCCGCCGCGGCGGCGGCGATCCTGGTCGCGGTCCCGATGGCGGCAGGGCAGCCGGTCGACCACGCCGCGGTCGCCGCGCTCGCGCTGGCCTGGCCGATGGTCCTGACGCTGGTCGGGGTGGCGCTGTCGACGGCGCTGTTCGCGGTGGTCTCGGGCGCACGGTCGCCGCGCGCGCTGCTGCGCGCGGTGCGCGCGCTCGGCGCCCGGCCGGCCCCGGCGCCTGCGCCTGCGCCGGGCGTCGCATCGATCGCGCCGTAGCCGGTCGGCGACGTGCCGCGGGCCGCGCTCGCGACGGGTCGCGCCGGTGGCGGCCTCGGGCGTATCACCTCGCCCCGGTCGCGCCGCTGGCGAGCGCGTCCGCCGCGTCCGCCGCCCGCGTCCGCTCACCTCCGGCCGACACGCCCGACGGCGCCGTGACCGACAGCTCGGCCACGTCGCGCCGGAACAGCGCGCCGAGCGTCCAGTCGGCGACGACCCGCGCCCGCCGCGCGGCGAACGGGAGCTGCAGCACGTGGTAGCCGCGCGCGATCAGCCATCCGGGCAGGCCGCGGACGCGGAGCTTGCCGACGACAGCGATCCCGCTGCGACGCCCGAGCGTGGCCATCGAGCCGCGTGTGCGATAGCGGTATGCGGACGGCGTCCCGCGCAGGTTGCGGGCGAGCCGCCGGGCCTGCCGCAGCGCGTGCTGGCAGGTCGCGGGATCGGTCGCGCCGGGCGTCGCCTCGTTCGGGACCGCGGCGCAGTCGCCGAGCGCCCACACGCGCGTGGCGCCCGCGACACGCAGCGTCTCGTCGACCGGCACCCGGCCCCGCTCGTCGAGCGGGAGGCCGAGCTGGGCGAGCATCGGGTTCGGCCGGACGCCGGCGGTCCAGACCGTCGTGTGGGTGGCGATGCGACGGCCGTCCGAGAGCGTCACGCCGGTCGCGCCGACCGAGGTCACCGTCGTGGCGTTCACGATCTCGACGCCGCGCCGCTCGAGCGTGCGCGCGGCGAACCGCGCAAGGCTCTCCGGCACCTGGCCGAGGATCCGCGGCCCGCCGTCGACGAGCACCCAGCGCGGCGCGACGTCGCGCAGCCGACGGTGGCGGCGCAGCGCCTCGGCGGCAAGCTCCTGGAGCTCCGCCACCGTTTCGACGCCGGCGTAGCCGGCCCCGGCGAGGACGAAGGTCAGCCGGGCAGCCGCGGTGTCGGGCGCCGCGTCGGCGAGCTCGATCTGCCGCAGGACGTGGTTGCGCAGCCGGATCGCGTCGGGCAGGTCCTTGAGCTGCAGCGCGTGCTCGTGGACCCCGGGCACCGGGGGCAGCCGGGTGACCGCGCCGAGCGCGACGACGAGGTCGGCGTATGCGATCGCGAGGCGGCCGGCCTCGGACTCGACGTGCACGACGCGGCGCTCGGGGTCGTGGGCGACCGCCGCGCCGAGCACGAGGTCGGCGTTCGGGCACATCGTCCGCAGGGGCACGGTGACGTGGCGGGGTTCGATCGTCCCTGCCGCCGCCTCCGGCAGCAGCGGCGTGTAGAGCATGAAGTTCGTCGGATTGACGATCGTCGCGCCGCTCGCGCCGAGCCGTCGTGCGACGGAGCCGCCCGCGAAGCCGCCGCCGAGGACGAGGATGCCGCCGCGTGCGGCGCGCGGCAGGACGCGCCGCAGGGCGGCGCCGGAGTCGGGGGAGATCGTCGAGGTCATGGCCGGCGAGGCTACGTCGGGCTCGCCCAGCTCGAATCGGGCGGGTCCCCGGTGAATCCCCCGGTCAGCCCCCTGACCCGATTAGGATCGACCCGATGCTCCTGGTCGGGCGCGATACGGAGCAGCAGGCGATCGATGGGCTGCTCGACGGCGCGCGCGGGGAACGCAGCGCGGTGCTCGTCCTGCGCGGGGAGCCCGGCATCGGCAAGTCGGCGCTGCTCGAGTACGCGGCCGGCGCCGCCGGGGGCATGCGACTCCTCCGGTGCGTCGGCATCGAGGCCGAGCACGAGCTGCCGTTCGCCGGCGTCCACCAGCTCGTGCGCGCGCACGTCGGGCTCGTCGACCGCCTGCCCGCGCCCCAGGCGGCCGCGCTGCGCAGCGCGCTCGGGCTGAGCTTCGACGGCGTCCAGGACCGGTTCCTCGTCTCGCTCGGCGTCCTCAGCCTGCTCGCCGAGGTGTGCGACGACGGCCCCGTGCTCTGCCTCGTGGACGACGCGCAGTGGCTCGACCGCCCGTCCGCCGACGCGCTCGTCTTCGCGGCGCGGCGCTTCCAGGCCGAGCCGATCGCGCTGCTGTTCGCCGCGCGCGACGGCGACCCGCGCCGGTTCGACGCGCCCGGCCTCGACGAGCTCGCGCTCGCGCCGCTCGACGAGCAGGACGCGCACGCGCTGCTCGCGACGCGGCTCGAGGAGGCGTCGGCGCCCGCCGACGTCGTCGAGAAGCTCGTCACGACCGCGCGCGGCAATCCGCTCGCCCTGCTCGAGCTGCCCGCGGCGCTCAGCACCGAGCAGCTCGCGGGGGTCGAGCCGATCCTCGGGCCGCCGCCGGTCCGCGGCGCCGTCGAGGCGGCGTTCGGCGACCGCGTGACGGGGCTGCCCGACGGCGCGCGGCTGACGCTGCTCGTGGCCGCGCTCGACGAGGGCTCCGACCTCGACACCGTCGAGCGCGCCGCCGGCCGCCTCGGCGGGTCGACCGCGGACCTCGAGCCGGCCGAGCGCGCGGGCCTCGTCCGCGTCGACGGCGAGGTCGCCTTCCGCCATCCGCTCGTCCGCTCCGCTGTCTACCGCCGCGCGACGCGCGCCGAGCGGCGTGCCGCGCACGAGGCGCTCGCCGCGGTCCTCTCCGACCCGGTGCGGGGGACCTGGCACCGCGCGCTCGTCGCCGACCGCGCCGACGAACAGCTCGCGGCCGAGCTCGACGCCGCCGCCGGACAGGCGGCCGGGCGCGGCGCGCACGCGTCGGCCGCCGCCGCGTTCGAGCGCGCCGCGGAGCTGACCGAGGTCCCGGCCCGCAAGGGGCGGCGCCTGCGTTGCGCGGCCCAGGCCGGGTTCGGCGCCGGGCGCCTCGATGCCGCGCTCGCGCTGGCCGAGCGCGCGCAGCCCCTCATCCGCGACCCGGTCGACGCGGCCGAGCTCGACCTCATGCGGCTGCGCGTCGCGACGTCGCGCGGATCGCCCTCCGAGGCCTATCCGCTGCTCGTCGGGGCGATGCCGACCATCACCGAGATCCAGCCCGACCGCGCCGTCCTGCTCGCGATCGCCATGGTCGTGGTGTCGAGCATGGCCGGGTGGCCGGAGCGCGGCATCGCCGACGCGCGCGACGCGATCGCGCGCATCGACTCCGAGGGCGAGGCCCACCGCTTCATGTCCGCGTTCCTCGACGGCGCGACCGCGCTGCTCGACGACGAGGCCGCGGCGGCCGCGCCGTGCATGGCCGAGGCGAACGCGATCTCCGACGGCGTCGAGGGCGAGGGCCTGCTCTCGATGCCCGGCCTGACGAACGTCTATATCGGCGACCTCGCCCGTGCGCGCGCGTGCTTCGACCGGAGCGCGGGCAAGGCGCGGGCGGCCGGGCTGATCGCCGACGTCACGGGCGCGGCGCCGCTCATCGCGTGGATCGACGTCTGGGAGCGTCGCGCTGCCGCCGCCGAGGCGACGATCGCCGAGGGGCTGACGCTCACGCGGCAGCTCGGGTTCCAGAACCAGGAGACGCTGCTGCTCGCCGATCTGGCGCGGGTCGATGCTCTGCGCGGGCGCGAGGCCGCCTGCCGGGAGCACGCCTCCGACGCGCTGGGCCGCGCGCTGGCGAACGGGCTCAACCCCGGGACGAGCGTCGCTCGGCTGGCGCTGGCCGAGCTCGAGCTCGGACTCGGGCGCCCGCGCGACGCGCTCGAGCACCTCGACGCGCTTCACCCGACGCCGTTTCCGCCCGTCGCGTTCCTCGCGGCCCCGGACGTCGTCGACGCCGCCGTGCGTCTCGGCGAGCCCGGCCGCGCGGCGGCGGCGGTCGATCGCCTGGAGGCGTGGGCGCCCGTGAGCCCGTCACCGATGGTTCACGGCATGGTCGCGCGCTGCCGTGGTGTGCTCGCGGACGACATCGACGAGGCCGAGCACGCCTTCCGCGCCGCGCTCGATCTCGAGGCGTCCGGCGTCCCGCCGTTCGAGCGCGCCCGCACGCAGCTCTCCTACGGCGAGCGCCTGCGCCGGGAGCGGCGCAAGACCGACGCCCGCGCGCAGCTGCGCGACGCGCTCGGGACGTTCGAGGCCATCGGCGCCGAGCTGTGGGCCGAGCGGGCGCGCGGGGAGTTGCGCGCGACGGGCGAGACCGCCCGCCGGCGCGACGCGTCGACGGTCGACGAGCTCACCCCGCAGGAGCTCCGCATCGCGCAACTCGTCGGGGCGGGCGCGAGCAACCGGGAGGTCGGCGCCCAGCTCTTCGTGAGCCCCAAGACCGTCGAGTACCACCTGCGCAAGGTCTTCCTGAAGCTCGGCGTCGCGTCGCGCGTGGAGCTCGCCAACGTCCGGCTCGGCGGGCCGGACGAGGGATCCGACTAGGGATCCGCCCGAGTCGACCGCCCCGGGGTCCGTGGGACCGTCGCTGTGCCCGAGAAGCCCCTCGGGCCCGACTCTCTCTCAGGAGGACACACCGTGGCTACGTATCTCTATCGACTCGGAGGCTGGGCCTTCGCCCGCCGCCGCTGGGTCGTGGGCGCCTGGGCGCTGGTCCTCGGCGCCGTCGTCGTGTGCGCGATCGCGTTCGGCGGCCGCACGAGCAACAAGTTCGAGGTGCCCGGCACCGAGTCCCAGCAGGCGATGGACCTGCTCGAGAAGAAGTTTCCCGGCGCCGGCGGCGCCTCCGCGCGCATGGTCTTCGCGGCCCCGGAGGGCGAGAAGCTCACCGACGCGGACAACCGTGCGGCCGTCGAGGCGTCGGTCGCCGAGGCGAAGAGGCTCGGCGGCATCGTCGCCGTCGTCGACCCGTACGAGGCCGGCGCCATCTCGGAGGACGGGCGCATCGGCTTCGCCGACGTGATCTACCCGGTTCCCGCCGACGAGATCGACGACGGCGCGCGCGACGACCTCGCCGCGACAGCGACGCCCGCGCGCGACGCCGGGCTCCAGGTCGAGTACGGCGGCGGGCTCGTCACCGACGAGCACGCCTCGAGCGCCGAGAGCATGGGCATGATGATCGGCTTCGTCGTCCTCGCGATCACGCTCGGATCGCTGCTCGCGGCGGGGCTCCCGCTCATCACCGCCGCCATCGGCGTCCTCATCGTCGTGACATCGCTGACCGCGCTCTCGGGCGTCATCGACCTGTCCGAGACCGCGCCGACGCTGGCGACGATGCTCGGCCTCGCCGTCGGCATCGACTACGCCCTGTTCATCCTGTCGCGCCACCGCCAGAACCTCGGCGACGGCCTCGCGCCGCGCGCCGCGGCGGCCCAGGCCACGGCCACGGCCGGCAGCGCCGTCGTGTTCGCCGGCGCGACAGTCGTCATCGCCCTGGTGGGCCTGACCGTCGTCGGCATCCCGTTCCTGACGATCATGGGCCTGGCCGCCGCCGGGACCGTGACGATCGCCGTCCTCATCGCGCTCACGCTGCTGCCCGCGATCCTCGGCTTCGCCGGCCACCGGGCCGGCCGCGTGAACCGCATGCTCGGCTACCGGCCGGGCCGGCGCGACGCGGTCGCCCGCGAGACCGCGAGCGTCCGCTGGGCGCGGTTCGTCACCAAGCGCCCGCTGCCGGTCCTGCTGGCCGGGCTCGCGCTGCTCGGCACGGCCGCCGTGCCGGCGACCCACATGAAGCTCGGGCTGCCCGACGGCGGCTCGAAGCCGACCGACAACACCGAGCGCCGCTCGCACGACCTCCTCACCGAGGGCTTCGGTCCCGGGTTCAACGGCACGCTGACGATCGCCGTCGACGCGCCGGGCCTGAATCGCGCCGACCAGAAGGACCTGGCGAAGAACCTCGTCGCCGGCCTCGAGAAGTTCCCGAACGTCGCCGCCGTCTCGCAGCCCGCGCAGAACGAGGCGGGCGACGTGACGATCGTCTCGGTCACGCCGAAGAGCGGCCCGGCCTCGGACGGGACGAAGGACCTCGTCTCGAGCCTGCGCAGCAAGGCGGACGAGATCCGCGCGCAGACCGGGATCGAGGCCTACGTCACCGGCCAGACCGCGACGAACATCGACACCGCGGAGCGCCTCAGCGCCGCCCTGCCCACGTACATCCTCGTGGTCGTCGGCCTCGCGCTGCTGCTGCTCACGGTCGTGTTCCGGTCGATCCTCGTGCCGATCAAGGCCGCGGCCGGGTTCCTGCTGAGCATCGCGGCGGCGATGGGCATCACCGTCTGGATCTTCCAGGACGGCAACCTCGCGGACGTCTTCGGTGTCTCGCAGGCCGGCCCGATCGTCAGCTTCCTGCCGATCCTCCTCATCGGGATCCTGTTCGGGCTGGCGATGGACTACGAGGTGTTCCTCGTGTCGCGGATGCGCGAGAGCTTCGTGCGGTCGGGCCGCGCCCGCGAGGCCGTCGTGACCGGCTACGGCCACAGCGGCCGGGTCGTCGTCGCCGCCGCGATCATCATGACCGCCGTGTTCGGGGCGTTCGTCCTCGACGTCGACCCGGTCGTGAAGTCGATCGGCCTGTCGCTGGCGGTCGGCGTGCTCGCCGACGCGTTCATCGTCCGCCTCACGCTCGTCCCCGCCGTGATGGCGCTGCTCGGGCGGCGGGCGTGGTGGCTGCCGAAGCGCCTCGGACGGGTCGTGCCGAACCTCGACATCGAGGGCGAACGGCTCGCGACCGGGAAGCGGGCCGCCCACGCCTGACCCGTTCCCAAGACCCTGTCCCACGACCGAAGGGGCGCCCCGCGCGGGGCGCCCCTTCCGCGTTCGTCAGCCGGTCCGGCGCAGCACGTCGACCCGCATCGGCTGGCGGAAGCGGAACCCGCCCTCGCCGGGCTCGGCCGTGCGCTCGAAGCGCTCGCGCAGGCCGTCCTCGAGGCCCGCGAACGCCGCGGCGCGGTCCGCGTCGGCGAGCACGACCCGGTCGCGGAACGCCGCGAAGTCGGGATGCACGACGGTGTTGTCGAACTGCTCCTCGCGCTCGTGGCGCAGGCCGTGCCGGCCGGCGCGCCCGAGCGCGGCCTGGGCGGCGGCGCGCACGGCGGTCTCGTCGTCGACCGGGCGCAGCAGTTCGAAGTACGGCCCCTCGGCGACGGGCTCCTGGACGTAGAGCACGCCGCCCGGGCGCAGCACGCGAGCGGCCTCGGCGAGCGCGGTTTCGAGCAGGTCGCCGGGCACGTGGTGCAGGCTGTTCGAGAACACGACGACGTCCGCGGCGCCGTCGGCGAGCGGGAGCGCCTGGGCGCCCGCCTGCTCGTAGCGCTCGTCGGCGACCGGCTCATGCGCGCGCGCCCGCGCGAGCGGCTCGGCGCCGACCTCGACGCCGACGACATGCGCCCCGCGGCGCGCGAGGTGGCGCACGAGCGACCCGTCGCCGCACCCGACGTCGACGACGACGGGGTCGCCCGCGGGAAGGATCTCGTCGAGGACGTCGCGTGGGGACCGGGTCTCTGTCATGACCCGACATCATCACGGGCAGGAGGCGCGGGCCGCCGAACCGCGATGATGCGCCGCCATGGGCGCCACGACCCACGTCGCCGACGAGGCGGCCCTCCGCGCCGGGGTGCGCGCGGTGTGCGCGGAGTTCCCGGGCGCGTACTGGCGCGGCCTCGAGCCCGACCGCTACCCGGACGCGTTCGTGGCGGCCATGACCGCGGCCGGCCTGCTCGCCGTCCTCATCCCGACCGAATATGGCGGCAGCGGCCTCGGGCTCGAGCAGGCGGCCGTCATCCTCGAGGAGGTCAACGCCGCGGGCGGAAGCGCGAGCGCGTGCCACGCGCAGATGTACACGATGGGCACGCTGCTCCGGCACGGGACCGACGAGCAGAAGCGCCGCTGGCTGCCGGCGATCGCGGCGGGCGAGGTCCGCCTCCAGGCGTTCGGCGTCACCGAACGCGACGCGGGATCCGACACCACGCGGATCACGACGCGCGCGGAGCGCCGCGGCGGCGGCTGGGTCATCGACGGCCACAAGGCCTGGACCTCGCGCGCGCTCCATTCCGACCTCATGCTGTTGCTCGCGCGCACCGCGCCGTACGACCCCGCCCACCGCGCCGACGGCCTGTCGGTCTTCCTCATCGATCTGCGCGACCTGGCCGGCATCACGATCCGCGCGACCGAGGCGATGGTCAACCACGCGACCTCGGAGGTCCTCCTCGAGGGTGTCGAGGTCCCCGCCGACACGCTCGTCGGGGAGGAGGGCAGGGGGTTCCGCCACATCCTCGACGGCATGAACGCCGAGCGGATCCTGATCGCCGCCGAGTGTGTCGGCGACGGCCGGTGGTTCGTGGAGACCGGCGCCCGCTACGCGTCCGAGCGCGAGGTGTTCGGCCGGCCGGTCGGGGCCAACCAGGGCGTGCAGTTCCCGCTCGCCCGCGCGTACGCCGCGGTCCGCGCGGCCGACCTCATGCGCCGTGACGCGGCGCGCATCTTCGACGCGGGCGGCCCGTGCGGCCCGGAGGCGAACATGGCGAAGCTGCTGGCATCGGAGGCGTCGTGGCAGGCGGCCAACGCGTGCCTGGACGCACACGGGGGCTACGGCTTCCTGCGCGAATTCGACGTCGAGCGGAAGTTCCGCGAGACCCGCGTCTACCAGACGGCCCCGGTCAACAACAACCTCGTCCTCGCCTACCTCGGCCAGAACGTCCTCGGCATGCCCCGGAGCTACTGAACGCCATGGCCATCCTCGACGGCGTCCGCTCCTACCTGTTCGTGCCCGCGAGCGACCCGCGGCGCGTGGACAAGGCGCTCGCGAGCGGAGCGCACGCGGTCGTCCTCGACCTCGAGGACGCGGTCGCGCCCGAGGCCAAGGAGGATGCCCGCAAGGTCGTCGCCGAGAAGCTCCGCACACGGCGCGCGAACGGGATCCAACTCGTCCGCGTCAACGGCCTCGAGACGCCGCACGGGCGGCCCGACTTCGCCGTGCTCGAAGGCCTCGCCGTCGACGCGATCATGATCCCGAAGGCCGAGCCGCAGCCGCTGCTGGGGCTGGGGCCGTCGGGCCCGCCCGTCATCGCGCTCATCGAGACCGCCCGCGGGCTGCGGCGCGCGCACGAGGTTGCGACGCGGATCCCGCGCGTCGTCGCGCTCATGCTCGGCAACGTCGACCTCGCGGCGGAGCTCGGGGCCACTCCCGGGCCCGACGGGCGCGAGCTGCTGTTCGCGCGCAGCGCGCTCGTGGTCGACTCGATCGCGGCCGGGCTCGGCGGGCCGATCGACGGGCCGTGCACCGCGATCGGCGACGACGAGGCGCTCCGCACCGAGGCGGTCGCGGCGAAGGCGCTCGGCTTCGCGGCGAAGGTGTGCATCCACCCGCGCCAGCTCGCCGTCGTCCACGACGTCTTCACGCCGACCGACGAGGAGCTCGCGTGGGCGCGGCGCGTCGTCGACGCGGCCGGCGAGGCGAAGGGGCGCGGCGCGATCGCGGTCGACGGGCAG